>Ga0163150_10000886_pt1 | contig 53265 bp, 44 predicted proteins | sample OliLakLV19P2IB_FD_148628 | JGI IMG/M metagenome (GOLD analysis project Ga0163150, IMG submission 148628) | Freshwater microbial mat bacterial communities from Lake Vanda, McMurdo Dry Valleys, Antarctica - Oligotrophic Lake LV.19.P2.IB | ecosystem: Environmental > Aquatic > Freshwater > Lake >...
CGTCAAGAAACCCCTCAATCGCTTGATGCCGGGCGACAATCAACGCATCCGATTCCATTCGCCAAGTCTATACTTCGGCGTAAAATAGTTCAAGTAATTATTTTACGCTTCCTAAGTCGGCGCCGACCATTGCCGGTGACGTCGTGTATTTCAGCGGCTGGACTCCCGGGAACGACGCGGGGCAGCAGGTGGAACTGCCCACCTTTGCTGAGGTGGTCGCGTCCGCCGACACCAATCACGACGGGAAGCTCTCTCCGATGGAACTTCCAAAGCCCTGGCAGCCTACGGGAACGTGGCGTGCGGTCGACCTGGATCGCGATGGTTTTCTGAACGAAAGGGAGTGGATGTTCTTCCGCTCTCGGCGCGCCTCTCGCAATGGAGTAATGGCGGTGAAGCTGGGAGGCAGCGGCGACGTAACGGAGACGCACGTGCTCTGGCGATTTGAAAAGTCCCTCCCCGATGTGCCGGCGCCCCTCGTCTACAAAGACGTGGTTTTCCTTGTGCGAAGCGGCGGAATCGCGACTACTCTGAACGCTCAGACAGGCAAGGTGCTGAAGCAGGCGCGTTTGACGGGCGCGCTGGAAGACTACTACTCGTCACCCATCGGCGTCGACGGGAAAGTGTACATTGCCAGCGAGCATGGGAAGGTCGTCGTGCTGCGTGCTGCCGGCGACTGGGAAATTCTGGCGATCAATGAGTTCGACTCGGACATATACGCGACTCCGGCAATCAGCGAAGGCGAGATGTATATTCGGACCCGGAACGCGCTCTATGCGGTTCGTGCGGCGGCGTCAAACTGACAGGATTTCACGCAGGCGTCGCCCGACGATTTTGTGCTCCTCTCCGCGCATCATCCAAACCGAGATGAGCAGTTTCCCTTCGCCTGGGCGCTGCACGTGAATGGGCGGGTCTCCGGCAAGGAGCTTTTCGACCGCCTGTTGCGACGTCAGCCCGCGAGCCGTCTCGTCCCACTCCACTGTGACGTGAGGCACCTCGTTCGCGATGACCGGAATGTGCCGATCGGTCCTTACGCCGCTGACGGACTTCAGTGCGGTGCGAATCGATTCGACGCGTCCTTCCAACTCGCTGTACTCCGCTGCGTGATCTGCCTTCAGGTATCGTTCGACAGCAGCCAGCACGCCGCAGAGTTCTTCCTTGCCGACCTTCATGCCGCGCCCGATTCCGCCGTAGGGCGACATGGCGGAATAGGAGGTCTCAATCAAGTCCTTGCGTCCCAGTAGCAGCCCCGTTGTCTGCGGTCCGCGCAAAGCTTTACCGCCCGAGAAGATCACAAGGTCGAACCCTTGCTTCGTGTACTTCCACAGGTTCTCTTTCGGCGTCGCATCCGATGCCGCGTCATTCATCGTCGGAATGCCGCGTTGCTTGCCGAATTTGACGAACTCCTCGGCACCGATCTCGCCATTCGGGTCTGCCTTGTTGAGGAAGAACATCATCCCGGTCCGCTCCGTGATGCTGGCTTCGAGTTCCTTCCGGGTCTGAACCGTGACGATCTTTGCGCCGCAGAGCTCCATCTGATGCTCGTAGCCCGAGCGGTGCGACTTCTGCTGAATTACCTCGAACCGAATGCCCTCGCGGTTCGGAAGTTGCCGCAGTTTCGCGGGATCGCCTTGCGACAGGCAGGCAGCGGTGCCGACCGAAATCGCAGATGCCGCTCCGCAGGTAACCATCGCGGCGGGAGCCTGCACCAGTTCGGCGATGCGCGCCCCCACTTTGCGTTCCAGTTCCGGAAGCGGGATGAAATAGCGGGAAGCTTCCTCCATAGCGCGGATGACCTCGGGTGGCATGATGGAGCCGCCGAGCACCGTCACCACTCCGACGCCGTTGATTACTGGTTTTACGCCAAGGCTCCCGTACAGGCCTGAAGGCGAGGAGGCGGTTAGGTTGGTAACAGCGGCTGCGGCGGCGGGTGCCAGCATTGTGGACTGAAGGAGGCTGCGGCGAGTGGGTCCCATGATTGGTCCATTATAGAGACGATCGGGTAAGATGGTGCGCTATGCACCTGTCGAGCCTGCTGCTGTGTGCGAGCGCTTTGTATGCTCAGACTTCTTACGACCTGCTGCTGAAAGGCGGACATGTCATCGATCCGAAGAACAAGATCAACGCCGTACGCGATGTTGCAATCCGTGACGGACGGATCGCAGCCGTGGCACCCAACATCCCCGCCGCGCAGGGCCGGAAGGTGGTTGATGTCGCGGGCCTGTATCTCACGCCGGGGCTGATTGATCTTCATGCTCATGTGTTCGCGGGCACGGCAGGACCGATGCTGGCAGGCGGGCACACCAGCATTTTCCCCGACGCGTTCGCCCTGAAATCGGGTGTTACTACGGTCGTGGACGCGGGCTCGTCCGGGCGGCGGAATTTTGAGGAGTTCAAGCGGACAGTGGTCGACCGCGCCCGCACTCGCGTGTTCGTGTTTCTGAACATCGGAGGTTCTGGGATGACAGGTGAGGCGCAGGAGCAGAACGTGGACGACATGGACGCGAAAGCTGCCGCAGAACTTGCCATGGCTCACCGCGACACAATCGTCGGCATTAAAGTGGCTCACTATCGCGGGCCCGACTGGCGGCCTGTAGAGCGCGGCGTTGAGGCTGGGACGCTGGCGAATATTCCAGTCATGATCGACTTCGGCGAGTTCCGTACGGAGCGGCCGTTTCAGGAACTGGTGCTCAAGAAACTCCGGCCCGGTGACATCTATACGCATGCATACTACGCGCCCGTACCGATGCTCGACGACAACGGTAAGGTGTTCCCCTACCTGTTTGAGGCTCGGAAGCGAGGTGTGTTGTTCGATGTGGGTCACGGCGGCGCGGCGTTCGAGTTTCGTCAGGCGGTTCCCGCTGTCCGGCAGGGCTTTGTTCCGGACACGATCTCCACGGACGTGCATTCCGGCAGCATTAACTCCGGAATGAAGGACCAGTTGAACGTCATGTCGAAGTTTCTGAACATGGGAATGCCGCTGGAAGACGTCATCCTGCGTTCGACATGGAACGCGGCGCGTGTGATTCGTCGCGAGCAGCTCGGACACTTGTCTGTGGGCGCGATTGCGGACATTGCCGTGTTGGGGGTGGAGAAGGGCAAGTTCGCATTTGTCGATTCCTTCGGCGCTCGAATGGACGGTACCCAGAAGCTGTTTGCCGAACTCACGGTCGCTTCAGGCAAGGTTGTGTGGGATCTGAATGGCCGCACGCGGGATCACTGGGACCGGCTCGGCAAGTATCAGGGGTTGGGCGAGCCGTACTGGGACGACAGCCGGGGCGCCGCGAGGCCGATGCCTGCCCCGGCATCGAAGTAGTGGGGAGAAGATCTGGTGATGAACTCATGTTTGTTTCTCTTGTTAGTCCTCCTGCCGGGGACCGCTCAGGCGCAACAGTACGATCTGCTGCTTAAGAACGGGCATGTTATCGACCCGAAGAATCGCATTAATTCCGTGAAGGATGTTGCGATTCTGAACGGGAAGATCGCGGCCGTTGCGGATGCGATCGATGCGTCGAAGTCGCTGAAGACGGTCGATGTGTCGGGTATGTATGTCGCGCCGGGCTTCATCGATATACACGCTCATTTCTCGGGTAGTCCGGGCGCCGCCATCTTCCCCGACAGCCACACATTACGGTCGGGAGTTACTACCGCAGTGGATGCTGGCGGGACGGGCTGGCGTAATTTCCCGGAGTTCCGGAAGAAGGCCATGGACACGGCACTCGTTCGGGTACTTGCGTGGATCAACATCGTTGGCCGAGGGATGGATGGTCGCGCGGGTGAGCAAAACGCGAAGGACATGGATCCGAGGTCGACGGCGGCCATGGTGAACAGCAACCGGGATCGAATTGTCGGCATCAAGACCGCTCATTACGACGGTCCGGAATGGGTGGCGGTGGAGCGGGCGGTGGAGGCTGGCAAGATCGCAAACGTTCCGGTGATGGTGGATTTCGGGACGTTTCGAAAAGAGCGACCATTCCAGGAACTGGTTCTGCGGAAGCTGCGGCCGGGAGATATCTATACGCATTTGTATTTGAACAGCGTTCCCATGCTGGATGAAAAGGGACGCGTTCTCCCTTATCTTTTCGAGGCCCGGAAACGGGGCGTTTTGTTCGATGCGGGACATGGTCAGGGCAGCTTTCTGTTTCGGCAGGCCGTTCCCGCGGTCCAGCAGGGTTTCATCGCGGACACGATCTCGACCGATCTGCATATCGGCAGCATCAATGCGGGAATGAAGGACATGTCGGTGGTGATGTCGAAGTTCCTGATCATGGGCGTGCCGCTGGAAGAAGTGATCGCGAGGTCGACGTGGGCACCGGCACGGGCGATCCACCATGAAGAGCTCGGCCATTTGTCAGTGAATGCAGTCGCTGACGTTGCGGTGTTCCGCGTGGAGAAAGGCGACTTTGGCTTTGTCGATTCTTATAAGGCTGGTATGCGCGGCACGCAACGAATCGTGTGCGAATTGACGCTGCGAGACGGACGGGTTGCGTGGGAACTGAACGGCATCACTCGAGAGTCGTGGGACAAGCTGGGGAAGTACGACTCACAGGGCGATTCGCGTTGGGATGCCACGTCGGAGGACGGCAGGAACAGCAGGCTTCCTGGGGCGGTGCCTACCGCGCCGGCGAAGTAAAGCTACTGCAGGCCCCACAACTTCTCGCGCACATTCTTAAATGTGAATCGTGCGGGATTTACCGCGGTGGAGCCGGGCGAATCGACGACGATGATCTTCGCTGAGATGGGCTCGTATGCCGCTCGCGGAGCTACTGTGCCTTTGGCAACCAGGATCTTCTGCCGCTCGGGGTAAATGCCGAGGCTGACGATCTGGTGCATGCTGTAAGGAACCATGCGGCGCGTGGTGAGTACAAGCAGATTCTTGTCGTCGCGCGTACCGCCCTCGACTTCGATGACAGCGGTTGGGCCCATGCTGAAGTAGCGTCCTCCGCCGTGGCGAATCTCGGTTTCGATGAAGTCGCCATCATGCAGGGATTTAACCTTGCCGCTGATTACGACAGGCTTCCCGTGCAGGTTGTCTGTCTTGCCGCCGACGGGCATGTTGAATGTTCCGCCGATACCGGCTTTCACCGCAGCTTCAACCGCTGGAGGATCCGCGATGGTCATCACCCATCCGATTGCTCTTTGCGCGATCAGTTCGTGCAGGATGAAGGTGCTGTCTGCCGACGAACCGCCGCCGACGTTATCTCCGGTGTCGAACAACGCGACGGGAAACTTCGTCTCTGCCATCGCCTCCCTTACGGCGGCCGCGGGGTCGGGGATCTTAAGAACAATCTCGCTGCGGTTCGCCCACAGCAAGTCGCCGAAGCGTTTCGCTTCCTTCTCTGCGAGGGCGCGATCGCCGTCGGTGACGACCACAACACTTGGCCCCATCCAGGGGACGTCGGAGTATTGGTATCCACCCATGACGGTGGCGGCGAGGATCTTCGGGTTGCTTTGTTCCAGATCCATCGTCGCTCTTGTGATGCGCAGCAGCGGCTCGGCGTACGTGTTCTGGAAGATAATGTTGTACACCATCGGAGGCTTCACGATCACCTGCACGGGCTTGATCTCACCGCGCAGTGTACGTCCCATGATCGAGGCGGCGCGACGGCCGCGCAGCCGAGTGTCGAGGTGTGGATTCTGCTGATAGCCCACCAGTGCCGTCGAGAGCTTCACCAGTTCGGGAGAGGGATTCCCGTGGAAATCGTGAGTGACTACGACTGGAATCGCTGTGCCGAAAGCGGCCCGTACACGGCGCACGATCTCTTCATCCGCCTGGGGAAATCCGTCGGCAACCATGGCGCCGTGAAGCGCCAGCAGAATGCCGTCGAGTTTCGGTGCCGCCTTCAGGCTCGCGATCATCCGCTGCGTGACGGTCTCGAAGGTGTCCCTGGTGAGCGGGCCTTTCGGCGTCGCTGATGCGATGTAGCCTGCATACACGTCGAAGCGCTCACTGTCGGCACCGTCGAGATAACCCGAGATCTCAGTGTTGCCTTTCCTGAGCGACGCGAGCAGATCCGCGCCCGACAGCGTCGTAGTTCCGCGCATGCCTTCGAAGTCGGCCACAACCGTCTTCGCGGGATTGAAGGAGTTCGATTCGTGCATGACGCCTGCTATTCCCACGACATATTTCTGTGGTTGAGCTGAGGCGAAAGACGAGATGACAAGGACAAGTCCGGTGATTATCAGAGCGCGCATGCAGGTCTTCCTTAGTCTAGTTGTTTGCCGTCCGGTCCCCAGCCAGTGCTGCAGAAATGCGAAGCGCTGGTAGTTTGATAACGGACCTTCGCCAGTTGTGGTGTATCCAGCTTCTTATATCCCCGCAGGCGCGATTCAAGCGCGAAGTCGAGGATTCCGCTTGTGAGAAGCGTGCGTTCGACGGGATAGGGCGGTTTGCCGGTTTCGAACATCTTCTCGATGTTCTTCACAAGACAGCCGAAGTGATGATGCGGCCGGCTGTTCTGCAGATTCATCAGCGTGGAGACCGGTGCCGACTGGCCCTCCACATCGAGAGCGACGGTGAAGTCTTCCACCATCCCGGTCATCAGGAACGCCGCAGCCCTCAGTCCGTCGTTGTAGTCGATGATGAAGACGGCTGGCTCCTTCACAAGGTCGCGGGGAAGTCCCTTTTTGCGGGTGTTGCTGCGAGACAGCGCGGTATCGAACAGCTTCTTCACCCAGCCGTTTTCATCAATGAATTTCCAGCATGCCTCATTCTGCAGGCACTGGACGGAACGAACGCCAGTTTCCCCGCCTTTTCGGCGCTCCACCATGGATTGCAGCGCTTCCAGAACATGAAACCCATAGATGTCGAGACCGCTGTAGGAGATCGCTACGGCGTGATTCTGTCTGGCGCCGAACGGAGCGTCGACGGCTGGAATACGCCATGCGACTGGCGCGGACGATCCTGCGAGCATCGGAAATCGCAACTCCCGCGAGATGTCCACCATGCGGCTGGCCTGGCGGAAGTTCCACGAGAGGTGTTTGTCGTTAAAGACAGGAACGGATCGGCCGGTCTGGCGAAAAACGTCCGTGATTTTCAGGAACATCTCGAAGCGCGGATACAGTTTCTGTTCTTTATCGTTGGTTGGGTATTCTCCGTGTTCGCCGATCAGAAGAACGCCGTCGACCGCGAGTGTGTCTCCAGACAGGGTAAGCGCGTCGGCGACCGTACGGAAGATCGGCACGTTGAACTTCCTGGCGCGGTCTCGGCTCATGTCCTGCCGCGGCACTTGCTCCGTGAACATGGATACGATCTTCGATCGCGGATAGGGTGGACGCCCGTCCTGATTGAACCCTTCCAGATACTTCCCTACGATCACGTCGGCGTGAGAGAGTGGCCGATACTCCGTGACGATCGCTGCAATCTTTTTCGGCGGAACTGCGCTCTGATTCATCGCGAGCGCGCTGGTGGCGGAGGTAGCAAGAAATGTTCGACGATCCATGAATGTTCTCTTCGATTACGTCAGTCCGAAAAGGCCGGGGCGCGCCTTGTTGTAATGGAATCTCGCTGGGTTGACCGCGGTTGCGCCGGGTGAGTCGACAAGCACGATCTTCCTGGCAATCGGCTCGTATGCCGCCCGTGGCGCGATGGTGCCTTTCACAACCAGAATCTTTTGGCGTTCGGGATAAATGCCGCAGCTTACGATCTGGTGAATGGAGTTTGGGTGCGACCGAAGCGTGGTCAACAGGACAAGGTTCTGAAGGTCCGCGGTTGAGCCGTCCACTTCGATAACCGCGCTGTGGCCGAGATCGTGAAACTGAGATCCGCCATGCCGTACTTCGGGTTCCATGTATCGGCCCGCGTGCAGCGAGCGGACAATCCCGTGAATACGCACAGGGTCGCCGTGAAGGCGATCGCGCTTTCCACCGACGTGCATTTCGAAACGTCCGTCAAGGCCGGCGCGAATCGCTTCGCGCACGGCATCGGGGTCGCTGATGGTTACCACCCAGCCCACCGCGCGCTGTCGGAGGAGCTCCTCGAGGAGGAACGTACTGTCGCCAGCGGAGCCGCCAAGAACGTTGTCGCCGGTGTCGAACAGCGCGACCGGAAAGTCCCGTTCACGCATTGCGTCCGCGACAGCCTTGGCCGGATCGGGAAGGTCCACGCGGGTATTATGCCGCCGGTCCCACAGTGCGTCGGAGAGTCGCTGCGCCTCGGCGCGCGCGAGCTCAGGATCGCCATCCGTTACGACGACGGACGACGGTCCGACGTATGGCACATCCGCATACTGATACCCGCCGGCTACACTCGCGGCGAGGATTCCTGGCTGCTCTTCAAGGCGCATGCTCTGGCGTGTCACAGACAGCAGCGGCTCCGCGTAAGTATTCTGATGGACGATGTTCCAGATCATCGGCGGCCTGGCGATCGCCTGTGTCGGCCGGATCTCCCGACGCAGGGTACGCGCGAGGATCGATGCGGCGCGTTCGCCACGCTGTCTGGTGTCGAGGTGTGGATTCTGCTGATAGGTCAGCAGCGCCGTGCTGTGGGTCAGGGTTTCCGGCGCAATATTGGCGTGGAAGTCATGTGAGACGACGAGTGGCATGTCCGGACCGATTCGTTCACGAATGCGCCGGACGATTTCGTTATCTGCCTGTGGGATATGCTCAGCCACCATCGCGCCATGGAGCGCCAGATACACGCCATCAAAGTGCCCGGCGGCAGCCAGATTCTCGAGAAGGCAGGCGACGAGTTGCTCGTATGCGGCTTCCTGGACAGGTCCGCCCGGAGTCGCTGTCGCGGCCAGAATGGGAATCGGAGTAAGGTTCTCTGCTTTGGCTGCGGCGAGGAACCCCGCGACTTCCGTGTGGGCCTTCGACCACTCGGACAAATCGCGTGCCTGAACCCGGAAGTCACTCAGTGGTGTGAGCACAGGATTGAACGAGTTGGACTCGTGCATCAGGGTCGCTACCGCCACTGTTGGCATAGGTGCTACCGTACCACGGCTGTGTCAGTGGTATGCTTTACCTCCATGAAGCGCCAATTGACTCGCCGAAGACTGATCGGTAGTAGCGGCGCGCTGGCTGCAATGCCTGCAGGTCTCGCAGCAGCGTCTGTCCCACAGCGCGATTTCCTGAAAGAACTCGGAGTTCGTCCCATCATCAACGGAGCCGGCGTGTACACTTTCTCCACCGCGTCACTGATGCGGCCGGAGGTCGTTGAGGCGATACGTTCCGTGAGCACAAGGTTCGTCCGCCTGGATGAGTTGCACGATGCGGTGGGCCAACGGATTGCGAAGATGCTTGGTACACCTGCGGCGATGGTGCCGTCGGGCGCCGCGGCAGGCCTCACGCTGGGCACCGCGGCTGTCCTCACCGGGGAGGATCCGGACCGCATCCGCCGCATTCCCGACCTCACTGGCATGAAGACGGAGGTGATCGTCCAGAAAACGCACCGGTTTCCCTACGACCATATGGTTCGGAATTGCGGCGTGCGGCTGATCGAGGTTGAGACGCGGGAAGAGCTCGAGCGTGCGATCAATTCGAAGACGGCGATGCTGCTGTTTTTGAACAAGGCGGCCGGAGCTGGTAAGGTCGGCATGGAGGAGTTTGTCGCGATTGGCAGACGCCACAACCTGCCGACGATGAACGATTGCGCGGCCGATGTGCCTCCGGTCGAGAATTTGCTGAAGCCGATTCGACTCGGCTTCGACATGGTTGTTGTCTCCGGCGGTAAGGCGATTCGGGGTCCGCAGTCGGCTGGAATTCTCGCTGGCCGGGCCGATCTGATTCGCGCCGCCCGTAAGAATACGTCACCGAATTCCGACACGATTGGGCGCTCATGCAAGGTGAATAAAGAAGAAATGGTCGGCATGATGGTCGCGCTTGAGTCCTTTCTCAGGGAGGATTATGCGAGCATTTACCGAGGCTGGGAGCGTACGGCCGAATCGATCCGCACCGCAATGACGAAGCTGCCCGGAGTACAGGCTGAGATCTTCGTTCCCGAAATCGCGAATCAGTGCCCGCATGTGCGCGCCCGGTGGGATTCGTCGAAGTATCCGGTCTCGACCGCTGCGCTGATGCAGAAGCTTCGCGATGGCGAGCCGTCGATTGAGCTGGTGCCAGCTCCCTGGGTAGCTGACACTATTGAGATCGCGAGTTGGATGCTGCAGCCCGGCGAAACAGATATCGTTATCCGTCGTATTCGAGAAATTCTCACAGGAGGAGCCTGACCCCGCATGAAATTCTGGCGAAGAAACTTTTGGATGGCGCTCGGCGCACTGGCTGTCCCGGCCGCGAGTGCCCAAACCAGTTCCAGCAACAAAAAGAAGACTGTATTTCATCGAGGGGATAAGCCGACCGCCACGCCCCTGTACTCGGAAATCATCTCGCACGGTGACCTGATATTCATCAGCGGTCATGGCACGAACAAGGTCAAAGGAATCCGTGAGCAGACTGAGTTCGTGCTGAACGAGATCGAGGCCTGTCTGAAGACGGCGGGTTCATCAATGAAGAACGCGCTGAAGTGCAATGTGTATCTTTCGAGCCTTGACGACTACAAGGCAATGAACGAAGCATATCTCGGCAGATTCGGTGCCGAGCCGCCAGTGAGAACCACCGTAGCCGTCGCCGGGATTCCTCTGGACGGGGCTCTGGTAGAGATCGAGGTGATCGCGCACAGGTAATGGGTTCTCATTCTGAATCTCTCATCTTACGGGCGGCAGACCGCGAGCGGTCCGTACGGGAAAAGACGCGCGGGTCGCTTCAGCGCTTCGAGCGTTCCGCCCGCACACTGGCGGGCGGAGTATCCAGCGGGCTGCGAAGGAGTGCTCGCCCGTACCCGCTGTTCTTCGATCGCGGGAAGGGAAGTCGGGTATGGGACGTCGACGGCAATTCGTACATTGATTTCGGTCTCGCCTGGGGACCGCTGATTCTCGGACATGCGCCGGACTGCATTGCGGACGCGATCAGTGCGCAGGTACGAAAAGGGCTCACGTTTGGCGCGCAGCACGACCTGGAGTTTGAAGTATCTGAACTGCTGAACGAGATCATTCCGTGCGCGGACCTCGTTGCATTTGCGAACAGCGGTACGGAGATCGTGCTGCTGGCACTGAGGCTCGCCCGCGCGGTCACAGGGCGCATGAAGTACCTGAAGTTCGAGGGCCACTATCACGGCTGGGGAGACCAGGCTCTGGTCAGCTACCACCCCAATGTCGGTGAGGGTGAAGCCGGTGGGCAGCGTCAGCCCGTACCGGTGGCGAAGGGACAACTTCCTCACGACCACGTCGTTGTCGCGGCATGGAACAGCCGTGAGGAGGTGGACCGGGCATTCGCAGACCATCATGGCCAAATCTCCGCGATCTTCTGCGAGCCCCTTCTGGCGAACAGCGGATGTATTCCGGCGGAGCCTGGTTTCCTGGAATTTCTGCGCGAGACTGCCACGCGGCATAGCGCGCTGCTTATCTTCGATGAGGTCATCACGGGCCTGCGGCTGGAGCTTGGCGGCGGGCAGACGCGCTATGGCGTCATTCCGGACCTTGCGACGTTTGCGAAAGCCGTTGGTGCCGGGCTGCCGCTTAGCGTGCTCGCGGGCAGGCGGCAGTACATGCAGCCAATTGCATCGGGAGAGGTGGTGCACGCCGGATCGTTGAACGGCAATCCGGTGGTCCTCTCCGGAGCGAGGGCTGCGCTTCAGGAGCTGCGAAGTGGCGCGGATACGATTTATCCACGCATGAGAAAGCTCGGCGAGATGCTCGCATCGGGTCTGGTGAAACACCTGCGCGCGTCAGGGCTTCCGGCTGTGAGTACCGGTGATGGTCCGGTGTTTACGATTCACCTGCAACAGGAAGCGCCCGTGACGTACCGCGATACGCTTGCCGCGGACCGGCAGACGTGGTCTGACTTCGTTCTCGCACTGCTGGATGAGAGTGTTCTGGTGTTGCCGGATGGTCGATGGTACATCTCGGCGGCGCATTCGGAAGAGGATATCGACGAGGCTTTGCAGGCTGCGGAGCGGGCGGCGAGATCGGTCGGTAAGTAGGACGAGGCCGGAATGTTAGTCCGGCCCCGTCCGGCAATTACCAGAGCAGCTTGAGGCCGAACTGGATGTTTCGCATGGGTGCGATCAGGCTGGTGATTGCTCCCGGGCCGCTGGTAATTCCAGCTTGCGACGGGAATGTAATGGCGCCGCCGGCAGCGCGTTGCGGAAGGAAGCCTCCCCCGGTATTCAGACCGCGGTTCGGAACGTTGAACTGCGGAGTGTTGAACACGTTGAAGAATTCGCTGCGGAACTGAAGCTTTGCACGCTCAGTGATCTTGAAGTTCTTGAACAACGAAGCGTCCACGTTCTTGAAGCCCGGTCCTTCCAGGATGCCGGTACCCGAATTGCCATAGTGGCAGCGTTCCTGGAGTGCGGAACTCGAACAGCTAACCAGCTGGAAAGCGTCCGGATTGAACCACTGATTTACGGTCGGATTGTCCAGTTTGCCGCTGCCGATACGGTCGGGCCTGACCGGGGCATTACCCGTATTGATGATGTTGCCCTGCGTGACAGTAAAGGGCAGTCCCGAGCGAAGCGTTATGATGCCGTTCGCCTGCCAGCCGGCGAACACAGCGCCCGCGATGCCGGACGACAGCATCTTCGGCGCCGGCAGATCGTAGATGAAGCTGGAGACGGCAACGTGCGAAGCATCGAAGCCGACACGGCCTTTCTCTGATGCGCGGTCGAACTTGTTTTGATAGGTATTTGAGTTGATGCCGTCGCCTTCATTGCGTCCATAACCCTGCATGAGGGTCTTCGACCAGGTGTAAGCGAAGGTGAGCACAACGCCGTGTGAGTAGCGTTTGCGGAGGCTGACCTGAAGTCCGTCGTACCAGGAATTGCCACCGCTGTCGAGGAAGCGGATTCGCGACAACGGCCGGGTGACGCCCTTGTCGACGATGAACGGATAGGGCCGACGGCTTTGGATGGTGTCCGTTGCACCGGATGGAATGAACGGGTCGGGATTATTCAGCTCGATCGTGTTGTCGAGGTGTGTCGTCTTACTGCCGACATAGCCGACCGATATCGTAGCGTCCCAGGGCAGCCGCCGCTGGATGTCGAAGCTCCACTGGGCGACGTACGGCTGGAAGTTGTCCAGAGTAAGAACATTGGCGTTCGTCAACGACGTCGGACTTGGTGTTCCAAATGGATTGCTGAAATTGTAGACCGGCGCACCAGGAACAAACACCCCGTTTGATATCGTATTCGCGAAACTCGAGCTGCCTGACAGCGGCGGGTTCAGGTTCAGGATCGAGTAATTATTCAACTGGTGCACGTTATAGTAGATCCCGAACGCGGAGCGGATCACCCAGGAATCCGTGAGCCGGTATGCGAGGCCGATGCGAGGCATGAACTGTTTCTTCGAAGCCTTGTAGAACTGGTACACGGTTCGAATATCGGCTGGGACGTACTCGGGCGGCCTATTCCTGCCGTTCCGCCATTCGGCGCTGCGCCACAATCCCTGCACGTCGGTCGCAGGGCTGTTGTACTCCCACCGCAACCCCAGGTTGAGGGTCAGCCGGCGGAAGGGCTTCCAGTCGTCATTGATATAGAGAGCGCTCCGATGCTGGAGGATGTCCGTAAGAGGCAACCCTTCCGGAGAATCCGTGGATGTTGGCGCGCCGAGCAGAAATGCCGCGACCGAACTTCCCGAGACGTTCCCGGCGAAATTGAATCCTCCGCGAGGTACATTGGCTGCGCCCCGGAACAGCGTAACTCTGCGGTAATCGAAGCCGGCTTTGATCGTGTGGGCGCCAGTGGTTATCGCCACGTTGTCGTTGATCTGGTACACGCGGTTTCGATCAAAACCATTGCCGCCGTCACGCTCGGCCGGGCTGAAGAATCCCTGGATATTCATCGCCGGGATACCGACCTCGCGCGACGTCAGGGGCCGGTTTCCGTCGGTCAGTACGTTGAAGCCACGGATTCCGATACCTTCGAGCGTGAAATTCGTATTCGCGCGTGGATTGAAGCTGTCGTCGCGCGACTCCGAGATTCCAAAACGAGCCTCATTGACGATCGTCGGTGAAAACAGGTGGAGCCACTGCGTGGCAAGGTTGTTGTTTCGACCTTCCACAAGATAGCTAAAGGCGGGATTGTTCGTAATACTGAAATACTTCGGAATATTGCTTGCGTACCGCGCAAACACCTTGTCATTCGCGCTAAAGGAATGGTCGATCTTAACAAAGTACTGATTGTCGTCAATCGAGTTTGTTCCCGGATTGCGGAAGTTGATGCCGGTTATCGGATCAGACAGGTCGTTCTGGGCGCGAGGGAAAAATTCCAGCAAAGCCTTTGCGGTCGGTGAGATCCGGCTTGACGGGATGATGTTCCCGGGAAACGGTGTCGGACTGGCGGGATCCGACGACGGATCGAAGAGCTGGATGGCGGGGAGCGCGGCTCCGGCTGCACTGCGTCGATTCAGGAGTGCGCTGAAGTCGCCGTTACGGAAAGCATCGCTCGGCACAAGTGCCGTAGCGATGGCACCAGGTTCGCGACGGCGCCGGCCTTCGTAGTTGAAGTTGAAGAACGTTTTGTTTCTTCCGTTATACAGTTTCGGAATCATGACCGGCCCGCCGACCACAAACCCAAACTGATTCTGACGAAGCGACGTTTTCTTCACCCGCGGCTGCCCTGCGGGCGTGAAGTAGTTTTGGAAAAAGTTTTCCGCGTCCAACTTGTCATTGCGAAGGAAGTTATACGCCGAGCCATGGAGGTCATTTGTGCCCGACCGCATCACCATCACAAGCTGCGCGCCTGAGTTGAACCCGTACTCGGCGGAGTAGCTGCCCGAGATCACTCGAACCTCTTCCATGGCCTCCGGCGAAGGGGAGAACGGCACCGTGTTCACGCGAGCCTCGGTGGCGACAACGCCATCAAGGGTTGCGTGCTGGCTCACCTCGCGCTGCCCGTTTGCAATGATGGCGATTGTCTGTCCGGGGATCGGCACACCACCACCGCCTCCCGACTGGCCATCGTAGCCATGCCGCGACCCGAACGATACGCCCGGATTTAGCACAGCGAAATTGCCGACATTTCGGCCGTTCATCGGAAGTTCAACCAGCCGTCTTTGCTCCACAGTGCCACCGATCGAGGCCTCGTCGGTCTGGAGGTTGGCAGCCTCCGCGGTGACGGTCACGCGCTCCGACTGTGAGCCCACCTGAAGGTGGAAATCAACGCGAAACTTATCGTTTACCTGAAGCGTGATTCCTTTCCGGGTTTCACCCTTGAAGCCTGGCTGATCGACACTTACCTGATACTCGCCGATGTCGAGCAAAGGAAATGCGTAATCGCCTGTGTCTGTAGTTACCGTGTTTGAAGCAACACGCGTGTTGACGTTGGTAGCCGTGACCTTTGCTCCGGCAATGGAAGCACTGGAAGCATCGGTGACTGTGCCAAGAATCGAAGTAGATGTGGTCTGAGCGAGAGCAATGCTCACTGATACGACATACGCGATACCGAGCAGGTAAGAGCGTTTCATACGGAAGACCTCCTGATGACAGCGCAAGATTCGGTCACATCGTGTCATGGATGGATTAGACGGAGTATACAACGATCTGGCATTCCCGTTTCGGGTTGGTTACAAGTCCAGGCCCGCGAGGCTTCTTCCTGGCCCGACTGGTGTCTACAGCTTCCTGACCAGAAGCATCTTCACGCTGCTAACCTTCCGGCCGTCCACCATCGTCGCGTCCGACGTCTCCGCCCACCTGCCCTGTTCGTCGACCTTCATCACGTCCAGCACAGTTACAGGACCCGAGGTGAAGCCCCACTCAAACGATTTGTCGCCGACCTTCAGCACCGCCTCGACAACATGGCCGTCATTCCAGGCCCGGATGGTGTATTTACCGCTGGCTGGATCGAAACTCACGACGGCGAGCGCGTTGAAAACCACCTTCCCCGCCTCGTCACGTCCGGTGCCCTCGATCAGCATGAGGATTCCGCCCAGCTTGTACTGGATCTCTTCCGTCTGCTGGATCTGAATTTCCTTACCCGCCTGAGAGACTGTTGTGGGACCGGACCAGGTTCCGGCAAGGAAACGGAGCTTTTCCATACCCGCCTTCTGTGCTGGCGCCGGATCGGGCCGCCCCTGGGCGACTGCGGCCGATATGGTCAGAATGGCAAGCGCAAAAGCATAGCTAAAGATTCGCATCCGACCACTGTAGCCGGATACCGACGGCGAGTATTGGACAAAAATGACACGCGCTCAGCCGATCACCCGCAGGTGCTCGATGCGCCGCAGATATTCGTGGACCAGCCGGGGTGGCCATCCGTAGATGTCTCGAAATTCGCGGGACAGGTGCGCCTGATCCGCGAAACCAGCGTCGGCTGACAGCCCCGCCCACTGCGGATCTTCCGACACAACCGCCCGGAGGCAGGTGGAACGCATCCGGCGGACCCGGGCGAACTCCTTCGGGGTCAGCCCCGACGCCTCGTGGAATCGGCGCAGAGCCTGGCGGTAGCTGAGGTTGAGCCCCTCGGTCAGGTCCGACACCGGCGCCATACCTTCAGACTCGATGATCCTGCGAGTCAGTTTCGCAACCACCGGATCAGGACCGTGCCAGCCAACCTTCCGGGCCCACCCAGGCAGCAAGGCATCGAGCCCCGAAAGTCCCGAGGTCTGCATCACGCTGGCGAAATCGGTGTCCGGGAACGGGCGCAGTTGATCGCGAATCGAACGTACGTCGATCCCCAGCAGCGGCCCCGCGGCGCCAGGGAGAAATCGAACGCCGGTATACTCGCAGCCCGCTTCGACCATGACGCGCAGTGCTGCCAGCCGCGGCCCCATCAGGACGGCCCTGCTCGCAGGTAGCCAGCATAAGTTGACGGCACCATCCGGTGGGACGGTGTGTAGCATCGAAGCGGGCTGGTGCGACGCCGGCAGCGCGAAGCGCCAGTAGGAAACCGCGTTCGTCAGTTGCGGGGCAGGGGCAAACTCCTCGTAGACCACAGCCCGTTCACGTCGTTTCCAGCACCGTCGCACTCGAGTCGCGGTTCGGGTCCAGGAAAGCGAGTCCCGCGCTCGAGTCGCCGAACCGGCGGGCGCCGGCTTCCCGGATCGCCGAGTCCGGTACCACTGAGAGTGGCGTATATCGTGGATGGTGCGATTCTTTGTACGGATCGTTGCGGGCTGCGTTGTAGCAGCAGATCATCGACCACCGCGGATTCTCCGACTTATTCTGGTCCGAGCGGTGGAGCAGGTTAGCGTCGAAGAAAACAGTGTCGCCCGGCTCCATCTCCACATACACCAGTGGAAGCCTTTTGAGTATCTCATCCACGCGTTCGAGGTTAGCTCCCGCCTGATCGCCAGTAAGTACGTGGTCGATGCGGCCGAGTTTGTGCGAGCCCTCAATCACCTGCAGGCAGCCGTTCTCCCGCGTGGCCGGGTCGATGGCGATGAAGGCGCTGGTCAGCAGCGGGAACAGTACCCCGTTCTGATACCAGTAACCGTAATCCTGATGCCAGGCCCACGCGCCGCCCACTCTGGCATCCTTCATGATCATCTTCGAGTGGTAGTGGTACACCTCGCCGCCCAGCAGCGATTCGGCCGACTTTACCATCGACTCGCACCGCGCGACCATCCCGTAGATCGTGTCTCCAGGGTGGTTCCACAACGAGAGCCGGACACTGCCGCCCTCGCCGTCGCCGCGAGCGAACGAGTGCTTGTCGAGTTCCCGGTCTTCCCGGGCAGCCGTGCGCAGCATCGTGATGTCAGCGGGATCGAAGAAGCCGCGCGCCAGGTAAAAGCCCCGCTCGTGATACTCGGCGACAGCGGCTGCAGGCAGAGGTTGATAGGACATGTCGATAACTCCTTATAGCGCCTTCCCGGCGATCAGACGCGACAACACGGGCAGTGGAAGAGCGCCCTCGCGGAGCGCCCGCTCGTGGAACTCCTTAAGGTTCACCATACCGCTGTGGGCTTCACGATAGCGCTCGCGGACGCGGTGCCAGTCCCGCCACCCGACATAGTAAGTCGGTAACTGGACGGAAGACAGCTTCGCGCGCCGCAGTTTCCCCTGCGCCTCTTCGTTCTCCTGAAATGCGCCCTCCAGCATCAGGTCCATCGCCTGGCTGTCCGTCATGCCTTTGGTATGCAGCCGGACGTCGAGGACCGTGTTGGCGAACACCCGGAGCTGCTGCTTGAGGAACGTCAGCCGCAGGCCGGGATCGTTGTTGAGGTACCCCGAATCGAGCATTGCCTCGGTCGCATATACGGCCCATCCCTCTACATAAGGTCCGTTGCCGAATACAGAGCGCAGGATGCGTCGAAGCGGAGGCTGAACGTCGTTGGCGTACTCCAGTTGCACATAGTGCCCGGGCATCGCCTCATGGATGGTGAGTAGTTTCAGGCCGAACGTGTTGTACTCCCGCAGCTTCGATTCCACCCGTGCCGCCGGCCACGTTGCCGGGATCGGAGTCAGCCAGTAGAACGCGCCGAGGTGCGGTTCAAAAGCCGGTGCGGAGTTGAACCCGCCCACCGAGTAGATGCCCCGCATGAACTCCGGCGTCTCGATCACCTGTAAGTTGTCGCGAGGCGGCAGAGTAAGCAGATCCTTGTCTTTGACAAACGCTCTTACTTCCGCAAGGTCGCGTCTGGCCGCCTCAAAGTAAGTCTCCCGCGTAGCGTGATTCGCAGCCACCTTACTAAGTGCGCCCGCGATCACCTCGTGCTCATCGCCGCTGGTCTCTGCGCCCGGCATGGTTCGGGCCAGCGCCAGCATCTGCCGCCGCGTATCCCGCATGTCCTGTTCCGCGGCCGCCAGCACGTGGTCGGGAGTTGCATCCGTCGCGAGCGCATACCGGAATTTGGCGGCGTACTTCTCCGCGCCGAGCCTCCAGTCCGACCGCCGCTGGCTCAGGTCCTCCCGAAGCCACGTACTGAACCCGCGCAGCGCCTCGACCGCGGGTTTCGCCGCCGCATCGTAGTCCGCCGCTCCCACCTCCGAACTGCAAGCCTCGCGCAGCGTCGATTCCACCAGCCCGATATTCCCGTCGTTCTCGTCCTGAGCCACCTCATTCCAGATCTCAGGGGAATCGGTCAGATTGCGTCGAGCCTGGGCCAGCAGCGCGGAAACGCCCCGCATCCGGCTGACGATGTGGCGGCACCGCTCGGCCTTCGGCGCGTACTCCAGAACCGAGGGAGCGTACAAACCGTTGCCGATCAGTTCGACATAAATCGTGGGGTTGTGACGGTACGACTGCACGGTGTTGATTTCATGCAGCGAAAGTGCGATCTGGTCCTGGATGATGTCGAAGTCGGCGCGATCCTCGGCAGACAGCGTCTGCAGATCCGCGGCGCGCAGCAGGCGAAGCCGAATGTCGTTCAGCCAGTTGCGCTGCTGTTCGATGGCATTCGGGCTGAAGTCGTCGAGGATGGCGTCCAGCCGCAGCTCCCCGTGCTTGTGCAGCCCCACCTGCGTTGCCGAAACTGGCGACCAGGCAAGCGTTGTGTAAACGAACTCCTCCGCCAAACTGACGAACGGCTGACGGGAGCGGTCCGCGGAACAACCACACAGCATCGCGGCGAAAAGAATGAGAGCGCTGTATCGCATCGCTACCGTTGCCATCATAGAACACCTCCGGCGTGGGGTAGGATACCATCGTTAGATTCACTGAGCACGGGGTTGGGAAGGCCCGAAATTGCCGTTGCACCGCATCTTTATATGCCTGTACATACTGGGTTCCGTGTTCCCGATGTGGGCACAGGAATACAGCTTCAGGTACTACGGGAGCGATGAAGGACTGACCAATCTCGCCGTCAAAACCATATTCCAGGACAGGACCGGATTTCTGTGGGTCAGCACCGAGAACGGGCTGTTCCGCTTCGACGGGCAGCGCTTTCGACGCTATGGCGCTGAGGACGGAATGCCAAGGTCGCTGGCCTGCAGCATCGCCGAAACACGTGACGGCATACTGCTGGTGGGCAGCCAGACGGGCATTTTCCGGCTCGACAAAGAACGCTTCGTCAGGATAGATATTCCCGGCACTCGTGGAGTCCACCCGATCGGTGGACTGGTGGTGGACGCATCCGGCAATATCTGGGCGGGCACGGAATCGGGCCTGTACCGCGCCCGGCCTGACGCCCCGCAAAACGGCTGGCAATTCCAGAAGGTCGAGACTCCTGGCGAGGGCTACGTCACCGGGCTTTTCGCGGACGGCGAGACACTCTGGTTCCGCTGTGGTCGGGGAGTCTGCCGGCTTACAGGGGGTGCGCTGAAAACATACGGACCGGGCGAAGGTCTGAAGGAAAATGCCTGGGGCAGCGTCCGCGTCGACAAAGAGGGCAACACCTGGGCCCGCTCGCGCGACGCGCTGGCGGTTCTGCGCAAAGGAACCAGCCGGTTCGAGCTCGTCTCCGGGGTTCCCGTCACCGGTTACTCCGCGCTCGGCATGGACCACAAGGGCCGCCTGCTGCTGCCGACGCAGGAGGGCTTATCCGTCGGCGAAGGCGGGCGCTTTCGACTGATTGGGAGAAGCGCCGGTCTGTTGCCGCCTGCGTACTCGGTGTTTGAGGATCGCGAGCATTCCATCTGGATTGGGCTTGCCGGGCGGGGCCTGGTGCGCTGGCGCGGCTACGATGCATGGGAGTCCTGGGGTTCGCGCAGCGGGCTCGGCAACGAGGTGGTCTACAACATCGTGCCGCTGGGCCAGGGCGACATCCTGGCTGGAACCGAAGGCGGCCTGTACCGGGGCCGTCTGCGTGACGGCGTCTGGACCTGGGAGTTGGTGCGGTCCGTTCCAAAGGTTCCCGTGCATGCCGTGGTGCGCCGAGGGCGCGAGATCTGGATTGGAGCCGACACGCTGGGGATCGCGAGGGTGGATCTGGCTGCGTCGAAAACGCACTGGGTGGCCACACCATCGAGCCCTGGAACAACCCAGTTATACTCGCTGGCCGTTGCCGACGACGGGCGGCTGTGGGCCGGAACCAGTCAGGGGCTGTTCGTGTCCGATCTCGCAGTATCCCGCTTTGACCACGTGGCGTCGACAAAGCTGGCCACCTGGAGCGTGGTTCGCACCACGCGGGGCATGGTGGCGGGCAGTATCGACGGTCTGCTCATCTGGACCAACGGCGCTCCGCGGAAACTGGGCAAGTCCGACGGCCTCGCCGAAGACGCGGTGCTCTCGGCCACTGAGGCGCCGAATGGCGACATTTGGGTAGGCTATCGTTTCTCCGGCCTGGTAACACGGCTTGCGTTTTCCGATCCCGGCGCCGCTCCCCGCGTGACGCACTTCGGTCCGGGTGAGGGCATTCTGAGCGGCATCACCTATTCCCTGCGGTTCGACAGCAAGGGCGTGTTGTGGGCAGGGACGGACAACGGGCTGCTGCGATACGACGGTAAGGAATGGACCCAGTTCACCACCGCTGACGGCCTCGTATGGGACGACTGCGACCTGGGCGCACTCGCGTTCGATGACTCCGGCAGCGTCTGGGTGGGCACCAGCGCCGGGATGTCGCGATTCCGTCCCGATGCGAGCCCGTTGCTTTCCGCCGCCCCGGCAGTGGTGCTGACGTCGGTGCAACTCGGTACGTCGCCGCAGGCAAGGAATTCCGGGGCTCGTGTCGACCCCGACGAGAACCACCTGGTTGCGCGCTACTCGGCACTCAGCACCGCGTACGAACGTCGCGTGATCTACCGGTATCGACTGCTCCCTTTGTTCGCCGACTGGCGCGAGACCACTCTTCGCGAACTACAGTTCCCGCGTCTCCCCGCGGGCAAGTTCACGCTGGAGTTGCAGGCAAGGGTAGCCCGTAACGAATGGGGCGCTCCGGTTCAGTTCGAGTTTGAAGTCGGCGAACTCTGGTGGCACAGCACGTGGTTCCTCACCGCTTCCATACTCCTGCCGGTTGCGATCTTCCTGTATCTGACCGCGAGGCAGCGCCGCGTGGATGAGGAGATGCGGCATCAGCTGGAAGTCGCGGTAGCGGAGCGCACCATGGAGTTGGAGCGCGAGAAAGCCCGGGCCGAATCCGAGCGTGCGCGGGCCGAACAGGCCAGCCGTCTGAAAGGCGAGTTTCTGGCCAATATGAGTCATGAAATTCGCACCCCCATGAATGGCATTCTGGGCACATGCAGTGTGATGCTTGCCTCGAAAATGGAGCCCCAGCAGCGCGAATATGTGGAAATTGTCGTCTCTTCCGGCCGGTCGATGATCGGCCTGATAAATGATATTCTCGACTTTTCGCGCATTGAAGCGGGAAAGGCCGACATCGTGGAGGCGCCCTTTCCAGTTGCCGCTCCGGTGCGCGATACCTGTCGTACTCTGGCTGCGACGGCGCAGGAAAAAGGCCTGAATCTAACCTGGAATATTCACCCTGACGTTCCGAAAGTTGTCCGTGGCGATGCCGGAAGGATCGGCCATATTCTGATGAATCTGGTCGGAAACGCGATTAAATTCACGCCTGAGGGAGACGTGCGGGTTGATGTCCGGGCGGCCCCGGAGCAGGACGGCGAGGTCCTGTTGTTTGAAGTCACCGACACGGGCGTGGGCATCGGACGGGAGTACCACAGCCTGATTTTCGAGGCATTCCAGCAGGGTGACGGGTCCACTTCGCGGCGCTTCGGCGGGACGGGGCTTGGGCTGGCGATCTCGGCGCGACTGGCGGCACTGATGGGCGGGCGTATCGATGTCGAGAGCCAGGTGGGATGCGGCAGCCGATTCACCTGCGTTCTGCCTCTGAAGCGCACTGACCAGTCCGTGGAGTTCCCTGAGCCTGAGGCGGCCCTGTCTAACGAGGACACTTCCGAGAGTCTGCTGGTGCTGCTTGCGGAGGACAACCGTGTGAACCAGCTCGTCGCGGTCTCGCTGCTGACCCGGCGAGGGCACCGCGTGGTGGTGGCGCAGAACGGCCTGGAAGTCTTGGAACGCACCGTGTCAGCGCGCTTCGACGTCATCCTGATGGACGTACAGATGCCTGAGATGGATGGGTTTGAGGCTACGCGCGAATTGCGGCGCCGCGAACTGGAGAACGGCGGACACGTGCCGGTGATCGCGGTAACGGCGCATGCGGACCGCGAGCATCATGAGATGTGCCTGGATTCGGGGATGGACTTTGTGCTGACGAAGCCGTTTGAGCCGGAGCGCCTGTTCGCCGCGGTGGAGGTCTGGCCAAGACGCAGGCCCTCAGGAATCATCCGGTCGGACGTCGCATCAGCCTGATCGGTCCCGCTTAACCGCACTGGCCACCGCCGTGCCAGGCCGCGGTGTCAGACTACTCGCGTCGCAACGCGACGACGGGGTCGACAGTGGCTGCGCGCCAGGCTGGCACCCACGCCGACAGCACGCCGCAGAGCAACAGCGCAATCACTGCGAAGCCAAATGCGGGCGCGTCGAATGGCTGGACCCCGTAGAGCAGAGAAGCGATGAAACGCCCTCCGGCGAGCGCCAGCAACGCTCCTGAGCCTGCGCCCAGCGCACTCAGCACGAAGCCTTCCCGCAGTACCATCGCGAGGACCTGACCCGGTTGTGCACCGACCGCTATTCGAATTCCGATCTCATGTGTTCGGGTGCTGACGGCGTGCAGCATGGCGCCGTAGAGCCCGATCATTGCCAGCAGCACTGACATCGCACTGACCGCGGTAAGCACGCTGGCCCCGAGCTTCTGAGCCAAATAAGCGGCTCCGATGAAGTCGACAAAGCGGGCCGTGCTGGTGACGGCCAGATTCGGGTCGGCTGACTGGATTGCACTGCGCAGGGCCGTTTCAAAACGCTCGGGCGGGCCTTCGGTGCGGGTGATCACTCCGAAGCCCATGCCGGGCCGGTAGAACTGGTCCAGTGGGACGTAGAAATACGGCAATGGCGATTCGGACAGCGTGCGAATGCGGCTGTCCCGCGCTACTCCAACTACCGTCAGCTCACGGCCCCAGCCCCGAAATTTGCGGCCAATGGCGGGCTGAGAATCGAAGAACTGACGCACGAATGTCTCATTCACCACGGCGACGCCCGGCGCCTCCGCACGGTCGCGGGCATCGAAGCCGCGGCCGTCCTTCAGCCGAATTTCCATAGTCTCGAAATACCCGGGCGAGACCACGTTGCGCCAGATGCGCATGTTGTCCCCTGGCTTCGGGACATACCCGCTGACCTCGACCGGTTCCCAGCTTCCGCCGCTGAAGCCCAGTGGGATATCTTCGGCGAGCGCGGCCCGGCGAACGCCCGGCGTGCCGTTCAACTGCGTCTGAAGACGGATCAGAGCGGCACGGCCCTGCTCGCGCGTGTAGCCGCTCTGCGTCAGGTCGAGCCCTGCGAGAAGGATGCCGTCGGGACGGAAACCTGGATTCGCCTGCTGCGAGTTGCGAAAGCTCTGCACGAACAGAGCGCAGCCGATCAGCGCAACGGTGGCGAGACTGATCTCCGCCATTACCAGACCGTTGCGGAGTCGACGAGTGCGCACCGATGCGGAGTTGGATCGCCCCCCTTCAGCGAGCCCGGTGATGTGCCCGCGCAGCAGTGGCCAGGCGGGAGCGATGGCACAGAACAGCGTCACCAGCAAGGCCAGCGCGCCGGTAAACAGGCCGCCGAGAAGGCTGAACCCACGGTCCAGCCGGACCAGAGGCAGGTCGACTGGCGGCAGCAGGAAGTTGATGGCTCCGGCGAACCAGAGGGAAGCAAAGATACCGAGCGCACCGCCGGCGAGCGTCAGCAGCACGGCTTCGGCGATGAGCTGCCGGAGGAGATGCCAGCGGCCGGCACCGAGGCTCAGCCTTACGGCGAACTCGCGCTGCCGGTCAATGGTGCGGGCTACCAGCAGATTGCCGACATTGGCGCAGACCAGCAGCATGACGGCGAGGCCGATTACGAAAAGGACCTGCAGCAGATTCTTCAACACGCTTTGGACGCCTTCCGGCGCGTCGGCAATGGTGCTGGCGCGGAAGCGCAGCGTGCGGTTGCTGGCCGGGAAGGCGGAATCGAGCTGCCCGCCAATTGTCGACAGCTCGGCGTTAGCCTGCTCCAGAGTGACACCAGGCGCCAGCCGCGCGAAGGCGGACAGGGGACGCGAGCCTCTCTGGGCCAGCCAGTTGCCTGAGCGGTTCAGAACCGGCGACATGGTCAGCGGAACGTACACATCGAACCGGAGCCCAGGGATTGGGCCCTCGAATTCCGCGGGCACAATACCGACAATCGTGAAGGTCTGGCGGTTGAGTTGAATTGTGCGGCCCAGTGTCGACGGATCGGCTTTATAGTGATTGCGCCAGAAGGTTTCCCCGAGCACGGCAACAGGAGCGCCGCCCGGCCGGTCGGCCTGCTCTTCGGCGTTGAAGGTTCGGCCAGCTATGGGGCGCACGCCCATCACGTCGAAAAAGTTGCCTGTGACGGTCTCCGCCCACACGCGGGTCTGGCTGGTGCCCTCTCCCACGTAGAGGGACTGCATGCGAAACGCGGTCAGGCCGGTGAACGACCGCGCGGTCTGCCCGATGTCGCGGAGATCGGGCCAGGAGGAATCGATGCGCTCGCCACTTCCCGCCAGGGTCTTGACGGACAGCAGTTCCGCGGGTCGGCTGGCGCCGGGGAGGGGCGAGATGAGGACGCTTTCGATCCAGGAGAACACCGCAGCGTTCACACCCATCCCCAGTGCGATGGAAATAATGGCGACGGCGGCCAGCTTTGAGTGTTTGCGCAGACTCCTCGAAGCCAGGCCCAGTTCGCGCAGGAAGTCCGTCATGAGGTGGGAGAGGTGCAATCCTTGCACCACGTGTAAGTGTCTGTAAAGCCGTCGACCGGCCCAAGCAAGGCTGTCCGCTTTCGGGACATGCTGTGACAGCGCCGGACAGTGTGAATGGCTGCTACTCCTGGGGAACCAGGCGCAGCATGGACAGGTTCACGGTCAGCATGCGCTCGTCGCCGGGCGACTGCCAGACGGGACTGGCGGTGATCTCAATGCTGTAGTCCTCGGCATCGGGCACCGGTGCCTCCAGGATGAACAGCCCGACACGGTCCAGCGTCCATTCGCCCGCCATCGCTCCGTTCACACGCAGTTGAACTTGCGGACGTCCGGCGACAAATATCAATTCCTGCGCGAAGCCCCGGATCCGCAGTTTCAACGGACCCTGCAGGACGCGGCTCATCGTTGCCGTGGCTCGACGTCCGATCCAGCGGTACTTGTTGCCGAACGGTCCTTCGAGCGCGTACCAGCCCTCACCGAGGTGCGGCTCGTGGCCTGGCAGGGAAAAGTCGATCACGTCGGCGCGGTTGCCAGGATAGAGCTCGCGGCGCTCGGCGGAAGGGAGCAGGTTGAACACCTGGCCCTCATTTTCGGCACGATAGCCGCAGGATGCGCAGATCAGGACGGAGTCGGCGTCCTCCAGATGCAGGTCGCCGTGGCAGTCGGGGCAACGCAGGAGCGTCTCGAAGCGTTCCATGGAGGGCAGCACCGGCTCGCCCGCCTTACGGCACACCGCGGCGATGGTCCCGCCCAGCAGCTTCGCGGCGCGCCACACCGATCCGTACGGGTCCAGCTTCACCGCCAGTTTCTTCACCCACCGCTCGCCCCACCCGCGCTCCGGTACGAAGAGGGCGTACTCCTGGGCAGCGAAGTGGCGACGCACCAGCGCGTCCCAGTGGTTGAGCGTCAATGTGTGGTTTTGGCGGATGCCGAAGCTCTCCTCCTGGTGGGCGCCGATGACGTCGCGGACCAGGTAGCCGAGCAGTCCCCACTGGTGAAGTTTGCGTTCCCAACCCTTCATCTCGCGTTCGTAAGGCGCACGATAAAGACGCAGGGACAGCATCCGCCGCATCGGCTCTTCGGAGAACAGAAACACTCCGCCCGGCGCCAGGACGCGGGTGATCTCGGTGAAGATGGCGTCCAGGTCCATGAACTGGCTCAGCGTCTGGTGCGTCATGGCGAACCGGATGGAGCCGTCTTTAAACGGCAAGTGTGCGCCATCGCCGGCGACTCGCACCGGCGCCTGCTTCAGGTCCCAGGCGTCCTGCAGGGATACTCCGTGGCGCAGCGCGTCGGCGGAGATGTCGAGCGCGAAGCCGTTTGCGCTGTATTCATTACACAGCAGATAGCTGGTGTGACCCGCATTCGCGCCAATCTCGAGAAACGGCGTCATCGGTCCGATGAACTCCAGGTGACTGCGGATAATGCCGTTGCGTCGATTGTTTTCCTCCAGGTATGCCGCCATGGCGCGCTCGGGCTCGCCGAGCGAGGCGAAGTTGTGGAACTCCACCTGGGCGCGTTTGACGGAAAATGCCTGCTGGGTCACAGGAACATCTCGAGCTTCATGCATCGTAAATCAGACAGGAGCAGATCCGGTGAGTGCGTGGCAAGCTGCGCCCGTGGTACGACACCGGTGGCCACCGCAATGGAACGGACTCCATTCAGCTTAGCAGCGCGGATGTCATTGGGATGGTCGCCTACCAGGCTTACCGTAGTCTCGCGGCGCAGCCATCCGGCTCGGCGAGCCTGGTATATCGCGATCTCGACCAGGCCCGCGCGGGTGGCGGCCTGCTCGGCGAAAGCTCCGAATCGGAAGAACCGGAGCAGGCCACAGTGCTCCATCTTGCGCCAGCCGATGGCGGTGAGATTGCCCGTGACCAGCCCCATCGGTATGCGTGAGCCGTGCAGCTTGCGCAGCGCGCCCCGGACTCCCGGGCAGACGCGGCGGCGGAGGTTCGGCCGGGCCTGGCGGTAGATATCCTGCGCCAGCCGTACGATGCTTCGCATGGCGGTATCGATGTGAGCGTCGGAGGCGCCGGCGTTGCGCAGCATGAGGCGAATCAGATCCCGGTCGAGCTGGCCCGTGGTGTCGACGCGATCAAGGGTGGTCTCAAGTCCGGTGACCTCGCGCACCGCGTCGATCAGTGCGAGCTTGTGGTGGGGCCCGGCACGGCGAATCAGAGTGCCGTCGATGTCAAACAAAACCAGTGCGTCGGCGGCTGCCATCTGTCTTGATGATACAAAAGCGGACTACCGGTCTGGCAGCTCGAGCGTTCTGATCGGCGAATCTCCGATGTACACTCAGAGGCATGATTCGCGAGATTTCGGGTGGAAAATCGCTGCAACTGCTAAAGGGCGACATCACGAAAGTCCCCGTGGACGCCATCGTGAACGCAGCGAATAAGGAGCTTGCCGGAGGCGGTGGTGTCGACGGCGCCATTCATGCGGCGGGCGGACCTTCCCTGATGCAGGAGCTCGATTCCATTCGTGCGTCGAGGGGCGGTTGTCCCGTCGGCAGCGCCGTGGTCACCGCGGCAGGTACCCTGCCCGCGCGCTTTGTATTTCACGCAGTCGGGCCGATCTGGCAGGGTGGCACGCATGGAGAGCCGGAGTTGCTGGCGTCGGCGTATCGCGCCTGTCTGAAGCTGGCTGACGAGAAGGCCGTCGATTATCTCAGCTTTCCCTCCATCAGCACGGGCGCGTTCGGCTATCCCGTGGATCAGGCATCTTCAATCGCGATCCACGAAGTAATTCAACACCTGAGCCGGCCCGATTCGCGAGTACGCAAAGTGCTGTTTGTGCTGTTCGATGACCGCACTATGAAAGCCTGGTCAGAATCTCTGCGAATTCTGGTACCTGCATGAAGTCCACACGTTACAATGAGTCGATGCAGGTTATGCAGGCCGGGTCCCACAAACTCCTGTTGCTGGAGCTGGATCCCGAGTTTGTCACAAATATCGTAAAACAGGCCGGGTTTGAATACCGGATCGCCGATGCCCAGCGGCAACTTACGCTGGAGCTTCTGGCTACCGAACGTCAGGCACCGCTGCTTCTGTTTGATGCCGCCGACCCGGGCAACCTCGGCTGGTTTTCGCGTTGCCAGTTCTATGTGGACGGGCGCACAGGTGGAGTTTTGCAGACTCCGATATCGGTGGCCAATCAACGGGACCGCGCCGGTCACGTGATTCCCAATGCGCTTCGTGTGCAGATCGCCAAAGAGATTCCCGCCAGCTTCCGTATGCCCGGCAAACAGGCCATTACGGAGCAGATGGTCTATGCCGTTTTATACAACTTCCTCAACGCTCTGATGAGCGTCGGAGTGGGAGTGTGCGGCGGGACGGTGATACGCCCTCTGGCTGGTCGCACAGAAAGCTTCGGCACCCGAAACTAGGCATGCCCCGTGCCCGGCTTTGCGCATTTCGAGTGCTGGAACGCGTCCATGAGGGCGGGTATGCGTCGGACTTGCTGTTGCGCGAAGCAGCCCATCTGGACCGGCGCGACGCGGGCCTTGCCTCAGAGATCGTGTTCGGCTGTCTGCGCAGGCAGGCGCAGCTGGACTGGCTGATCGACACCCAGCTAAACAAACGCAAGCTCGATCCGGAAGTGCGCATTGCGATGCGAATCGGTGCGTACCAGCTTCTGCACCTCGACCGCGTGCCCGCTCACGCCGCTGTGAGCGAGAGTGTCCAGCTGGTGAAGAAAGCCCGTAAGACGTCGGCGTCGGGGCTGGTAAATGCGGTGCTGCGCAAGCTGGTGCAAGGCAATGCCGATCCGTGGCCTTCGCGCAGCATCCAGCTGTCCATGCCGGAGTGGCTGCTGGACCGGTGGGACGCGCAGTTCGGTACTGAGGTGGCGGACGCCATCGCGAAAGACTTCCTGAAACAGCCGGCCACATGGGTTCGAAATCCTCCAGACAACGTGAAGGGGGTGGAGCTGGAGCCGTCCCCGGACGTCTCCGGTGCGTGGCGCCTGGTGCGCGGCGATGCCGGAGGTCTGCGCATTCAGGACATCGGATCGCAGTCGATTGTGCCGCTGCTGGACCTCCGGCCTGGTCTGACATTTCTCGATCTGTGTTCGGCTCCTGGCAACAAGACCGCGCAGGCCATGGAAGCCGGGGTCACGGCGGTTGCCTGCGATCTGCATCTGCACCGGCTCAAACATTCGGTCGTCAGCGAGTGCCCGCAAGTGGTGCTGGATGCCCGGGCTCCGCTGCCGTTTCGGAGTTATTTCGACCGTATCCTGGTCGACGCGCCCTGCACGGGTACCGGCACTTTGGGACGCAATCCCGAGATTCGCTGGCGGCTTCGCCCGGAGGATGTGGTGGACCTGCAGTCCAGGCAGGTTGCGATTCTCACGCAGGCGCTGGCGCTGCTCAAACCGCATGACGGTGTGCTGGTGTATTCCACCTGCTCGCTGGAGCGCGAAGAGAATGAGGACGTGGTGGCCGCGGTGCTTGCCTCGGACCCGGAAGTGACTCTGGTGAAGTCGATGCGCAGGACGCCTGGAGTCGATCCTGGGGATGGGTTCTACGCCGCCGTGCTGATGCGTTTGCCCCACCACCAGGCCGAACCTGCGCAGACCGCGAACGTGGCCAGCACGCCGGGCACACCGAACCTCGAAGTACCCGCGGCTGCCGCGATCATTGCGCCCAACTGATACAGGCCTGTCGGCCCGAGCCTGCCTGCCGCGAAGTGCCATCGCTTTTGCTCCAGCGGTCTTTGCGCCGCTGTGGAATGACCCACAGCAAGCGCCGCCGCAGCCGCCGCGAGGCAGGGAAGAAGGTCGAAGCCGAGGATCAGAATCGTCGTGACCACCAGCCATGCGGTGTCGCGCGCCAGCAGCAGATCGAAGCCGGATATGGGCAGAAGCTGCCGCCGGGTGTGCGTCGCTTCCGGGTCGAAGCCGCCGCCGGCCTGCGCGAGTGTGCTGAGCAGGATCACCACCAGGACGCCCATCACGAGGCGCGCTGCCGGGTCGGGATGCGGCGTCAGATGCAGGTATGCCATGCCGCCGAGGGCCAGCAGCGCCGCCAGGTACACGTCGAGCGCCTGTACGAATTCGCGCAAATGATTCTGGATAAGGCCACCCAGTCTTCCCGGGAATCGGGGGATGCGTGGAAAACGCACGCTGCCGGCCGGGATCAGGCGCTGCACTGCTTCGGCTGCCAGCACGGCCGGAGGCGTCAGTAACCCGGCCACCAGCAGGGCCGACCCGACAGCCGCATGGCGCGACAGCATCGCAAACAACACAGCCAGCACCAGCAGCGGATTGAGCAGCAGGTTGACCGCGGTCACCACCGTTCGCTGCGCCCGCGACAGAGGCCACAGCTCGAGCCTCGCTTTGGGAATCCGCCGCTCCAGTTCCAGCGCGAGCGGCACCGTGTACAACAGGCCGACGAAGAGATAAAACACGGCCGTACTGCTGGGACGGTCGAGTGGTTCCTCCGCCATCAGCAGCACGATGACCGCGAACAGGTTGTTGCCGGTTATGGATCCCACGCTGCGCAGACTGCGCCAGGCGCTTCGGATCAGCGCGCCTGTGATTGCGGTGAGTGCAGCCATTCCAGGTCTCGAAACGCGGGAGATTCCACCAGATGGAAGTACAGTCGCTCGGCGGTCTCCGGCAACTCCTGGACCGTCGAGTTCCACACCAGACTGCCCTGCCGGATCAGCATCACGCGGTCGGAGATGCGGTCCACCATCGACAGAATGTGCGAGGTCAGGAGGATAGTGATGCCCCGGCTACTTACTGCGCGCAGTAACATGCCGATGGTCTCGGCGGACACCGGATCGATGCCCTCGAACGGTTCGTCGAGGATCAGCACCGAAGGGTTGTGCAGCAGCGCCATGGCCAGTGCGGTCTTCTTGCGCATACCGTGCGAGCCCTGACGGGCCAGTGTCCGGCGCTTGTCGTCGAGCCCGAAAAAGTGGAGTAACTCGTCGCTTCTCTGGCGTGTCTGCAACTTACTAAGTCCGTAGATGGGGCCAGACAGGAACAGTTGTTCCTCGAGGCTCAGTTCGGGCAGAAGAGCCAGATTCTCCGGCACCACGCCGATAGCCCGGCGCAGAGGTCCGGGCTGCTTCCACGGGTCGAAGCCGGCGATACTCACCGAGCCCGCGTCTGGTACGGTAAGTCCGCACAGCATGCGAATCAGTGTCGACTTGCCCGCGCCGTTCGGTCCCAGAATCGCACATACTTCGCCACGACGAATCTCCAGCGACACGTCGTTTACAGCGGTGAGGGCACCGTAGCGTTTGGCGAGACTGAGGCAGCGAATCAAAAGGTGCGTGCGTAGTGGAAGCGGGGCGCACCCGCCAGCATACATCAGCCTTGCGCGCCCACTTAGACAGGAGGAGTCGGCTTCTCCGCGCCTGCCAGGCCTTGATCCGCCTTAGCGGGATCGTAGTTCGGATTCACCGCCGGCATCGCGGCGTTCACATCCGATCGCCATTTTTTTAATAATTCGTGCAGTTCCGCGGCTCGCTTCGGTTCTTTGTCGATCAGGTTGCGCGTCTCGCTGAGATCTTCCTTCAGGTTGAACAACTCCAGCCGTCCGTCTTCGTAAAACTCGATCAGCTTCCAGTCGCCCCGCCGAACCGCACCGGCGGGCGGTCCACCCTGATTGCTGTAATGCGGGTAGTGCCAGTAGAGAGCGTCTCGTCTGGGAGGAGCGCCGCCCCGCAGCAGCCCCGCGTAGCTGAGCCCGTCCACCTTCGCGGTCACCCTGGCGCCGCAGATCTCTGCGATGGTCGGCAGCAGGTCAATGGAGCAGACCTGTGCATCGTGCACCGTGCCAGGTTTGGTGACACCGGGCCAGCAGACCACCAGTGGCTCGCGAATACCGCCCTCGTACACGTGACCCTTGCCAGCGCGCAGCGGCGAGTTGTCGGTGATCAGCCGTTTGTTTGCGCCTTCATGCCGCAGGCCGCCGTTGTCCGACGTCACGATCAGCACTGTTTCCTTCGCAATACCCAGTTCGTCGAGCTTCTTCCTCAGGTGCCCCAGGGACTGATCGAAGTGCTCCACCATCGCGGCGTAGACCGGGTTCGGCCAGTCCCCCTTGCCGGCGAATTTCGTTTTGTATTTGTCGATCAGGCCGGGCTTCGCGCTCAGCGGCAGATGGGTGAGGTAGTGCGGCAGGTAGACGAAGAATGGCTGCTTTGCTTTCGCCGACTCCTCGATAAACTTCTCCGCGGCCGCGGTCAGCGTGTCGCCGATGTAGTCGTCTTTGGTGGTCTGTTCGAGGCCCGGTCCGGGGAATGGCCCGAAGAAGCTGCCGATGCCTCCCCGCTGATCGCCGCCCACGTTGCGGTCGAAGCCCTGGTGGTCGGGCGTGAAGTCGCCACCTCCCAGGTGCCACTTGCCGACGCTCGCGGTACGGTAACCCTGCGGCCTCAACACCTCGGCGATGGTGGTCTCCGCCAGCGGCAACTGCTGCTCAAACTCCAGCCGCAGCAGCTTCGATGCGGGCCACTGCTTGCGGCCCGGGATCCAGTCGGTGAGGTGGAGCCGGGCTGGGTACTTGCCAGTCATGATGCTGGCGCGGGTCGGCGAACACACAGGGCACGCCGCGTAAGCCTGAGTGAATCGCGCGCCTTCACGAGCCAGGCGGTCGAGCTCCGGCGTCTCGTAGTGCTGGCTCCCATAAACGCCAAAGTCACGCCAGCCGAGGTCGTCGAGCAGGATCAGGATCACATTTGGCTTCGTTTTGTTCTGCGCGGCCAGCGGCGCGGCGGCCATTGCGGCCAAAAAATGTCTGCGATTCATGTTTCTTTTCTTCAGAAAATCAGCTTCAGGCCAAGGTGGATATAGCGCGGGTTTCCGCTGGTTGCCGTGATTCTGCCGAACAGCGTGTTGGTGGGGTCCGTGTTCGGCGACGCCATGTTCGACCGGTTCAGCGCGTTCAGCGCCTCGCCCCGGAACTGCAGGGTGGTCAGCTCTCGAATTTTCCAGTTCTTCACGATGGACAGGTCCCAAACTTCCTGATCCGGGTTGCGAACCGCGGCAAAGCGCGTCGACACCATGCGGTAGTTCTGCGCCAGTTGTTCCTGCGGATTGCGGTTGAAGATGGAGGTGTTGAACCAGCGGTCGAAGGTCTGCTCCACGTTGCCGAGCCCGCGAATGTCGCCGGTCAGGAGCACGTTGCCGAGGTTCAGCGGAGCGCCGGTGTTGCGCTGCCAGACGGCCTGCAACTGCCATCCGCCGATCACATGATCCACGATGCCCGGGGCGCCGGCGAAGAGCGCACGTCCCCTGCCGAACGGGAGCTCCCAGATGCCGGTCAGGGTGGCGCGGTGGCTGCGGTCAAGGTCGGAGATCACCTCTTCCAGCGCGGTGTCGCCCGCGTTCAGAAAGCCCGAAGCTTCCATGAACTTCGACCACGTGTAGTTGAACTGCGCCGTGAAGCCTTTGGAGAAGCGGCGCTCGGCGCGCATCTGCATGGAGTGGAACCATGAGTAGCCGATCGGGTCGTCGCCGTTGACTCCGGTGTACTGCGGGAACGGGCGGAGCAATTGCGTGCGCGCTACGGTGCGGCCCGCGATGTCGGTGCCGGGAAGCGGGAAGAACGGGTTGTTCACCTGCACGGTCAGGCGGTCGATGGTGGCCTGGTCGCGGCTGCCCGTCCGGCTCAGATACTGCACCGGTACGGCATTGTACGGGCGGTTGACGACAAGTTTCGTGCCCCGGTTTCCGATGTAGCCGACGTCGAGCAGCACCGCTCCCGGAAGCTCCTGCTGGACGCCCAGGCTGAAGCGCTGCATGTAGCCGTTACGCGGCGTGGAGTTGAAGAAGCTCACGGAGCGGCCGATGTCGGTGCTGAGTCCGCCCGCGGCGCCTGCAGGCTGCGCGATACCGCCGGGGAACGGATTGGAGAGGCTCGCCGTGTAAGTCACGCCGTTGTCGAGCGACGGCACCAGGCCATTGCGAAGCGAGTAGCCGCTCTGGTTCACGGTGGAACGGTCCGCGCCCAGCGGCACGTAGTAGATGCCATAGCCGGTGCGGATCACGGTCGCCTTCAGCGGATTCCAGGTGATGCCGATTCGCGGCGCGAAGTTGTTGCGGTCGCTCTCCCAGAGCGATCGGGACTGGCCGTTCACGCCGGCGAACAGCAGTCCACCTTTCACTTGGAACTGGCTGACCGGGATTTCGGGGATCGGGCTGGCGGCGTAGGCCGCCTTCGCCTGTGCCTCAATCGGGCTCGCCACGGTGGAATCGAAGCCGCGAACGCTGCGGTTGAACCGCTCGGTAATGGGCGAATCGTAGTCATAGCGCAGGCCAACGTTCACCGACACTTTCGGGCTGATGCGCCAGTCGTCCTGGATGAAGAAAGCGAGCGTGGTCGACTGTTCGGCGGAGGAGGCGTTCACGTTCAGGCTGCCGTCGGTAGGTATGCCGAGGAGGTAGGACGCAAAGCCCTGGCCTATCGGCGCGACGGGGGAGTTGTCGAGCGGGCCGCGGGTGTACGTGTTGCCGAAAACAATCTGCGGCGAGCCGAGATTGAAGTTGTAATTGTGTTCGCGATAGATGCGAAATTCGCCGCCGAACCGTATAGTGTGATTGCTGCGCGTCCACGTGACGTCGTCGGCGAACACGTGATTGTTCGTCACGCCGGCATTGGGGAAATTGGTTCCCAGCGTCTGGATGCCAGCCGTCTGGATCTGCGGAAATACACGAGCCTGCTCCGGGATGGAGGCCATCAGGGAGGACGCAAAACCAGCTCCGGTCATGTCGAAGCCCTGCGAGAGCGGCGAGGTGGTCTGGTCGAAGCGGGTGAAGCCGTAGCGGAAGTTATTCAGCAGCGACGCGCTGAACACATAGACATCGTCGAAGCCTGTGCCGTAGTTCCAGCGGAAGCGGTCCTGGCCGGTCGCGGTGTTGTCGAAGATTTGCCCGGAGGTGAAAATCTGCCACGTCTGGTTGTACCGCAGAAAAACCCGGTGTTTGTCGCTGAAATTGTGGTCGACTTTCCCGGTATTCGAATGGAATTCATTGTACGACTGCGGGAGGCGTGTGAAGTTGTTCCGCCCGTCGGCAGTTCCGTTGGTGTTGGGGAGCGGCCAGTAGTTCATCAGCGCGACAGCTGTCTTGTCCAGGCGGTTGGCCGGGATGATGTTGCCGGGAAATGGCTGGCGGCTGAAGCGGCCACCGGCGGCGGGCTGAATGGTGGCCGGATCGTAGATCTGATATGACGGGCCTAGTGCCAGCAACTCGCTGAAGTCGCCCTGCCGCTGTTTCGGCGTGGGGACGGTGTAGAAGCTGTTCCCGCGCTCGATGCCCGGACGCGTGAGCATTTCAAAGCCGTACACGAAGAAGGTCTTGTTCTTACCGTTGTAGAGCTTTGGCAGCACCACTGGACCGCTGACGCTGGCGCCGAAGCGGTTCAGCACATTGCGCGGGTTCGCGGCCTGACGTTTGGCCTCGGTGACCGGACCGGTGGACGGGTTGTACAGCGCCTGTCGCTGGAACAAATCCATCGCCGTCAGCACCTGATTATTGTGGAATTCATACAGCGTGGCGCGAAATTTATTCGTGCCCGACCGCAGGACCACGTTGATGCTTCCGCCCGGAGAACGTCCTACGCTGGCGTCATAGGTGGCGGTCTGCACTTTGAACTCGGCCACCATTTCGGCGGGCGGCGCGTAGGCCGCGTTGGTGCCCCACATGCTCGGTGTACCGTCGACAGTGAACTCGGTGTTGCCGCTGCGGACGCCGTTTACCGAGATGTTGGAGAGGACCTCAACCGCCGGCCCGAGGCTCGGGTGATTGGGCACGCCGAGGTTGACCACGCCGGGCGCCACGCGTGCCAGTGACAGCGCATTTCCGCCCGGCAGCGGCAGGTCGAGGAGCCGTTTGGTGTCGAACACCTGGCCCACGTTCGCGGTGCCGGTCTCCAAAAGGCTCGCCTGGCCGGAGACGGTGACAGATTCGCCGGTGGCGCCGATCTCCAGTGGAATGTCGACGGTGAGACGGTCCGAAACGCGGACTTTGAGGTCGGAGCGGCGATACTGCTTGAAGCCCGGTGCGGCTACTTCCAGGTTGTAGACGGCGGGAGCCAGATAGGGCAGCTCGTAACTGCCAGCTTCATTTGTGATCGCCGAGAGGCGAACCTGAGTGTCTGCATTGGTAGCCGTAACGGTGATGTTGGGAACGGCGGCGCCGCTCGGGTCGATGACACGCCCTGAGATTCGACCGCGCACGTCCTGGCCAGAGCAAAGAGATCCCAGTGCCAGCAGGGTAAGCGCTAATCGAGACTGCATGGCACAAAGTTTATCTCAACGGAGATAATACAGTTCGTGCCCCAACTGATCTCAGAACCTACGCGCATTGAAGCTGCCGGGAACAAGCCTAAACTCATAGACGAGTTCATAGGAGCCGTCAACACGTCGGAGTCGCGCCTGAGCGTCGCGCGCATGCGCTCCCCGGGCGGCTGGGTGGAACCCGGTCAGCGCCCTGAGTTTGACGAGTTCACGGTTGTGCTTATGGGGATGCTGCGGGTGGAGCATGAGGGAGGCGCCATCGACGTCCATGCCGGGCAGGGCGTTCACACCCGCCCCGGTGAATGGATTCGGTATTCGACACCGCTGGATGAAGGCGCCGAGTATATCGCCATCTGCCTCCCGGCGTTCAGCCCGAACACCGTGCATCGCGACGAATAGCTGAAAGGTGAACAGGCGCGGGAGGTCTCAGATTGACCGGTACACCAACTTCACCGGGACCGCCCCGCGCCGGGGAGATCTGAAATTTCGTTAGTTGTAGTACGCGGCGTTTTTCGCTGTATACTCGACCAGCTCGGGCGGCAGGTCCGCTTCCACGTAGATCGAGTTCGTCGGGCAGACCGGGATGCAGGCGCCGCAGTCGATACAGGTTGCCGGATCGATGTAGAGCTGCTCGGTGGTCTCAAACTGCCCTTCGTCGTTCTTTGGATGGATGCAGTCTACCGGACATGCATCAATGCAGAGTTCGTCTTTGGTGCAGGTGTTGGTGATGACGTAGGCCATTGTTTCTCCTTGGTGCTTGCATGGAACAAATGCACGTCGTATGCCAACCAGTAAGGTAAATGAAAACAGCGGCTTAGCTCGTGAGCACGAGGAATGTGGGGCTAATGCCCCAGTTTCGCCGCGTCATCTGACCCCGAACATCGGAAGCTCGGTTGCTGCTTTCTCCAACACCGAATAAGGAATGTCTGTAGAAAAATGCAACACATTCTCCGCCTTTGTCAGATGCATCCCGTCGAACACGGATAAGATTTCCTTCTGCTTGTCCTGCGTGTTAAGGCGGCCGAGCCCCAGCAAGCCGCGAATCGCGCCGCCCAGACGTTCGGCCGCCTGCGGGTCCGTCGCCTCCAGATCCACTTTGGCGGAGAACTGATAACTGACGTCGAGGCCGCCTGAAGCGAAGGTCAGCGACTTCGACATACGCGCCAGGCCAGTCAGCATCCCCGCGTCGACGCCGCCCATGTCCGGCAATACGCCGCCAGCCTGCGCCGCAAACCAGGCCTGATTTGAGGACGAAATCTTCTGGATCCGCTGCTGTAGCGCCGCCGGGACGCCCGTGACGTTCTCGCGATTGTCCACCAGCCGCCGCAGTGCGGGAGTCGGCCCGGCGGCCGCGGTCGACGGATTCAGAAACAGGACCGCCGCCTTCTCGTCGCCGATCATCGTGAAGCCCTTGTACGACATCCTCTGGGCGTTCTGCAGATCGAGCTTCGGCTCCATGCCCATGTCGGAGAACTTGCCGCGGATTAGTACCACGGCTTCTTTGGCACTGGACGCAAGCAGAATCTCCCACAGGTCTTTCTCTGGGTCCAGACCGGTGCGTTTGCGAAAGTCGGCGATCATGGGAACGCGGCCCTTTTGCACGTACTCGCGCCAAAACGGAGTCTGCGCCAGTTTCTGAACCCGCACGCCGGCCAGCAGGATGGTGTCGGGTGGAACCAGCGTGGCCAGCGCCGGGTCGACAAATACATTGGGGCTGGACTCTTTTTTGCAGCCCGACAGAAATAAAGCGATTAGTAACAACAGCGAAACGGATCGCATTTTAAACTGAGATGATCTCATGCGTATCGATGCCCACCAGCATTACTGGGATTTGTCCAGTTTTGACTATCCCTGGATGCCGCCAGAGCCAACTCCTTTGAGGCGCAACTTCCTGCCCGCTGACTTTGCCCCGATTCTCGAACGGAACCACTTCGACGGCTCGGTTGTGGTTCAGGCCACCACCGACCCGCGCGAAGCGGACTGGCTGCTGCGGCTGGCGTCGGAAAACCCAGTGGTGCTCGGCGTTGTGGCATGGGTGGATCTGAAGGATCCGCGGCTCGGTGAGACCCTCGACCGCCTGCAACGCCATCCGAAATTCGCTGGTGTTCGACATCCCGTTCACGATGAAGACGATGTTCGCTGGCTTTTGCATAACAGCGTAATTGCCGGTCTCCGGGAACTGGCCCGGCGCGGCATCCCATACGACCTCCTGCTGCGCCCTCGGCATTTGCCGCTGCTGCCAGAGCTCGTGGAAGCCGTGCCCGGTCTGCCAATGGTCATCGACCACATGGCCAAACCCGACATCGCTCACGGTGTCATGGAGCCCTGGGCTCGCGGCATGGAGTGTGCCGCGCAGATCCCGCACATGCACGTGAAGATCTCCGGCCTTATCACCGAGGCGGATCACGAGCACTGGAACGCTGGCCAGCTCCGGCCCTATGTGCAGCATGTGTGGTCGAAGTTCGGGTCCGGGCGCTGCCTGTTTGGCTCGGACTGGCCTGTATGCCTGCTGGCCGGGATCTGGAAAGAAGTGCTCGCCGCTGCCACACAGGCGGTCGGCGCGGTGCCCGCCAACCTTCGAGCCGGGTTTATGGGCGAAAATGCGGCGCGGTTTTATGGATTGAAATTGCCACGCTAAGCGCCCACGCGGTGTGCCACGGAGATGGCGTGCTTCAGCCGGTCCCAGTTGGTGTCGGCCTCGACTGTGCAGTCCGCACCCAGCATAAATGGACGCGGCGCGCTCTTCACCACGCGGCGGATTTCCGCCTCCACCTGCGCCGGAGTGCCCGTGCCGACAACGCCGTGACGGTCGAGGCCGCCCATGAAGGGCCGCCTGAACTGCTCCGTGATTTCCTGCCCGGACAACTCGCGTCCCGCCAGCTTCACGTTGCAGTTGACCACGTGGCCCGGGTAGTCGGCGACCGCGTCGTAGTTGGCGTAGGGTGCCACGTAATCGCACACGTGCAGAATATTAAACTGGCAGCTGCGCGAGATCTCTTTCATCGACACCAGGTCGTACGGCTTCACGTACTTCGTGAAAATGGCAGGGTTGCTGAAGCGCTTTGCTTCGGAGCCCTGTGTCGACGCGTAGAACCCGTCGACGCCTTCCTTTATGCAGGCTCTGACGAACAGCATCTGACTCTCAGTCAGGATCTCCAGGCCCTTCTTCACTGCCTCGGGATTCTCTTCCAGGTGCTGCAGCAGCACAGGCGCGGTGGCACAGTGGCCGGCGCACATGAACGGCGAATACAGCGTCATCAGGATGAGCGAGTTCTTCTTCTCGGCTTTCACCAACTCCCGAACCGTCTGCAGCAGAGGCTCGTAGAAGTCGAGCCCGGCCAGCTTCAATTTCGACCAGTCCGCCGGCTTCCTGAGAAAATCCTGCCGCGAATAGGTTTGTTCGAACTGGATTTTCAGGAAATCCATGTCGGTATGACGGTAGAATTCCAGGTGCCGTCTGGCGGCTGCGGAGCCAGCCTTGTAGTCGTTGCCGAAGTGGAGGAAAAATGCCGCGGGCGTGTAGTTGGGGGCGCCTTGCCCGGCCAGCCACGCCAGCATGCGGTCGCGCTTACTGGCAGGCGCCGCAGCGGCAAACGAAGCCTGCCCCAGGGCGGCGGCGGAAGACAGACGGAGGAAGGTGCGACGCTTCATGTCATTTCTCAGGGCTTGATGCCAGGCTCCAGTTCCGCTGCTGGCCCGGCATGTGCGCCGAGCGTGATCTCCACGTCCGTGGCCATCTCCGGATCGCCGATCTCGCGTTCCATGCGGCGCAGCGCAACGCTCACCACGTCGCGATGGTGCAGCCGCGAGCCAAATTTCTCCGACAACTGCAGCCACAATTCGTGGACCCGGTCCACGTCTTCGGGCCACAGACGGGGCGGGTGCGGGCCCAGGTTGACGTAGGTGGAAGGTTGGCCGGGCGATATGATTTCGAGCGAGAACGGGGGCCGCGGATCGGGCAGGTTCTCCCAGGCTTTGCCGATGCGGTGCGCCAGTTCTTCCTGCGCCATCCGCGCCGAAACGCCGGTCACCAGCTTCGAGGCGGCCAGACGCGCCGCGGTTTGCACCATGGCGTCGAACGCGTCCACGGCCGGGACTACCAGCAGGTCGACTGACTTGCCTTCCTTTTCGGCCAGCGTCACCACGCGGGTAAACAGATTCTGCTCGTAGTCGGTGAAAAGCTGGTTCTCGCCGAGGCCATACTCGGCCGCGCCGGTGCTGACATTGCGGACCGTCATCACGATGATGTCGTGCCGCCGCAGGTTGGTGCGTTCAAGGATGCTCTTCAGGTGATGCAGCCGCGATCCGTCGCGCACTGCCACCAGCACACTGCCTGGCCGTGCACCCAGTTCTTCCGCCGTGATGGAGGGCCGCACCGCCAGGTTGAACTGCTCCATCTGCGATTCTTCACGCGACCGCCGGTGGGAATTGATGCGCTGGGAGATGGTGAAGACGATGAAGATGCCGATGGTGAAGCCGACGCCGTACACGGTCGCAATCTGCTTGGTGAACAGGTTCGCGATCGCGACGAAAAACAGGACCAGCGTCGTCGAAATCAAACCGATCGGCCACTCGCGTCCGCCGAGATGCAGGTTGAACGGGAACTTGTATTCCTGATCGCCTCGTTTGAACCGCAGCGCCAGTACGCCAAGCGACTTCATGAAGAAGCTCCACACAACGCCGAAAGCATAGGCTTCACCCAGCAGATACATGTCGCCGCGGCTGGCCACAATCGTGACGATCTGCAGCAGCGCGATGGCGTTGATGATGCGAAATGTGGTGCCGAACTTGATGTGCGGCAGGCGGAACCAGTCCAGCAGCACGCCGTCTTCCGCCAGCCGGTTCAGCACGCCATTCGACCCGATGATGGAGGTGTTCACCGCACCGGAGAGGATCAGCGTACCCACCAGCACCACGAAGCCCTGAAACGCAAGGCGCAGACTCTCCGGCCCCACCAGATGCATCGCGAGCCCGGCCAGCAGGTTGTCGATGTACCGGCCTCGAGCCGCGTCGGGAATGATGGTGTCGGCCAGCAACGTTGTAACGCCGGTGCACACCACGGCGAAGACGCACACGATAGTGGAGGTGATCTGAAGGTTCTTCAGCTTGGGGTAAGCGATCTCGCGATACACCTGCGCCAGAGTCTCAAAGCCGCTCATAGCCAGCAGGGAGTGGCCAAATGCAATGATTATCGCCACGACCGGAATCGTGGGCCAGAAGGTACCCTCCAGCCAGCCAAGGCCGTCCTTACTGAAGTGGAGATTGGGCGCGGTGGGAGGCGGTGGAATCTGTGCCGGGCCCTGGATCAGCAGAGTGATCACGGACCAGCCGATCATGATGAGCACCATCGCCGTGGTGATCTGCATAATGCGCAGAGCGCTGGTGGACGATTCATGAATGCCGCGGATATTCGCACGCCAGAAGAACAAAGTGGCCGCCACGCCGAATGCCGCCGCGAACAGGTCGGGCGGCATATGGAAAGGTACGCCCAGCGCCACGGACAAGTCGTTGATCAGGTGGCCCAGATAGTGGCCCGCGGTCACGGAGCTGATCGGGCCCGTCAGGATGTAATCGAAGATCAGTGCCGATACGGAGAAACGGGCCAGAAACGGGCCCATCGCGTCACGTACAACGACGTACACGCCGCCGCGCACGAACATGCTGCAGCTTTCCAGATACACGGACCGCACGGCGAAGCTGAACAGCATGACGCCCAGGATGAACCACGGTGCGCTGCGGCCAATTGCCTGCTCGGCGATACCTCCGGCGTAGAATGCGGATGAGGCAAGATCGGAAAGAACAATCGCCGCGGCCCTCCAGAAAGAAATGAAGGACAGCATAACGGTGCTGGCGACAACCACTGTGGTCGCGCCGGAACGAGGCTGTGGATTCACCCTTGAAACTCCAGATGCCGAGCCCAACTCATGTTCATAATCTCAGAACCCCAGTGTACCTTTGTCTAATTGTTGCGCTGAATGCGTCTGCATGGGGGCAGTACCAGCCGCCTCGTATTCTGGCGGAGGTACAGATCCCAACTCTCACGGAGAGCAGTGGCGTCGCAGCGTCGCGCACCCACCCCGGCGTGCTGTGGACGCATAACGATTCCGGCACCGGACCGTTGTTGTTCGCGGTCGACCGGGCGGGGAAGCTGGTCAGCCGGTGGCAGGTGCCGGGTGTTCGAGCCTTCGACTGGGAGGACATCGCGGCCGGACCAGGTGGGCTGTACATCGGTGACATCGGCGACAACAACCGCAGGCGCGCCAGTATCGTTGTGTATCGCATTCCTGAGCCGAATCCACGAGCGTCGAAGCCCGGCCGCACGTCGGTCGCGACAGCGTTTCGATTCACGTATCCGGACGGTGCTCATGACGCGGAAGCCCTGATGGTGCATCCAAAGACGGGCGACATGTACATCGTCAGCAAGGCCCACTTCGGCGACCCGGAGACCGCGGTATATCGCGCACGGGCGCCGCTCCGGTCCGGTACCGTGCTGCGGAAGGTAGCTGTGTTGCGGATTGCGCGGGGGCTGCTGGGATCGATTGCGGGGATCACCGGAGGCGACATTTCTCCCGACGGGTCCCGTGTTGTCCTGTGCGATTACTTCGCCGCGTGGGAAGCTCCGTTCGATCCGGAGTGGAAGTCGGAATGGCGGAGCATCGAAATCGGGGCGCGTGAACAGGGCGAAGCAATCTGCTACCGGCATGACGGGCGCGCCCTGCTGGTTACCAGCGAGGGCGCGTCGTTTCCTCTCATCGAGATCGAATTACGCTGACGGAATCTCCAGCAGCCAGTTGGTGATGCGGTCCATGTCCTTCGGTGTGAATTTGTATGGCGGCATGGTGGTGCCTGGCGAGAGCTTTTGCGGGTTGGCAAAATGATCCACGATCCAGTTGCGGTCCCGCCGCTCGGCAAGTCCGTTCAGGGCCGGGCCCAGTTTCTGTCCCACGCTGTTGACCATGTGACATGCGCCGCACTGGTTCTTCTGATAGATCTGAGCGGCATCACTGGCGTAGGCCGGGATCGACTCCAGCAGGGCTACGTTCTTCGGCGACAGCTTTAACACGAAGGAGGCGAGGCTGTTTAGCTCGGCCGTTGTCATATTGATGGGCGGCATGGTGCTGCCTGGGACCTTCGCCATGGGATTGCGGAAGTGCGCGATCAGCTCGGCTGCTGTTTTGGTCTGGCCTTTGGCCAGCAGATCGGGTCCGAACTGAGTGGAACCCTTCCCGTGGCACTGCATGCAGTTCTCCTTCTTATAAAGACCTGCTCCGGCGAGCTCCACCGGGGTGAGAAACTGCCACGGCTCGGGACCCGAGATGGTGGTCACATCAACGGCTTTCGTCGGAGGCGTGGAGCGGACAGCGGCCACTGTCAGGCCGGTCCAGCCAAGCGCTGCGACAGCGACAATGCCCATTGCGAAGCCGCGCTGGCGCGCTCGTTTCGCAGGACTGCGATCAAGCCACGGCGCAAGAATCAGCGCCACAATCGCTATGTTTGGCAGAATTACGCTGCCCACGATTTCGGCCGGGCCTTCAAAGAACTTGAGCGTCTGGAACAAGAAAAGGAAGTACCAGTCGGGGCGTGGAATGTAGCTGTTATCGGTGGGGTCGGCCAGCCGTTCCAGTGGGACACGGACGGTGGCGGCGAGTGTGAACAGGATGGCGAAGACGATGAAGATCGCGACAGTGTCTTTGAAAACCTGTTCGGGGTAGAACTTCTTCTTCGGTAAGTTGTCTCCGGGCGCCGGAGCGACTCCGTGCCTGCGAACGAGAAACACGTGGAAGGCGATCAGTAACAAAGTGGCTGGCGGCAGCACCAGCACGTGAATCGCGTAGAAGCGCGCGAAGGTGGCGACGCCGATTCCGTTCTCGGCGGCCAGCAGCCGTGTCACCCATTCGCCTGCGCCGGGGATCGAGGCGCCGATTTGTGTAGCGACGACTGTCCCCCAGTAAGCTCGGTTGTCCCACGGAAGTAAGTAGCCGGTCAGTCCGTAGAGCATGGTAAGCAGGAGCAAAAACACTCCCACCACCCAGGTTCCCTCACGAGGCTTCTTGTACGAGCCCCAGATGAAGACCTGGACCATGTGGAGCACCACCACAATGATCATTACGCTGGCTCCCCAGTGATGGAGACCGCGCATCATGGCGCCGCCGGTGAGTTCGGTCATGATGTACCGGACGCTGTTCCATGCCTCGCCCGGGGTGGGGGCGTAGTTCATGGACAGCAGGATGCCGGTGACCATCTGAATCAGAAAGCTGAAAAGGGCAACGCTGCCAAATACCTGGTGCCATCCGGAGGACGCCGGAATGTCCTCCATTAGAAAGTCTTCGACGAGGCCTGGGAGTCCAGTGCGGTCCTCCAGCCAGTTGAGGACCGGGTGGCCGTAGCTGCGCGTCATGCGTCTCTCCGAACCTCGCCCAGCAACAGCTTAGAGCCCTCAAGCTTCACTTCATAACGGTCGAGAGAACGCGGAGCCGGGCCGCTGAGCACTTTTCCATCCATGCTGAATGCGGAGGTGTGGCAGGGGCAGGCGAACTCTTTTTTGTCTTCGGCCCAGTGGTAGGCGCAGCCCAGATGGGTGCACTGCGGAGCGAGCGCGATGACCTCAGTGGGGCTGGTACGAATCACCCACGCGCTGGCCCGTTCATTACTGGTTTTCCAGCCATCCACACGCGTGCGGCGAAACACCACTTCTTCGGGAGTGTTCAGGGGAACCTGGCCGATATCGCCGGCTTCCACCCAGCCCGCTTTCCTGCGGGACTTCGGGGTCGCGAACAGGTAGGCGACGGCGGGAATCGCCATCGCTCCACTCATGACGGCTCCCATGGCGGCGATGACGATCTGCTGAAAGGAACGGCGGTCTGTCATTACTCGATTAGTATATTCGGCTGAGGATTTGACTTCTGTAAAAGAGCTGTGAAGGATTCACACTAACCTGCCCGGAGGATCGGGAGACCCTCCGGGGAACGGAGTAAGTTACTGAGCTTCGGCTACTACGTTGAGAGTAACTTCCGCGGTAACTTCGCGATGCAGTCTGACGGGGATTTTGTATTCGCCCGTCTGACGGATGTGCTCTTCGAGAACGACCTTTTTACGGTCGATCTGATAGCCCTGCTTTTCGAGCAACTCGGCGACATCCTTCGAAGTTACGGAACCGAACAGGTGTCCGTCTTCGCCGGCTCGCTGGCTGATGGTGAGGGTGACGGCCGAGAGCATCTTTGCCAGATCCTCGGACTCGTTTTTGAGTTTTGCTTCCTTACGCAGCCACGCGTCGCGCTCCTGAGCCACGATCTTCCGGTTGGAGTCGTTAGCCAGGACTGCGAGTTTGCGGGGGATGAGGAAATTGCGTGCGAAGCCAGGGGCCACTTTGACCACGTCGCCGCGGTGCCCGAGCTTTTCGATATCTTCTCTGAGGATTATTTCCATATCTGCTCGATGACCTCCTGATTAAACCGGAGAAGCGAAGGGCAGGAGCGCGATGTTGCGCGCCTGCTTAATTGCTTCTGAAAGACGCCGCTGGTGGGGCGTGCAGACACCGGAGATGCGGCGGGGCGTGATCTTGCCACGCTCAGAGATGAACGCGCTGAGCATCCGGGTGTCTTTGTAGTTGATGTCGTCGATTTTCTCGACGCAGAAGCGGCAAAGCTTCTTGCGACGGAAGTACTGCTTCTTGCCCGCGATGGCCTTATCGCCACCGGTGGGCTTCATCGAATTCGAGATCGGGCGTCCGCCTTTTTGTTCGGCCATGTTCCATTACTCCTTCGGGCTCTCGGCAGCGGTTTCGGGGGACGGGGCGGTGGCAACGATGTCGGCCACTTCCGGGGTTGCATCCGTGGCGACGGCGACGGCGACGGCGTCGGCGTCAGAGGCCGGGGCTGCAGGCATAGCCGGTGCGGGAGCGCCGGGCATGGGAGCGCCGGGGCCCGCGGGCATCATGGGCCGGCCTTCTTCGCCAGGCATGAGAGGCAGAGCGGGAGCGACGGCGGGCTTGCGGGCGGCGCGCTTTTCGCGTTCCTTGCGGCGCTTTTCGAGCCACTTAAGCTTCTCGTCGATACGGACGGTGAGGTACTTCAGTACCGAGTCCGTGACGCGCAACCGGCGTTCGAGTTCCCTGATCGTTGAGGCGGGGCAGGTCATCGTCAGCAGGACGTAGTAGCCCTCGGCCTTTTTCTCGATGCGGTAGGCGAGTTTGCGAACTCCCCAGCGCTCTTCCTTGTCGATGGTACCGCCGGCCGCTGTAACAACACCCCGAATCTGCTCAATTACAGGAGCGACTTCTTCATCGGTGATATCGGGCCGGAGGATAAACAATTCTTCGTAGATCCGGTTCATTATTCCTCTTGCTTAACGCCCTGGGCGCGACGATTGAACCTCGTCATGGCCTTTTCGACGCCTTCGGCGATGATGGATTCGACTGCCTGCGACGCGAAGTCCAGCAGTTCATCCAGTTCTTCCAGCTGTGCTTTCCGGATTGGGGAGAGCACGAAATCCGCGCCATTCTTCACGGGATGGCCCGGGTTGATCCCCAGACGAATCCGGAGGAAATCCTGAGTTCCGAGGCTTTTGATCACTGACTCGACGCCATGGTGACCGCCTGCGGAGCCTTTAGGCCGGAGGCGAACTCCGGTCCAGAGCAAATCCAACTCGTCGTACAGGAGAAGCACCCGTTTTGGGGGCACCTCGTATTTCTCAGCCAGCGGCTTTACGGAGCCGCCGCTAAGATTCATGAACGTCTGGGGCTTGACGAGCACCACGTCGGCTCCCGAGATACGGCCGCTGCCCACAAGGGCTCTGGCTTCCGGGCGAGTGACGCGGATGCCGCCGTTGCGAACCGCCAGCCGGTCGATGGCGAGGAACCCCAGGTTGTGCCACGTGAGTTCGTACTGCGGGCCTGGATTTCCAAGACCCACCACCAGCCATTGATCGGGAGAAGATTCCGCAGCGTCCACGAATGCTTACTTCTTCTTCTTGTCGTCCTTTTTGTCGTCCTTCTTGTCGGCCGCGGCTTCTTCCTTCTTGCCCTTCTTAATGACTTCCGGCTCAGCCACGGCACCCTCGACGACTTCGGCGGGAGCGGTACGAAGACCGACGACGTGGGAGATGACGGCATCGCCCGGGGTGAGCAGTTTCATGCTGCCCGGCATCGGGATTTCGCTGGCGCGGATGGACTGGCCGATGTTGAGCTCGGCCACGTTGACCGAGAAGCTTTCCGGGATTTCGTCTGGCAGACACTCGATTTCGATTTCACGCGTGACCACTTCATGGACGCCGCCCTGGATTTTGACGCCGGCAGGTTCGCCCACGGTGTGCACCGGGATCTTCACGGCCATGCGAATGTTGGGGTCGATGCGCTTGAGATCGACATGGAGCAGTTTGCCTTTGATGGGGTCATGCTGCCAGTCGACGATCATGACGGGGCTGAGTGTGCCGGCGACGCTGATGTTGAAGATGGTGTTGTGGCCGGAGGAGCTACGGAGAATGCCGGTAACTTCCTTTGGGCTCACAGAAACCGCGACCGGGTCAGATCCGGTGCCGTAGACCACCGCGGGCGCCAAACCGCGGACGCGGAGGCGGCGAGCTTCATTTTTGCCGCGTGTTTCGCGGGGTTCAGCCGTAATGGTGATGTCTTTTCTCATCGTACTAACTCCTGAACCACTCTCCGGCTGTGGGCCGGGCGGTGGGAATGCCTGGTTCGAGGGAACCTCAGTTAAACAAACAACGTGCTGATTGATCCACCCTCATGAATGGACTGGATGGCACGCGCCAGCAGCGGCGCGACCGACAGCACGCGAATCTTTTCGCACTTCTTTGCCTCATCCTTCAGCGGGATCGAGTTAGTCACCACGACCTCACGCAACTGCGATTCGATGAATCGCGGGATGGCCGGCCCGGAAAATACCGGGTGAGTGGCGCAGGCGTAAACGGCCTCGGCACCGGAGGCGAGGAGCGCTTCGCAACCCTTGACGAGGGTTCCGCCGGTGTCGATCAAATCGTCGACCATGATGCAGGATTTGCCTCTGACCTCGCCGATGATGTTCATAACTTCGGCGACATTGGCCTGCTCACGCCGTTTATCGATAATGGCAAGCGGCGCGTTGAGGCGCTTGGCGAAGGCACGGGCGCGTTCCACGCCCCCGGCATCGGGTGAGACCACGATCAGGTTCGGCGAGGCGAGAGCACGGAAGTGCTCAATCATAACCGGCGCTGCGAACAGGTGGTCGACAGGGATATCGAAGAAGCCCTGAATCTGAGCGGCGTGCAGGTCGAGCGAAAGCACGCGGTCGGCTCCGGCGCGCTCGAGAAGACTGGCGACGAGCTTGGCGGAGATCGGAACGCGGGGCCGGTCTTTGCGGTCCTGGCGCGCGTAGCCGTAGTAGGGCAGCACCGCGGTGATGCGTCCGGCGGAAGCGCGCTTGAGGGCGTCGATCATCAGCAGGAGCTCAAACAGGTGCTGCTCGACCGGATTGCAGGTCGGCTGGATGGCGAAGGCGTCGGCTCCGCGGACGTTTTCCAGGATTTGCAGCTGGATTTCGCCGTCGGAGAAGCGCTTCAGCGAGATTTCTCCAGTCTCGACGCCCAGGGCCTGACACACGTCAGCCGCGAGCGCAGGATTGGCGCTGCCGCTAAATACTTTTATTCGATCCCACTTCATCAAAGCGCACGTTCCCCGGTGTGGGTTAGATTCCTTGTTATGGTTTCGGTGGGAGCGCCGCTGAGCGTGGAGTACTTGCCCTGCGACTATGACCGGATTATCCTGCTTACCGACGCTGAAAAGCGTCGCGGTTCCGGCACCACCGTTTCCGAAAAAACTACTATTGCTGTTTGCTGCTGCGGTCATCAGGGGCAGAATGGGCGCACGAGTACGCTTTACTACCTGCCTGAAACATCCAGTGTACGTTACGGATGTGTTGATGGTCAATTCCGGCTGGTGTCGCGGAGGTCGGTGTAGGACCGAAATTTCTAAAACGAAGCCACCGTTTGTTGATTGTAAAGCACTTGCGGGATGATCGTTGGCTTCGTTTTCATTTGCTCGCTCTCCTTAAAGTTGCCGGGCTGGGCCGGAAATGGAAAAGGCCGGCTCCGTGGTGGGGGCTCGGCCTTTTACTGGTTCCAGTGTAGCAGGTGGGGGCAAACGGGGAATGGCTAAGCTGTTGATTCCACTTAAAAAATGTGCTTAAAACGCAGTTGAGAAGGTGAGAGCGGAGTGTCAGCGACCCGATTTGAGACCGGCTCGAACAAATCGTCGGAGGTGCTGAGAACAGGGGCATTCGAATGGACGGCGAGGGAAGCGACCACACAATCGCCGATATTCAGGCCGGGGTGGCGCTATTCTTTTTCCGTAGCTCTGAAAGATTCGCGAGGCGATTGGCGGGAAGCGCTCATCGAAGGGAACGATAAGGACCTTGAGGTCTTCAAGGAGGAGCTTCCGGAGTTCCCTGACGGCTTCGGTGCTTCGAGTTCTGCCGTACCAGACGATCTCTGCTTCCAGCAGGGTGAAAACAGACATGACGCGAAACTCTGCGTTCAGGATGGCCTCGAACAGCGCCCGCCAGCCCTCCTCCCTCTTCAGAATCGAGATCACCGCCGAGGAGTCAATTACCAATGTGCGGTCGGCCCAGACTCCTGGTAGATCAGTTCTTCCCAGTTCTGGTCATCGACTACGGAAACGAGTGGAGGCTGTCCAGTGTTGCTCTCGCTTGCCGGGCGTCAACGCCACCCGCCAAACGGAGCCGGGCGGCTTCGGCTCGCAGTGCCGCGACCACGACGCGGGTCAGGCTCTTTCCGGTGTGGTTCGCTATTGCGGTGGCGAGTTGGTATGCCTCAGCGTCTTTGATGTTTAGCGGGGTCAATACCGTTCCTCCTTTCCTCCATTTTACTACATGGTCAGGGGCTTCCGGCTGGTGTCGCGGTGGCTGGCGTGGGGCGGAAATTTCCAAAACGAAGCCACCGTTCGTTGATTGTAAAGCACTTGCAGGTTCGTCGTTGGCTTCGTTTTCATTTGGTTCTTTCTCCTTCAGGTGCCGGGCTGGGCCGGAAATGGGAAAGGCCGGCTCCCTGGTGGGGGCTCGGCCTATTACTGGTTCCAGTGTAGCAGGTAAGGGCAAGCGTAGGATCGCTAAGCCGTTGATTTGAATGTGGAATATTGGGTGAAACGTGTAGGGCAAGTCTAGCTACTTTCCGGCTCAAAATTCACAGGCTAACTGATTTGGTTTCATAGGGTCTGGACGGCGGGTCGTGCGTAGTCGTACGCAGATCGCTTGCCCGTGCCGGCGGCATGGTGGAATCCTGGCTTTTCTTGAAACATTTCCATAAAAAGATGTTGACATGTTCCCACTCTATAATGTATCATCTCTGTAGATGACACGCGAGAGCGCCGCCAGCAACAGGGATATACTCGCCGCAGCCCTCACCGGCTCCGGCGATGTCCTGCGCGGCTCCCTGTTTCAGCGGACGACCTTTCACAGCAAAGGCTGTCCAAAGTGCGCGCGCGGAGAGGGCCATCCGCAGTGGGTTCTCAACGTAAGCTACCCCGGAGCGAAGACCCGCCAGTTGAGCTTGCGCCCGGAACAGGTCCCTCAGGTGCGCGAGGCGCTGGATCGGTATCGGCAGGCGAAGGAAACCCTCGAGGCCATCAGCGAACTCACCCAGTATTTATTGCGCCTGGACCGGGACGAAGCGAAGGAGCATGAAGCATGATCGCTGCCCGCCGTCTTCAACGCAGCTTCGCCGATGGCTTCATCACCGAAGAGGTAACCGATCTGTGGGAACCATGGATGCGTCATGCCGACAAGGCTTTGAATGACGACCAGTTGCTGGAGATCATTCAGGAAGAGTTGGGTAAACGCTGCAAAAAGAGCAAGACTCGCGGTCGCCCAGGGACCACAGCCGAAGTCACTTTAAGAATGCTGTTGCTCAAACATATGCGGGGCTGGAGCTTTGAAGATGTCACCCGCGAAGTGCGCGCCAACCTTGTGTACAGAGAGTTCACTGGCATTGGCGGCGGCAAGGTGCCCGACGACAAAACCATGGGACGACTGGCGCGCCAACTGGGTTCCGCAGCAATCGAGACGCTGCACCAGCGCATGGTGGCGATCGCGGTTGAAAAGAAGGTCGTCGAAGGCCGCAGGATGAGAGTGGATACCACGGTGGTGGAAACCAACATCCACTATCCGACCGACAGCACGCTGATGGGCGACGGCGTTCGCGTCCTGACTCGCGTGATGAAAAGAGTGGCCGGAGCAACTGGCCAGGCGGGGACGAAGTTCCGGGACCGCTCGCGCAGCATAAAGCGACGCATTCTGGAAATTGCTTACGCCGCACGCAACAAGAATGAGAAAGGCCAGGCGAAGATGAAAGTCGCCTACGGCAAGTTGCTGGAGACCACAAGCCGCGTGGTGGGCCAGGCCAAACAGTTCTCCGCCGCGATTGCCTTGCAGGCCAAAGAAGCCGGACAAGCCGTCTTACAGAAAGCCAAACAGCAGCTCGATGAGATGATCCCTCGGGTACAGCAGGTGATGAAACAGGCGCGAGCGCGCGTGCTGGAAGGCAATACGAGATCGGAAAACAAGATCCTCAGCGTGTTTGAGCCGGACACGGAGGTGATTCGCAAAGGCAAGGCAAGTAAGCCGACTGAATTCGGCAAGATGGTCAAAATCCAGGAAGCGGAAAATCAGATTATTACCCACTGCCAAGTTTTCGATCAGCGCCCGAGCGATTCCGATTTGCTGACGCCGTCCATCAAAAAGCACAAGGAATTGTTTGGTCTGGTGCCTGATCTGGCGACCGCCGACGCGGGGTTCTTCTCAGCCGCCAACGAGGCTGCAGCCAAAGAACTGGGCGTGAAGCGGGTCGCGGTTCCCAGCCGCTCCACCAAGAGTGAGAAACGGAAGGCGGAGCAAAAAAAGCGCTGGTTCAAGAAAGCTCAGAAGTGGCGGACTGGTTGCGAAGGCCGTATCAGTATTCTCAAACGGCGGCATGGACTAAATCGGTCCCGCTACAAGGGCACTCAAGGCATGAAACGCTGGGTGGGTCTCGGCGTCATGGCCGACAACATGATCAATATCGGGCTTCACCTGGCTTCAAAGAACTGACTCGGCAACTCCCCTTTCCTACACCCCTCCCCGTTTCCCTCCTGGCTCCAAAACCCTCCACCCGGATCGCGTCCATCACTCAACCGAGCCGCCCCAAAGGTCAATCCACCGGTCGTGCGCGGGTAACGTCACACCGACTTCTGGTTCCAATCCTGAGGTCAGCTGAATTTTGCGCCGGAAAGTAGCTACGCTTTTTCGCAGACTGCGCTGCGAAAAAGTGGCCCCTGCGGGGCAGCAGTGAGTGGGTGGTTGCGGTGATAGGCACGTTGCGGTTACGCTCTGGAG
>Ga0163150_10000887_pt1 | contig 53255 bp, 50 predicted proteins | sample OliLakLV19P2IB_FD_148628 | JGI IMG/M metagenome (GOLD analysis project Ga0163150, IMG submission 148628) | Freshwater microbial mat bacterial communities from Lake Vanda, McMurdo Dry Valleys, Antarctica - Oligotrophic Lake LV.19.P2.IB | ecosystem: Environmental > Aquatic > Freshwater > Lake >...
CCCAAGCCCTCGGTTTATGGTGCGGCCCGATCTGTGCGGCGGTCGATCGATACCACCGGCCCGAGAAACGGGGGCTGTATGATGTCGGCCAAAAATGTTCCACACAATTCACAATACAACCCCGAGACGGCCCGAAATCCGGGTTCTGTGAATTGTGTGCATGGTTCCGAGCATGTTCGATTATTGGTTGTCGAGCTGCGAGCCCTCGGTGTGGTGTTGTCGGTCGATGGTGATGGCCGACTTATTTTCGATGCCCCGGCGGGCGTGATGACCGATGAACGGCTCGCCCAATTACGATCTGATCGTGATGCGGTGCTAGCCCTGGTCGAGCGGTTCGAGGAACGGGCGGCGATTATCGAGCATGATGGTCGTCTGAATCGAGCTGATGCTGAACGGTTGGCGTGGTCCGAAATTGACGAGCCGGATTCGTCGAAATCTGAACCCTCGGGCGGCATGTTCGTACACTGCAAACGAAGTCGATTCGATGTCTACATTGGTCGGCCTAGTAAGTGGGGTAACCCGTTTGTCATCGGTCGTGATGGTGATCGTGCCACGGTGATCGAGAAGTATCGAGCATGGATTATCAAACAACCCGAGTTGATGAGTGCCCTCCCTGAATTGCGTGGCAAGGTGTTGGGTTGCCATTGTGCTCCTGCGGATTGTCATGGTGATGTGCTGATGATGTTGGCCAACGGCGTGATCGATCCCGAGCCCGAGCCGGTGTTGATGCCCGAGGGTGTGCATTGTTCGTTCTGTCGTGGTCGATCATTTATCGATGACCGTCGTGGCTGTCGATGCGTTGGTTGTGGCCGGTTGTCGTGGGTGACGTTGCCCAATGGCTCGATTGTGCGTGCCGACTTTGCAAACGTGGCTTTGCATTCGTTCCCTAGTGATCGATAGCGGCCCCGGAAGATGATGAGGCGTGACTGCGTTCGGTAAGTTCCGAAAAGTTCTCTCGCGTGCGAGGTTGCTTTGTGATGGTCGTGGATGTATCGTGATGATGCCACGGCTAGGAAATTCGAAGCCGAAAGCCGGATACCCATGCCGGTTGCCGTGGCACTTCTAATACTTCATGGGTTCAACAATATGGGAGTTGATGACGATGGCTAGCGTATCAAAGTTGGATTCGGATGGACGCAAAGGTTTTAGAGTTCGGTTCTATTCCGATAAACGATTGCGTGAAATCTATCTGGCTGGTCTGACTAAACGACATGAAAGCATGGCGAACAAAGTAGCGGCCCATTGCGAAGATCTTTCTAAAGCAAAATCCAACAATGTTGCCCCGTCTGCTGAGGCGATGGCGTGGGCGAATGGCACCGAGGGCAATCTGAGAGAAAACCTAGTTGCGTGGGGATTGGTAGAGCCGACAAGTACAAAGTTGACTACCGATGAGGGGCGGTTGCTCGGTGCGTATTTGACGGCCTATATCGATGGCCGATCGGATGTGAAGCCGGTGACGAGAACGAACTACAAACAAACCCGGCGGCTGTTGGTTGAATACTTTGGTGAGAATCATTCCTTGAAAGCGATAACGAAAGCTGATGCTGAGCGGTGGCGGCGTTGGATGATGAGCGAGAAAGCCCTGGCGGTGGCGTCGGTGTCGAAACATGGGAAGCGAGCTAAGACGATGCTATCTGATGCGGTGAAAGATAGGTTGCTCGCCGAAAGCCCGTTTGCCGACTTGAAGGGCGGTAACGAAAGCAATTCCGAGCGTCATCGATTTATAGGCCCCGACGTTGCTAGCAAGGTGCTGGCGGCGTGCCCCGATGATGATTGGCGGCTGATCTTTACGCTTGCCCGATTTGGCGGGCTGCGGTGCCCGTCGGAAGTGCTGGCGTTGCGATGGTCCGATGTTGATTGGTCGGCCGGTCGGTTGCGGATCGAGTCGAGCAAAACCGGGTTGCGATTCTTCCCGATGTTTCCCGAGATTCGAACGGCGTTGCAAGATTCCTTTGAGTCGGCCCCGGATGGTGCGGTTTATTGCGTCGAACGGTATCGAGGTGCAATGCAAAACCTGCGTACTCAATTCGGTCGGATTTTAGAGCGTGCGAGTGTGGAGCCGTGGCCCAAGTTATTCGTCAATTTGCGATCTACCCGACGAACGGAACTACAAGAAAAGTTTCCCGATCATGTAGTGAACAAATGGCTAGGGCATTCGGGAAAGGTTGCCGAGAAGCACTATCTTCAAGTGACCGAGGAACATTGGACGCAAGCGGGTGCTTTCCGTACCCATGCCGGTTCCCATATCACTAACCATCAAGGGGATAATTCATCCAATCACGAAACTACAAAACCCAGCGTTTTGCTGGGTTCTGATGGTTGTTTGTTACCCTTGATGGGTGACCTAGTGACCCCGACGGGAATCGAACCCGTGTTACCGCCGTGAAAGGGCAGTGTCCTAGGCCTCTAGACGACGGGGCCAAGTTTTTCCTCGCGATCTAAAAATCCGAGGGATTTACGAGCACGAAAGAGCCTGAGTTGTACCGCTAAATTTCGATGCGGTCAAGCGACGGTAAAGGAGATGCAGGGCAAGCCGTTTTTCGTTGTCGGGATGCTTCCAGCTCGCCTTTTCCCACGAAAACGTTGGAATTCGCAAGCGGGACGAGCGCGCCATGCGGCTCGAAAGCGACTCCTATCGTTTGTGATAGATTCGGTACCAATCGACGAATTTCTGAATTCCTACTTCGATGGTCGTGCTTGGGGTAAATCCGACGGCAGTTTGCAGGGCATCGACATCTGCATAGGTCGACGGAACATCGCCCATTTGCATCGCTACGAGATTCTTCTTGGCTTTCTTGCCGATGGCGTTTTCTAAAACTTCGATGAACCGAGAAAGTTCGACTGGATGATTGTTACCGACATTGAAAATACGATAGGCCGAGAAACTGCTTGACGGATCGGGTTGATCGCTGTTCCATTTCGGATTTGATTGCGGAACATGGTCCATGACGCGAATCATCGCCGTCACGATATCGTCAACGTAGGTAAAGTCGCGTTTCATCTTGCCATGATTATAGACATCGATCGGTTGATCATCGAAAATGGCTTGGGCAAATTTATAAAGCGCCATGTCGGGCCGTCCCCAAGGGCCATAGACGGTAAAGAAACGCAATCCTGTCGTCGGAATGTTATAGAGATGCGAATAGGTATGAGCCATGAGCTCGTTGGTTTTTTTGGTTGCTGCGTAAAGACTGATCGGATGGTCTACATTGTGATGCACCGAAAAAGGTTGCCGAGTGTTGGCACCGTAGACGCTACTGCTGCTGGCATACACCAAATGTGGAACGCCGCTATGCCGGCAACCTTCCAGAATGTTCAGTGTGCCGACGATATTCGCATCGATGTAGGCATGAGGATTCTCGATCGAGTAGCGGACTCCAGCTTGAGCAGCAAGATGAACCACTCGATCGAAAAAATGGTCAGCAAACAATTTTTCGATGGCCGTTCGATTGGATAGATCTGTGACTTGCATTGAAAAACCAGGCATTTGGTGGAGCAATTTCAATCGATCGCGTTTGAGCTGCGGTTCATAATAGCTATTGAGGTTATCGACTCCGAAAACTCGAAAGCCTTGTTCGAGCAAGCGTTGAGCAAAGTGAAAACCAATAAAGCCAGCAGCACCGGTAACAAGAATACTTCGCATTTCTAAAGCACTCGCATCCAAATCGATTTTAGGTATTCCGTCTCTGGGCAGTGGACGGCGACGGGATGATCCGCCGCTGCGCCTGATCGCGAAAGGATCTGCACGTTCCGTGGCGGATTAGATTTTCCTTCCGCATCGAACCCCGAGGCTTTCGACGCAGCGCGAATCATCTGCACGAAATCCGCTTCTTCCAACAAGCCCGCGCACGAACAACTCAACATCAAACCGCCTGGCTTGACCAATTGCATCGCCAATCGATTCAGGTCAGCATGTTTTTTTGAACCTTCCTCGATTTCAGCTCGATTCCTGATCAATTTTGGCGGGTCAAGAACAACAATATCATATTGCCGATCGACCCGCTGCATATCGCGCATAAAGGCGAAAGCATCAGACTGTACATATCGGACTCGTACTTGATTCATATTGGCGTTCTTGGCGGCTAAGGCCAGCGGTTCTTGATCGATATCGACGGCCGTAACTTCGGCTGCCCCACCTAGCTTGGCCGCTTGAACAGCAAATCCTCCTGAGTAGCAACATAAATCGAGCACGGTTTTGTCGCGACAGAAATCGGCCAGCCGTTTTCGGTTATCACGTTGGTCACAGAAAAATCCCGTCTTGTGTCCTGACCCAAAGTGAATTCGGAACTTCGTGCCGTATTCTTGAATTGCGACACTGGCGGGCAAATCGCTCGAGCTCATCGAAGGAGCGTCAAATCCCTCGTGGCTTAGAAACGTGGGCGAAGGTTGGATCAAGGTGTGCGACGTACCCAATCGCGTTGCAATCTTTTGTAGGATCGCCTCGGCGCGTTGGTACATTCCTATGCTGAAAACTTCTGCACTCAAACAATCGGCATATCGATCGACTACTAGCCCAGGAAATCCATCGGCTTCGCCATGAATCACTCGATAGGCATTGGTGACGCTTTCCAATTGCAAACAATTGCGGCGGAGGTCGATGGCTCGATCGATCAATTCATCCCAAAAACTTTCGTTGGGCAATTCTCCCCACCAGCGATACATTCGAACGGATACTTCTGAGCGATCATTAAAGATGCCATAGGCGAACAATCGCGGTGCATTGTCTGGCGCTTCGTTCGAATCGACGTTGCCACGCGGGGCATCCAGACTATAGACGGCAACCCAATCGCCGGCCTTAGGATACCCTTCGATGCGTTCGATGCGTTTGCGGAATAGATTCGGATGCAACATCGCCCACTTCACGTAGACCGACGGCATATTCGCCGCCGACTCGGGAGAGATCTCTCGAGCCGCCAACGCTTGGATAGTAGTTTGCTTCATTAACTAAGTTTTTTCGGGGTGAACGGTTTGTCGTTTTTTCTTAAAAACTCTCGGTCATAATCTGATCTAATTTGGCAAAGCTTGCATCGAGAGCCGCGGCTTTATCGAAATACTCTTTGGCGTTCTTCTTGGTCGCAGCGTTACTTCTCGGGTCTGTGGTGCAAAGGATACCTCGGATTGCTTGGTCGCGGGCTGAGTCAGTCAATTTCGACTCGACGATCGCTAAGACAATTCCCATGGGTAGTTTGTCGAATGCATGCGTTTCGTTTTTACCCGAGATGCGAAGGATGATTTCGGTGCTCTTTTTTTCTACGACGAGGGCTTTGCCTGTCGAGCCAAAACGAATCTCCGCTTGGCCTTGTAGATCGTTCATGCTTTCTTTTACTTTCTCGGCCGAAATCTCTGTAAGTTGCCCATACTTATCCAAGCGACGGCCCTGTTCTTCTTGGACTGGGCTGGCTGATAAACCGCGAGCTCGCTCGATATCGGTCGAAAACTTTTTGAAATCACCTACTTCGATAGCTTTGCGAGCATCCGTCATCGCAGCTTGCCAAGCTACAATATCGCCAGCAGCCGTTATCTCTTTGGGCGGTGGCTCGGGCACGTTGGTCACCGCCTCAGGCGACTTTATCATGGTATCCGGCGTCGGCGTCATGGTATCAGGAACCGGCGATTTCTCGGTCGCATTCGGTTCCGTCGGAGGATCTGGATCGAAAGAGAACTTCGGAAGCTCGCCTACTCTCTCATTGGTTGTCTGAGGAACAACGCCGAGATTCATGCGTGGTGTCTCTGACGATGGTGTGAACGAAGGTTGACTTGTTCTGCTATCGTTGGAACTGGCTGCCGACGATTGAATGGATTCGCTGAGCGAACTGCGAATGCTTCCAAGCTGAGATTGCTTACGAACGTTGCTTTGACTGGCAAAAAACATCCACGCACCGATTGACACGACTACCAGTGAGCCGCCAACGGCGATGCCTGACGCAACCAGATTTTTTCGTTGTCGATTGCGTCGAATCATTTCCTGGAGTTCACGGCCTGCGTTGTGCCCCGAAACGTTTCGTTCGACTCCAGGAATGGCAAGGACTGGCGAATGCGAGTTTGTTCCGATTACAGAAGACGGCATGCCAGCCCCCGAGTCGGCGATATTGCTTTGCGGATTTGCCCACTGCGCGAGTGCAAGGTGTCGTTCGGCCGCAGTCTCTTGCTCCATGTTATCGAGCGGACGCTTGAGAAATTCTGACATTGAAAATGGGGCACTCGGATCGCCCTTGGGAAGTAAAGCTGACAATCGCACCGATTCGCTAACGGGCTTTTCTTCGTCGGGATTCTTGGAAGCACTTTTGGCCAACACCGATTTGAGATGCGCGTCGTAAGCCTGTTTCTTAGCTTCATCAAGGAGTGTCGATCGAGCTTGTCGAACGGCTTTCACGACTTGCTCAAAACCGGTAGGATCGGCTTTCCGATCAGCAGCTTTCAGTTTTTCAATCGCCGATTCGACAGCCGTTGCAATCGCGGTTCGGTCATCGAGCAGTTCATCCAAACCGAGCAAGGTATAGAAATTCAGTCGCCTCGGATTTGCAGAGGTCGACAGATATTTTTGAATCAAGGAAGCTAGTTCGGCCATAATGGAATACTGCAATACCGCAAAGACACGTTTTGCCGACGTACCCATTCTAATCAACTTTTTTGATTCCGATACGATCGTTCGCCCGGTGGCTTCATCTTCGGCTTATTGACAATCAGTTTGTGGCTTTGGCTTCCCAGCAAGTCATCCAGTCGCAACCTCAGTTCTGGATTGATATCGACGCGATGCTTTCCGCTTCGAATGTGAACCACGTCTCCCTCTTCTAAACGGAGTGCTACTAAAACATCTCGCGGCCCTGGATAGCCTCGCAAAATATCTCGCAATCGCGTAAAGACGTCGTCATTATGTTGTTTTCCATCGATAAATACCTGTAACCCGCTAGTAAATTTCGAATCTGCCTCGCTGATAGGAATAATTTCGTTGACCAGCAGATTCACTTCCTCACCACCATCGCGACGATCGACCTCACCTCGCAAGAGCACCACTGCGTCCGCGAGCACTTGGTGTCCAGACGTTTCATAACTTTTGGGCCACATAATACAACGTACCGAGCCATCGACATCTTCAAGATCGAAGTTCGCATACTTGCTAGACTGACCTGGCTTGGGGTTCTTGATAAGCGCCAGCTTGATCGAACTGATCATACCGCCGACCATGACTTCCTCGCGGTTTTTGCAGTTCTTCAATTGAGTCGTTACGTGCGAGCAAAAGCTCCTCAACGACGCTTCAAACTCAGAAAGGGGATGGGCGGTCAAATAATAGCCGAGTACTTCCTTTTCGGCTGCCAGCATGGCCTTTTCGTGCATCTCGGGGATATTCGGCAGAACGATCGCGGACGTCGCGACATTTGCATCGTCTTCGAGAAGATCATCGAACAGACTTTTTTGTCCCGATTTTCGGTCGCGTAACTTGGACGCGCCGCCCTGAATCGCTTTTTCGATAACAGCGATCAATTGAGAACGCTTGGCACCAAAACAATCCATCGCGCCGCTCTTGATGAGTGTTTCTATAGTCGATTTGTTGCATGAACTGGTATCGATACGTTCGCAGAAATCAAACAAGTCTCGGAACGGGCCTGCCTTCGTGCGTTCAGCGATGATCGCTTCGGCGGCTGAGTATCCGCACCCTTTGATTGCAGTGAGTCCAAATCGAATGCATCCATCGACTGCTCCAAACTCGGGGGTGCTTGTCTGAACACTTGGCGATAGCACTTTCACTCCCATTCGCTGGCAGTCTTCCAAATGTTCGACCAAAGAATCTTTGCGCTTAAAATTGCGACCGTCGATGTCGGCGGTCAGGAGAGCCGCCATAAATTCGACTTTATAGTGCGTTTTCAGATAAGCGGTTTGATAGGCGATCAATGCATACGCGGTTGAATGGCTCTTGTTAAAACCGTAGCCAGCAAACTTGAGAATCATTTCCCAGAAATCTTTCGCGTCTTGCTTTTTCAAGCCTTGAGCGGCTGCGCCTTCGAGAAATTTTTCTTCGTTAGCGGCAATCAGTTCTTCTTTCTTCTTGCTGATCGCTTTAATACACGTGTAGGCTTTGGCGAGTTCGATTCCGCCGATGCGATTGAGAATCCGCATCACTTGTTCTTGATAGACCATCACACCGTTGGTCTCTTCCAAAATCTCTTTTAGAATCGGGTGGATATAGATAGCGGATTTGCGTTTGTGTTTCACATCGACATAATCTTCGACCATCCCACCTTCCAAAGGTCCTGGTCGATAGAGGGCCGCTGTCGCAATGATATCGTTGAAACAGTCGGGTTTCATGCGCAGAAGCAGGTCCCGAATGCCACCGCTTTCAAGTTGGAACACGCCCTTGGTCTCACCGCGTTGCAGCAATGCATACGTCTCTTTGCAATCGAGCGGAAACTTCAGGGGGTCGATTCTTTCACCGCGTGTTTCCTCGATGAGCTCGACGGCTTTCGAAAGCGTTGTCAAGTTCTTCAATCCCAAGAAGTCCATCTTGAGCAACCCAGCGGCCTCGACATCGCCCATCGACCATTGCGTGATGATGTCGTCCTTCCCAGAAACTCTGGTCAGCGGCACATACTCTGTCAGCGGTTTGTCGCCGATCACAACTGCCGCAGCATGTGTCCCGATATTGCGAGCGGTCCCTTCGAGTTTTTGAGCATAATCGAGCAGCTCACGAATCGAGTGATCGTTCTCGTAGAGCTTTCGCAAATCTACGTTCTTGGCGATCGCTTCGGCAATCGTAATTTTGAGCTCGTCGGGAACCATTTCCGTAATTTGCCCGACCATCGACAATGGCAAACCGAGAACACGACCAACATCCTTGATGGCGGCTTTCGCCTTCATCGTGCCAAAGGTGCCAATTTGAGCCACATTTGCTTCACCATATTTGTCTTTGACGTAGCGGATGATCTCGCTGCGTCGTTGCTGACAAAAATCGATATCGATATCAGGCGCTTCCAATCGACTCTCGTCGAGAAATCGTTCGAATAGCAAGTCGTACTTGATCGGACAAACATGCGAGAGATAAAGGGCGAAACAAACCAACGCTCCAACGCCGCTTCCTCGAGCGGTCGCTGGAACTTTGATCTCTCGGGCGTAACGGACGAAATCCCAAACGATGAGGAAATAATTGGAAAAGCCGAGTTTCTCAATCACTTGCAATTCTCGATCAAGGCGAGCGGAAACTTCGTCGGATAATTCTCCGCTAGGCAGCATGGCATCGTTGTCCGCATAGCGTTCTTTCAATCCCAAAACGCAGAGATCGCGAAGATAGTCGTCAGGCGTTCGATCGTCGGGAATTGCAAACGTAGGAAAATAGCGTTTGCCCAATTCCAGATCGATATCAACCGTATCGGCGATTTCTTGTGATCGAGCAACGGCGTCCTCTAGACCTGGAAAATGCGAATACATCTCTTCGGGAGATCGCAGATAGAATTGGTCGCCTTCCATCTTCATCCGATTAGTGTCGGTCTTATATTTTCCGGTGTTGATGCACAGCAGGACGTCTTGGGCGTCCGCGTCCTCTCGGTCGACGTAGTGTGCGTCGCTGGTCGCAACCACCGGTAGTCCAACTTGACGAGCAATATCGACGGCGCCTTCCAACTGGCGTCGCTGGATTTCCAAACCGTTATTCATGACTTCGATGTAGAAGCGATCTTGAAAAGTCTTGGAAAACCATTGAGCGACTTTGGTGGCATTCTGAATAGCGACTGCTGTATCTGTGCCGTTAAGAATCGCTCGTGAGAATTCACTAGCAACGCATCCGCTGAGACAAATAATTCCTTCGTTGAATTCCTCTAATAGTTCTTTATCGATTCGCGGCTTGAAATAAAATCCTTCCAACGAAGCTTTCGAAGCAAGCTTGACGAGGTTCTGAAAACCCTGGCGATTCTTGGCGAGCAGCGTTAAATGATACGAGGCGTCTTTGGACGACTCGGCATCGCGATCGTACCGACTGCCCGGCGCGATGTAGGCTTCGTATCCGATAATCGGATTGATACCAGCTTCCTTAGCCTTTTTGTAGAATTCGAGCGCCCCGTGCAGATTTCCGTGATCGGTCAAAGCGAGGGCGTTCATGCCGTGCGATTTTGCTCGCTTGACGAGCTTGCCAATCGGGCTTGCTCCGTCGAGGAGACTGTAATGGCTATGACAGTGCAAATGCACAAAGGGTCGCGATTCCAAGGCTTTGTCCTCCAGTGTAGATCATCGCATCGAATGGCTACTTTGCCAATTCAATTTGAATCCATCCATCCATTTCGTTTACCGGGTAGGTGCGCTGCATCGGTTTGCAGGTCACCGCATTATTACCGTTTTGCAACTCATACTGCCAACCGTGCCAAGGGCAAGTTACTCGACCATTGGCAACATGTCCACGAGCCAACGGTCCGCCTTGATGCGCGCACATTCCATCTAGTGCGCTGAGAACTCCCTCAGATCGAAAAATTGCGATGACATTTCCATCGAGTACAACTTCGATGGCTTGACCTTCGCTAAGTTGCGTTGACGGACAAACACGTTGCCAAGCCATAAGCTTCGCCTCTAATGGGTGCGATAGTGGTTCAATTGAGATTCAATCGACGCGAATACTGCATCAGGGGGCTGCATCCCATCGACTACCGCTAATTTCTTCTGCTTGGAATAGTATTCGATCAGCGGAGCTGTTTGCAAATGATAAACGCGCATTCGTTCGTGTATTGTTTCGCGATTATCATCGTTTCGACCTTCCGTGCCTGCGCGTTTCAATAATCGTTCGACAAGTTTCTTTTCGTCAACTCGCAACTCGATCGCGATGTCTAGCTGCAAACCTTGTTCGGCTAAGAGATCATCGAGCAAGTGAGCTTGAATCGTCGTTCGAGGAAAGCCATCGAACAAAACGCCCGGCACACAGTCCTTGGCCTTTAACCGATGGGTAACGATTCGCATTACAAGGTGGTCAGGGGCCAGTCGTCCGGCGTCGATGTAGGACGCGATCCAGCGGGCTAAGGCTGTGTTGTGACTTTTGGCTTCGCGCAACATCTCACCGGTCGAGAGGTGCGGAATGCCAAGACGATCTACCAAGCGTTTACACTGGGTTCCCTTTCCAGCACCAGGCGGTCCAATGAAGACGATCCGCATCCAATTGGCCCTTTCATTGTGGAATTCAACAGCCCGCCGCCGCAGGAGTTGTACGGGACGAACAACCGGTGGCTAGCCGTCGGTTGATTTAATGCAATCCGATCGGTTTATCCTTGTTGCTGGCGATTAAATCAACAAGCCGCTGGCGCCGTCGGCTCACTTCTCTGGCAAATAACAACTTGAGCAAATCAAACTAGGATTCGAGTAAGCCGCTGTAATTTCGCATCAACAGGTGCGAGTCGATCTTTTGAATCAAATCAAAGGCGACGCTCACCGCGATAAGCAATCCGGTCCCGCCGTAGAACGATGCTACGCTAAAGGAAACACCAAATTGGCTAGTAACCAGCGTCGGGACAATGGCGATTACCGCCAGGAACGCAGCTCCAACATACGTGATTCGAACCATGACTTTTTCAAGAAAATCGGCGGTTCGCTTACCCGGTCGGTAGCCAGGAATAAACGTTCCATGATCCTTGAGATTCTCCGACATTTCCTTCGGATTGAAGGTTACAGACGTCCAGAAGAAACAGAAGAAGAAAATCAACATCACGAAGAACATGTTGTAGAGAAACGAAGAGCCGTTCGAGAAGATCGTCGAAAGGCTAAACAAGCCGCCGGCAACTAAATCGGAGCTCCCTGAGAACCATTGCGACATGACACCAAAAAGGACACCAGGAATCATGAGCAAGCTACTGGCAAAAATAATCGGCATCACACCAGCTTGATTGATCTTGAGCGGTAGGTACTGTTTCGTCCCACCATAAACCTTGCGGCCTCGAACGTGTTTGGCGCTTTGAGTCGGAATCCGCCGTTGAGCTAACGTGATAAAGACTACGGAAAAGACCACGGCGACGAACAGGCAACCGAGCACAATCAAAACGTCGGGACCGATCTGCCCGTTCGACATTCCGCTGAGCGAGCTCTGCATGCTGCTTCGCAAATCCCACAAAGCGCGAGGCATTTGGGCGACGATACCAGCCATGATTAACAAACTAATCCCGTTGCCAATACCATACTCATCGATCTGCTCGCCGAGCCACATCAGAAACATCGTTCCGCATGTCATCGCCATGACCAGCGCTACCTGCCATCCAAAGCTAAGCGAATCGGACGAGTTTAGAAACTGCTCGGAGACTTTGACCATCCCGCCAGCACCAGTCATAAACTTCAGAAAGAACCAGCTTTGGATGATGCAGATAACAACGGTTAGGTAACGGGTGTACTCGTTGATCTTTTTGATCCCAGTTTGACCTTCCTTGCGCAATTTTTCAATCGGCGGCCAAACCGTACCCAGCAACTGGAAAATAATCGACGCCGAAATATAGGGCATAATTCCTAAACCGAAGATACTCAACGATCGCAAATCGTTGGCGGCGAAGAGACTCATTTTTTCTAGGAACGAATCGACAGCTCCTGTGTCTTCGATCAAACGTTGCTTGAGAACCGGCAGTCGGATCTGGTATCCAATACGGTAAACCCCTAGAAGCATCAGCGTCAGAATAATTTTTTGACGCAATTCAGGGATCGTAAAAACGATACGTAGCTTTTCGAGCATGATCGAACAATTCCGAAGGAGTAAAACGGGCTCAAACCCCGTTAAGTTTTAATCTTTATAAGGTCTATCTGGCTAGGCCGAACCCCCAAAAACCCGCCTCAGCAATAAAAATCGCCCAGACAACGCCGGGCGATTGAAATAACCTCATCGAGTTCTCATCGCTCGATTATTTTTCCGCACTGAGCTGAGCAACGCGTTCGTCTGGCGTTCGCTTGGCGGCTACGATTGTCACGGTACCACCAACCGCTTCGATTTTTTGCTTGGCGGCATCGCTAATTCGCGTAACGGTTAGCTTGAGGGCTTTCGTCACATCGCCGTTGGCCAGGATCTTGATCTCGTCGCATACGACTTTGACCAAGCCTTTTTCTCGCAAGGTGGTAGGATTCACTTCTTCGCCGGCAGCGAAGACTTCGTCCAAGCATCCTACGTTGACTGCGAATACCGACGGTGCGAACTTGTTGTGAAAGCCTCGCTTTGGAATACGTCGTACCAACGGTAGATCGCCGCCGTTGAACATCGGATGACGCGAATAACCGCTTCGAGACTTATGGCCGTTGTGACCACGAGTCGAGGTTTTCCCCATCCCGGAGCCGACGCCGCGTCCAACTCGCCTACGCGGCCGATGTTTGACAATACCTTCGTGAACTTCGTTTTCGTTCATGACAATTTCACTCCTCGCAAACGTTCGACGTCTTCCAATGTGCGGAGTTTTCGCAGTGCGTCGAAGGTTGCCTTGATCAAAACGTTTGGATTATTCGAACGGAAACTCTTCGTAAGAATATCGTTAATACCAGCCGCTTCGCAAACGGCACGTACAGCTTGCCCAGCAATGATACCGGTACCCGCACTGGCGGGCATCAACAAAACCTTGGCCGCTCCGTATCGACCTTCCACTGCATGCGGGATGGAGCCGTTGATGACTGGGATGTCGATCATTTCTCGTGACGCTTGCTTTTGAGCCTTTGCTACGCTCGGCGGCACTTCGTTCGCTTTACCATATCCGAAGCCGACACGACCTTTGCCGTTACCGACCACGACCAGGGCCGCGAAACTAAAGCGACGACCGCCCTTTACGACGGCCGCACATCGCTTGATGTTGAGCACCCGATCGATCAAATCGCCGGGCAGTTTTTCAGTTGCTTGAGCCACGCTTGTTTTTTGCTCCTACCAAAGCCAATCTTCCACGATCGGCCACGGACGAAAATGTCTAAAACTCTAATCCAGCTTCGCGAGCCGCGTCCGCCAGGGCGGCGACTCGTCCATGATACCGACAATGACCTCGATCAAACGCGACTTGCTTAATACCGGCCGCGACAGCTTTTTCAGCAAAAATCTTGCCGAGTCTCGATGCCGCTTCGCAATTCCCACCGTACTTGAACGATGATCGCAACGTTTTGTCGAGCGTCGTAACAGAAACCAAAGTCTTCCCAATCGAATCGTCGATCAGTTGAACACTGATATTCTTGAGCGAACGGTTGACGCACATACGCGGGCGTTCGGATGTGCCACGGACTCGATTCCGAACACGAAACGCACGTCGTTGGCGTTGACCATTGATAATTCTTCGAACTTCCACAGCAATTGTCCTCTAGGCGACTAAGTCGCACTCTTACCTGCTTTGATTTTAACCACTTCACCTTGGTAGCGAACGCCCTTGCCTTTGTATGGCTCAGGCTTACGCAATGCCCGAACTTCGGCGGCGAACTGACCGACCATCTGTTTGTCGCAACCACGCACGACAACGTGCGTTTGGTCGGGGCAAGTTACTTCCAGGCCATCCGGAATTTCTTTAGCAAGTTCATTCGCGAAACCAACTCGCAATTGAAGCGTCTTTCCCTTGATGGCAGCCAAGAAGCCGACGCCGACAATCTCGAGCTTCTTTTCGTAGCCATTCTTAACGCCGTGGACCATGTTGTTGACCAAGGCCCTCGTCAAGCCATGAAAGGCACGACTGGCTCGCTCATCGTCATGACGAGCAACTTCGACTGACTTACCGTCGCTAGCCAAGACAACACTGATCTCGGGACGATGAGAAAACTGAAGTTTTCCCTTCGGTCCTTCGACTTGAACAGTGTCGCCATCGATTGCGACTTTTACACCATCCAAGATGGCAATTGGTTTCTTTCCGATTCGTGACATGATTCCAAACTCTAACTTATTTCACAAAGGACTTCGCCGCCCAGTTTTTGCTGACGAGCTTCGCGATCACTGATCACGCCGCGCGACGTACTAATAATCGTGATTCCCAACCCGTTCATCACCGGTCGCAAATCGCTCGACTTCGCATAGACTCGACGACCAGGTTTGCTAACCCGCCGAATACTTTGAATAATGCGTTCGCCGTTGGGTCCGTATTTCAACTCCAAGCGAAGTTGCTTGAATGGTTGAGCTTCCACTTCTTCGTAGCCCCAAATGTATCCCTCACGTTTGAGGACTTCGGCGACGTTCTTTCGAGCATTGGAAAGCGGCATATCGACAAACAGTCGCTCGACGCGAACGGCGTTTCGAATTCGGGTCAGCATATCTGCAATGGGATCAGTTAACATAATTCTTTACTCGACCCTTTCTATTACCAGCTAGCCTTACGAACACCAGGAATCAAACCTTTATCCGCCAAATTGCGGAAGCAGATTCGGCAAATACCAAACTTTCGGTAGACCGCACGCGGTCTTCCGCATAACTGGCAACGGTGTTCTTGGCGAGACGAAAACTTTGGTTCACGGTTCGCTTTGGCGATCTTGCTTTTGCTTGCCACAGGGATTGATTCCAGCTCGGAAAAAAACTAGTAAAAAGGGGAATTGACTCTTCTTCATTCACAAAACTTGGTTCGTCGTGGGCGACAAACCAAAACGACTACGCTGTTACTTTGGCCTTCTTAGGGGCACGGAACGGCATACCGAACTTTTCGAGCAAGGCAAAGGCGTGGGCGTTGGTCTGAGCCGTCGTCACCACGACAATATTCATCCCTTGCGGACGCGTATACTTGTCTGGGTTCAGCTCGGGAAACATCAGTTGTTCCGACAAACCCAAGCTATAGTTTCCTCGACCATCGAAAGCCGTTCGGCTGATCCCTCGAAAGTCGCGAACACGCGGCAATACGATCGAGACCAAGCGATCCAGGAACTCGTACATTTTGTCTCGACGCAAGGTGACCTTGCATCCAATTGCCACGCCTTCGCGAAGCTTGAAACCGGCCACCGAAAGGCGAGCGATTGTCAAGATCGGCTTTTGACCAGCGATATCCGCCATCGCATCGGCAGCAATTTCAAGGTGCTTTTTGTCCTGCATGGCAGAACCAACACCCATGTTAATCACGATCTTATCCAGCTTGGGAATTGCGTTGACATTGGAAATGCCTAACTCTTGCGCCAAGGTGGAACGAATGGATTCGTTGTATCGTAGTTGTAGTCGTGGAGCCATCGAAAGTTACCAAACCCGCTTTATCGCTACGGGAAATCAAATTTTAAAACTAAGCCTGTTTTGCGCGGGATGCGCGAGCTGGCGAAACCACACCTAAGGTGACACCGCTCTTCTTGCTATATCGTTCTTTCGATCCGTCTGGCAGGAAACGTACACCGATGCGGGTCGGTTTGCCAGATTGAGGATCGATGATGGCGACATTCGAAGCGTCGATACCGACTTCCTTCGACAATCGTCCACCTTGTGGATTGCGTTGCGAACGCTTGACGTGTTTGTAAACACGATTCAAACCCTCGACGACGACGCGATTTTTTTCGCGATCGACTTGCAAAACCTTACCTTTTTGTCCGGCATCTCGTCCGGCCAACACGATCACGTTGTCATTGACTCGAATCAACATATTACACAACCTCACTAGCTAACGAGACGATTTTCGTGAAGCTCTTCTCACGCAACTCGCGAGCGACGGCTCCGAAAATGCGTGTTCCGCGAGGATTGCTATCCTTGTCGACCAAAACAACTGCATTCGAATCAAATTTAATGTAACTTCCGTCATTGCGACGGCAAGGTGTTTTGGTGCGCACGATCACCGCACGAACAATCGCCTTCTTCTTGACTTCACTGCCCGGAATCACACTCTTTACCGAGCAAATAATAACGTCGCCGATGCCAGCAAAGCGGCGGCGAGTTCCGCCAAGCACCTTGATGCACATCACTACTTTAGCGCCGGTGTTATCGGCAACGATTAGTCGACTTTCTTGTTGAATCATAGTTCCTAGGACCCTCCGGTCTGTGGCGGCGCGAGCGCTTCGAGCGTCGCTTGAACTTCACTGCTTTCACGTCGAGCGGCTTTCAGCGATGCGACATCCACTGCCTTGCTCTTTTCGACGATGCGAATCAAATTCCATCGTTTTAGCCTCGATAGCGGTCGCGACTCTTCGATCTCAACCTTATCGCCTATCGCAGACTCGTTGTTCTCGTCATGAGCATGACAAACCGTCTTACGACGAATAATCTTCGAATACTTCTTGTGACGAACCAACCGTTCAATCTCGATCCGACGCGTTTTCGACGCGCGGTCACCGGTCACAATTCCTACTAAAGTTCGACGAGGCATAGTTGCTTGTCAACCAATCTTAAAACTGTCTTACAATCTTACTTTTCGACACCATCGAGCGACTCTTTGCGAGGTTCGCTCAGACACATTTAATATTTCTTTACACTGTTCGAACAATCCGCTATTCAAGCAAACCGCTTGAAACGGCTTCGCAAACCAGTCCAAGGACCGGCTTACTTCGAAGTCGCCCGTTGCGTCTGCAACGTTCGAACCTGAGCAATCAAGCGTCGGTTGCGACGCAATTGCGTCGGCACATCCATCCGCTCTGTCTCCGACTGGATACGCAGTCGGAACATTGTCTCGGCAGCATCTCGAGCGGTTAACTCAAGCTGCTCGTCGCTCATTTCACGCAAGTCACGAATCTTCATTTCCGAACTCTCTCCACCTTCATGCCAGCCATACTAGGCAGGCCGACGACGAACCATGCGAACCTTGACCGGCATCTTTGCAGACAACCGAGCAAAACAAATCTTGGCTTGCGCTTCGCTCACCCCGGCCAGTTCATAGAGAACCGTCCCTGGCTTGACGACCGCAACCCAATACTCCGGCTCACCCTTCCCCTTACCCATTCGAGTTTCGAGTGGTTTCGAGGACACTGGTTTGTCCGGAAAAATTCTAATATATAACCGACCTTCACCACGAACGTATTGATTTGCAGCAATACGACCCGCTTCGATTGTTTGAGCTCGGATCCAACCTGGTTGCATGCACTGCAGACCGAATTCACCGAAAACAACCTTATTGCCGCGGGTCGCGTTACCTTTTATACGTCCTCTTTGGCTTTTTCGGTGCTTGACCCGCTTGGGCATCAGCGCCATCGTTACCATCTCCCGCGTAAGAACCCTGATTAATCCAAACTTGAATGCCGATGTTGCCTTGCGGCGTAGACGCTTCAGCAAAACCGTAATTGATTTTTGCTTGAATCGTGCTCAAGGGTAGCGCACCGGCATTACCCTTTTCGCATCGAGCCATTTCGGCACCGCCTAAACGACCCGACATTTGTATTTTGATACCTTTTGCACCCGCATCCATCGACGTGTCGATCGCCCGCTTCATCGTTCGACGGAAGCTCGATCTCTTCATCAACTGCTGAGCAATATCTTCTGCAACCAACTGACCGTAAATTTCGGGTCGATTAATTTCTTCGACCTTCAAGTTCACGCGTCGACCGATCAAGCCTTGAAGTTCTTCTTGTAAGACTTCGACATCCTGACCTTTTTTACCAATAATCAAACCTGGTCGAGCAACGAAAAGGATGACGCGAACTTCATCGCGTGTCCGTTCGATCTCGATACGATCAATTCCTGCTTGTCGATAAGCTTGTTTAGTCGGATGCTTCTTGATGAAGTGGCGAATCTTCTGGTCTTCGACCAAGAGCTCTGCGAACTCTTTCTTCCCGGCATACCATCGGCTCTTCCAGCCCATGACGATACCAGTACGAAAGCCAATCGGATTTACTTTTTGTCCCATAGTTCAGCGATCCTAAACTTCTTCTAATTCGACAAGCGTAACTGTGATATGCGCCGTTCGCTTCAAAATACCGAAGGCTTGACCACGCGACATCGGACGAATTCGCTTCATCACCGGTCCGCCATCAATGTGGGCTTCTAGCACCACAAGCTCTTCAACATTCAACGATCGACCTTTGTTTTGCTCGGGGTCCTGAGCGTTGCCGATGGCACTCTTCAAGACCGTTTCCAGCAATCTCGCACCGCGACTAGGTTGATATCGCAAAATATCCAACGCTTCATCAGCAAACTTACCGCGCACCATATTCGCCAGCGGTCGTACCTTGCGGGACGATATCTGTGCGTATTTGTGGCATGAAGTGAAAGCCATTATCTAAACTCCAAAATCTCGTGATCGAGTCAACTCGCCGCGATCCAATTCAAAACTACTATTTCTTACCACCCTTGCCGCCATGTCCGCGGAAGGTTCGAGTCGGTGCAAACTCACCCAGTTTGTGACCGACCATATCTTCAGTAACCAGTACTCGCATATGCGTTCGACCGTTGTGGACCATAAAAGTCGCACCAACGAACTCGGGCACAATCGTGCAACGACGAGCCCAGGTTGTTATCGGAGCCGTGTTACCGATCTTCGAAAACTTCTTAAACAACTTCGGGTCTACAAAAGGACCCTTTTTGGTTGAACGACCCATAAATTGTTGTCAACTATCCTAACAGTGTGAACCAACTTGATCGCGGTGCGATCAACGACCATTTCTACTTCAATTTCAACTGGCCATAACGGCGCGACTTGCGTCGGCGAATAATGGCAGTATTGGACGGCTTGCGAGGTCGACGTGTTCCGCCACCTTTGGCAAGCTTACCTGTTGGACTAACTGGATGACGACCACCCTTAGTCTTTCCTTCACCACCACCGTGCGGGTGATCGACAGGATTCATCGCAGTTCCTCGAACATGCGGTCTCCAACCTTTCCAACGATTCCTACCAGCCTTACCAATAACGACAGCGTCGTGATCGGTATTGCTGCACTTTCCAATCGTAGCTCGGCATCGATTAGGCACGCGTCGGATTTCACCGCTCGGTAACTGCAACTGAGCCCAAGCACCTTCACGAGCCATCAATACCGCCGAAGTACCAGCGCTTCGGCATAACGCCGCACCGCGACCTGGCTGCATTTCGATACAACAAATTTCAGTTCCAGGTGGAATATTCTTCATCGGCATGCTATTGCCAATTGTCGGCGCCGCTTCCGCACCATTCATCACCGTCTGTCCGGCCTTCAATCCATCCGCCGCGACCACATAAGCTTTTTCTCCGTCGGCATAGTGCAACAACGCAATGCGCGCCGATCGGTTTGGATCGTACTGGATCGAATCGACCTTTGCCGGAATCCCGTCCTTCGTTCGCTTGAAGTCGATGATCCGATACATTTGCTTGTGACCACCGCCACGATGACGAGACGTGATGAAACCCTGATTGTTTCGTCCGCCAGTTTTCTTGGCGCGGATCATCAGCGACTTCTCAGGCACTGCACCTGGGGTCAACTCTGCAAAATCGTTCACCGACGAATTGCGTCGTCCGGGTGAAGTTGGTTTGTATACTCGAATTCCCATATCTTATTCTGTCCTGTGAGCTTCCCGCAGCCTACGACCGCCGAAAACAATCCTATCGCGTTTTGTCTATTTTTTAGAAGAAATCAATCTTGTGCTCTGCACCCAATTTGACGATGGCTTTCTTCCACCTTTTCGTCACACCGAGACCAAATCGGCTTCGTCGTATCTTGCCATTTCGGTTTTGAGTCGCCACTCCAACGACCTTGACGTTAAACAACTCTTCAATCGCCTGCTTGATCTCAGTCTTCGTCGCAATTGGATGGACTTCGAAAGCGTAGCGATTATTACGAGTTGCTTTGTGAATCCCTTTTTCGCTCACCAACGGTCGCAATATGATCTGATGCGGCGTCAGCTCGAGCGTTCTTGTGATTATTTTATTTGTAGCCATGACTTACTCAATCAATTCCATCAAACCCACGACAACTACGCTGACGCTCGCGAAGCAAGCCAATCCAACGCGTCCTTCGTCAAAACCAACTTTCTTGGTCGCAACACCACCAAGGCATTCAAATCAGCCACCGGCATGATATTCAAACCCGGAATGTTTCGACCACTCATGTATGCATTCTTGTCCAACCCACCCGTCGCGAACGTCGTGGTAACACCTGTCAAGCCAAGAGCCTTCAAGGCCGTAGCCATCACTTGGGTCTTCGGTGCCGTAAAGCTGAACTTGTCGACCACGATAACGCTGCCGCTTTCCAATTTCGAAGCGATCGCCATCCGAGTTGCCGACTGGATCGCCTTGCGAGGCAATCGATAATAGTACGAACGAGGCTGGCGCGATTTCGCGTGACCACCACCGCGTCGAACCGGCTGCCGCTTGGCACCCATTCGAGCGTTACCAGTTCCTTTTTGTCGGTAAATCTTTTTCGTTGAACCAGCAACTTCACCGCGACCCTTGGTCTTATTGCTGCCTTGACGCAAGTTTGCCAAGTACATCACAACGGCTTCGTGCAAAAGCTGCTTGGTAATTTTCGGAGCAATCGAACGAGGATCGATTTCGTAATCCCCGACTTTACTTCCGCTCATATCGTAAATTGGTAATGTGACCATAATTTTTTGCTCTGAATGCGACCGCGGCCTACTTTAACTCGCCAGCAACTCTCGACGAACTACTTCCCTTTGCTCGACGCTCGCGTCAACTTATTGGATTCTCGGATCATGACATACCCGCCAGCCGCACCGGGGACAGCCCCACGCACCAAAAGCAGGTTATTTTCTTCGTCGACGCGAACCACTTTGAGATTCCGCATCGTCATGCGATCTCCGCCGTAACGACCAGCCATCTTTCGACCTTTGAACAAATGGCCAGGATAGGTACCCGCTTGTGTACCCCCTGCGTGACGATGGCATTTCTTAACACCGTGCGTTGCTCGTTGACCACGAAAATTGTGCCGCTTCATAACGCCGCTATAACCACAACCCTTGGTGGTTCCGATGACGTCAACCGACTTTATGTCCTTGAACATGCCGACGGTCACAACGCCACCGACTTCGAGATCGGCAGCATCGCGGAACTCGCGAGTAAATCGCTTGGGTTCGCAATCAGCCTTAGGAGTCAAGGCCACACCGGCGGCGGTCAGCTTGCGAGCACGCGAGCTTCCGATGGAAGCAACATGACCGCGCTCGCTGCGGGACGCCAAACGACGTGGCTTATCAAGAAAGCCCAATTGGGCTGCAACATATCCATCACAATCAACGGTTCTGACCTGCGTGACTTTGCACGGGCCAGCTTCAATAACGGTAACCGTTACGGCGGTACCGTCTTGCTCAAACACTTGTGTCATGCCGACCTTGCGGCCGAGTATTCCCTTGGTCATCGCTTTATTCCGTTGATCATTTTGCTTCCGAGGAGACTTCGCAACACCCACGCCTGCTACACCGAGCGGCTTGAGCCGATACCGATACCGGTATCGCCTGCGATCTTACCTCTGAAGCTTCCGAAGCATATTACGGGAGCCTGTTTAACAGATTCACTAAAAAACTGTGATATTCCAACTAACTATCGAGACGTCGCCTTGATCTTGATATCTACCCCTGCTGGCAGACTGAGCTTGTTAAGAGCTTCAATCGTGCGAGCCGTGGCTTGCTTGATATCGATCAGACGCTTGTGCGTGCGGATCTCGAATTGCTGTCGAGCTTTTTTGTCGATATTGGGACCTGACAGTACCGTGTATCTTTCGATACGAGTCGGCAAAGGAATCGGGCCGTGAACCTCGGAATGGGTCCGCTTCGCGGTCTCGACTATTTCCATGGCGCTTTGATCCAGCACTGCATGGTCATAGGCCTCCATCCGGATCCTAATCACTTCGTGTGAACCACCAGCCACGTTTTGCTACCTCGTAAGTACCGAAAAAATCCCTGGGGCATGTCCACAAAATGCGGCAAACCCTCGTTTACTACGACAAAAAGTCTCTTTCCTCGCATTTCGCGAGGAGGGAAAGAATGTATGAACTGCGGCGCGAATCGTCAACAGCAAATGACGATGCGAGGAAAGAAAATGCGAATTCATCGCATTAGGACCGGCTGGCTTTGTGGGTATTCCGATGGAATTCCCATGAAGCCGGCTTGGCGATCCGAGATGTATTGGAGGTCTTGAAATCGCGAGTCTCGCAGAATAATCGGTCGAATGAAGACGAAAAATGCCGTCGATTCCTTCGATTCATCCGATCGTCCCAACAGATCGCGGATCAGCGGTATCTGCTCGATCCAAGGAATGCCCGCGTATTCGATCCGTTTTCCTTCGCGATTCAAGCCGCCAACAATCACAGTCTTTCCGTCTGGAATGGTGACAACGCTTTCTATCGTTTGTCGGTTGGTCGCCGGTGGAAGCGTGGCGGTTCCGGTCCCGGTGAAGCTGCTGAATTCAATCTGAAATTCGAGCTGCAAATTGTCGTCTTCATTGATTTGAGGCGTCACGGAGATCGTTGTTCCAGCCGTCTTCGCTCCGCCGACGCTCGTTGTCGAGACTGTATTGGATGCGTTGACGCTCGCGAACGGAATTTCAACGACACTTTCTAGCGTTCCCGTTGCATTGTTGTTTACGACTAATTTCGGAGCGGAATTGACACGCGATCGAGTATGCGTTGCAAGGGCGCGAATGACGATGTCGGCTATTTCGGGATCGACAATCGTGCCGTTGAAACCGCGACCCGGTATGATTTTTAGGGCACCCGTCGTTGCATCGACTTCACTGAGCCCAAACGACGTAAACTTAAATGCGCGGCGAGTACCTTGTCGATCACCGCCGGATGCTTCAATTCCGAGTGTAAAGCCGTCGGTCGTATCGATCGCAACAAGTTTGGCTTCGATCATGACTTGCGGGCGTCGAGTATCGAGCGATTCGATCAGCTTCTGATATATCGGTTGAATGTTGGAGGGTGCATAAATAAGTAGACTATTTGTGCCGATGTCGGCAGAGATGCGGGCTCCACCGGGTAACAAGGCCGAACCGCCGCCTCCAAAACCACTCGCATTGGCACCACTTTGATTTAGCTGTGAAGTACGACGCCCGGAACTCCCGCCTGCTGCACCGCCTTGACCGCCAAGAGCCGTTCCTCCGGTGGTCGTCGGCTGTCCTGGCTGCAATGGCAATGTCTGCGTTGCAATGCCTTGATTTCCAAATTGCCCGCCACCGGTAAGACCACCGAAGATGCCGCCGCCAAGTCCACCAAAACCTTGTCCACCAAAACCTTGTCCACCAAAACCTTGTCCACCAAAACCTTGTCCACCAAAACCTTGTCCTCCAAAGCCTTGCCCGAAACCTTGTCCACCAAAGCCTGCTCCACCTTGCTGACTGTTAGGATACCCGGGAATCCCGCCGCCAAAACCGCCGCCAAAGAACTGGCCGTTACCTCCACCAAAACCGCCACCGACCCCAATTCCATAGGCTTGTTGCAAGGCGAGGAGTGTAATGAGAACATCGCCGGCTCGTGCGTTTTTCAGTTTGTGGACTCGGACCGGGCTGTCGTCAACCGACGCAGTTTTGTCGAGCTGACTTAGAAGATTTTCTATTTGTAGATGTATGCTCTTCGTCGCTCGAACGATCAGCAAGTTTCCGTCCTCATCAACCGTTCCGTGATAGGCTCGTTCGAGATCTTGCTCGGGTAATATCCCTTCGATGATCTTGTTCAAACGCTCGGCCGTTAGATTCTTCGGACGATAGACGTTCGTGTCTAAACCCAATTCGACATCGAGCTGACGAAGCAGAATCATCGCGTCATCGACCAGCGGCTTTCGACCTGCAACTAGGATACGATTCCCTTTGGCATCGTCAAACAAACGCAGCGACTTGGGAGTTGGCGCATCGCCTTGAGTTTCCTTCTGGCCGTAAATCGCCGACGCTTGGTCGGTTAACGCCTTCGGAGTTCGGTTCTTGACTTCATAAAAAGCGAATACCGATTCGCCGGCTGGACTGTCGAGCATCTCGATAAGCTCGGCGATTCTTTTGATGTTGGATGCATAATCGGTAACGATCAGCGTATTCGAATCAGTGATCGGGATAGCTTTTGCCGTTGTCGAAAATTGCGTGATTTGTACCGATAGAGGCAAGGCTTGGATTTTCTTTAAAAGAAATACTTGCGTCACCGGTGCCCCTGCACCTTCAGTGCGAAGGATCTCCTCGGCGTTTCCTTTCGGAGCAAACTGGTTCATCTCCGCCGACCGGATAATTTGTTTTGTACCACTTACGTCCGTATCAACGATCGCCAGACCTTCGGCTTTGAGGGCGCTGCTTACTAGAAATTTAAGCGATCCGAGCGGTATCTTGGCTGGAGTCTGAATCGAGATCTTCGTGTTGCCGACGTCTTCTTTAAAGTGGTAGCGAACTTGCAGCCGCTCCGAGACATACTTGAGAAGTTGATTTACGGTAAGCTGATTGGGTAGCGTGAACTCGATCATCGTCTGATCGTTCGCCAACGCATTGGTCGACAAGTTCGGAAACTGCCCTTGCCCGCGAACTGAAGCGGCAGACGATAACAACGCAATCGACAATGCTAGCAATATCGCATAGAGGCGGTAACGCTGAGTAAAAACCGAATCATTGACACAAAAGAACATCATCGCTAGTCCCTGCTCAGAGATAATTGGGAAAAGGTCAAAAAACTTCCTTAAATTTGGGTGGCACACCCTGAGTCTTCGAAGGGCGTGGACGCATTCAACACGCCCTTCGAAGACTCAGGGCGTGCCACCCGCGCACACTACGACAGGCAATGAAGCGGTGTCAAGGTGGTTGTAGGGAGATGGGTGGCCGCCGTTTAAACGCAAGAATATTGTTGAGGCGTATTCTTTGGAAGCGAATATGAGTCGAGTCGATGAATTAAAAAATCGGAACGGAATCGACAGCGGATCTCTGAAGCCGACTAAGCAAAGCTCGGAAAAAGCCAACGCGATTTCGACGGCTATTTTTCTGGCGATTGCGGTTCTCATGTTGGCTGGTTTGCTCTTTGGTGCGACGCTCTTTACCTATGCGGTGCTGGCGATCTCGGCGGTCTTTTTGATTTGCCGATACCTGGCCAACGATTGGTCAGTTGCGATCGCGTTGCGGCGGCAATTGATTTCTCATGAGATCGAAATCGGCCAAGAAGTACAGATCGGTGTGATTATCGAAAACACGCAGCGTTCTTTCATTCCTTGGTTGTTAGTCGAAGATGTCCTATCGCGCCGCGTTACACACTCAACATCCAAAGCTTTAGAAATTGTTGGCAGTCCAGTCAAGCTTTGCATTCTCGGTTCGCGTCAGCAGCGGCTGCTTAACTATTCGCTCAAAGCCCTTCGGCGCGGTTACTTCCAAATCGGACCGACCATCGTAGAAACCGGTGACTTACTTGGGCTATATCGCAAGTTTCGCGTAGCCAGTGTTCCAGAGTTTTTGACGGTGCTACCGAAGATTATTCCGCTGGCTGGTTACGAGATCAGCTCACGTCGTCCGATCGGTGAGATCCAAGTAGCCTACCGCTCGATGGAGGATCCGACCTTGATTTCCGGTATTCGCCAATATCAACAGGGAGACGCCTTGAGCCGGATACATTGGCGAGCGACAGCCCGGGTCGGCAAACTTCAGAGCAAAGTTTTTCAGCCAACGACGGTTGCCGGTGCCATGCTAGTCTTAGACATGCACCGAAAAAGCAATCCCGATCATCACGAACCCGTCCGCACCGACTTGGCCATCACGGCGGTTGCGAGCATCGCGCATACGCTCTATCAGATGCAGCAGCAATTCGGTTTTGTAAGCAACGGTCGAGATGCTTTCGATCGGATACGAACCGAAGGGTGGGCGACCGACTATCGTTCGCGTGAGGTGGCTCTGGCTAGTTTGCGATCGGAGCAAGAGAATCTGCGACTGCGGCCCATGGTACATCCAGCCGGACGTGGGCCCGAGCACTTTAAGAATTTACATCGCATCTTAGCGAGACTGGAACGGACCGACGGACTAGAACTTGCGAATCTATTGCTCGAATCGCAAAGTCGCTTGCCGAGAGACGCATCGGTCATCGCCATCGTTCAGCAAGTGGACGAAGTCGCGGCGTTGGCCCTGGGCATGCTTGCCAGACAAGGGTATGCGGTGTCAGCGATCGTCAATCACTTCGAGTCGGAATCGGTTCGCGAAGCCTCGAAGTTGCTGGTCGCTCAGCGGATTCCCGTCTACCATTTAAAAGACGAAGATTCGATCCCTTATATCTGTCAGAGGATGTTGCTCAAGTATTGAGAACGACCATGACGAAGCCAAGAACACCATCGAGTACAGCGAGTAAAGCCAATGTGGTTCGAGCACAACCGACGACTCGTCAGCAATCATCGACCGAAGAGAGTCGGCTTCGTCCTACCGCCGTCGATACGATCATCGCAGCCCTAGCGCCTGGCTTGATTATCGGAATGATCTGCTGCTTAGTTTTCTTCTTGATTATCGTCGTATGCCGAGGTGACTTTACCGTTCGACTGATGTATATCTTAGGCTTGTATACGTTTGCAAGTGTCTTGGTCGCTCGGATTGCAATCGAGCAAAGTCGAGCGATTTCGATGGCCTATACCAGTGCACTCGGCGTCGCCACGCTTCTGGTTGCGCTGCAGTTTGTTGCGTTTTCAGGAGCTCTCTCTCTTTTCGCATTCCCGATACTTGTCGGATTTCTCATCTTGATCGGTTTTTTGGCCGATCGAATCACCTTTGACTGTACGTTGATCGATGAAAGCGATGATAGTTCGGGTGTTGGTCTATTGCAGTCGCTGGGTGTCGTTAAAAACCCGCAAGCATCGCCAACTGCCACGCATCACAAGCCACGACACAACCCAGGCGTTTGGGTTTTATACTTTTCCCTTTTGGCGATCCCGCTTTTTGGTTTAGGACAGTTGACCATTCCAGCATCCGAACCGGATAGTTTGCGATCCGCCTATTGGTTTCTGTTCGGCTATCTCTTTTTCTCGATGTGCGTGTTGGTGCTCACCAGTTATTTGGGGCTTCGTCGATATCTGCGACAACGCAAAGTCGAGACACCGATTCAACTAAACGCCATTTGGATGTTCGGTGGCTTTGTCGGTGTCCTCGCAGTCTTGTTGATCGTCGGCCTATTGCCGCTACCCAGTGGATCGCAGGGTGTCTTTGACTTGCCGATACGTTTCGAAGCGACCACGAAGATTCAGTCGAGTCGATTTGGCTGGGGAAGCGAAGGGAAAAAAGAGTCGACTTCCAACGCAAAGAAAATTACTCAGGAAGATCCCGAGTCCAAATCGGACTCGACGTCGACAACTTCTGAAAACTCGAAGAGCAAGGAAAAAGGGAGCTCGGATAAAAACAAGAAGAATACCTCAGCCGAGAAATCTCAAAAATCCAGTCAGAAGAATGAAAAATCAGAGACGGCGACTTCATCTAATAAAAAGTCCACATCGAAAGTGGAGAAGCCTTCCGATTCAAAAGTGAACGACAATGACACCGCGAAGGAGCCTTCCGGGAAAGAAGCTGCCGAGAAGAAAGACAACGAGTTAAAGAACGATATACGCAAGGAAGACAAATCCGAATCGAATCGTCGTCAAACGAAGTCCGAACAAGCCTCGACTACTTGGTCTATTTCGCTTGCTGGCGGCTTGAGCAATCTGCTGCGTTGGATCGTGAGTGCATTGCTGGTGATGGTCGTGATCTACCTCGTGATGCACTATCGGGCTGAGTTGCGTCTGGCGATACAAAGTCTTGGCGATTGGTGGCGAGGGCTTTTTGGGAACGCCGACGAGGAGCCGAAGGTCGACGAAATTGAGACTTCTAGCCAGCCGTTGCTCCTTGCCGCCTTAAAACCGTTCAGCGATTTCGCGAACCCTTTTGCCAGTCGAGGCCAAGGCTGGAATGCAGGCAAGATTGTTCGGCACACGTTCGATGCGATAGAAGTCTGGGGGCGCGAGCGGCAGTTGGTTCGCTCGAGTCAAGAGACCCCTGAAGAGTTCCTTCGACGGCTTGCTGCGCAATACCCAGAACAATCTGAGTCGATGCAACGGCTAACGCAACTATACAACCGACTTGCATATGCCCAGAGCACGATCGACGCAAATGAGGCCAGACGTCTTTCGACATTGTGGAGTTGGTTAAAGACGAATCGTTGATTGCGTCGCGACTCAACGATCCGTGAGCCGTTGGCGCTTGCCCAATGCCACTCACTTTAGTCGCCATTCGTTCCTAAGCTGTGAATTTATCGAAGCGCTTCGCACCAATGTCGCCTTTCGCTCCGCGAAAGTGGGGCGTGAATCCCTAAACAATCGATGTTTTTCTTGAGATTCACGTTTCGTTCGCGGAGCGAACGACGACAATGGTTTCCAAAGTCAGTGGAATTGGGCTCGCGCCGTACCGCTACTTGATTACAGGAACTTTGCTAATCGAGCGCAGAGATCGGCGGTTCGGCAACTGTAACCCCATTCGTTATCGTACCAAGAGACAACTTTTGCAAGCTTGCCTTTATCACCTAAGACTTGGGTGAAGTCAGCCGCAAAAATGCTGCTGTGTGGATCGTCGATAATATCGCTGCTGACGATCGGGTCTTCGGTGTAGCAAAGAATCCCTTGAAGGGCGCCTTCAGCGGCTGCCTTCATGGCTGCATTAATATCGGCTACAGTGACGTCTTTCTTAAGATTCACAGTCAAGTCAACCACGCTACCCGTCGCGACAGGTACTCGCATGGCAATTCCCGTCAGCTTCCCCTTCAATTCAGGGATAACCAATCCGACGGCCGATGCCGCACCGGTCGACGTTGGGATAATATTCGTCGCCGCCGAGCGTGCTCGATACGGATCGGAGTGCGGCATATCTTGAACGCGTTGGTCGTTGGTATAGGCATGAACGGTTGTCATCAAACCGGACTCGATACCGAATGTGTCGTTCAAAACTTTTGCGACCGGTGCCAAGCAATTGGTGGTACACGAAGCGTTCGAAATGCACTTGAGGTCAGCCGTCAACTTGTCGTCATTGACACCGAGCACGCAAGTCAGGTCCGCGCCGTCTTTGGCAGGAGCACTAAGCACAACTCGTTTTGCACCAGCGGTCAAGTGTGTGTCGTAACCAGGCTTGCCGTCTTTAGCTCGAGCGGTGAAGAAGCCGGTGCTTTCGATAACGACATCGATTCCCATCTCTTTCCATGGAAGTTTGGAGGGATCTTTTTCGGCCAAGGCCACAATTTTCTTGCCATTAACAATCAAATGCTTATCGTCATGGCCAACTTTGCCATCGTATCGACCATGGCTGCTGTCGTACTTGAGCAAGGTCGCGAGCATCGCATTGTCGGTGAGGTCATTGACCGCAACGACTTCGAACTCGCTCGCCCGACTCATCAGATTGCGGAAGGTGAGTCGACCGATTCGACCAAACCCGTTAATTGCAATTCGAATAGCCACCTTGTACATCACTCCTGAAACAATGAAAATAATTGGAAGAGACTGGAAGTATAGGCGTGTTAGTTTCACCTAACAATAGACCGGAGCTATGCTGAAAAGCTTCCAGAAACACTTTGCGATATCGAGAAGGATTCTTTGCGCAGATGGTGTTCCTTGTAAGCTGATTGTGGAAGTCTAAGCTCCTTTGATGGCTTGGAGGCGTTTCGAAAAGTCAAGATCGACTAGGGGATTTTGTCTACTTGAATCGCTATCGAGGAGTCCGTCGTCGAGCAAACGTTATCATTCGTGGCCATCGAGTGCATTCGGTTGAGTTGTTTGAGATAATTGGGAGTCTATCGTCCTTTGAAAATTCGACTTGGAACGCGACAAAGCCCATTGGCACGATGGCAGGCTGATTTCGTTGCTAGCGAGCTTCGGAAATTGGGCCAGGACGTTGAAATGGTCCCGATTGTTACGGCGGGCGATGTCTCGACGACGCCGCTGGGCGAAGGCGGCGGAGTTGGGCTTTTCACCAAAGAAATTCAGCGAGCCTTGCTGGATCGACGATGCGATTTAGCTGTTCACTCCCTCAAAGATTTGCCAACCGAACCGGTCGAGGGATTGATATTGGCTGCCGTACCGGCTCGAGAGGATGTCGGCGATTGCTTGATCGGTCGAACGGCTGCAGCACTCGAAAAACTTCCGCTTCGAGCTCGAATCGGAACAGGTTCGCAGCGGCGGGCAGCCCAAATCCGTTCGATTCGACCAGACTTGGATGTGCTCGATATTCGCGGCAATGTCGATACACGAATTCGGAAGCTGGACGAAGGGAGTTACGATGCGATCATTTTGGCGGCAGCCGGTCTGAAGCGCCTCGGACTCGATTATCGCGTGACCCAACGCTTTTCGATCGATGAGATGCTCCCAGCGATTGGGCAAGCTGCACTGGGCCTCGAGACTCGGAGCGACGATTCGGCGATCATCGCGATCGTCAAGCAATTAAGCCATTTGCCGACGTATCAGGCCGTTTTAGCCGAGCGTTCGATGCTTCGAGCACTTCGCGGCGGTTGCCTCGCCCCGATTGCTGGGCTGGCTACCGTTTCGATGCCCGAGGCCTTGCCCGATGAAAATGTGAACGGCAAGGCGGTAGCCTCCGGTTCTACATTGAATCCGTCGTTGGGCTATCTCACGATTCGAGCTCGGGTTCTGGCGGTCGATGGGACATGCCGGGTCGAAACGGTGGTCTCTGGTAAACTGGAACGAGCGGTGGATATTGGCTTGCAGGCGGCAAATTTACTCGAAATTGGCGGTGCTAATCGCTGGATTGAAGCTGCTCGTCGATAGGTTTTTACCGAATTCTGGTTAGCTTCGGCGACCGAAAAGGGCTGTCCGTTCCCTGTTTATCTCGGTAAGATCATCCGTTTTGCAAGATCGAAAATTGCTTGTTGATCGTCGTCGGCGGCGTCGGACAGTCTCGATCGAATGTTCCCATCCGAATTGAAAGTGCGTATTTGTGGCTGTCTATAAAACCAGCGATTTGAAAAAAGGCCTCAAAGTCCAAATCGATGGGGAACCTTATTTGCTCGTCGATGTCGATTTTTTCAAGCCAGGTAAAGGCAATGCGCTTTATCGTTGCAAGATGAAAAATCTGATTCGCCCCAGCATTCTCGATCGGACGCTCAAGGGTGGCGATGAACTGGAAGTGGCAGATGTCGAGGATGTTGCGACGACGTTTCTCTACAAGCAAGGCGAAACGTTTGTATTCATGGATAGCGATTCGTTCGATCAGTATGAATTGACCAGCGATCAAGTCGATGAGAACTGGAAGTATCTTAGCGAAAACCTGCCCTGCAGTATGTTGCTGTTCAATGGCAACCCGATCGCATTAACGCCACCCTCGCACGTTCAGATGGAAGTCATCGAAACCGAACCGGGCACAAAAGGCGATACAGCAACCAGCGTTACTAAACCAGCCAAGGTCCAAACGGGGGCCGAGTTTGCCGTGCCTGGTTTCATCAAGATCGGTAACGTTATCAAGATCGACACGCGAACCGGCGACTACGTCGAACGCGTAAGCATCTAGTTGTCTCACCGTTGGTAGTTCCGCCTTCAGGCGGCTACTTCCCCGCGACGTTTTCGATGATCGACTGATCGAAGTAATTCGTCGACATTCCGGCGTCGACGATAATCGTCTGGGCGTTGATGCCAGACGAACGTGGGCTCAGTAGAAATGCAGCGGTGTCAGCCGCTTCTTGCGTAGCTAACCCTTTTTTGCGAGGGATAGCTTTCTCCGCGTAGAGATAGGCATCGACGTATCCAGGGATACCAGCCGATGCGCTCGTCTTAAGCAATCCAGCGCCAACCGCATTGAATCGGACTTGCGAAAACCGACTGAATGATTTAGCGAGAAACGCCAACGATGAATCGAGAGCCGCTTTGACGGGGGCCATAAAGCCGTAGCTTTCGCTCGCCATTCGAGTCGTTGAAATACTGATGGTAACGACAGATCCATCTGGTTCCAGAATGGTTTTAAAGGCGTTGGCGATTGCGATCAGTGAAAAGCAAGATATGTCGATCGCTTGAAGAAATTGCTGGCGGGTCGTCTCGTGGAACGGGCGGATACCTTCGCTGTAGTCGGCAAATGCGATCGAATGAACAATGCCGAAAATCGAGCCAAATTTTTCTCGTATCAAGTTGGCGACGTTGTCGATTTCAGATTGCTTTTCGACATCGCATACCAAGACCGTTCGTCCCTGCAATAATTTCGCGAGTTCTTCGCGTCGCTTTTCCGATCGTACGACGAAAATGGGTTCAGCTCCGCACTCGATGAGCGCATTGGCGATCGAGAAGGCAACGCTTTTGCGATTGGCGACTCCGAAGATGACAATGCGTTTACCAGCAAGTTTTAAAAAATCCATCGAAAGAGTCCTGCTGTGAAAAGGGTCAGCTCGTTCGCCAAAGGCAACCAGCCCAAGACCATCCGACTCCGAATCCGACCAGCATCGTCTGCATACCGGGCCGAAGTTCACCAGTGCGTCGCAAATCGTGGATGAGAATCGGAAGTGTCGACGAGACCGTGTTACCACAATCGCGAAGACGAATAGGCAATCGATGGGAATCGACGCCCAGGGCGATCTGCAATTGACTTAGCATTTTATCGGTCGCTTGATGCATTAAAAAAAGCTGGATATCGGTGGTGGTTAACCGGGCTGTTTCCAGCATTTCGCGTATCAATTGAGGGATAGCCGTAACCGTAAAACTAATCAAGCTAGGTCCGTCCATGTAAAGCCGGCTTTTCCATCGTTTGCGATGTCGAGGACGTAGGGCTTGGGCGATGGGGCGTGCCCCGCCGTCAGAGACAAGCAACGTGTCGGCACCACTCCCATCGGAACCGAAACGAAACCCGGTCATGGCTGGTTCGACACTAGCTTCGATAAGTGTTGCAGCAGCAGCGTCGCCAAAGATTGTTCTCAATGAACGATCTTCGGGATCGATATACTTGGAATACGTTTCAGCGGTGAGCAGCAAAATACGTTTGGCTTGCCCGCTACAGATCAAACCTTCGGCTAACGAGACGCCGTAAACAAAACCTGAGCAACCGAGGTTAAAATCGATGGCACCCGCAGTCGTCGGAATCCCGAGTCGATCTTGAATGAGGCAGGCCGTCGTCGGCAACGGATAGTCGGGCGTTTGCGTGCAAAGCATGATATAGTCGATCGAATTGCGATCGATGGAATGCTCGGCAAAGAGTTTTTCAGATGCCGCGACAGCTAGGTCGGCGGAAGTCTCGTTCTCGGCAGCAATATAGCGCTGGGCGATACCCGTCTTTTCTTCGATCAACGGAATATCCCAAGTCGGAAACTTGGCAGCAAGTTCCGCGTTCGTTTCCCGCCGCTCGGGATAATGCACGGCAATCGGGCCAATTTGTGCGTGAGGCAATTCTAAAGCATCCTTGTCGTGCGAAAACTAAACTTTGGCGGTCGCCCAGAGTTTTTTTCTAAGCGATTCGAGGAGATTCGCCGCGTGGCGAATCTCGGCTTTCTGTCGCTGGGGGTCTTGAGGGATCTCGCGTTCAATTGTTAATGGTCCGCGATAGCCAATACTCTTTAACGTCTGAAGGTAGTTTTCGATACCCACGTCTCCTTCACCAAGTGGAACTTCGCACCCCCATGTCTTGCCCGGCGTGTCGCTCCAGGTCCCGTCTTTGCAATGAACACTGCGGACAAAAGCTCCGACTTGTTTCAGGGCTTCGATCGGTTCACCGGTGCCGTAAAGAATCATGTTGGCCGGATCGAAGTTGATAAACAGATTTTGTCGCTGAACATCATTTAGGAAAGCCAACAAGCTTTCGGCGGTCTCCTGACCTGTTTCGAGGTGAATCGACTGGCCATTGTTGTTCGCGTGGTCACACAATTGGCGAGTAACATTGACCGTATCGGAATAGAGCTTGATTGTGCGCTCATGTGGAACAAAGCCAAGATGCAAGCCGACAACGTCGCACCCGAGCAACCGGGTAAAGTCGGAGATCTCTTTCATCTCTTGCAAGCGAGCGGCTCGTGTTTCTAACGGCACCAGTCCGACCGTCCGTTCTACCGTCGGAATATCGGCGTAACTTTCGCCTTCGAAACCGCCAAAGACACAGGTAAGTCGTATTTCAAGTTCATCTAACTTTCGAACAAAATCCTCAGCGGCTTTCGGCGTACGCCCTTCTCGATGCGGCGTATGGAGTTGAATGGTCGGTATCTTCAGCTCGCTCGCCACTTCCAATCGAACCCCCAATCCTGCGTCGATACTCGTGAAGACGCCAATAGGCCAAATTTGCGTGTCGTTCATGATGTGTAGAAGGGTTGGGTTGGAAGAAACGGTGAGAGGGGAAATTAGACGGCTTCGGCATAACCCTTCGGCGCATCACCAGAGTTGGCTGGCTTCGAGGAAGACTTGCGTTTCATAAAGTTGCGAACCACATCCAAGGCAATGCAATCATCAAGGTTAGGACGAAAAACAGTCAAGAGGGCACATGGCAAAAACCAAGCCATGTATAGCCCTCCACCATAAGCATAGCAAAATTGAGCGGCCGTCATGATTGCGGCGGTGCAACTCATCAACGTAGCCAAACTCTTTTGAGCTGGCCAAAAAACAAACGATAAACTGAGCAGGAGGAAGGCTACCATCACCGGAATTCGAAAATAGGGGTACCAACCAAGTCCCCAGACGCCATCGAGGTCGGTGAAGGCGAACTGAATCACACCGAACATTTGCATCAATCGAGGCAAGAATCCCTCTTGGGTCGTTGCAACTAAGGCACAAACCATCGCAAGAACGGATGTGAGGAAGCCAAAGATAAATCGACGACGACCACGCAACCAGTAAAAACTAATCCATAGCGGCAACAAAAAGAACGGATAAAAAACTAATCCGGCCGCGCCGCCAAGCATCATGCCTGAAACAATAGGTTGTCGATAAAAAGCCACCGCCAACACAATCAAGGCACCCGGTGCCAGATGATCGATTCGACCGGTCATCTGAGCCGTATAGGGCAAGAGAAGGAACAGCGTCGCGACGCCAATCCCAGTCTTCAGGTTTTCAAAGTGCCAGTATCCAATCGCGACAATGCCCAAAACTAAAACCAAATTTGAGATAACGAGGAACAACCGAGCGGCACCGACGATGCGTGGATCGCGAGCAATCGAATCGCCGGTTGGCAGATTAATTTTAAGATCCGAACTTTTCACGCCCACCAATGTTGGATCGGTCGACGTTTGGATATCCGGCAATAACTTGAGCAAGTCATAACCGGGACCCGGCTTGATACCCGACTTCAGCTGAAATACTGGCGGGCTAGTGATGACGTTCGCCATCAAGAAAACGAACAAAGAAACGCCAATAAAAGTCGTACCGCCGCTGGTCAAGTTAGGTTCGAGGAGCGGCCGACGAACCATTGCGGTATCTAACAGCATACGAATGACCCAAAGTCCGCAAACCGAAAGAAGCCACAAAAAACCACAGTACTTGAGCTGATCCCCTGTCCATTTGGGACGGACCTTTTCGTCGATTTGGAGAGGCACAGAAGACGAAATGGTCGAAGGCGGAACAGTCGCTGGAATTCCTATCGAAGATGCAGTTTCAGCATTCGGCGTTGTTGCAGAATCTTCGGCAGTAATTCTGGCCGCTAACGCATTGGCCTTTCGGCCTTCATAGACAAACATCAAGCCGGGCGTAAGCAAGATCAGAAGCGCGATGTCGAGATTGCGGATGCTCCACATCCTATGGAACATAAAGAAGAGTGCAACAATCACGAACGACGACATAAAAACCCATGTCGCCGGTTCCGGACGTTGATAGTAGAAGAGAAACTGACTCATCTACAGCTCCCGAACTTTACTTCGAATATTTCCTAGAAAGGGATGTAAGCATAAGCTGATCAACGGCTTGTGAGAAGAGCGGGACCCGTCGAATGCCAATATTTTCAATACTTCTCACCAATAACAACACGCAAACGACGCGTTCCAAGGTCGAGCCTCTGACTGTTTCCTCGTGGTTTCCCGGAACAATTGAGCGACATTTGCTCTACTGCGAAAGCGGAATTTGCTTGGGGCTGGTCAAATAGGCGATTAAGTGGAGTACCTCGGTATCGGACAGTGGATTGAGCATTCCGTCGGGCATGAGCGAAACCTGAGAAAGCTTTCGCTGTTCGATTTCGTTTTTAGGAAGGACCAGCCGCTCATTTACCGTCTGGATGGTCAAGGCAAGTTCGGTTTCCTCAACGACCAAACCGCTGACTGTCCTCCCGCCGTCAAGGAGCAAAATCTCCATCAGATAGTCCTTGGCTACGGCGGCACTCGGATCGAGCAAATTTTCTAGCAGGTAATCGATATTCATGCGCTGGGCACCGGTGATATCCGGTCCAATCGTTCCTCCCGTATCAAAAAAACGATGGCAGTTGCTACAGTTTTTTTGGAATAGGACTCGACCAGCAGTCGCATCTGCTTTTTTGAGCGATGATGGCGTAATGCGCTTTTTAAGACTAGCCAACTTTTTGGCTGTCGATTCGGGCGTGCTTCGCAATTCACCCCAAATCGAGAGCAATCGCTTCTCAAGACTCGCGTCGTTAATACTTAGCAGTTGCCTGGCAGTAAACGCAGTCACATCTCGTCTCGGGACTCGCTCCGCTTCCAAAGCATCCATCAAAGCGCTTCCCCATGTTGCTCGCGATGCCAACGTTTGCAAAATATCCTGCCGTGTTTCAGCATCGAACACGCTGTAGCGTTCCAACAATCGCGAAGCAGTTTCCGGATGATCGAACTCCGCCAAGCCGCGAATTGCTAATCGTCGCAAGGCTGGATCGTCAATCAATTCAAGCAACAAGCTCGATGTGCTGGCTTCCTTTTTATCGATCAGCGATTGGAGGGCTCGATTGCGTCCGACGGACGCAAGTGCTTCTTGAGCAACTTGCCGACGTAACTCGGTAACCGCTTCCGGGTCATCAAAGATGAGGGCAAGCTCGATAGAAGACTGTCGAATACCTTCATCAGAGTTGGCTCGAAGCCTGGCAAACACATCGTTCCATCCGTCGGGCATCGGCATCGCACGCCTCCCCTCTAATCCTCGCAAAATACCGTCGAGAACACTTTGTTGATACGCTGGATCGCGCCGAGCACCGAGTGTCCCGATCAGTTTTCCAATCCCCGTGTCAGCTTTGACATGTGATGACACTCGCCTAGCAACATTGCTTTGTATCAATGCAAGCTTGGAATCGATCGCCAACTGAACGAAACGATTGAGATCTTTATCGACCAGCGACTCGATTCCATACCAGATCATTATTGGGATATTCGGATCGCTGGCATCTTCGCTTCTTCGCGATAATGCCGCAGCCAGCGACCAGCGATCGGCAACCGGTAATCGCTGGAGAGATGACGCCAAGTAGAGCCGGACAAGGGCCGAGGCGTCGGTTGTCGCCAATTTTTCGAGTTGCTTCAGGACGTTCTTGCTCGGTGTGCCCGACTCGCACAGCAATCGAATCGACCAACTACGAATATGCTCGTCGGCATGATCGAGTTGATCGACTAAAAAACTTTCGTCGGCTCCATTGATAGCCCACAATGCCCATAGAGCTCTTAGTTTGCGAGTGACGTCAACATTCTCTTGAAACATCGTCCGAAATTCGTTGCGAACTTTGGTTAGATCCTGACCGTCGACCATTCGTTCTTGAAGGATTCGACGAGCGTGACGAACGTGCCAATCGTTGCGATGAAGATGCAGTTGGACGAGTTCGAGTTCAGAAAGTTGTGCTACATCGACGGGCGTTTTGTCGGGATTGCCGTACGTAATCTTGAAAACCCGACCGGTATCGCGCTGGGTATTTTTAGTGTAATGGCATTCGCCAGTATCCGACCAGTCCAATACATAGACTCCGCCGTCAGGACCGTACTGCAAGGTGACTCCGACGTGCCACGGATCTTTTGAACGCATCAAATCTGGAGCATGAGACGCGACATAGCCCGAACCGGATCGGCGCAGCCAATCCTGGTTGATTCGCTTGCCATGAATGTTGTTCATAAAGACTGAGTTTCGATATTTATCTGGCCAACTGTCGCCAAGATAGATCATCGTACCGCAATGAGCATGCCCGCCCCCCATGGCATCTTCCTCAGTCGAACCTAGGCCATCGCGAACGTTGTCTTGTCCGACGAAGTGAAGATGATCGGCGATCGTATCGATACGCTGGTAAGCATATTGACTCGATTCGCGATTCCGCCAAGGTTCATAATGAGCGCCTTGAATGACATGGAACAGATGTGGATTCACGCAGTTGCACATAAAGGCTTCGCCGACGTCGTTCCAGTCGATGCCCCATGGATTGGTCGTTCCGTCTGCATAGGGTTCCCAGACATGACGGATAGGATGATAGCGATAGACTCCCCCGTCATACTGGGTTCTCTGCTCGTCGGGTGTTCCAGGCTTACCGATCCGAGACCAATTGGTCCGGCCGTGGGTCCCATATAGCCAACCATCGGGTCCCCACGCAAAACCATTGGCTAAATTATGAGCATTGGCATGATTGCCGAAGCCGTCGAGCAAAACTTGCGGTTGGCTATCCGGCACATCATTGTGATCGCGATCAGGAATAAAATAAAAATTCGGTGGCGACATGACCCAGGCACCGCCAAAGCCGACTTCGATGCCTGTCACGTAATTCAACTGGTCATAGAAAATCGTTCGCTTATCAAATTTCCCATCGAGATCGGAATCTTCGAGGATCACGATGCGGTCGCCCGGTCGTGTACCATGATTCGGGTAGTTGTACGCTTCCGCAACCCACATTCGACCGCGATCATCCAGACAGAATCCGATCGGCTGCTGGACATCCGGTTCGCCCGCGAACAACGTTACCTGAAAGCCTTCCGGAACGATCATCGTTCGAGCAGCTTCGGAAGGTGGCAGCGGAGCGTTAGGTGACTGGGCCAATAAAAGGTCGACGTGCGCTGAACCAATCAGCGTCGTGAACCAGATCAATGAAAGAACTTGCCGAAGATCGAACATGTTTATCCGCCGAGTAAATTTTTGACAGCTTGCTTAATATCGCTTTGTCGCATGAGCGATTCTCCGACCAGGATAGCTTGAACTCCTGAGGATAACATCAACGCGGCGTCATCGTGGGTAAAAATCCCACTTTCACCTACCATGCATACGTCCATTGGAATCTGAAGCCGCATACGAATCGTATGTTGCAAATCGACTTCGAAAGTATGAAGGTCTCGATTGTTGACGCCGATCAGCCGACAGCCAGTTGCCAAAACCGCCGGTAAGTTGGCTGGTTCATAGAATTCGATCAGCGCGTGCATTCCAAGCTCGCGTGTCCGAGAATACAGCCGCTTCAGTTCTTCCGGCGAGAGGCATTCGGCGATCAGCAAGACTGCGTCGGCTCCAGCCAGACGAGCTTCGGCGATCTGGTATTCGTCGACGATAAAATCTTTGCGAAGGAGCGGCAATTGGACATGCTGCCGAATCGCCGTGAGATAGTCGAGCGAACCTTGAAAGTAATCTTCGTCGGTCAGTACGCTCAAACAAGCTGCCCCGCCCGCTTCATAGGCTTTGGCAATTGCGACGGGATCAAAGTCCTCGCGCAACACTCCTTTGGACGGACTGGCTTTCTTGACTTCGGCGATCAAACGAATCATCGGGAATCCGTTGAGTGCTGCTAAAAAATTTCGAGTCGGTGGCGCGTGCTCGATATCTTGAAGGATCGATTCGATCGGGCGCTCGACCTTGGCTTGGGCTACTTCTGTTCGCTTGGTTTGAACAATTCTTTCGAGGACGGTCGGCAAGTCGATTATCCTTTGTACTTGATAAATACAAATTCCTTGGGATGCGTTCAAGCAAAAAACGCTTTGCTGAATCTTTAAGAGTTTAACCGACACGCCGCCAAGTCGAAGCATACCCCACGAAAAAAACGCGTGCGACTACGGATGAGCAGTGCTGGTCGTTTTATCGACGGCTCAAAGAAGCGAGTCTTCGATATTCAGTAGCGAGTCGATCAACGATTCGATTACTTGATCGACGTTTTCGGCTAGCGATTGCCTATCGAACCGAGCGTTCTCTAGTTCGTTGCTATCCATCGAATCGAATTCGAACAAGTGCTCGATGCCCAACACTACCGCATCCGACTCGGATTCAATGCTCTCTGCCTCGACATCCATTTGGACTCGATTCAGCGAATTGGCGGAAACGGTTGCGACAAAAACAAAGCTTTCCGGAGCTGATGAGCTGCGTACCGTCGGCGAAGTGCTGCCAGAGGCAACGATCGGCGTCGAGCCGGTCGTGCTCGCAATGACCATTGCGCTGCAGTTCGCCTGAAGCTGTGACCAGCTCAACGGACTAGGATGAGCTGTCCCCCAAGGGTTCGTCAGCGTAAAAGTTTGCGACGATGCGTTGTATCCGGAAACGACGTAGGCATGTCCACCCACCAAGCCTCCCGCCGTTGCCCCCGATTTCGTGCCGATCGTGACAGCCTTATTCACATTTAAAGCTGCGATCAATGCTTGCTGTCCTGACGCATCCAAATTGTAATTGGTCGCGTTGTATCCGAGAATTTGTGCATTGACCGTCCCCATCCAACCGCCTTCGATCGCAGCGTAATTGTTAGTTCCATTCCGACCTGATTTACCGGTTGCGTTCCATTGCGCATAGGCTTTTTCGGCGAGCGCGATCCACAGAGAGTTAGAGGCATCGTTCACTCGCCAACCAGATCCTGAATACGCGAGCGTTCCATTCGAATAGGCGGGCAATTGCCGATTGACCGTAACATAGTCGGCGACGCCAGCTCCAGTACGGAACCCGTCGCTAACCGTTCCATCGGAGTTGTAAAATGCTCCGTAAGTACCCGAGTAGAAACGGACCGTAAAGGTTCCGTCGCCGTTATCGACAAACATGTTCGAAACGGCAGTCGGATTATTGCTGGCTACCGCTCCCAGCGACGCGATGAAGTAACAATCGCCAAGTGCGCCCTGCTTCATGTTGCTCAACGCTGGCGTTCCATTGAAAAGCGTTCCGGAAACGATTTGGTAACTTAGCGAAGAACCCGATAATGTCGGAACATCGGTCCCAAGGAACCATTTATCGATCAAGTTGGTCAGCAAGGTTGCCGAGCTTCCTGCTAACAGATTGCCAGCCACTTGGCCTTTGTAAAGATTATTGGCAGCGTTCGAATTGACGATATTGCTTGCAAGTACCTGAACGTAGCTCGGGACCTTGTAGCGTGTCGCATTGGTGACAATGTAACGAAAATCGCTAAGTTCCGTCGCGTCTACATTTCCATCGCTTCCAGCACTCCTCAGAAGTTGAATCATCTCCGTACGATTGATCGATCCATCGGCGTAATAAGTCGAAACGAGACTCGCTATCGATGCGTTCTGCAATCCGGTCGTCGGCGACGGTGCTGGTGAAGGAGTTGGCGTTGGAGTTGGTGTCGGAGTTGGCGTTGGGGCCGCAACCGTCACGCGAGCCGCAGCCGAAATAGTACCACTTCGTGCGCTGATTACTGCGTTTGCGGCAGCGTTGGGAGCGGTGTACAACCCGGATGGGCTAACCGTCCCCGAGCTTGCGGACCAAGTAAATTGTGGTTGACGGACCAGCGGTTGCTGGAACTGATCTAAACCCACGGCCCGGAATTGCTGGCCGCCGCCGGCTGCAAGGCTTCCGGTTCCTGGCGTGACTTGAATGGTCGTAAGAAACTGCGACACCGTGACACGAAGCGTACTGGAAACCGAAAGTCCCTTCGCATCCGCAATCGTAACACGAACTTCAAACGTTCCCGATCGATTAAAATTCAAGGTCGTGTTTTTTGCCGCGTTCGAGTTGTTCGCGCTGAACACACCGGCTGTACCTGTCGTCGTTGACGTCACGCTCCAACGATACGTCAACGATCGTTCGCCCGAATCATCGCTCCCCAACACCGAAAGACCAACGCTTCTAACGATCGTTTGCGTTGGATTAGACAAGCTAACCGGTTTAGCGACAGTCGGTGCACGATTCTGAGCAATTACAGTCGTCGTGGTCCTGGCTGAACGGATCGCAGCGACATCCAGGTTTGCCAGTAACCCTTCGACGGTATCGATCGCACAAAGTATGCGGGCTTCTAACTGATCAATGCCCAAGGGAGTATGGATCTTGGTCAGTTTGCGATTTTTATTCGAGCGGCTCATGGAGTTTTTCTAGACAAAAAGTGCGAGTGCTTTCAACCGACTTGCATTCGGATCTCGCAGCGAATCGAGAGCCATTTGAACCCTACTGCGCTTTCGACCGAGAAGCAAAAAATCGCGTGACTTTTAATTGTCTAGAAAATGATTTGACTAATGAAAAATTTGATATTTAGACACTCCTCGCCCATCGCCGCCATCGAATGCTTCAAAATCGTACTCGTACTCAGTGAAACGGTACTCGTACTCGTACTCGATTGGGAGCGATCTTCGAGTACGAGTACCGCCTGCGGCTGAGTACGAGTACGAAAATGCTGTCAATTTGCAAGTTTCGTCTTGGAAAGTGGTGGCGTTCAGCGAGAAGTCTCATATTTATCGAGATTTCCTTGGTTGCACAGCTGTCCCAACTGTTTTTCCTGACTATGGTTTTGGTGCAGGAGCGGCTGGCGGAGGCGCGGGTTGCCAAACATGACGAAACCATGCGGGAAGTTTAAAACGATGCGGGTTGGGCGGGACCTCATCGTCGGCTGGTCGATCCAATTGGCTGCAACGCATTCTCAATGGCCCATAGCAGTTATTGAACTGGTCGATGAATTCCGGATGGGTGTCGGGAATACAAATGGCACCGACAACTTTGTTGCCTTGCACAATGATGCCACAAGGTCGATCTCGCTCGCTTCCTGACGACACGCTTTTTCACCCTCGGTGAAGTTCAGACGGTAATGGTCTGATTAGAAAATAATTCCGATAACTGCTTTAGTCTATCACGACATAGGCCGTTAGTGCGAGAGCCATCTTGGCAAGCTGCACCGCGAACTCCGATGACTTCTGCTCCAAACGTACGTGCTTCTTCCAGTTCGTCGATGTGCAAAGAGCCCGCGATCGACAGCCGCACCCCGTTGGCCAGCCCATTTTTTACCAGCTTCTGAATCGCTTGCGGGGAATACCAATCCCAAAGTCGACCTGCACGTTTATCGAACGTGTCGATCAAGATATATTGACTTTCGAGGGAAACGGCCATATCGAGAGTCTCGTTCCAACTCGGCGAACAGGCGAGCTGGCAATCTGCATAATGAACGAGGATTAGCTTGTTCTTTGCCGCTAATTTCGCCGCGAGTTCCTGAACACGCTCTTGCCAGTCATCCCGATCCGAACAACCGGCCAAAGCGACTTTAACAAAATCAAACTCTTTTGCAATTGGAAGTACTTCCGTCCAAGCTTCTTCCAGCAACTCGCCCAAAGCTATGCTTAAAAACGATCGATTTCGATCGATTGTTCGACTTGCCAATTCGTAAAAGGCCTCCGCTTCGTTGCGAGAAGGACATCCGAGCGAACCTGCCGCTGGGTTTTTGAGGTCAAGCCAATCGAAGCCCATCCCAGCGACGGTTTTTAGTTCGTCAGCAGATTGCAGGCTAATGAGGATTCTCTTGGTAAGCATATTGAAAGTCTAGCATGTTGGCATGTTGAAGCCAAACCTAGTCTTTCGATTCTGCAACCGACTTGTTGGAACATTTTTTGAACAGTTCCATCCATTGTTTGGCTGCGTTTTCGATGTAATTCGAGGCGACCCATTCTTGCCGAGCGATTTCGGCTCGATCCTGCCATCGCGCTAGGTCGCTGAGCCAATCGTGGATCGCAATTTCAAAATTTGGCTGAGTCGCCTCTTTCAACAATTGCGGATGGAGGACGCTAGGCATCGCATTTCGATAAGGAGACGATTCGAGCGCGATGATCGGAATTCCAGCCGCAATGGCCGTCGGCAAAATAAATTCGTTGCCAGCTCGCGGGGACGGGCAAACAATTGCGTCTGCTACTTGGAACAGCTCCTCTAAATTGTCAAAGACACTATGAAACAAGATTTCATGATGCTGCGCAGCGTCCTTGACGATGGTGTGGAGGTTTGCGATGGCTCTCCCTTCGCCAACCAACCAGAGTCGAAAATTGCGGTTTTTGTCGAGCTGTGCAATCGCTGCCTTGATGAGCGGCTCAAGACCTGCGTTCTCATCGAATGCTCCGACATAGAGCAACAGCTTTGTGTCCTTGGGCAGCAACATGTCTTGGTTGATTGTTCGAAGCGACTCAGCCGCGGCTCGACGTATTTCTGGGTCGTAGTGCATCGTGGACCATGAAACATCGGGGATGCGTGCGATGCGTTCGGCTGGAACACCAGAACTTTGGAGCTGTCGATGAGCCATCGCATTGGGCGCAATTACTTGATCAGCTTGTCGGCAACCATCCACCGCTTGACTAATAGCCGACAGCGATTGCAATCCATTCGCGAACGATTGTACGATTCCTGCATATCGAGCGATCAACGGAATCTTGTCGCGGACGCTGCGCGATCCGATTTGATGCAACAGCGACTCGGATTCATCGACGTAGATCGCGTCGAAATGATGTCGATGCTTGACGATCCAGCTTGCGATGTTTCGCAAGAACAACGTTTCCGTCCATGACGACTTGGGGCCCGGTAGGAGCCGAACAACCTTGACCTCGAGACAATCCGACTCGGCCGGCCAGGACGAATGCCATCGACTTGTGAGAACCGTTACTTCGACTCCGCCACGTTGAAGATTCGATGCCCACCTCAGCAGTCGATAGCAGCTCTCATCGCATAAGGGCCAAAAACGTCGTGTAACGATCAATAGCCTTTGCTTCATACTGTCGGATGGGCCAATAGATCGGCCTTCTCCATCACTCCTACGTAAGGCAAGTTGCGATACAAATCTTGGTAATCCAAACCGTAGCCGACAACGAACTCGTCGGGAATTTTAAATACAAAGTAGTCAGGCTCGAGCGGGAACGTTTGACGCCCCTCTTTATACAATAGCACCACGCTGCTCAGCGATGCAGGTTGCATCTGTTTCAATCGTTCAGTCACTTTCGAAAGTGTTTTGCCGGTATCGAAAATGTCATCGATCAGCAAACAGTCGCGCCCTTTTATGTCGAGCATGGCGCTGTCATCCAACGTGAGATCCCCCGATTCCATTCCACCGCGATACGAGCTTGCTTGAATCAAACTAACCCGAATCGGCATCTCTAAACGCCGGATGAGATCGGCTAGCATCACGAGGGAACCTGTCATGATTGCAATGAACGTAATCGGGCGATTTTGATACTCTTGGGTTAATCGGTTGGCTAGCTCGGCAATTCCGGCTTGCAACTGCTGCTCAGATAATAAAATTTTCACGGTTCGTGTAGACTAATAGTTCAAGCGTGGTTGGATTGCAATGCGATGTGCAATATCTTGACGGTTAGCGCGTCCTCCTGCAATCGTAGGGTGCAAGGTTTCGCAACTTCCTGACTGACGGAGTTCTATCGGAGCTTTGGGGACGCCGTTCTGGATACTTTCGGAATTGTAGGTATTAACTTCTACTTCATTATCGCTTAAAATACCTACACCAACTATCTGCTTATTCACTATGACAAGTTTTTCCATCATTCTTGCTCTCGGCCCCATCGCGGTCTATAGCATCGTTCTTGGGATGCTGCACGCTCGGAAGCATCCGAAGGTTGTTTCGGGTAGTCGTGATTTAGCGTGTCTCGGATTGGCGATGATCGGACTTTACATCGTCGGTCCCGCTCAGTTGTTCTTCCCACAAGCCGCCTTCAATGTGTTTGGGGTGAGCGTCTGGATTGTTCTCGTCATTCTCTACTTGTTCAGCCTGCTCTTTGCTATCCTCAACACAAATCCGCGTCTGGTCGTATTTGGAATGGATGTCGATGCATTAACGGAACATGCCGATCGGTCGTTGCTGCAGTTAGACCCAGGAACGAGATGGTTGGGGCTCTCCTTTATCGCACCTAATTTGGGAATTCAAGGTATCGTTGAATCGGCTGGCCATGGGAGGATTAGCCATATTACGGCGACGAAGCGCGAGCAAAACGTAGGTGGCTGGATCGCGTTTGAACGAGCCCTCTCGACAAATCTAAAAAGCGTCGAGTTTGCCAGCGATACGACCGATCATCGTTGGTTCGCGTTGGGTTTTGCCTTGCTTGGACTGATCGGTTACGCTTTGTTTAGCCATCCCACATCGATTGCGCAGGGACTGCGCGACGTTCTGCGATACTAATTCCCAAACAATTTTTCCCAAACAATTTTTCCACGTAGCTCGGTCTCTCCGAGACCGAGAATCAAAGCAGTTGGTGAGTCTCGGAGAGACTCACCAACGTGTTTAGAAAAAACGCTACACTGAATACCTGAATTGAATTTGTTCTTCATCAACGTTACCGAATAAAAGGTTGTCTAGGTTGAATAAGCCACTTATTGCGATCATCGATTGGGCTCAGTCACCACTCGACGACTCCGACTCGGACGTCGAACGAAAGATTGTCGGTGAACATGCCGAAGTGAAACGCTTCCTCTGCTCGAATGACGACGACTTTAACGATGAGATTTGCAATGCGGAGGCTTTGATCGTTTGGCACAACACCCCGATTACCGAAGCCGGCATTTCCAGGCTGCGCAAGTGCCAAGCCTTGATTAGAAATGGTGTTGGTTTCGATTCCGTCGATATTCAAGCAGCTTTTCGCTGTGGCATTCCCGTTTGCAACGTCCCCGACTATGGCACCGAAGAGGTCGCGGACCATGCAATCGCGCTAGCGATGGCCTTATGCCGCCAGCTATTTCCGCTCGACGCCGAAGCCAAGCAACTTGGTTGGGTGATTCGAATCCAACCGAAACTGCGACGCATTCGCGAGTTGATATTCGGCGTGGTTGGTCTTGGCCGTATCGGGACTGCCACCGCACTTCGAGCCAAAGCTTTGGGTTTTCAAGTTTGGTTCTATGATCCGTATCTTGCCAATGGAATCGATAAGGCGATAGGCATTTCTCGCGCACGATCGTTGGAGGAACTGCTTGCAAAAACCGACGTCCTTTCGATCCATTGTCCGCTCAACGAAGAAACGCATCGCTTGATCGCAGAGGAAGAGCTGGCGATCATGAAACCGTCCGCCTTCGTCGTCAATACGGCTCGCGGTGCTATCATCAAAAAATCAGCGATCCTTACCGCGTTACGGTTAGGACGATTGGCCGGCGCGGGGCTCGATGTCGTGGAAGACGAACCACTCAAAACGAACGAAGAAGCCGTGACTCCCAATTTAATTGTGACATGCCACGCCGCCTTTTGCAGTGTGGAATCAAAAATCGAAATGCGATCAACGTCCGCGAGAATCGCACTTGCGGCAATTCTCGGAAAGCCGATCGAGAACGTCGTCAACAGCGTCCGTCATGTCTAGTGTCATTGTCCAGATTAGAAATTGGCGTTCGCTTGATCAGCCGGAACGCGCTAGCGTCCGGTTTCCTAGCAATTTGCGTGACCCGGACATTTCATAACCCGAGGCGGAGCCTCGGAAGCGGTGCGTTCCCAGGCAGGAGCCTGGGAACGCGCGTTTTTGCGTAATCCTTGCCTATATCGTTGCTTTTTTATTTTTATTTTTGTCTTTGTCTTTGACTTTATTTTTGTCTTTGTTCGGCTTTGACGCGGGGCGCGGAATCGAAGGTAGATCGTCCGAAGGCTGGTTCGAGAATCGATAGGGATCGTCAAGCCGGCGCATCTCGGATAGCAACAATGCCTGCATCTCAGTAAGCTTTTCGGCGAATTGCGAATCGCTTGCAAGATTCGTTTGACGCGGCGATGGTGCAGATCCCACCAAACTAACCGTCGAATGCTCGTGATGCTGCGACAGAAGCTCGCCTGGGTTCTCGGCTAAATTGAAAAGCTGTGTTTCACGGACTTTGCGGTCTGGCGATTCGTATTGGATAAGTTTCCAATCGCCCTTTTTCACGCAACGCATTCCTGGTTTGTCGCCGCCGCTGTAAGCACCGTATAAAACTTCGCGAATTGCTGGCTTCTTGCCGTCGAGTACCGACTTGAAGCTGACGCCTTCGTTCGACTCAGGAGCCGCGATGCCAGCCAAATCGCAGAGCGTTGCAAGCACATCCAATAAATAGACGTTGCCTTCAACGCGACTGTTCGCCGCTACGCCGGGCCCGGCAACAATGAACGGTATTCGCCAAGTGTGCTGATACAGATTCTGTTTACCGGTCAGCCCATGCCGGCCAATCGACATGCCGTGGTCGGCCGTATAAATGACGTAGGTATTGTCGAGTTGGCCCATCGCTTTGAGTTTTTCTAAGACGCGACCAATTTGAATATCGATGTTCTCACTGCAAGCGAACTGGCGTCCAATCTCATTTCGGATACTCGCCTCGTCGCGACGCTTCCATACACCGCTAACCGAGACTTCATCGCGAACATCCGAATGCGTCGTGTCGAACGGATGGGCCGGTAGGTAGTTTATCGGCAGCGGAGGTTGCTTCGCATGCATCGGCGGTGGGGCAGATTGATCGGTATGATTGGTCGCTCCATATTTTGCTAATAATTCAGGTGTTCCATCGCGAGTATCATGCGGGTGCGAAAAACCATAGTAAATAAGAAACGGCTTCGTGTCTTTGTCAGCTTCGCGTTGTTCAAGATACTCCATCACACGATCACCATGCCAAGCACTCCCGGTTTCCGATGTGCCGCCACGTTTTGACGCGTCGTGGCGTACCGTAAAGAGTTTGTTGGCAGCTTCATAACTGTTACCCGTCTTGCAAGTTCGCATGGTCGCAAACCCATTGCGATTAAAGACGGCGGGAATCGTCTGCTCTTCCAGTTTCGGAGGACTCAATTTTGCTCCGAAGGGCGCCGGTGGCAAATGCCAAAGCGTTCTCCCACTCATGATCATGTGTCTCGACGGCATGCATACTGCCCCGATAAAAGAACCCATTTGATAGGCCCCGTCAAAAACCATACCGCGGGCCGCTAAACCTTCGATGTTGGGGGCATCGAGCGTCGATTTAGGATTGTAAAATTTGAAATCAAATGGCGACTGGTCGTCCACCAAGATAAAAAGAAAATTAGGGCGAGCCTCGGCCGATAAAGCAGGAATTGTCATCACTGCTGACGACAAAAGTAACGCAATCAAGAAGATGTTTTTCATTTTTCCACCAAGTGAATATATGTGCGACGTGAATGATGAGTGAGCAATTGTGAGTAAGGTACAAGATTATAGATAGAGGCGTTCAGCGAGAAGTGTCGATTTTCGATTGTTCATCGAAAATCGCGGGATTCGATTTTTAGTCCGGAAACATATTGACTCAGGTCTTCGATTCTACCAGCAACGATGTGAATTACGCTTTGTCGACTTTCGAGTACCCCATGCACCAGCCAAGCATTTGACTGCTTGCAGACCGGATAGAATCGTTCCCAAACGGTTGGGCGGATCACCAAATTCATCGAACCTGTTTCATCCTCTAACGTGACAAACGTAATCCCTTTCGCCGTGCTGGGACGCTGTCGCAATAGAACGAGGCCAGCCACGTGAACAAATCGACCATGCGGAATCGACGAAAGTTTCTCAGCCGTTGTAACGCGAAGTCGCTCTAACTCAGGGCGGCAAAACTCGATCGGATGTCCGCGAAGCGATAGTCCTGTTGAAGCATAGTCGGCATAAACTTGCTCGAGTGGTTGCATCGGGGTGAGAGATTCCGGCGCTGGCTCGTCATCATCGGTCCCGGCGAAATCGAAGAGCGGTGATTCTTTCCCCGATCGATCGATGGCCAGCGACTGCCAAAGGGCGGCTCGTCGGTCGCCGGCAATCGATTCTAAAACGCCGCTGTTGGCCAAAAGCGTTACCGCTCCTTGTCCGATGCGTGTTCGTCGCATTAAGTCGTTCGAGTCGCGATAGATCCCGGTTCTTGTACGATGTTCCACGATCGGCTGAGCTGTTGCTTCGCCAAGGCCATCGACCATGCGAAGTCCCAATCGCAACGCATAGCGACTCGAAGCGTCGTTTGCGATCGGTTCGAGGGTGCAATCCCAATCGCTCGAGTTGATATCGACACCGCGTACTTCGACGCCATGTTTGATCGCATCCTGAACGAGTTGCGATGGCGCGTAAAATCCGAGCGGCTGGCTATTGAGCAGGGAAGCGCAAAAGACTGCCGGATAGTAGTGTTTTAGCCAGCAAGACACATAGACCAAGAGCGCGAAGCTGGCTGCATGCGATTCGGGAAATCCATACTCTCCGAATCCGCGAAGTTGCATGAAGACATTTTCAGCAAACGCTTGGCTTAACCCGCGCGCCAGCATCCCATCGATCAGCTTGCGTCGGAACTGGTCTATCAAACCCGGACGCCGCCAAGCTGCCATCGCCCGTCGTAACTGATCGGCTTCGCCTGGCGTAAAACCGGCTGCGACGACGGCTAGTCTCATGGCTTGTTCTTGAAAGATCGGGACGCCAAGCGTCTTCGATAGGACGTGCGCAATCTCCGGAGTCGGATACTCTGGTTGAATACCCGTCTGTCGAGCTTGAAGGTACGGATGAACCATCTGACCTTGGATGGGGCCTGGTCGAACGATTGCAACTTCGATTACTAAATCGTAAAACGTTCGCGGCTTCAAGCGAGGCAGCATGCTCATCTGAGCACGGCTTTCAATCTGAAAGACGCCGATCGTATCGGCACGGCAAATCATGTCGTAAACCGCCGAGTCTTCTTGGGGGATGCTTGCCAACGTGTGCGGTGTTTGATGGTGACTTGCAAGAAAATCAAAACTCCGATGAATGGCCGATAGCATGCCCAGCGCCAGACAATCAACCTTTAAAATCCCCAGTTCATCGAGATCATTCTTGTCCCATTGAATGACCGTTCTCCCTGCCATCGCCGCATTTTCGATCGGACATAATTCGCAAAGCGGGCCTTGCGTCATCACCATCCCGCCGGTGTGCTGTGAAAGATGCCTTGGAAAACCGATCAAGGTCTGAGTCAAATAAAGGAAACGTTTTCCAACTTCGGATTCTGGTTCCAAGCCACCCATTTTGCAGCGTTCGGCTAACGATTCGGAACCACTTCGACCGTCGACGACCTTCGATAACGCATCGATTCGATCGAGCGAAATCCCGAGGGCTTTACCGCAATCCCGCACAGCCGATCGAGTCCGATAGGTAATCACCGTCGCCGTCATTCCAGCTCGATCGCGACCATATTTTTCGTAGATGTATTGAAGGACTTCTTCGCGTCGCTGGTGCTCAAAGTCGACATCGATATCAGGAGCTTCACCGCGTTCTCGGCTAATGAATCGTTCGAATAATAAATCGAGTTCGTTTGGGTCGACGCTGGTAACGCCAAGGCAGTAGCAGACGACGCTATTGGCGGCCGAACCACGTCCTTGGCAGAGGATGCCTCGCGATCGAGCAAATCGTACAAGATCCCAAACAGTCAAGAAATATGCTTCGTAGTGGAGTTCTTCGATCAATTGAAATTCGTGCCTAAGCAAACCGATGATTTTCTCGGGCACGCCATCGGGATACCTTCGCTTCGCGCCTTGCCAAGCAAGCTGTTTCAAATGCTCGATCGCGGTCGTGCCGGACGGCGCGCTTTCCAACGGATACTCGTACCGCAGCGAGTCCAATTGAAACGAACACCGCTGTGCGACTTCGATGGTTCGTTCGATGGCTGCTGGATGTTTTGAATAGAGTCGTTTTAACGGCTCGATCGATCGAAGCGAAAATTGCGAGTTGGGCGGGCGGGCTGCGGCAGCTTCGGCGATCGTCTTTCCACTTGCGATCGCCAATAGTAAATCGTGCATCAGCATCCGCTCCGGGACGTGATAGTGAACATCGCCGGCAGCTAAGAGCGGTACTTTTGAATCGATAGAGTATTGAATATGGCGTTCAAGCTTACTGGCATCGTCGACGCCTAAATGTAAGTGCGAAAGCAAATATCCTCGATCACCAAAGAGTTCGCGAAAGCGATCGAGCCATTGCCCCCACGCTGCGTCTTCGATCAAAGCGGGTTGGGTCGATTCAGAGATTGCGTCCGACGCATTGGGACGCATCGGTTGCGGCTGCCGCAACATCATTCCCGCCAGCAGACCATCGGAGTAACTTGATAGATCATTCCACGAAAGTTCACACATCCCTTTGGGACAGCGAGATCGTCCTAGGGTAATGAGGCGGCATAGTCGACCATAGGCGGCGCGATCGGATGGCCAAACGACCATCGGTGGACCATCGATGAAATGCAACTCGCATCCGACGATGTATTGAAGATTCGCTTCTTTGGCTGCCGTAAAGCCACGAACGACGCCTGCCAGCGAATTGCGATCGGTGATGGCAAGTCCGGCATAGCCTAACTTACTGGCTTGCTCGATGAGTTCGTCGGCGTGCGAAGCTCCTTCAAGAAACGAAAAATTGCTTTTGCAATGGAGCTCGACGTACATTGGGCTCTTCCGCAAAATCTGTGGGTCAAAATTGACTATTTACCGTTACGAATAGAAAACCGAAGTTTCAACGGACACCCGTTTCGCATTGGATTTTTGAGGCATCACTCCGATGTCCAAAGTTGAAGGAAAACAACCCACCAGACG
>Ga0163150_10000888_pt1 | contig 53255 bp, 30 predicted proteins | sample OliLakLV19P2IB_FD_148628 | JGI IMG/M metagenome (GOLD analysis project Ga0163150, IMG submission 148628) | Freshwater microbial mat bacterial communities from Lake Vanda, McMurdo Dry Valleys, Antarctica - Oligotrophic Lake LV.19.P2.IB | ecosystem: Environmental > Aquatic > Freshwater > Lake >...
TGAAGAAAAACAACCCACCAGACGATCAGTCCGGCGGGTTGCCGAGCGCCTTTGGCGCATCGGAGACCGAGATATTCCTCAGCGAGTTGCTTCCCAGCAGAGCCCGCTTCCGCTTCTCCCGGCACAACCATCATGTCCGGTCAAAGACTTTGTGGCAATACTTTGGACATCGGAGCTATCCCTTGTAAATCCATCCGCCAAACTCATTGCACCATCCAAACCATAGCATTTTTTTGGGTAAGCATTTCCGATCAGAAAGCGAACCTTGGTTTTTGCAATCACTCAGTCCAGTGTTTTCCTTGTATTTCACGGCTAAAATCGATTGCGGATCACGAAAACCACTTACAGGTTCTGCGGAAGAGCCAAATGTTTCAATACGTGAGATTGGCGCTGACGTAAAAATTAGCGCCTGGCTGAAAAATCGATAGGCCGTTTTGCGTTCGGAAATCGAGATGTTCACGATAGCGTCTATCCAGGAAATTCTCGACTCCGGTAGCAATTAGCAAGTGATCATTGAAGAGCGGCCTGAATGAAGCCCGCATGTCACAAGTGACGAAGCTTGCCGTTTGAGTTTCCAGAAGACTCGTCGCGATTCGCTTCTGTTGATTGACAATACGTGAAGACAGTTCGAATTGCCATCGATTGGCTGGACTTGTGTCGTGATATCGCAGCCCTATCCGCGTATCCAACGGAGAAATTCCAGGCAGTGGTTCAGAGCTGTTTCCGGCTATGCCGCTAAATAGGCCTCGGACTTGCCCAAGTATCTTTTGGCTTGGATTGCCTTGGCTGCCTTCCGTTGTCGCGAATCGGCCGTTTCTAGTTCGGTCGCGTCCATCAACGTACCTCGTATTGAAGAATGGCGTCAATGGGCTTTCAGGAAACAAATCAGCAAAGTACTCGAAACCAGCAAGTGTCGCTAAATCGGTATTCACATATCGCAAACTTACCTGGCCAACGTTTCCTACGGGCGGAACATACTGCACAGATGTATTTTCAAAGGTGATGTAATCGAAGCCCCAGGCATGAAAGGCCCGCATGCCAGTTCGGACGGGTGTGGTTCGATACTCCCAGCTCACATCCAGTTGCAGAAGTTTTTCGTTCTTCAACGTTGGATCACCTGTTACATTGTTAAGTCCGTTCTGCAGTAATAGCATAAACGGCTGTGCCGCGTACAATTCGGTGAGTGTCGGAGGGCGTTCTGCGAAACCAAGACTAATTGAGTTGGTCAGTTCGTCACTGTAGCTCTGCTTTGCGGACATGAATGCGCTTAGTAACGTAAAATCGCGTTTATACCGATTTGTTCCGACGATCTCCGCGTAACTAGCCGGGTTTATATCTAATCCAACGGAAGCAAGTTTTTGTGCATCATCCGTGATGTCGGTTCCTGCATAGTCAATTCTCGCACCGCTTTTTACAGTTAAACTCTCGTTGATCGATTCCTCGTATTCAACGAAAAGTCCAGGATTCGCTTGGTAAGATTCCGGAATCGGAGAATTGCGATTTGAGAACGGAATTGGGAGGCCGAGACTGGTGCCACTCGAAATTTCATTCAACTCTTGCTTGATAAATCGCAAGTCGTGGCCCATCGAAAACTTGTAGGCCTCTCTGTCTCCTCCACCTAAAACAAATTTCTGCCTATAGCCGGTCGACATCGAGTCGACGTCGGTAAATCCTGTGTACGAGATGAGATCGAGAGTTGGAAAGAAAGGTCTCTTTCTAGGGTTTTGTGCGTTGCCGTTAAATCGGGTGCGGTTGTACCATACCTCGGTTTCAAGCGCATCCCAAAATCCCATATTGCTATGTGTATGGGTCACCTCGTAACCATCAGTGACGAGATAGTTTAGATCAAAGACGTATCCAGGAAAAACTACATTGGTTTGGTCCAATCTCAATACGTTCAATTCAACCGTGTCGTTTGTCCAGTCGCGTCCAAGAGCAAGGGTCATTTCATTGGACTGGTAGCTCGAAGGAATGGAAAGTCCGCCTCCAGCCTTGTAGTCCCCGCCGGATCGCGTTACGTAACTGAACCTTCCTCCCCAATTGGCATTTCCCAATAGAGCACTCTGCTGACCAAGAAACTGACTACCGTTCGCCCGATATTCAGCTCCTGTACTTCCGTGCGATTCAAACCCATTTTGGAAACGAGGGGATCTAAGAAGTTGTATGTCGGTGAATGCGAAGCCTGGTCCAAAAAGGGAAGTGAATGGGCCAGGAGTAATCGTGACGGATTCGACCTGACGGGAATCGAACTTACTTAAAATGGTATCCAAATCAACCCGAGCTGGAACCCAATGTGATCCCGAAGCAGCCAGCGAACCAATGCGAGCGCCACGAATACGTGGGTCGTTAACGATTGGCGTTCGAGCTTGAACGCCAACACTCAAGGCAGAGGACGATTTCCTCAGAAGATTGCCAAGATCCGTCGAAGCTTGAGGTAATGCTTCTGCCCCCGAAACAACGTCACGAGATCCAAATGAGCCGGCCGTTCCAATTGCAGTCGCTGCTCTCGTCCCAACGGTAGCCGGACGCGAAGTCGCACTCGCGTTGGTTCGAGCACCCTCGGTGTCAAAGTTGGCGGTTATTCGCGGTTCAAGTAGCGGCGTTGGCTGCAGCATGGATGCTTGCACTACCGGTACACGATCATTATCGTTTTCCGCCGAGTTGTCTTGACCTAAAAACTTTACCAAGCCGTCAGATGAATTGTGAGATTCATCCTTGTCTTGATCCGTCAGATATACGTGCTCCGCGGTACGAAACGAGACTTCAACTTGCTCATTTTTGCTAGCGTCGGTTGAACTATCTAACGTTGCATCGTTTGCATTCAGAAAGGATGCATAAACAATGAAAATCACAAAGCAAACAAGGGGTTGCCACATGCCGTTAACAGTTTTGACAACCATTTTGCTTGTAATCCGAACGTTTCGAGTTGTCTTACCGGAATCCGTAGTCCTGCGATTCCTTCACCCTTACATTCGGTTTAATTGATAGAATCCGGCAGAAAAACCCTCATGAGTGGTAAAGTCAACGTAGCTTGTCTGCATTGTGCATCCGATCGTGCCGCACCTGTAAGGTTCCAACGGTTGACATAAAAACGCTCGATCTCGATCGCTTAGATTACATGCCATTCGTCCAGCGGATCGATGAACTCGGAATCGAGATCATCGATAATGGCTTCGATTGCTGCTGCTTCGGTGTTTGGTTCCGATAGCGTCGATTGATCATCCGAGCCAAGTTCGGCCATCACGCTTTCTATTGCCGCTACCATTTCCAATATTTCCGAGGTGAACTGCTTCTTAGGTTCGTTTTCAATGGTTGATAGTGAGACTGAGCGTCTCAAATTTTGTGACACTTGCAGTCCGCCAATGAAAGGGACGTTGGATTCTAGCAGACCTATGGTTGGCGCAATGATGAGGTTGGTTGACGCTGTAAAGAATCGCAATAGGCCTGGCGAGCTGCGAGTCTGACTTTGATTGACCAGCGATATATCGAGCGGATTTACTCGACCGTCCTTATTCACATCAAAAACATTCGTGATGCCAACCGAGTTGATGGCTGGCGACTGATTGATCGGAGAACGGTGCAGACGACGATCGGATTCGTCCGAACGAACTATGATCGGTGTGCCTGTGTTTCCAACATTGAAATCTCCGATGGCATTTCCAAAATAGAATACGTCATTGTTGGCTAAGTTCGTGTTGGCATTGGCAAGTACCGTGACACGCAGCCAAGTATTGCGGATTGCATTGTCGGCAAACTCGATCTTGACGCGTGTCGCTCCGCTTGTACCACCACCTGGAATGACGCTTATCGTCGGTACTGCACTGGTAGAGACGAAGCCTGTCGAGTTCATTCCGTTCCACATGGCAAATTGAAAATCGCTGACGCCGATGGTCCCGAGCGTCCCAGAAAGATCGACCAAGATTCCATTAAGGCCACGAACATAGTTGGTGTAATTGCTAAACGAGGCTGTTTGTCCAGGCAACAACGCCGTCTTCGTCGTATCGATCGCGTTCGTCGGATTTCCTGAGCCGTTACCAAAGACGGTACTTGTTGAACGATGGTAAAAAAGCTTGCGGTCGGCAACGGCGGTAAACGAGGTGATCGCAATGGTGAACGTCTTAACCGTTGAAAGATCTGTCCCTCCGCTTTGCGTACCGCCATTGTCGCGGACTCGTACATTTACGTTGGCCGTTCCACTTGTAGTCGACGACGGCGTATATCGGAGCACGCCACTGGTATCAATCGTCGGTTGGGAGGCGAAGATAGCCGAGTTGTCGTTCGTTACCACGAAATCCGTGATCGTCTGAGCTGCCTCATCCGAACCACCACCTGGCTGGAATCCGAAAGCAAAGCCGGTAACGGATTTCGCACCTGAACCAACTCGCGCGCTTTGATTAGCTCCGATCGAAATCGAAGGCGCATCGTTCACTGCGGAAATCACCACGAAGAAATAGTCGAAATACGTATCCGAACCTCCGTTGGCTGTCCCACCGTTATCTTGCAAGGAAACCTTGAGGGAAGACGAACCTGAAGCATTGAGCGCCGGGACAAACGTTAGCCTGCCTGTTGCATCGATCGTAGGTAACGTTTGAAACAAAGCTGGTGTGAATGTTGTGACGACAAACGGCAACCGTGTTTGGCTCAATTCGAATGAACCACCGCCGTTGGTTATTCCAGTTACGAAATTCGCATACGACAGACTTCCAGCATCCTCATTGAGAAAGAGTTGGCTGGTAGGAATCAAAAAGGATGGCGGATCATTTGCAGGCGTGATCGTCACGGTAAACGAACGGCTAATAACGCCATTGTCCGCCGACGTTCCAATCGATCCGTCGGCTCCGGGATCCGTTACGGTGACCGTAATGACTGAAGTTCCGCTTGCATTGGCAACAGGCGTGAAGTGCAATGCACCGGTCGTACTCAAATCTGTATACTGGACGGTCGGATTTGGAATGATCGAAGGCTGAGAGCTAGTTGCGATAAAGCTCAACGGAGTCGTTCCCGCTCGCCCGCGAGCGATACCCGAAAGCGATATCGTTTGCTGACCCGCATCTTCCAGAATAGCCGCTGGATTAGCAATCGCGTTAAGAGTCGGCGGAAGGATTGCGGATTTGATGATGAAGTCTAAACCAACAGCGCGATTTAATCCCGTTAACTCAACCCGATGTGTTCCGTTGACGAGAGTGTTCTTGAGAACATACAGAGTATCGGTTAATTGCGGAATTGTAACGATGTCGATGGTGCCTGTTCCGCCAGGGCCCGAAGTATCGTTGTCAAAGTTTGCAACTACCAACGGCATGCGCTGCGCCAGTGTGAATTGAGCTAATCCTACGTTTTCAAGCGGTTGGAACCGAACGTCGCCGGTCGATGTATCGACTCCTATGTTTCGAAAAATCGAAAGGCTGCGATCGTTCAAATTGCTTGCGATTAGGTCCATGTCGCCGTCGTTATCCATGTCGCCAACCGCAATATCAAAGGCACCGCTTGCGGTACCTAAGATCGCTGTTTGAACGCGAAATGTTCCATCGGCCTGACCAAGCAGTATCGAGATGGAATTTGTGCTGAAGTTTGCAACGGCAAGATCTGCGCGACCGTCGGCGTTAAAATCTGAGGTAATCGAATCAATCGGTAGTCCACCTATCGTGTAATAATTCGGCTGTAGAGTCAGACTACCAGCACCGTTGCCACGCAGTACGGTCACGCCACCGAAAGCCGTACTTGTGTTGATAGGACTCGCATGAATAACCGCGATGTCTAGCGAAGCATCGCCAGTGAAGTTGCCGGCGACCAAAGAAACTGAGTCTTTGCCGCCGGTTGCAACGGCAGCACTGGTGGTAAACAGACCACTACCGTTGTTGGTAAGCAGTTGCACTGTCGACGCCACTGTGGTGGACCCTTTGTTTACCACGACCAAATCCAACTTACTATCGCCAGCAAACTGACCTGCCGCAATATCGATCGGCTGCAAGCCGACTGCCACTGAACTTTGCGAAGCAAACACATTTGACACCGGATTGAAATTTAACAGCACGATTACATTCGATGAAAGGTTTGCCGTTATAGCGACATCGAGTTTCGAATCGCTATCGAACTGTCCGACGACGATCGATGTCGGCCCCGCACCGTTGGTGCCAAGGTCGATATTGATCTCGTTCGGTAAAAAGCCGCCTTGTCCATTATTCAGTCGAATACTTATCTTGTTACCCTCGCCCAGGGCTACAGCAACATCGAGAAAGCCATCCTGATTAAAGTCACCAGATGCGATCGCTTGCGGATTCTTGAAAGCCTGAATACTGTTGAACAGCGGATACGTCTGTTTGTTGAAATTGCTGCCGAGCGGTGAAACATGGAGCAAAGTTGAATTGAGCGTGGTAGTAACAGACACCGTTTGGGAACTCAACGCTTCCATTGAGTACATTCCTTGCGAATCCGTCAACACACGCGGTTCATTCGGATCTCGAACACCAAAATTCGTCGCATCGAGATAGACCTCGCGATTACTGATCGGAACATCGCCTGCGTCATAGATCTTGTTTCCATTGCGATCATCGAACAATCGACCACTCACGGCCGAAGCGCTAGATTGACCAGTCGATTGCACGCGACGAATCGCAAAGTCTCGATCTGTTACGTTACCTCCAGCCGGTAAGAAGATATTCCAAGTGAATCGGTCGCTAGCAGTTGGCGCAATTTGCTCAAAACCGACTGGTATTCTTGTAACAATCGAATACGATCTGAACGAATTGGTATTTAGAAATTGGTAGGTACCATCCGATGCAGTGTTAACCGAACGTTCACCGTCATCGAGTACGCGATCGCCATCCAAGTCGAGAAATACTAAAGCGTTGGCGACAACTGGTTCACCAATATCAAATACACCGTTCGCAACTGTATCTTCATAAACCCGACCGCTGATCGTACCGGGATCGGGAACGAGTCCGAAATTGAGGTCAGTAATTTCGTCTCCCGGAACCAAATTCAGTTGGACTTGGCGAAAATCAGCAAATGGGTTGGCAGTGATGAAGATGTCGGAAAAGTTGTTTAAATCGTTTTTCACCAGATTACTGGCCTCAGATTCGAACGCGACGAATCGTCCGTCCGCGCTCAGCGATGGAGAATCGCTATGATTATTCGCCTGTGTGCCGCCAGCGGCGACGCTGACGCGCTCGATCGTGTCGCTATTGCGATCATATACAAACACGTCCTCCCTTTCATTGGTATCCCCAGGTACCAGTGGGGCATCAGATACGAACGCGACGAATCGTCCGTCCGCGCTCAGCGATGGATTGGAACTACCGCCATTCGTCTGTGTGCCGCCAGCGGCGACGCTGACGCGCTCGATCGTGTCGCTATTGCGATCATAAACAAACACGTCACTAGTGCCATTGGTATCCCCGAGTACCAGATTACTGGCAAAAGAGTTGAACGCGACGAATCGTCCGTCCGCGCTCAGCGATGGAGAATCGCTATGATTATTCGCCTGTGTGCCGCCAGCGGCGACGCTGACGCGCTCGATCGTGTCGCTATTGCGATCATAAACAAACACGTCACTAGTGCCATTGGTATCCCCGAGTACCAGATTACTGGCATCAGATACGAACGCGACGAATCGTCCGTCCGCGCTCAGCGATGGATTGGAGCTATTGCCGGTCGCCTGTGTTCCGCCAGCGGCGACGCTGACGCGCTTGATCGTGTCGCTATTGCGATCATAAACAAACACGTCTCTAGTGCCATTGGTATCCCCAGGCACCAGATTACTGGCATCAGATGCGAACGCGACGAATCGTCCGTCCGCGCTCAGCGATGGAGAATAGCTACGGTTATTTGGAAATCTTCCATTTGAGATTGCACCGTCTCCGCCGAAATTCGCAGAAAATGTCGAGTTCGTTACCGACCCGTCGATGGATGATCGCGACTCTAGCCCTCCTCCGCGATTGTTACTGATCGTGCTCTGCGAAATGTTGACTGCTGTTGCTCCGGTGACGAATACACCGGCTCCAAAGTTACTCTCATTGTCGTCAATCCAGCTTTGCAAGACTTCGACGCGGCCATTCCAGGCGGCGATTCCGCCGCCACTGATCGGCTTGTCGAGTGACGGGCCTAACGCCAGATTACCTTTAACATTGGCACCGCGAAGGGTCAAATCTCCAGCCGATAGGATTCCGCCGCCGCCTTGATCAGTCGGCGATATGCCACCGGTGACCGTCAGGCGAAGGAGTTCAAGCTTTGCTCCAGGATGGACCTTGAAAACGCGATCAAGTGCATTCCCGTCAATAACCGTGAAATCATTCTGGTTACCGATAATGGTGACCGAACCAGTGACGTCGAAATCGCCAGTCGTTGCATTCGACCAGCTAGTGAAATTGGTTGCAGTACGGCTGAAGGGAGGCGGTTGCGGAAAAGTCGATGCCGGATCCGGCACCGAGGAAATCCCGATGTTATAGGATCCGGAGTCCAGGATGATCGTTCGCGGTGCGCCGGCCGAGTTGGCAGCGATGATTTGGCTGCGGAGGGTGCCCGGCTCTAAGGAATCGGCGAAGGTTGTGACGTAAAGAACGGAGGGGTCGTTGATTCGGACATTGAACTGACCAATGTCGCGAGCTTCGGTGGTTTTGTTACCGACGAGAGATGTTACTTTGCCAGCGACCGTCGAAATCACGTAGTCGCCGAAGTCAAATGCGTCCCAGGTGCCGCCTGGGGCGCTAACAATGTAGGTTACCGTGGCTGTCTTCGCTGTTGTCGTAAGTGAGTTGGGTTTTAGGGTTGCTACGAGTTGGTCGGCCGGGCCCCACTGGCGAGTTACGATGAGATCGTCGTTGCCGATGGTCGTCGGGTTAATACCGCTGCGATGGCTATATTCGACGGTGAACTCGATGGTGTTTCCTCCGGGAATGATGGCTTCCTTCGTGATAAGTCGAGCCGAAGGCGCGAAGACGTCAGCGTTGATCGCACGCGATGCATTTAGACGGCCACCGGTCGAGACAGGAGAGTTGCCGATGGTGATCGGATCAAATGTATTTAGGATCGCACTTTTGACTTCATCGACCGTCGCTTCGGGGAAGGCGGACCAAACTAAGGCGGCCGTACCGGATACATGCGGTGTTGCCATGCTGGTGCCGTTGGCACTGCCGTAACCACCGCCTGGAAGCGTGCTGCGGATCCCTACGCCGGGGGCGAAAAGGTCAACAGACGTGGCTCCGAAGTTGGAGAAACCTGCCGGGCGATCGGTGGAATCGGATGCGGCTACGGCGATAACGCCGGGAACGTCGTAGTTGGCTGGATAGAACGGCGTGCGATCGTTATCGACTCCTTGTCCTAGAAAATTGCCGTTACCAGCGGCGGCTACGAATAAGATTCCCGCATCACTACTGTCCCGTATGGCCGCTTCCAGGGAAACTTCGAAACCGCCTGGTTGGCCCCACGAGTTGTTGAGTACGCGTACGTTGGCTCCTTGTGTTACTCGGCCCGTGGTGTCGACTCGGTACTGCTCGCGCATCTCGCGAGCATAATTCACGGCTCGAATCGCTGCGCCGCTATCGCCTTGATTGTTATTATCGAGGATTCGTAATGACATCAGCGAAGTTTGCCAGTTGACTCCCACTACACCCGTCCCGTTGCCTCCAATGGCTCCGATCGTTCCGGCCACGTGCGTGCCGTGACCTAGTTCGTCCGACGGGTTGTTCGAAGCGAATGGATCGGAGGCTCCAGAGCGGAAGTTGACTCCAAAGAAGTCATCGAAGAAACCATTGTTATCCGTATCGCGGCCGTCGGCCCAGTTGGGGTCTTCTAAGAGATCGATCGCGTCGATCCGACCATTGCTGTTCCTATCTACAACGAAGGAAGCGTTGGGACCGGTTGAAAATCCACCGACCGTAATGGCATACGGTGCCATGTTGGCTCGCGTCACATTATTGAGATCATAAAAGGTGATCAATCCATCACCGTCGATGTCGGTTAGCTTCGGGCCAATGTTATCGAGATAACTCGGAGGAAGCTCACCTTGGTTGATCCAGATGTTCAGATACAGATCTGGATGCGTTGGGTCGATCCCCGTGTCAACAACTCCGACAACGGTTGACATACTCCCACGCGAAACATCCCACGCGTTGGTTGCATCGATCTTTTCCATACCAGGCATTAATCCAGTCACGAATTCAGGATCGTTAGGAGTTGTGGCTTGTCCTTGGATCAATTGGTTGAGACTGAATGATTTTACGTTCTCGTTCTGCGCTAGATCCGATTCGAGGGCTGCTTTAGAAGCTCCCTGACCGCGAACTAAGATTGAACCTGGTGTGCCGAGACCGCTAATCGTAGAGAACTCACTACCAGAGTTGTTGAGTAGTCCATTCGTCTGAGGAAGGGCAGACAAGGATTCCGTCGCTGCATCGGTCAACTGAACAATCCACTCGCCAACGGAAGGTTGAATCGGACCAGCGATACCAGGAGGAAGCAACTTGTCAACGACAGGTAGTTGTTCCAGAGGCACACGCTCGACATGTTGCAATGATTCGAACCAAGTCAGCGGGGCAGGTGTCGCGTTATTATTCAATGATGGCGACGTAAAGCCATTCAAATCTGCCGACAGCAGACATCGTGTCTCAAGTTTTTCGAAGGACAAATCTCGAGTGAGCGACGACGTTCGGATCGCAGCTCGGAGTTGCCTTTTAATCTCAGAGCGATTCGAGCAAAACTGGCGTGATCTGCGTATCGACATTTTTCTAACCTTACCCTTTATTGTTCCTGACAGACGAACACTGAATTCCCCTGGCGAATTGCCAATACGAAACGGTTCAAGTTTAACAAGAAAAATTTGAGTAGGGTGAATAGAATGAACATATTTTTGGCTCATTCTTGGCTCGTTAGACAAGCACTCCAGAAGGCTGAACTCCAGAGGAAAGCCTCGATTCCCTTGAAATGGATTACGAAAACGATTTATCTCGCTAAACCAAGGGCGAATCTTCGCTTTGAGAAATGGCTCGTCAGCGTTTCGACCATAGGAACTGTCCCGAAATAACCTCCCGCTTTCACAACCCGCTGCGTAAGCAAGGGACGGTTCGAAATCCCTGGCTTACGCAGCGGGTTGGGATTCTGTTGCTTGAGCAAATACGGAAGTTTTTTCGGGACAGATCCCTAGGTCAGGCTTTCCGCCTGACAGTCCGTCGTGTGCACCCCGTTCATTTAAAAAACCAAAATCTGCCTATAAGCCTGACGTACAAAGATTACATAAAATCGGGCACCTTCGTTTCCCGTCTAGCCGAAGGCGTAAGCGTAGTTCTCGGGATTCGCTTACGCCTTCGGCTAGACGGGAAACGATAAAGCCTTTGACCTCCGAAAGCCGGACGTCCTCTGAATCCGACGGAAGCCGGGCTCGTCACTGGTTTGAGTGGCGTAAGCTTCCAGCTTGCGTTTCTCATTGAATTGCTAACGCGGCAAGCTGGAAGCTTACCCCACTTTGAAATATTGACCTGCCCTACCGACGGAAGGCTGGTGCGGTGGCGATCCGCCAGAAGCGACTGAAATCCTCAGTATCAAATGCGATCCATATCGATACTCGCAAAGACCAAGTCTTTCAACGCAATCGCCGGCGTGGCGAGCGACGACGTGGGTGTCAACGCGAGTCGTAGGCTGACTGGTGCCGTAAAGTACCGCAGTAAGTTACTCGCTTGAGCCTGGACTACAAGCGAAGTATCGATCACGTTCACTCGACCATCTTTATTGACGTCATAGATGCTCGTAATCCCAGCCGAATTAGCGGCAAGGGATGGATTCTTACGAACTTGCGAAACGTCTAATTCCGTCGTCGTAACGACTTGCTGAGTCGACCCACCCGCGTTTAGATTGCCAACATTCATATCGCCCATCGCATGTCCAAAGTAGAAGACATCGTTCGTCCCCATCCCGGTATTCACATTGGCGAGAACTGTAACACGTAGCCAATTGTTTCGGATCGCATTATCCGCAAACTCAATTTTGACTCGCGTCGATCCGCCCGTGCCACCACCTGGAATCACCGTGATGATGGGAACGGCGGTCGTAGTAATGAATCCGCTAGATCGAATACCATTCCAGACCGCGAATTGAAAATCGCTGGCACTCATCGTACCGACAGTACCAGCTAGATCGACAACAAGCCCATTCAAACCACGCGTGTAGTTCGTATAGTTTGCAAACGTCGAAGTCTGTCCGGGCAACAACGCTGCTTTCGAAGTATCGATCGCATTCGTCGGATTCCCCGTCCCGTTCCCAAAGACAGTACTCGCCGAACGGTTGTAAAAAACTTTGCGATCTGCCACAGTCGTGAACGGAATGATCGTGATCGTAAAAGTCCGTGCGGTTGAAAGATCGGTTCCGCCATTGAGCGTTCCACCATTGTCGCGAACTCGAACACTCACCGTCGCTGTTCCGCTTGTGGTCGTCGATGGTGTATAGCGAAGCACGCCGCTGGTATCGATCGCTGGTTGTGAGGCAAAGATAGCCGGGTTATCGTTCGTCTCGATGAAATCGCTGATTATCTGAGTCGCTTCGTCGGTACCACCACCGGGCAAGAATCCGGTCGCAAATCCGCTCACCGTTTTCGCCCCCGAGCCAACGCGCGCACTCTGGTTGCCTCCAAGGGTGATCGAAGGAGCATCGTTCACGGCTGCGAAGGCAATAAAGAAATACTCACTGTACGTATCAACGCCACCGTTCAAAGTGCCGCCGTTATCTTTGAGCGTTACCAAAACAGAAGTATTCCCAATTGCATTCGCAGCGCCTGTAAACGTCAAACGTCCGGTCGCATCGATTGCAGGCTGTGTGAGAAACAGCGACGGCTTTCCGGCCGTGAGAACGAAAGGCAAAAGTGTCTGACTCGATTCAAATGCACCACCGCCAACCGAAATCCCGGTTAAAAAACTGGTCGGCGGCTGGCTGCCAGCATCTTCGTTGACATCCACCGTCTGATCCAAAGGAAGAGTAAATGTCGGTCGATCGTTCACTGGAATTACCGTCACGGTAAACGAGCGACTGATCACACCATCATCGGGTGTATCCAGTGCTAGGTCAGCGCCGGCGTCGGTAACGGTGACAGTAATGATCGACGTACCGCTGGCATTCGCAACTGGCGTGAAGAGCAAACTCCCGGTCGAACTCAATTCAGTGTATTGAACCGAAGCGGATGCGACAACCGTTGGCTGCGAACTCGTCGCGACGAACCGCAACGCCGGCCCAGTAGGCCGCCCACGAGCAATTCCGGATAGAGGGATAGTTTGCTGCGCTGCATCTTCTAAAATCGGCAATGGATTGGTGATCGTATTCAAGCTAGGCGGCAAGATAGAAGATTTGACAATGAAGTCCAATGCGGGAACGCTATTCAATCCCGTTAAAGCAACGCGGTGAGCGCCGTTCACAAGTCTATTCTTGAGAACATGGAGCGTATCCGTTTGTTGCGGGATGGTGACGATATCGACCGTACCTGTTCCTCCGGGCCCCGATGTATCGTTATCGAAATTGGCGACGACCAAAGGCATGCGCTGGGCTAGCGAGAATTGACCTAAGCCAACGTTTTCTAGCGGTTCGAATCGGACGTCGCTGGTCGTTGTATCGAGTCCAATATTTCGGAAAATCGAAATATTACGATCTCTTAAATTACTTGCGATGACATCTTTATCACCATCGTTATCGATATCTGCGACAGCAATATCAAACGCTCCGCTGGCCGTCCCAAGAATCGATGTTTGGATCCGAAATGTTCCGTTCGCTTGGCCAAGCAGAATTGAGATGGAATTCGAACTAAAGTTGGCTACAGCCATATCTGCACGCCCGTCACCATTAAAATCTGCCGTGACCGAATCGATTGGAAGTGCTCCCACTTGGTAGTAACTTGGCTGCAGAGTTAATCCTCCCGCGCCATTCCCTACTAGGACTGTCACACCACCGCTGGTTGTTCCGACCGTCAATGGACTTGCATGAACGATTGCGACATCGAGTGACGCGTCACCAGCAAAATTACCAGCGACGATCGAGACTGACGTCTTTCCACCAGTTGGAATCGCTGTTCCGGCGGTGAATATCCCACTTCCGTTATTGGTCAACAACTGGACCGTCGAAGCAACGGTACTGCTTCCTTGATTGACAACGGCAAGATCCAATTTCGAATCGCCGCCGAACTGACCAGCAACGAGATCTATCGGCAACAGTCCAACAGTCACCGCCGTCTGAGATGCAAAACTATTGGTCGCCGGGTTGAAATTCAATAGGACGACAACTTTCGATGAATAGTTGGCCGTCAACGCGACATCGAGCTTCGAATCATTATCGAATTGCCCGACGACTAAAGAAGTCGGACCGGACCCGCTGCTTCCAAGGTCCACATCGATCTCAGTCGCGAGAAAGCCACCTAGGCCGTTGTTCAAACGAATGCTAAGTTTATTGGCTTCTCCGAGCGCTAACGCGACGTCCAAGAAACCGTCTTGATTGAAGTCTCCGGAGGCGATCGCTTGTGGATTGCTAAACGGTCGAATCGTACTATAGAGTGGAGTTTTTTGCAGTGTGAAACTGCTTCCAAGCGGATTTACGTGCACGAGCGTTGAATCCAACGTCGTCGAAACGGCCACCGTTTGAGCGCTTAGTCCAACCATCGAATAGAGACCTTGAGCATCGGTCAGCACCCGCTGCTCATTTGTATCTCGGACTCCGAAATTCGTCGCATCTAGATAGATCTCGCGATTGGCGACCGGTAGATCGCCTGCGTCGTAGACCTTGTTCCCATTGCGATCGTCATAAAGTCGCCCGCTAACGGCCGAAGCGCTGGACTGCCCGGTCGACTGAACTGGCCGAAGTGCAAAATCGCGATTCGTAACCGTTCCACCGGCGGGTAAGAATATATTCCATGCGAAATTCTCACTGGCATCTGGAGCAATTTTTTCGAAGCCAATCGGTGCATTTATGGCAATCGTATAGGACCGGAAAGAATTTGTGTTAAGAAACTGGTACGTGCCATCCGAAGCCGTGATGACGGATCGTTCTCCAGTATCAAGTATTCCATTCGAATTGAGATCGAGGAAAACCGTAACGTTGCTCTTCCCTTGTTCTCCAGTTTCGAGAACACCATTTGCAACGGAATCCTCAAAAACTATTCCGCTGATCACGCCAGGATTGGGCACGATCCCGAAGCTCAAATCGATAGCATAGCTTCCATCGTTGAGTGCAAGATCAAGCGTCCCGTCGGGTGCGAAAAAGGGATTGCGAGCCTTGAACAATGTTGAGTCTAAAGCTGTGCTGGTTGAACCGGATGTTAAGTCTTTCGAATTGGAGCGGAACAATATTGTTTGACCATCGCTTAAGAATTGCGGGAGCAACGATATACCATCAGAAGCCGTTATTACAGTGCCCGAATTGATGCTAGGCGTCACTAGCATTTCAGTACCGGACGAACTTTGTAAATCTCGTACGATCAAGGAGACGATGTTATTGGCGGTGCGCGGAAAGCTGATGAAACGTCCGTCTGGCGAAACGGAAACGTCAACGAATGATTGGCTGAAATTTTGAATATTGGAAGCTGGAGATTCAGCTAGCTTTATCCCGCTGGAGCGATTGAACGCGAATGCCTTATCAAGAGTGGAGAAGGCGATTATGCTACCGCTGAAATTGATGGACGGATTTCGAGCCGCCGCCGTAAAGACGCTCCCATTCGTTTCTTTGCTAATGACCTTTAATGGATTTACTCCGGTGCGATCATAGACAAAGACTTGTGAAACACCATTAAACGTTCCGGTCATTAAATTTGTCGCGGCGCTCTCAAACGTAACATATCTTCCGTCACCACTGATTGCTGGGAAACGGGTAAAGGAATTAATGTCCGATTGAGGGCCGATCGGCAGAGGGCTGATCGGTGGTGTGACGAGAATCGTACTCTGTGGGGCCAAGCGATCATATAAATAGATTTTCTGTTCGGACGACGCGAGAGCAGCCGTCGCGGTTACTAGTTCTTTTGCAGTCGACTGAAACGCGATGAAACGTCCGTCTGCGCTGATAGATGGGTTAGATGAATCCCCTGAAGTGATTCCGTTTGCATCGCCGGATCGAGCACGTGAGACACGGCTCATCGTTTTCGTCTGCCGATCGAACAGAAAAACGTCGGACGTGCTATCGTTGCTGTCAGCGTCGATTGTCAAGTCATTCGCATTCGATGTAAAGGCGACAAATCGCCCATCATCGCTGACCACTGGTTGCCAACTGCTGCCGTCCCCGCCGCATGTCGTATTCAATCGGCTTGGGTTTTTCTTTCGACTGATTAATTCGGCGGTTCGCGTTACGTTGTCATATAGGTAAACATCATTCGTGCTATCGCTTGTGCATCCATCTGCGGTTGAATTTTCGGCGAGTGGAACGATCGTTGAGAAGACGACATACCTTCCGTCCCGTGAAGTAGAAAATTTGTCGAAGGGAGTTCCTCCAATCGTTGAAAACAGACTAGCGGCTGGAATGCTGCTCAATCGCTGAACAGCAGGTTCTGAGAGCGAGAAGCCGCTTAGTTCAGCAAGCAGTTTGTAGTTCCCATTGGCGGTCGTTTGCAAGGTGAAGCTACCAGCTTCAATCACATTTGGCGTCAACGGGTTGTCTGGCAAAGTTCGCGTTGACGTCTCATTCGCGTTGCGAATCCCATCACCGTTTGCGTCAAGGAAGACGACAATATCCACCAATCCAGACTCGGACAAATTTTGAAAGCCATCTCGATTCGCATCGATATAGAGTGTCCCCTGAACGATGCTGGAAGCGCTCTCAAAAGCACCGCTATCGATCGTTCCCGCTCTCGTTTCACCGCGTTGATCTACGGAGACTAAACTGGCGATGGCTAGACCACGCGCAATGCTTCCGGGTAAAAGTGCGTGCGTTTGAGTGGCTCCGCCGTTGTCTCGCAGCGGCCCTAACAAGGATCTCGCCGCTCCAATTCGGTCACTGACTAGAGCTTGTCCTGAGAACTGGAGTCCTTCGAAGACATTGCCACCTTGCGACACCCCTTCGAAATCATTCAAAAGAGGCCCAGATGATGGATTGCCCGCGAATAGTGAATTTTTGACGGTACCTCGAACTGTGGGACCAGAAAGAAAGGAAGCCGGTGGGTTGATAATGATACTGTCGACGACGCTCACGTGAGTTAGCGTCGCTCCGCTCACGGCAATCGCTCCCATCGGCGCAAGCGGATCCATCAATGTTGATGAATCCGTCATAGTAATTCGATTCCCAGACAGAGTCGAGTTGACAATATTGAGGGGCCCAAAAACGGCGGATGCATTTCCTGCCCTATTGGCGTATAGCAGTGATGAATTGATCTGAGATCCGCTTATGCTTGAAGAAACAAAAACTCCGCCTGCTAGTCGTGCGGCATTTCCATTAATGCTGGATTGATTTATGGTTAGCGAACCACTCAAGGAAGCAATTCCACCACCTGAATTCGAGTCACCCGACATACCCGGCATCGTATTCACCGGATCGTACCGCCCCGCGTGGTTATCTAAAATCGTAGTGTTGTTGGCGACAAAGGTTCCGAATGACAAAACCCCACCTCCGGGAAACGAGGAGAAAGCTTGGCCATTTGCGATAGTAACATGTTGTAATCGCAGAGATGCTCCGGAGTTAACAGTAAAAACGCGATCGTAACCGTCGGCATCAATGATGGTCGTTGCTGGATCCTCGGCAGCGATAGTTACGTTTCCGGATATCGCTAAATCACCTTCTGAATCTCGCGTAAATGTGTAGGAAGAAATTCCCAATGCGGAATTGATATCAAGCGTAACTCGAGCCGTCGATGTGTTGACTCCATCCGATAGGGTGTAATCAAATTTGTCAGCAAGGTTTGGGTCTGGAAAAGGGTTTGGCGGTGGAACCATATAGTGCACGGTGCCATTGACATCGAGTGTTAACGTTCCTCTTGTCACCGACGGAATTGGACTAACGCCCGTAATAGTTACTTGGCTATGCGTCTTGCCAGCAAGAAAATCGTTAGCCAGTAACAAGTCTTTCCCGACGAGAATCTCAAAAGGACTGTCACCGACTTTAAAGAAGTCATTGTGAGCCTCTAATAATGTCGTCGAAGAGCTCTTGCTTGGATTCGTTCGCGTGAAAGTACCTGTGGGCAAGATAATCGTACGCGGCGACGGAGCGGCGGCATTCGCTTCTTGGATGGCTGCACGCAATGTAAGAAAACCATTTGCCGTGATTGCGATTCCGTCACCGACGTTACTATCCACTTCGTCGGCTAAGCTATTCACGTAGAAGACGGAATGATTTTCAATTCGAACATCAAAACGTCCAAGCTTTCCATCGCGAACCGAAGTTCCTCCAATCGACGCAACTTCGTTGGCTCGCATCGCGATTTCATACCCGCCAAAGTCCAATGCATCCCACGAACCTCCCGGTGCCGTGATGCGGTAACTTGCCAAGACCGAGGTCGATGCACCGCCGGCGTTTACACTCTCAATAGTGTTTCCAATGTACGCGACATTCACGAAATCTTTTGGCCCCCACAAACGTTTTGCGGACAGATCGGTGCTGTTAAGCGTCGTTAGATTGATTCCGTTTTGAGATTGATAGCGGATCAGGAAATCCGTCGTTGCGGCGTTTGCAACGATGGGAGCAACGCTATTCAGCAACGCGACTGGCGAGAACACGCCCGCGTTGATCGAAGCAGATGCATTGAGCCGGCCACCTGTTAAAACTACTTGGCTGCCGACGGAGATTAGCGAAACACTCCCTAAGATCGCTTGCTTTACTTCGGCAACGTTCGATCCCGGTAGGAATGACCAAATCAACGCCGCCGTACCAGAAACATGCGGTGTCGCCATGCTGGTTCCGTTGGCACTGCCGTAACCGCCGCCGGGTAGTGTACTTCGTATGCCGACGCCTGGAGCGAATACGTCGACCGATGTGGCACCGTAGTTCGAGAAACTCGCAGGGCGATCGCTAGAATCTGAAGCTGCGACGGCGATGACGCCTGGGACGTTATAGCTGGCTGGATAGAACGGCGTGCGATCGTTATCGACTCCTTGGCCAAGGAAGTTGCCGTTACCAGCGGCGGCCACGAATAAAATACCTGCGTCAGTGAGATCTTGAATTGCCGCCTCCAATGACGCTTCAAAGCCACCGGGTTGGCCCCATGAGTTGTTGAGCACTCGGACATTCGCCCCTTCGGTCACACGGTTCGCCGTGTCGACTCGATATTGCTCTCGCATTTGTCGAGCATAGTTGATCGCTCGAATCGCCGCGCCCGAATCGCCTTGATTGTTATTATCCAAAATCCGCAATGACATCAGCGAGGTTTGCCAGTTGACGCCGGCAACACCCGTCCCGTTGCTGCCGATAGCGCCGATAGTCCCCGCCACGTGTGTCCCATGTCCCAATTCATCCGACGGATTATTCTCGGCGAATGGATCGGTGGTTCCAGTTCTGAAGTTGACTCCAAAGAAGTCATCGAAGAAGCCATTGTTATCCGTGTCACGTCCGTCGGCCCAGTTCGGATCTTCGAGTAGGTCGATGGCATCGATCCGGCCGTTACTATTCTTATCGACGACAAAGGAAGCGTTGGGACCTGTCGCAAAGTCTCCTACTGTAAGCGAGAATGGAGCAGTAGAAGATCGTGTTCCATTATTTAAATCATAGAACGTGATTAAACCATCGCCATCAATGTCGACTAGTTTCGGGCCGACATCATCCAGATAATTAAGCGGCAACTCGCCCTGGTTGATCCAAATGTTGAGATATAGATCAGGATGGGTTGGATCGATTCCAGTGTCGACAACGCCAACGACGGTAGAAGAACTTCCACGAGATACATCCCACGCATTCGCGGCGTCGATTCGCTCGAGTCCCGGCATCAAGCCCGCGACGAATTCAGGATCGTTCGGACTTGTCGATTGACCTTGGATTAATTGGTTGAGACTGAATGACTTCACATTCTCGTTCTGAGACAAATCCGATTCGATGGCTGCTTTGGAGGCACCTTGACCGCGAACTAGGATTGAACCTTGCGTTCCGAGACCGCTAATCGTCGAGAACTCACTATACGATTTGTTGAGTAGTCCGTTTGCCTTGTTCAGCATGGTGATCGACTCAACCGCCGAATCGGTCAATTGAACAATCCATTCGCCGACAGCCGGTCGGACGGGTCCAGCCACTCCAAAAGAAAGTATCTCGTCCACATGTGCAAGCTGCTCTAGCTGTACGCGATCGATGTTCTGAATCGACTCAAACCAAGTCAACGGCGAATGCGACAAAGGATGATCGACATTGGACTGAAGATTGATTTCGGCCGAATCCGCTGACAACATGCATCGCGATTCAAGCAGTTCGTATTGCAGACGTCGTCTCTTGGAGAATCGGCGACGAGCAATTTGGGCGTTTTGAACATTCATGGTTAAAGCCAAAAAATGAAAAAAAGATGTCTCTATAACGTTGCAAAGACTTGATCGGATAAATCGCTTCCGACCATAGCTCGCTCGAGCTTCCCATAGAGCTGCCCGAAGCTTTAGTATTTTGAAAAATAACCCGTCTATCGACGCCTCTAAGGAGATTAGTATAGCGAGAAAAAGCTGGGATCGTCTGGATATTCTGAGAATTGTGTTCGAGAACTCGACGTTTTGGACGAGTCGAGTGAGTCCGTATGAGTCGAAACTCAGACGAAGGTTTCGAATGGCGATTTCTGGCGGAACGCGAGTTAGAATTTGCGTGCAATGGGACTTCAACTCTTTAGTCTGTCGAGCACGCAGGAGTGGCGATCTCGCACCTCCCCCAACAGGCCTTTGGATCGCAGATTCCGGCCGGCTTAGGAAGTTTTGAACTTGACGAATTATTGATTTTTTAACTTTGATATGGACTTAGGTCCAAAGTTGTTAGAAAGCTTTAGGGTCTTGTTTCATGCTGGGGCTTGCAAAGCTACCGTCCGGTCGGTAAATTCTATTTAAGTCGTTGTTTGTCGTCAGAAGCTCGGAAGTTCGAGCGACTCTTAACCGTCATCTGTTTTTTAATGAAGGCAACGTTCACTTGACTCGCCTCAAATCGTCGAAGCTCGATGGAACGACCCTTTCGGCGGTTCCGAATGAAGCAGCAGCTCCCGTGACGGCTTGGCGGTTGTTGGCGGTGTTGACGTTCCTGAATGTGATCAATTTCGTCGATCGCCAGCTCATCACGAGCCTGCAAATCCCGCTGCGTGACGATCCACAATTACACCTGACCAATATCCAGAACCAGTTGCTGGCGGGCTATGCCTTTTCCATTGTTTATTCGATCGCCGGTCTCTATTTGGGCGCATGGGCAGACCGTACGCATCGCCCGCGTTTGATCGCGATGGGCCTTCTCATTTGGAGCGGTGCGACGGCCGCCAGTGGCTTGGCACAGAATTTCTGGCAACTCGGATTCGCCAGAATTTTTGTGGCCTTTGGCGAAGCGACGTTGACGCCGGCTGCCGTCGCGATGCTGGCCGATGTCTTCCGTCCTCGTCAGCGATCGTTGGCATCGGGTATCTACTATTTGGGGATTCCGATCGGAGCTAGCCTCTGTTTAGTTATCGCGAATTTGCTGTGGCCGATTCCTTGGATCGGATGGCGAGGCTGTTTTATTGGACTGGGGAGTATCGGACTAGCGATGGTCGCAGCGTTGATGTTCGTAAAGGATCCTCAGCGCGGAGCAACTGAAGATCAACTACACACCGGGCATCGGAAACCAGCCGAAAGAAAATCGATCGTAACGTTGCTCATCGAGATCTGGGGAACGATGGTTCGCACCCCCGCTTTAGCCATGACTATGCTCGGCGCGGTCTTCATTAACATAGGGGTTGGGGCAACATGGCTTGACTCCTCGTGGCTCAATGCGGAACGCGGTTTCACCAAACAGGGAGCGCCTATTTTCCTCGGCTGCATTTTTCTCTTTGGAGGCTCGGCGGGGAGTCTCCTCGGCGGTTGGTTGGGGGATTTGTTCAATAAACGACGGAGCGGCGGTCGTCTATTGGCAATTGTCGTCTCGCAATTGGCCATCGCTCCGTTCGCGATTGCCTATCGCTTTCTGCCAGGTGAGTTTTATGTTGGACTAGGGGTTTGTGCGTTCTTTGGTTCGATCTTGGTAACGTTTATGTATGGCCCTGTTCTTGCAACGGTCCAGGAACTTAGCCCGGTCAGGATGCGAGCTATGACGGTCGCGCTATTGATGATCGGTCTCAACGTCACGGGGGCATCGTTAGGGTCCGTCGTCGCGGCTTGGCTGACCGAGGCCTTACATAGCTACACATGGGGTATCTTCATCACCTCGCAAGCCGGACTGATTTCCATCCCGCTTTTTATTTTTGCATATAGAAGGTATCAGACAGATCTGGAGAGACTGGCCGCTGCACAAGGAGTCTCTTCGCTGTGAAAACAAAAAATAGAGACAAGTATTTGTTGAGGGCTAGTGTAGAACAATTGTCTCAATTGTTCAGGCGTTGCAAGAAGGGCCGGAACAATTGGGACAATTGTTCTACAATGTATGCCCTGCAAGAGTATCAACGTTGCTCAACGGCTGTGCCGGTTAAACATTGTGATCGAGACTGAAACATACCGATGGTTATCCGAATTTCGATAAAGGAAATATAAGCGTGAACGAACTTGTCAACTTTACTAGCGATGGCGACATCGGCGTGATCACGATCAACAATCCGCCGGTCAACGCCCTCAGCCCCGGTGTGCCTGAGGGCATCGAAGCGGCGATCCAGAAATGTTGTGAAGACCCGTCCGTCAAGGCCATCGTTTTGATCGGCGGTGGGCGGACTTTTATCGCCGGAGCCGACATCAAAGAGTTCGGCAAAATTACATCGGGAGAAAATCGCGGTGGCGGTGCGATCGAGCGAATGTTTCCAGCTCTCGAAAAATGTTCGAAGCCTATCATCGCCGCGATTCATGGAACAGCCTTCGGCGGTGGATTAGAAACCGCCATGTGCTGTCACTATCGAGTGGCCGTTGCGTCGGCTCAAGTAGGTCAGCCCGAAGTCAAGCTCGGTTTGATCCCCGGTGCCGGCGGCACTCAGCGATTGCCGCGTTTAGCGGGCTTGGTCAAAGCGGCCGAGATGTGTGCCGGTGGCGATCCGGTGTCGGCTGTCGAAGCGACTCGCGTTGGGATTCTGGATCGGGTGATCGATGGTGATCTGCTCAGCGGCGCGATTGCCTTCGCTCGTGAGCTCATAGCTGCCGGAGGACAACCGCGCAGGACATGCGATCTGGCGATACCCGAGAGCGATGCTCAAGCTTTAGCAGCGGTAAAGGCAGCCATCACGAAGCGCGCGCGGGGACTGATGGCTCCATTGAAAGCGGTTGAAGCCGTCGAAGCAGCGTTACTCTCTTTTGAGAAAGGGCTCCAAAGAGAAGCTGAAATTTTTGCCGAGTGTTTGTACTCCGAACAATCCAAAGCCTTGATCCACGTCTTCTTCGGCGAACGCGAAGTGAGCAAGATTCCGGGTATTGGCAAGGAGATAACCAAGCTCCCGATTCGACAAGCGGCAGTGGTCGGAGCGGGGACGATGGGCGGCGGTATCGCGATGAACTATGCCAACGCCGGAATCCCTGTGCTGCTGAAGGAAAGCACTCAGGAACTACTCGATCGAGGACTTGGAATCATCCGTAAAAACTATGCAGCCACGGTTCAGAAAGGCCGATTGACTCAAGCTCAAATGGATCAGCGAATGGGGCTGATTCAACCAACATTGAACTACGATCGATTTAAAGAAGCGGACATTGTCGTCGAAGCGGTCTTTGAAGGAATGGAACTCAAGAAGCAGGTCTTTGCGGAACTCGACAAGGCAACCAAGCCCGATGTCATTCTGGCCTCGAATACGTCGACGCTCGATATCGATGCGATTGCGAGCGCGACCAGCCGCCCGCAACAAGTCATCGGGCATCACTTCTTCAGCCCCGCCAATGTCATGCGACTCCTCGAGATCGTACGCGGCAAGCAATCCAGCCCGCAGACAATCGCGACTTCCATGGCCTTAGCCAAGACCCTTAATAAAGTCGGCGTGTTGGTCGGTAACTGCAATGGTTTCGTCGGCAATCGCATGTTCGGACCTTACCTGCGCGAAGCTCAATTTTTAGTCGAGGAAGGGGCTCGCGTCGAAGAGGTCGATGCCGCCTTGGTCGAATTCGGAATGGCCTTGGGGCCGATGGCGGTCGCCGATCTAGCCGGTCTGGATGTCGGATGGCGCATTAAAAAAGAATACCAACACTTGATTCCACCCGGGCTCCGTCAACCGTTGGTCTCCGACACGCTTTGCGAACAAGGCCGCTTCGGACAGAAGACTGGTGCAGGTTGGTATCGCTATCCCGAGGGGAGTCGGGTACCGATGCCTGATCCCGAAGTCGAGAAACTGATCGAAGAGAGCGCATTGAAAGCCGGGATCGTTCGACGGACTATCTCTCGCGATGAAATTATTGAACGCACCGTCTACGCGCTGATCAATGAAGGAGCTCGGATTCTTGCCGAAGGCATTGCCTTGCGGGCCGTCGATATCGACATCATCTATATTTACGGCTACGGTTTCCCGGCCTATCGCGGTGGCCCCATGTGGTATGCCGACACGGTGGGAATTAAGAAAGTCTACGACCGCATCTGCCATTTCGAGCAGCAGCACGGGCCGGCCTGGACTCCGGCTCCGCTGTTAAAGAGCCTCGCAGAATCGGGCAGGAAATTTTCGGATCTCGACAAGGAGCGATCGGCCAACGGATGAACGAAACATCAGATAGAAGTCTCGCCGCGAAAATTACGATCGATGATTTGCATCAGCTCCCGCTGACCCATCAAGCGACGATCCCAGAAGATTACTTGGATATGATGGGTCACATGAATGTCATGTGGTACACCCATCTTTTCGGACGCGGGATTGATGGCATTTTTAAGCTTCTCGGCTTCGATCGCGATTATTACGAAGCAAACCAGGCAGGGAGCTTTGCGCTCAAACAGTATGTCAACTATTGGAACGAGGTGCGGGTCGGCGAACAAGTCTCGATTCGAACCCGATTATTGGGACGTTCAGCGAAACGCTTGCATCTGATGCACTTCATGGTCAAAGACGGCAACGGTGCGCTCGCCGCGAATTCCGAAGTCCTACTCACGCACATCGACATGCGGGTGCGGCGCAGTTCGCCGTTTCTTTCACCGGTTTCCGAGGCGATCGATCGATTATTAGCAGAACATACCGCCCTCAGTTGGTCCGCCCCGCTGGCAGGTCCTATCCATCCTTGAACATACGTGGTTCAAATTGATTCATTCACATGTAACCGGCGGTTACCACCGCCGGCTAGGATCTTCCGCTCCTCCGGAGCTGCAAGATTCTCCGGAGCTGCAAGGTTCTCGGGAGCTGCAAGGTTCTAAACGTACCCAACACAAATAGAGCGTTCAATGCAACTCAAGAATAAAACCGTCGTCGTCACCGGTGGTGCCAACGGCATCGGCCGCGCACTATGCCGAGCCTTCGCAGCCGAAGGTGCGGCAGGTGTCGTCGTCGCCGATCTCGATGAACCTGGAGCGAAGCGAGTAGCCGAGGAGATTGGTGGGCTGGGTGTTGCCGTCGATGTAAGTTGTGAAGAGGATATACGGCGGCTCGTCGAGCGTGCCACAACGACTTACGGACCGATTGATCTGTTCTGTTCCAACGCTGGTTTGGGGTACGAAGGTGGGATTGATTCGCCTGATGGCGATTGGCAGCGTCTTTGGAACGTGAATGTTATGGGACATATCTATGCTGCGCGAGCTGTGTTGCCCGCCATGCTCGCTCGAGGCCAAGGCTACTTGTTGCAAACCGGGTCGGCAGCCGGTTTGTTGACGCAAATCGGTTCGGCACCTTACTCGGTTACCAAGCACGCGGCCGTCGCTTTTGCCGAATGGCTATCGATCACCTATGGTGATGCGGGCATTCGAGTTTCGTGTTTGTGTCCTCTCGGTGTGAAAACGCAAATGCTGATGGACGCTGAAGAAAGCATGGTCTCCTTTCTGATCGCCGGTGCGCTTGAACCCGAACGCGTGGCTGAATCCGTCATTGCGGGATTGGCAGAAGAACGCTTCTTAATTTTGCCGCATCCCGAGGTGGCCAAATACTTTCATCATAAGGGTGATGATTACGAGCGATGGCTGCGCGGCACGCGTCGCTTGCAAGCAAAAATAGTTGCCCAAAAATCGGAATCCATTTCAAAACTTCATACGAGGAATCCTGAATGAGCGCATCGATATCACTCAAGGGGAAGACCGCTATTGTTACCGGAGGCGGTCGTGGCATTGGAAAGGCGATCGCCAAGCGATTTTTGGAAGCTGGGGCGAGCGTTGCCATCGCCAGTCGCAAAATGGAAAATTTGCAAGCCGCGGCCGCCGAATTCGCTTCGCTTCCAGGCCGCGTCGTACCGATTGCGTGCCATGTCGGTCGATTGGACCAAATAGAGAGTCTGGTTCGCGAAACGGAATCGCAGTTAGGCCCGATCGATATCGTGGTCAACAACAGCGCCACCAACATTGGCCAGGGTCCGTCGCTGGACGTGACCGACGAGATGCTCGACAAGATGGTCGAGATCAATATTAAAGCCACGCTTCGCATGCTGCGGCTGACCGTTCCAAAAATGATCGAACGTGGCACCGGCGGTTCGATTATCAACATCGCTTCCATCGCCGGCTTGCATCCGCAGCCCGGTGGATTGCTCTATAGCTTCACCAAGGCCGGGCTGATCATGATGACCCGCAGTTGGGCTCGCGAATTCGGGCCGCATAACGTCCGCGTCAACGCGATCGCTCCGGGGTTGATTCAGACGGACTTTAGCGAAATGCTTTGGAAGGACGAGCAAGTTCAAGCCGGAATCAAAGCGACTCAGCCGATTCGCCGTATCGGTCAGCCCGAAGAGATCAGTCATGCCGCCTTGTACCTCGCTTCCGATGAAGCCTCCTACGTCACCGGTCAAGTCTTCGTCATCGATGGTGGAGCGACCGCATGAAATTGCTTGATTTACGGAGTATCGGCGCCCGCGGAGAGCCCGGCGGCGTGTTGATAATCATTATTTACGAAAGGATCGTTCCATGGCCTTTGAAGAAATCCTATATGAAGTAGACGATCGCATCGCGACGGTGACTTTGAACCGTCCGACGAAACTCAATGCGTGGACGCCGATCATGGAGCGAGCGGTCCGCGCGGCGATGTGCGAAGCGGAGGCTGACGAGCGGGTCCGCGTCATTATTGTCACCGGGGCCGGTCGCGGCTTCTGCGCCGGAGCCGATATGCAGAGTCTCAGTTCGGTCGCCGGTGCCGATCTGACCCCTGAGCAACTGGAAGAAGTGGTACGCGAAAACTACGCTGGTGAATCGCGAACTGACACGCGGCCGGATTTTCAAAAGACCTATTCGTACTTTCCGGCCGTATCCAAGCCGATCCTGGCGGCTCTCAATGGACCGACGGCTGGGCTGGGATTGGTGCTCGCTCTCTACTGCGATATTCGCTTTGCATCGGAGGAGGCTCGATTCGGCACGGCTTTCTCGCGGCGTGGACTCATCGCCGAGCACGGGATCAGTTGGATGCTCCCGCGGCTGGTTGGCCTATCCAATGCACTCGATCTCCTCTATTCGGCTCGCATGATCGATGCCGACGAGGCACTACGGATGGGCTTAGTCAATCGTGTCCTACCACATGATCGATTGCTCGAAGACGTCCGAGCCTATGCCAAGGAGTTGGCCAACATGGTTTCACCTCGCTCGCTCCGCGTCATCAAGCGACAAGTCTACGAAGCGCAGTTTCAAACGCTCGGCGAAGCCATCGATACGGCGAATATCGAGATGGCGAGAAGCTTTGCCTGCGACGATTTCCGCGAAGGGGTCGCTCATTTTCTTGCCAAACGTCCACCGAACTTTACGGGGAGATGACAAGAGGTCAGTCAATGATGGGTAACTTTCACTCGAATTTCCTCGTACTCGTAAACGTACTCAGCAACGCGGTACTCGTACTCGTACTCGTATTTATCGAGTACGAGTACCGTCCTACGGACTGAGTACGAGTACGATTGAATGTCAGCTCACTGATCTAGACGATCATTTTCCCACGCTCTGGCGAGCGTGGCTACCTCAAAAGCCAGGAATCTAACTCCCATGAATTTTTCGTACTCGGATAAAGTCCAAGCACTCCAGCAGAAATTGTTGGCCTTCATGGAAGAGCATATCTATCCGCAGGAGAAAACATTTTACCAACAGATCAATGAAGGCGATCGCTGGCAGCCGACCGACATTGTCGAGCAGCTCAAGCCGATCGCTCGCGCGGCGGGTCTGTGGAATCTCTTTCTGCCCGAGAGCGAAGATGGCGCCGGGTTGACCAATCTGGAATACGCTCCGTTGTGCGAGATCATGGGCCGATCGGACTTGGCCCCGGAAGTCTTTAACTGTTCGGCACCTGATACTGGGAATATGGAGGTCCTGGTGCGATACGGTTCGCCCGAACATAAGGAACGCTGGCTTCGACCGTTGCTTGCCGGTGAAATGCGTTCATGCTTTGCGATGACCGAGCCGGATGTGGCCTCGTCGGATGCGACAAACATTCAATCGCGCATCGAACGCCAAGGAGATGACTACGTTATCAATGGCCGCAAATGGTGGATTTCCGGCGCGGGCGATCCTCGCTGTAGGATCGCTATCTTCATGGGTAAAACCGATCCGAGTGCGGCGCTGCATCAACAGCAGTCGATGATCTTGGTGCCGCTCGACACGCCCGGCGTAACGATCAAGCGCATGCTTACCGTATATGGTTATGACCACGCTCCGCACGGCCATGCCGAAATCCTGTTTGAGAACGTCCGCGTGCCAGCTTCGAACATGCTTCTCGGCGAAGGACGCGGCTTCGAGATCGCTCAAGGACGTCTTGGGCCGGGACGCATCCACCACTGTATGCGGTTGATCGGGTTGGCTGAACGCTCTCTCGAAGCCATGTGTCGTCGAGTGCAAACTCGCGTGGCCTTTGGTAAGCCGTTAGCCGAACAAGGGACGATCCGCGCCGACATTGCCGATTCACGCATCGAGATCGAACAAGCTCGACTATTAACGCTTAAAGCCGCCTATCTGATGGATACCGTTGGCAACAAAGCGGCTCGTACTGAGATTGCGATGATCAAGGTCGTCGCGCCGAATATGGCTCTGCGCGTGATCGACCGAGCTATCCAAGCCCACGGCGGAGCCGGCGTGAGCGGCGACTTCTCGTTGGCTTCCGCCTGGGCTGGTGCTCGGACGTTGCGATTCGCCGACGGCCCCGATGAAGTTCATCGCGAAACGATCGCCAAACTCGAACTGCGGAAGCATCAACCGAGAACGCAATGAGCACACTCACTTTAGTACGTCACGGGCAAGCGACACCGTTTGAAGATAACCCCGATCGCCTTTCGACTTTGGGGCAGACCCAAGCTCGAGCGCTCGGCTTGTATTGGCTTAACAACAATGTGGTCTTCGACGAAGTCTACACGGGGACGCTGACGCGACAACAACACACGGCACAGTTAGTTGGCGAAGTTTTCCAAGAAGCCGATCAACCATGGCCTACGGCTCAGGTGATGGCAGAATTCGATGAATATCACGTCGACGTCATTTGGAAACAACTCGCACCAGAACTCGTGAAAAGCAATTCCTCGTTTGCCGAGCTATTCGCGGCTTACCAACGCAACCGCAACGGCCCCAATCACCATCGGACGTTCCAGCTCGCGCTGGAGGCGGTCATGCGTTGTTGGCAAGAAGGCACGTTGGTCACCGGCGATGTGGAAGGGTGGACAACCTTTCGCGATCGCGTTCGGCAAGGGATTCGCCACATACTGGAACAGGAAGGTTCACGTCGCCGCGTTGCCGTCTTCACCTCAGGAGGCCCCATTGGAACGACGATTCAATGGGCGTTGAATGCGCCGGACCAAAGTGCGTTGGAAGTCAACTGGCGGGTGCGTAATTGTTCTCTTACAGAATTCGTTTTCTCTCGCGACCGTTTGACACTCGACTCGTTCAATGCATTGCCACATTTGGAAGACCAGGCATTGTGGAGCTATCGATAGGAGCACAATGCACGGTGGTTTTTCTGATCAATATCAGCGCGTTTTAGACCCCAACCCAGCTTGTCTGGTTGGTGAATCAGCTTCGTAAGCTAACATGAGACACCAAATAATTCCCCCCGCATTTCCCGGATCCCGCCGCCGGAGGCGGCGGGATCCGGGAAATGCGGGGGCATCGGCGTTGCTTTGAGTTAGCTGCTAAGCTCCTTCACCCATGGCCGGAGGCCATGGGGGTCGAACCTCAGAATCGAAAATGGCGTTATCCAATATCGAAACCCAGGAAGGCGATATCCAACATTCGAATCGAAAATATTGCTTTTCGACGAGGTACTTTGTCAGAAAGAGAAGGAACATGAACACTTATACCGACGAAACGCAACCGATTAGGCCGGGTGAAGAGCTGAACGTGCCTGCCTTAGAAGCATATCTACGAGCGCACTTCGAAGTCGCTACTTCATCACTCGAAGTCAAACAATTTCCGGGCGGCAGTTCGAATCTGACTTACTTGGTGCGGGCAGGCGATCTTGAAGTGGTCCTTCGACGTCCTCCGTTCGGCAATCAAGTGAAGTCGGCGCATGACATGGGCCGCGAGTACCGCGTCCTGTCAAAGCTGAGCGCCGTCTACGGACCCGCTCCACGTCCACTGGCATATTGTGAAGACGACCAGGTCCTTGGCGCCCTGTTTTATTTGATGGAGTTTCGTCGAGGGGTAATCCTTCGGCAACAGCCGCCGCCAGGCTTGTCGCTCGATCCAAATACGATGGCTCGGTTAAGCGAATCGTTCGTCGATAATCTGGTCCGGCTGCATCGTATCGACTACCGAGCCGTGGGCTTAGAGGACCTTGGGCGTCCGGTGGGTTACGTGCGGCGTCAAGTCGAGGGCTGGGCCAAACGCTATGCGAGTGCGCGGACCAATGACGCACCTGACCTTGACCAGCTCATCCGTTGGCTTGACGAACGTGTACCGTCAGAGAGCGGTGCCTCGCTCGTACACAACGACTACAAATACGACAATTTGATCCTCGATCCTCAAGACATTACCCGCATCGTCGGTGTGCTCGACTGGGAGATGTGCACGATTGGTGATCCGCTGATGGATCTCGGCACTTCGCTTGCCTATTGGGTCGAGGCAAGCGACCCTGATCTGCGCCGCGCCAACGCCACCGGTCCAACCGCTTTGCTAGGCAGCTTTACGCGACGTCAGCTCGTCGAACGCTACGCAGAGAGAACCGGTTGCGACATTTCCAACATGCTTTTTTATTACTGCTTTGGGCTCTTTAAGCTGGCGGTAATTGTCCAGCAAATTTATGCCCGTTACGTCCGAGGGCATACTCGAGACGAACGTTTTTCGCGTTTGAATGAATGGGGCGAAGTCTTGAATCAAACTGCCAGGCGGGCTTTGGATGCTGATGAATATTGAACATCGCTGCCATTGCTTCTTGAATTTCGATACACTAGTCCACATGTCACGTGTTCGCGTTTTTAGACCCCAACGCATTGCGAGTACGAGATTGCAAAAGCCATTGTTTGAGATTGACGAGAACTCACATGCCCAACAGATCAGCCCAGGCCAAGACGACCGAAGCTTCGGATAAAAACCGCGAAATCGAGATCTATATCAAGGCGGCACAGATAATCTATGAAAAAGGTTACGCCGCCGCATCGATGAGCGATATCGCCGAAGCCATGCAGATGACCAAGGCCGGGATCTACTACTACATCAAGAGCAAAGAAGACTTGCTTTTCGCGATCATGACTTATGCGATGGATCGGCTTGAGGAAGAAGTCGTCACGCCTGCCCGCGCCGAACGGGATCCTGAGAAGCGTCTTCGGATGATCATTCGCAATCATGGACGGCTGCTCACCGAAGGCGTGCAGGCGATCTCGATTTTGTCGGACGAAGTTTCGGCGCTGACCCCTCGCCATCGTCAAAAAATCTTAGACCGCAAGCGGGCCTACTTCGACTTGGTGCGTCACACGCTCGATGCTTTGAAAGCAACCGGCAAGTTACGAGCGATAGATTCCACCGTAGCCACTTTCGGACTCTTTGGCATGCTGCTGTGGTTGCCGCGGTGGTACGTAGCTCAAGGCAAGCTGTCGAGTCAGAAGGTGGTCGATGAATTATCGAAGCTTGCCATCGCAGGCCTGTTGAAAGACTGAGGCTTGAGTGCATTTTGTTTCGCTTCTCCGGAGCATTGGTTCTGTTTGGCGGATGCGCGGACGGCGGTTGGCACCGCCGGCTATAGTTTTCCGCTCCTCCGGAGCTGCAAGGTTTCCATGGCCGGCCCGGTCGAGTTCGAAAGCCTTGTCTATCGAGCCGGTCTATCCGCATCGGTTTGCTTGAATAGTTCGACAAAGCGTTGAGCGGCTGGCGAAAGCCGTTGTCCTTTCCGCAAGACAACGCCATAAGTCCGCTGTGGAAAGAATTCTCGCATCGGAATTACTGCAAGCGGTTCAGCACCCGTCAAGCAAATGCTGGTGACGATCGAAATCCCTAACCCCAGCCCGACGTATTTCTTGATAATTTCCCAACCGCCAGCTTCTAGACTTACTTCGAACGTCAGTTGATGTTGTTGGAAGACCAGTTCGATCACGCGCCATGTGGTGAGTCTGCGTGGCGGTAAGATGAAAGGATGTTTGGCGATGTCCTTCATACTCACATGTTTCTTCTTTGCCAGCGGGTGATCGAGAGATACGATCAGCATGGGATCGAACGACAGACTGGGCCGGTAGTCGATATCGTGGGGGACATCGATCATCGAGCCAACAATCACTTCGGCTTCGCCGTTGCGAAGCATGGTCATGCCGTCGCGGCCCGTAACATTGTGGAGCTTGACTTCGATGCCTGGGTAGGCACGCATGAATTTTTCGATGTACTTGGGCAAGATATAGAGAATGGTTGATTCGCCAGCCGCGATATCCAATCGTCCCGACTCGAGGCCCGCACAGCGAGCTGCAAATCGTCCCGGTAATGTCTCGATCCCTTCGACCAAGGGCCATGACTGCTCCCAGAGTATTTTCCCCTCCGGGGTGAGCGTGATCTTCGAACCATGTCGCTCGAAGAGCTTGGTTTTCAGTTCGCGCTCCAAAGCTTTGATTTGAAGCGATACCGACGGCTGACTGAGCATCAATTGTTCGGCGGCGCGAGTGATACTGCCTGTTCGTGCCGCGTAACAGAAACCACGCAATTGTTGTAATCGATTGTACTTGTAGTGTAGCGGTTTCATCGAACAAACCAGTATTGACAGAACCAAGGATGAGCATTGAAACATTCGCATCTTGCTTTCCAATTGATTCTACTTACCATTCGGTAACTAGATAGTGGTCGTGGCAAACGAATGCGTTTGCGGCCCGAAGAGTTGGTCTCAACGAGGAACTAAATAATGTTGGAAGCGGTGATCGAAGGTCAGATCCCAGGCGTCGAGATTATGGGGGCACAGGGAACTCAGACTAGCCAGGTTCTTACGCCTGGGGCGCTGAGCTTTCTGGCCAAACTGACGCGGCAGTTCGCCACGCGGCGCGATCAGTTGCTGCGGGATCGCGTGCGGGTCCAGGCCGCTCTCGACGACGGCTGGCTCCCCGATTTTCCGGCCGAGACTCAGGCGCTGCGAGAAGCCGATTGGCGGATAGCGCCGGTACCAGTCGACTTACAAGACCGGCGCGTGGAAATCACTGGTCCGGTCGACCGTAAAATGGTCATCAACGCGCTCAATTCAGGAGCCCGAATGTTTATGGCTGACTTTGAAGATTCGCATGCGCCGACATGGGAAGGGACGCTGGAGGGCCAGATCAATCTGCGCGACGCCGTGCTCGGTACTATCGAATACACAAGTCCCGACGGTAAGCGTTATAGCTTGAATCCGTCAGTGGCAACGCTCTTAGTGCGGCCGCGCGGCTGGCATCTTTTAGAAAAGCACTTGCTCGTCGATGGCCAGCCGATACCGGCTTCGCTGTTCGACTTCGGATTGTTTCTTTTCCACAATGCGCATGTCTTGCGTCGAAAAGGCTCTGGGCCGTACTTCTATTTGCCTAAGCTGGAGAATCGACACGAAGCTCGACTATGGAACGATGTGTTTGTGTCAGCTCAAAACGAACTCGGTCTGCCCCGAGGTTCGATTCGAGCCACGGTTCTGATCGAAACGATTCTGGCGGCCTTCGAGATGGACGAGATCCTATTTGAACTCCGAGACCATGTGTGTGGACTAAACTGTGGACGCTGGGACTACATCTTCAGTTTCATCAAAAAATTTCGTAAGCGTCCTGAGTTCGTCTTGCCAAATCGGTCGCAAGTCACCATGTCGTCCCCGTTTCTTCGTTCTTACTCGCAACTCTTGATTCAAACCTGTCATCGTCGTAGCGCTCACGCGATGGGTGGAATGGCGGCTCAGATTCCGATCAAGAACGATCCTCCTGCTAACGAAATCGCTTTGAAAAAAGTCCGTGACGATAAACTTCGCGAGGTAAACGAGGGACACGATGGGACATGGGTCGCGCACCCAGGCCTAGTCTCGGTGGCAAAAGAAGTCTTCGACACGGCAATGCCGGGGGCTCATCAATTGCATGTGGGGCGGCAGGAACTGAGAGTGTCCGCAAAAGATCTCCTTCAACCACCCGCTGGCACGATTACGCTGGCCGGTCTGCGCACCAATATCAACGTGAGCCTAATGTACTTGGAAGCCTGGTTGCGAGGCAACGGATGTGTTCCGCTCTATAACCTCATGGAAGACGCCGCCACTGCCGAAATCAGTCGAGCCCAAATTTGGCAATGGATTCGACATCCACGTGGAGTACTCGACGATGGTCGAAAAGTAACGATCGGCCTGTTTCAGGAGCTGCTGGCAGAAGAGCTCGCTTCGCTCGAGCGTGAACTCGGCGATGTTCAATGGAAGGCAGGCCGTCACGCACTGGCGGCTAAGTTACTCGACGACATCATCGTCGATGATTGCTTCGCAGAGTTTCTCACGCTTCGTGCTTACGACTATTTACCTTAACCCCTTTGTTTCTCGATCCCTACTATCAATTACCAGGAGTCAATCATGTGTCAACTTTTGAATTCGAATGAAATAGAAGCGTTGTGGAACTACAACCCGCGTTGGTCGCGCGTCCAACGTGACTATACGGCTGGCGACGTTGTACGTTTGCGAGGCTCGATTGGCATCGAGCATACGCTAGCTCGATTAGGTGCCGACAAGCTCTGGCGACTGTTGCATGAAGCCCCCTATATCGCCGCACTGGGCGCACTCACCGGCAACCAGGCCCTGCAGATGGTGGAAGCTGGCTTGCGAGCCATTTATCTCAGCGGCTGGCAAGTAGCGGCCGACAACAACACGGCTGGCCAAATGTACCCGGATCAGAGCTTATATCCGGCCGATAGCGTTCCCGACGTTGTCCGACGAATTAATCGAGCTTTTTGCCGGGCTGATCAAATTAAACACGTCGAAGAGAACGGCGGCAAAGATTGTTTCGCACCGATCATCGCCGATGCAGAGGCCGGCTTCGGCGGGCCTTTGAACGCCTTCGAAATCATGAAAGCGATGATCGAGGCTGGCGCGGCCGGAGTCCATTTCGAGGACCAATTGTCGAGCGAGAAGAAGTGTGGCCACCTGGGCGGCAAGGTATTGCTTCCTACTCAGCAATTCATTCGCACGCTGACGGCTGCTCGATTGGCATCCGATGTCATGGGAGTGCCAACCATTTTAATTGCTCGTACCGATGCGAACGCCGCGCAGTTGCTCACCAGCGATATCGACCCACGCGATCGCCCGTTCTTGACTGGTGAACGCACGGTCGAGGGTTTCCATTGTATCACCGGTGGAATCGACATGGCGATCGCCCGCGGCTTGGCATACGCTCCGTATGCCGATCTTCTGTGGTGCGAAACGTCCGAACCTAGCATAGACGAGGCCCGGAGATTTGCTGAGGCCATTCATGCCAAATTCCCTGGCAAGCTATTGGCCTACAACTGCTCGCCTTCGTTTAACTGGAAGATGAAGCTCGACGATGCAGCCATTGCCCGCTTCCAACTGGAGTTGGGTAAACTCGGTTACAAGTTTCAATTCATTACCCTGGCCGGTTTCCATGCATTGAACCTTTCAATGTTTGAATTGGCTCGCGACTACGCAAAGCGCGGCATGTCGGCCTATGCCGAATTGCAGCGTCGCGAGTTTCAATGCGAGACCGACGAAGGCTATCGTGCCGTCCGTCACCAGCGGTTCGTAGGGACCGGCTACTTTGATCGAGTGTCGGAAGCGATTGCCGGCGGAGTATCCTCGACGTCGGCTTTGGCCGGTTCGACCGAAGAGTCGCAATTTGGAATGCTTCCGGTGTGATGCTGGATAGTTATTGATCGAGCGATCCTCTACCATAACGGGGGACTTCCGTGCGTCGTGGTTGGCTTAGTGCGTGGTGATCTCACAAAATAGTTGGCCAACCACTTGTGTATCACAACCCTTTGGTTTATCGTCTACCGACCGGACGGTAGGCCGTGGCTACGAGCGTTGGGTTAAGCCTCCCAACCGCACGTGAATGGCGAAGTCCAATTACCTACAGGCGGGTCACACCAATGCAACTGAATAGGAAGCGATACAAGTGCAGTGCAATATTGAATGCCATTGCCCTGTGGATGATCACGTACGTCGCTTTCCCATCGTGGGCATCAGCGGCGGATGATCGCCCCAACATTCTGATCGTGACGGCTAGCGGCTTGGGGTACGGAGACCTCGGTTGCTATGGCAGTCGCGACGTTCCAACTCCTCATCTGGATCAATTGGCCCGAGACGGCGTACGATGCACGTCGGGCTATGCGACCGCGCCGGTCGATAGTCCGACTCGAGCCGCACTGATGACCGGCCGCTATCCGCAGCGCTTTGGCTACGAGTTCAATCCGCCGCGCGATGCCAGCGTTGAGTTTGGATTGCCGGCGACAGAACAGACGCTGGCCAATCGTCTTTCAGTCACCGGTTATCGATGCGGCTTTATCGGCAAGTGGTTTTTGGGAAATAAGCCAGCCTATCATCCGCAGCGACGCGGGTTCGCTGAGTTCTTCGGCATCTTAGAAGGCGCGTATGCCTACCTACCCGCCGACATGCCACCCATTACAATTGACGGGCAGTCGTCGGCCGCCGCTTCGCCGTGGCCCAATTATCTTCTTCGCGGCAATGACCCCGTCGAGCTGCGTGAATATCTGACGGATGCTCTGAGTCGCGAAGCAGTCGAGTTTATCGATCGACAATCGAAGACTCCATTCTGTCTAGTGGTGTCGTATACCGCACCACAACCGCCAATCGAAGTCACGTCCGAGCATTATCAGCGCGTGGTGGGAATCACCGGCGGTGATCATCGCCGACGAGTCTACGCGGCGATGGTATCGGCCTTGGATACCGGTGTCGGTCAAGTGTTGGAAACATTGAAAAAGCACGAACTCGACAATCGCACGCTGGTTATTTTTCTTAGCGATTCGGGTGGCCTGGCGGGCGGTTATATGAACTATGCATCGAATGCTCCGTTGACGGGTTTGAAAGGAGATCTGCTCGAAGGCGGACTCCGCGTCCCGTTGGTCGTTCGCTGGCCAGGGCATGTACCGGCAGGCGCTGTTTATGATCAGCCCGTCAGCGTGCTCGACGTTCTTCCAACCGTATTGCAAGCGGCTGGCGGTACCGCGCCCGCCGAATTGACTTCGGATGGTGTCGACTTATTGCCCTACCTCGCCGGGAAGAAGACGGCCGCGCCGCACGCGGCTTTATTCTGGCGCTACGGCGATCGCTATGCGCTGCGAAGTGGTTCTTGGAAAGCCATTCGCATCGGGCAAGAACCAACTCGATTATTTGATCTCGCGACTGATGTATCCGAGAGCCGCAATGTTGCATCGAGCCACCCGGCGGATGTTAAAAATTTCCAAAGGTTGTGGCAAGCCTGGGAACACGACCTCATCGCGCCGGCTTGGGGCAAGCCGGCGCGCATGCCGTCGTGGTAGTAAAACAACACAGGCTGGAAGCTTATGCCACAATGTATGCAATCCTGAAGGAGAATTCGATGTCTGATCGTTTGTTCGCGGTCGCTTTGACCACTGTCGTACTCGTTGGTCTGCCGATGCGCGATGCCGTTGCGGCGCGTCCACCCAACGTCATTGTCATACTAGCCGACGACCTGGGTTATTCCGATCTTGGTTGCCAGGGCGGCAAGCTATACAAGACGCCGCACATCGATTCGCTGGCAGAGCATGGTGTGCGCTGTACCAGCGGCTACACCAGCGGATGTGTCTGTGCACCTACGCGATCCGGTTTGATGACAGGTCGGTATCAGCAGCGGTTTGGTTTTGAATTCAATCCGGCCCCGATGACTCAAGCCGCGGGCGAAGCCGCTTATTTTGGCCTGCCAGTCAGCGAGACGACCTTGGCGGACATGTTGCGAGGAGCTGGTTATAAGACGGGCATGGTAGGCAAATGGCACTTGGGGCAAGAGCCTCAGCTCGTTCCGACTCGGCGAGGTTTCGACGACTTCTTCGGCTTTCTCGAGGGTGCCCACAACTTTATCTACAACGCGCAATACGACGACGATCCGCGCGAGGTGATCGTGATGCAGCGGGCGATATTTCGAGGGACGCAGGTCGTCCGCGAGAAAGAGTACTTGACCGATGCTTTTGCGCGCGAGGCAGTCGAATTCGTCGATCGCAATCAGAAGCAACCTTTTTTTCTCTACCTGCCATTTAACGCAGTGCATAGCCCGCTACAAGCGCCGCCGAAATATCTCGAACGCGTCGCGGGTATCGGCGATCGGCAGCGCGAGTTGTATGCTGCAGTGCTAACGGCCATGGACGACGCGATTGGTCGCGTGCTCGATAAGCTTCGCGAACTCAAGATCGAAGAAGAGACACTGATTTTCTTCTTAAGCGATAACGGCGGTGCGCCTTGGCCATACAACGCGACGAATAACCTTCCGCTCAACGGCAAGAAAGGTCAGTTGGTCGAGGGAGGCATGCGGGTTCCGTTTCTTGTGCAGTGGCGAGGTAAACTTCCCGAAGGAAAGACCTACGACGAACCGGTCAGCTCCCTCGATATCTTCTCGACATCGGTCGCCGCAGTCGGGGCCACATTACCAACTGATCGAATCATCGATGGCGTCAACCTATTGCCGTATTTGCAGGGCAAGAACACCACTCCGCCGCACGACGCGTTATACTGGCGCTACGGCGACGATCGCGCCATGCGTCGCGGGCAATGGAAACTGATCAAGACCAAAGACTATCCCGCACAATTGTATAACCTCAGCAAGGATATTGGGGAGACGACCGATTTGTCGCAGAAGGAAACGTGGCTGGTCAACGAATTAGAAACACAGCTCAAGCGATGGGACGCCGAATTGATACCGCCCTCATGGCGTCCCGAAAATGCTTACGCCGCTTCCGCAGCCGATTTTCTGTACGAAATGTTAAGCGATGATCGATTGCTGGCCTTACCCGCACTGCCAACTCCGCGCTCACCGCTTCCTACCACCAACAGCAAGCCTTGACCGTCGGACGAGCACTCTTGACCACTCATTTCCCACATTTTTTTGTTTCTTATCGTACTCGTACTCAGTAAAACGGTACTCGTACTCGTACTCGATCGACGGCCATACTATCGAGTACGAATCGTTGGAAAAACGTTTATGATGACAACCATCCGTCGACAAATCACCCTCGCCGCGCGGCCCGTGGGCTTTCCGAAAGAATCGGATTTCAAGCTTGGGGAGTCGCCGATGCCGGTTCCTGGGCCGGGTGAGTTTCTTGTCCGTTCAATCTATCTGTCGGTCGACCCTTATATGCGCGGACGAATGACAGACCGCAAATCGTATGCGGATCCAGTGGCGTTGGGAGACGTCATGGTCGGCGGAGTCGTAGGGCAGGTCGTGCAATCCAATCACGACAAGTTTCCGGAAGGGGTCTACGTCGTCGGCATGTTCGGCTGGCAAGACTATGCCGTCAGCGATGGCAAGGGCGTGCAGCGAGTCGATCCTAATGCAGCGCCGCTCTCAACGGCGCTGGGCGTGCTCGGCATGCCGGGACTTACTGCTTACTTTGGTTTGCTCGATGTCTGTCAACCGAAGCCTGGAGAAACCGTACTCGTCTCGGGTGCGGCGGGTGCCGTCGGATCGTTGGTCGGCCAGATCGCTAAGATTCATGGCTGCCGCGTGGTGGGTGTTGCGGGTTCCGACGAGAAGGTACACCACATCATCAATGATCTCGGCTTCGATGCTGCTTTCAACTACCGTTCTGTGGATAACTATGTTGCGAAGCTTCGAGAACTTTGTCCCGCTGGAATCGATGCCTACTTCGACAACGTTGGCGGTGCATTGACCGATGCGGCTTTCATGTCGCTTAACTTTCACGCTCGGATCGCCATCTGCGGACAGATCTCATCGTACAATGCTGAAAAGCCAGAACAAGGACCGCGATTGTTGGGGCAACTGATTGTGACGCGGGCCAAGGTACAGGGCTTTCTCGTTTTGGATTATGCAGCGAGGTTCCGAGAAGCCTCCTTGCAACTGGGCGAGTGGCTTCGAAAGGGAAAGATCCAGTACAGAGAGACCATCGTCGCGGGTCTCGAAAATACGCCAAAGGCTTTCATCGGAATGCTGAATGGTGAGAACCTTGGTAAGCAGTTGGTGAGAGTGTAGGACATCGTTATGAACATTGCGGAATTGCTTTTAGACGGTCTTCAGCGCTACGGCGAACGAGTCACCGTACATTTTGAAGATAGCAGTCTGACCAATGTCGAAATGCTTCGCAGTGCCGAACAACTGGCTACGGTACTGACAGAAGCCGGCGTTCAGCGCGGCGATCGGGTACTGCTAATGATGTACAATTGCCCTGAAGTGATCCAAGCGTTTCATTCGATCTGGCGGATTGGGGCGGTGGCTGTACCGGTCACGCCGCAATGGTTGGCGCGTGAAGTGCGATATGTGATCGAGCACTCCGGAGCGCAAGTTGTATTGACCTCGCCGGCACTCGCCGCAAAGCTTGGTGAAGCCACGGCTGACCTTGCCGCTCCATGTCAGCTTTTCGTCTTCGGCAACACCGATGTGCCGAGTGCTCGCAATATCGAACCGTTGATCGCTCACGCCGCTCCTTGGGCCAAGACCTTCCCGGCCGAACCCAGCGACTCGGCTTTGTTCATCTATACCTCGGGGACAACCGGACAGCCCAAAGGGGTCGTGCTGACTCATGGTAGCATTCAAGCGAATGTCGATTCGGTGATGCAAACCTTTGAACCGAACCCGGAGGTGGTGACCTTATATGTGTTGCCCCTGAGCCATGTCTTCGGCGTGCTTTGCATGAACATGGGAGCCGTGACCGGCGGTCCAGGTGTGATCCTCCCATCGTTCGACGCCAAGCGTGTCTTGGAGTCGATCGAGCGATATCGAGTCGAGCGATTTGCGGCGGTGCCGACCATGCTGACCAGCTTGCTGAACCATCCAGAACGAGCCAATTTCGACTGTTCAAGTTTACGTGGAGTCGATAGTGGCGGCGCGCCGCTGCCTGAAGAGTTACGGCTTGAATTTCAGCGCGTCTTCAATTGCCGCGTGAAAGAGGGCTATGGTTGTTCCGAAGCGAGCTGTGCCCTGACTTTCTTTCACGACGACGATGTCTATCGTCCTGGTTCCGTTGGGAAGGCGCTCCCGGGTGTAATCATATCCATACAAGATGACAGTGACCAACCGCTGATGCCCGAACAAGAAGGCGAGATTTGCGCCAAGGGAGAGAATATCATGCAGGGCTACTGGCAGGACCATCATGCCACGCTATCAACCATCCGCAACGGCTGGCTGCACACTGGCGACGTTGGAAGGATGGATGCCGACGGATTCATTTATATCACGGGTCGGAAAAAAGATTTGATTATCAAGGGAGGGGAAAACATCGCGCCTCGAGCTTTGGAAGAAGCATTATACGAACATCCGGCGGTGGCCGAGGCCGCCGTTATCGGCGTGCCCCATCCGCTCTACGGCGAAGACATCTGCGCGGTGGTTGTATTGCGTGCCGGCAAGACAGCCTCGGCCGAAGAGCTACAAGAGCATGTCGCGAAGTACGTCAGCAAGTTCAAGGTGCCTGCCACTGTCGTGTTCCGCGACGAATTGCCGAAAAGCCCCGTCGGCAAAATCCTCAAACGAGAACTGCGACGGTTATTGCATTAGCCTAACGACAAGCTCCGAAGGAGCGACAGAAGCTAACCAGCGATGTAAACCGCCGTGGAAGGCCGATCACGTTGCCTAAGCCCCGAATGGGGCGACAGATTTTCTGTCGTGCCTCCGGCACTCGGATGCGCCATCATCATTTCAATCACGAGATTTTTTCGTATGCAATCTTCTTCCGGCGATCGAAATCGGCGAAGGTAGATTTCTTAGACGCCAATTCTTGCAGCAGCGGAGCTGGTTCCCACCATGGGCCGTGTTGCCGCCGAAACTCGCAGATTTTATCGTAGACGTTCGACAACCCGACTTGGTCCGCGTACCACAATGGCCCACCGCGATGGGCTGGAAAACCATAGCCGTTCACATAGATCACGTCGATGTCCACCGCTCGCAGGGCGATCCCTTCATCGAGGATTTTTGCCGCTTCGTTGACGAGCGCGTAGAGCGACCGTTCCAGAATTTCTTGGTGGCTAACGGTCCGGCGCTGGACACCGGCTGCACCGGCACACTCTGCGATTACCGCCTCGACCGTTGGATCGGGCAACCGTACGCGAGAACCAGGTGCATAACGATACCATCCCGCCCCAACCTTCAAACCATCACGACCCAGGTCATGGAGTCGATCGATGGCCACGGCGTCGCGCCAGTCCCTGGGGTATAGATGTTGACTCTCTTGTCGAATTCGCCAGCACACATCGATGCCCGCTAAATCTGAAACGGCCAAGGGTCCCATCGCCATACCAAACTCCTCTAGCACGGCATCGACTTCTTCCACCTTGGCCCCTTCTTCAAGCAAGAATTGAGATTCGCGCTGATAGGGACCGAACATACGATTGCCGACGAAACCATTGCAATTGCCCACTAACACTCCGACCTTTCCCAAGCGTCGGGCTAACTGCATGGAAGCGGCAATAACGACCTCGCTAGTGCTCGCGCCACGAACAATTTCCAATAACTTCATCACATTCGCCGGACTGAAGAAATGATGACCAATCACTTGCGATGGTCGCGATGTGGCCATGGCGATCTCGTCGATGTCAAGCGTCGAAGTATTGGTCGCCAAGATCGCGTCGGGTCTGGCCACACAATCCAACTCGGCAAAAACATTCTTTTTCAGTTCCATTCCTTCGAAGACGGCTTCGACAACGATATCGGCTTCGCCAAAGCGATTAAATACTAGAGTCGGCTCGATTAAGCGAAGCCGACAATCCATCTCGGATTGTGTTAGCCTGCCTTTCGCGACCGTCGCGGCATAATTCTTGGCGATAGTTTGCAGACCGCGATCGAGCGCCTCCTGGCTAACTTCCTTGAGCAACACCGGAATACCAGCGTTCGCATAGCACATCGCAATTCCACCACCCATCGTTCCCGCACCGACTACCGCCGCGCGCTGAATCGCATTCGTGATCGTGTCCTTGGGGATGCCAGGAATCTTTGCCACTTCACGCTCACCAAAAAACATATGCACCAAGGCTTTGGAGGGCTCGGAATACAGACAATCAAAAAACCTTTGGCTTTCGAATCTCAATCCGTCAGCGATTGGTAGCCGCGTTGCCGCTTCGACGGCTTCGATAGCCTTCCAAGGTGCGATAAGATTTTTGGCGCGGGTATTGATTTTCGCTCGCACGGCGTCGAGCTCCGCTTGGATCGATGCCTCGGTGGTTGTCTTGACAGGCAACATGCAAGTGCGTCTCGACGCAAGATCTTTCCCGATTGCTTTACGAGCAAAGTCAACGGCAGCGGACGGAAAATCCCCTTCTAAGATTGCATCGATAATTCCGAATTGCTTCGCGACTGTGGCATTTACGAATTCGCCCGTTGCACACATCTCAGCCGCTTTGGCTACTCCAGCTAAGCGTGGTAATCGCTGTGTACCGCCGCCACCGGGAATCAGACCAATCTTCGCTTCCGGAAGTCCGAACTGGGCAGACGGAACAGCCACGCGATAGTGGCAAGCCATTGCGATTTCGAGCCCGCCACCCAAAGCCGTGCCGTGCATCGCCGCGACCACCGGTTTAGTACTATGTTCGAAGGCTCTCGTGGCTTCGAATAGTTGTCGTATGCGCTCAATGAATCCCTCCCCATGCCCCGAGGTCGCTTGCTCTACATCACGAATGTCGGCACCGACAATAAAGGTCCTGCCAGCGCACAACAACACGATAGCGTGTACGCGATAATCTTGTTCGAAAATCCTCACCCCTTCCATCAAGCCCCATGGGACGCTTCCGCCCAAAGAATTGACTGGCGGATTATCGACCGTGATGATGCCAATTTCACCATCCATCGTGAGTTTGACGACTTCATTCATGACGTTATTTCAATACTCAATTGTTGAATTGTTGTCCACTGCTAAGGGCAAGTCGCCAAGGCTTTCGAAAAATCGAAAACGGATAGTCGCGTATCTTCAGACAAAGACTAGTTATACAGTTCAAACAAGCCTGCCGCTCCTTGGCCACCGCCGATGCACATCGTCACGACGCCCCATCGGGCTTTGCGACGCGGCATCTCACTGGCCAAGTGCCCGACCATGCGTGAACCCGTCATACCGTACGGATGTCCGATCGATATCGAACCGCCATTGACGTTGAGTTTCGCCGGATCGATTCCCAGCTTGTCACGGCAATAAACGACTTGCACAGCAAAGGCTTCGTTGAGCTCCCAAAGATCGATATCGTCGACCTTCAAACCGAATCGCTTGAGCAAGCGCGGTACTGCGAAGACGGGTCCAATTCCCATCTCGTCAGGTTCACAACCTGCGACGTTGAAACCGCGAAAGATTAGCTTAGGACGAATACCGAGTTGTTCAGCCCGCTCGCGCGACATCAGCAATGTCGCCGATGCGCCATCCGACATTTGCGACGAGTTGCCTGCCGTCACCGTGCCTTTTCCACTGTTCGGATCGAAGTGCGGTTTCAGTTGGAGCAGTTTCTCCAACGTCGTGTCGGGACGGTTGCATTCATCTCGCACCAAATCATGATCTTCTTCGCCCGTGACCTGAAACGTCTTGCGATCGACGATAGCGCGGTGGACTTTCATCGGCGCGAGCTCTTCATCGAATAGCCCCTCGCCTTGAGCTCGGGCCGTCCGCTGTTGGCTTAGTAGTGCATACTCGTCTTGGGCCTCACGCGATACGTTGTAACGTTTGGCAACGACTTCAGCCGTATCGCCCATGACCATATAGAGTCCTGGTTTATGTTCGACCAACCACGGACTGGGCTCGTACTTTGCGCCATGCATGGCCGTGATGCTTTCAGCCCCGCCGCCGATAGCAACATCGGCCCCTTCGTGAATGATTTCGTGAGCCGCCATCGCAATCGCTTGGACCCCCGACGAACAGAAACGATTGATGGTCGTGCCAGCGACTGTCACCGGTAAGCCTGCACGGATCGCAGCCAATCTGGCCAGATTCAACGCCTGCGAGCCCTGCTGCTCGCCGCAGCCGAGTACGACATCCTGGATTTCTTGAGGGTCCAATTTTGGAACCTTCTTGACCACTTCGCGAATAACGTGGGCGGTCATGTCAACTGAACTCGTCCGGTTCAGCGAACCCGTAAACGACTTTGCCAACGGTGTTCGACAACTAGCAACCACCACTGCTTCTCTCATAAAACAACTCCCTCATCAAGGTATTAAGGCGATGCATAACCATCTAGTTTACCGACCGGTCAGTAGACCCGCAAGCCGTCGGCCAAAATTTTTCGAGGTGACGTGAATCTTGCTATCGCCCCTGGTGCATTACCGTCCGGTCGGTAGAATAACGGTTTAAGTTCCCGCTCGACATTCGGTTTACCAATCTCCACTCGAGGTTACTTATGAGCGTTAGTATTTCACTTCAAGGTAAAGTCGACCTTGCGGCCGATCGATATCGGCGACTACGCGTAGCCGTACTTGATTCCGAGATGGCGTACGTCGACACCGGTGTGGGGAATGCGGTTGTTTTCTTGCATGGTAACCCGACATCGTCCTACTTATGGCGGAACGTCATTCCGCGATTGGAAGGTACGAAGCGGTGCTTGGCACCCGATCTGATCGGTATGGGCGCTTCTTGCAAGGCTCTCAATGGTTCGTATCGTTTTATCGACCATGCCCGATATCTCGACGCCTGGTTCGACGCAATCGTGCCTGGGCAACGCATCACGTTGGTCGGCCATGACTGGGGAGGCGCGCTCGGTTTTGACTGGGCCTGTCGGCATTCCGACCGTATAGCATCCTTGGTTTACATGGAGACGATCGTGCGACCGGTGACTTGGAATGAATGGCCAGAAACCGCGAGGAATATTTTTCAAGCCATGCGTTCGCCGGCCGGCGAGGAGATCGTGCTGCAGAAAAATGTCTTCGTCGAGCGTATTTTGCCTGCCAGCATTTTGCGCAAACTCACCGACGATGAGTTAGACGCCTATCGGCGCCCGTTCTTAGAATCAGGCGAGTTGCGGCGACCGATGTTGACTTGGCCTCGCGAAATTCCGATTGAAGGCCAGCCCGCTGACGTTACCGCTATTGCCCAGCGTTACTCACAATGGCTTTGTCTTTCCGACGTGCCCAAGTTGTTTATCAATGCCCAGCCAGGTTCCATTCTGGTCGGCCCGCAGCGCGAGTTTTGCCGCACCTGGCGAAATCAGCAAGAAGTTACGGTCGCAGGTAGTCATTTTATTCAAGAGGATTCACCGATTGAAATCGGCAACGCGATCGCCGAATTTTTAGAAAAACTCTAGCCGTCTTGCCGTAAAACGAATCATTCATGGACGTTCACAATACAGTGGCTTAAATGACTTTTAGCTGAGAAGCGGGACGCATAGGTCATATGGGACTTATGCGACCTATTCAAAAATCGAAGCGATTCTTTCGCTGTCGCGGAATCCTAATCAACACGACACTATCCATTAACGAGGCATTGTATGAGTGCGAGTATTTCGCTGGCCGGTAAGGTGGCGGTAGTCACTGGCGGCGGTCGAGGCATCGGGAAGTCGATCGCCAAACATCTGGCCGAGGCAGGCGCCAACGTCGTGATTGCCAGTCGAAAGCCCGAGAACCTGGAGGCCGCTGCCGCCGAGCTCTCGTCGCTGCCTGGCAAGGTGATACCGATTGCTTGCCATGTTGGTAAAGCTGATCAACTTGAGAATCTGGTGCGAGAGACGGAATCGCAAGTCGGACCGATCGATATCGTGGTCAATAACAGTGGTACAAACATTGGTAACGGTTCGTCACTTGACATTACCGAAGAAGTCTTTGAGAAGATGGTCGATGTAAACGTCAAGTCGGCCTGGCGATTAGTCAAGCTGACCGTCCCGCGGATGATCGAACGCGGCACCGGCGGTTCAATCATCAACATCGCGTCGATATCAGGCATCGTTCCCGAGACGAACGGAATGGTCTATAGCTTCACGAAAGCTGGCTTGATCATGATGACCAAGAGCTGGGCTCGCGAGTTCGGTGTCCATCGGATTCGCGTCAATGCCATCGCTCCGGGTCTCATTCAAACGGATCTAGCTGCCTTTCTTTGGCAGAATGAGGAACGTCTCAATGCCATTAATGCAATGAAGTGTCTCAAGCATTTGGGACAACCTGACGAGATCGGCTTTCTAGCTTTGTACTTGGCGTCCGACAAAGCCTCCTACGTCACCGGTCAAACCTGGGTCGCCGACGGCGGATTCTTGACGTAGGGTGTTATGCAAAAAATGGAATCATCAATAACCTTTCAATAAAGTGAGATTAGCAGGATGGGATGTTTAGAAGGAAAAGTCGCGATCATTACTGGAGCTGGTGGCGGTATCGGTCGCGAGCATGCCTTGCTTTTCGCGCGTGAAGGTGCCAAGGTTGTCGTCAACGATATCGGTTGCAATCGCGATGGCAGCGGCAACAGCGATACGGCCGATCGCGTTGTGGCTGAGATTCGAAAGGCCGGCGGCCAAGCAGTTGCGAATAGTGATGCGGTTGGGTCGTTTGCGAGCGCCAGGAGCATTGTGCAAACAGCCGTCGACTCGTTCGGAGGGCTCAACATTCTCGTTAACAACGCGGGCATTCTTCGCGACCGGACAATTCTCAACATGACCGAAGAAGAATGGAACTTGGTCATTCAAGTTCATCTGACCGGAACGTTCAGTTGTCTTCAGGCGGCAGCTCGCGTCATGAAGGATCAAGGCCGCGGCGGTCGGATCATCAATACATCCTCCATTTCCGGGTTGCTAGGGCTGTTTGGTCAAACGAATTACGGTGCCGCCAAAGCAGGTATCTATAACTTGACGCGGGTCGGTGCCATGGAATTGGCCAAGCACAAGATCACTGTCAACGCCTTGGCACCTGCCGCAATGACTCGAATGATGGATTCCATTCCAGGTGTCAATGAACAGCAGGCCGTGTTATCGGAGTCCAACTATGGTCCGCAATTTATCGCTCCCGTCGCCGCCTTCTTGGCTTCCGATGCGGCGGCGCATATTACCGGTCAGACAGTCGGCATCGAGGGGAATGATCTCTTCATGTATCGAGTGATGACCAGCCATGGATTGACGAAACGCGCCAATCTCGAACCATGGACGATTCAAGAGATCGGCAAAAGTATCGAACAGGCAATGTATTGGTAGTTTTGGCGACGGTGGCTACTTCCGGAATTCGGAGGCCATGGAGGTCGAACATGGGCAAGCAAAACCATGAATTTCATAAATTTGTGATAATTATCGCTAAGGCTCAAGAAATATCTGTAAGCCCAACCCGACCCGCGTGTTCATAGAAGTAAGGGATCGTGGAACTTTGGCGGAATCGCATGAATCGGCCGATGACAGTGATCTCGCCCCATCTGCGGTTGACCCGCAAATTCGTTTTTCTTTCGATGCTTGGGTGGTAAGTACGATGGCTGGAGCATTAGCCTACGCTACAAGTTTGCTGCGCGATCCTGTCGCTGCGGAGGATGTCGTGCAAGACTGTTACCTTCGCATCTTTAATAAGGCAGCCGATTACGATCTGGACCGCGATGGATTGGCTATCCTTCGCCGATCGATCGCCAACGCTTGCATTAACTTAACCACTCGCGAGCATCCGGCGATTTCGATCAACTCGCTCACGCAAGCGAATACGGGAGAGGGAATCGAGAATATTTCGCCGGATGTGATCGATGACGCTGCCGCTGACCCGATGCAAGTCGCAATTTCGAGCGAATTACAAGAGCTTCTTGACCGGGGATTGGCCGCTCTTCCAATAACACAGCGAGCGGCCCTCGAGCTTCGATGTTTGGGGCATTCGATTACAGAGATCTCCGACATGCTCGATCTGACGGCTAGTAACGTGAGCGTTTTAATTCATCGCGCTCGAGTGTCGATGGCTAAATTCCTCTCCGCTCATTGGGAGAAATCATCATGAACGAGCCGAAGCAATTCTCGTCCAACGAAGTCGATCAGCTCGTGCGGGCTTATCTCGCCCAGCGAACGGCCGAAATCGATCCGGCAGCGGCGATCGGGCGATTTCGTTCAACGGTGCGGGCTAGCACAGCCCCAGCAAGTTTGCCGCCCGTCGTTCGCACACCTACTCGACGGAATATTGCCCGTTGGACTCTTGCGACCGCCGCCTCGATCGCTGTGGCCGGCGGTCTGTTTTTGGAATGGCCGAGTGGCAGTGGCCAGGCCTATGCGAGCGCTGAAAAATTGTTGTGTGACGTCCAGCAAGTTCTGAATAACCATGTCGACCTTTGCTACCTATTGGAAGGTTTTCGTTCAGAAACGCCAAGTCCTGACAAGTCAGTGAGTTCCGATCGTAAACCGGCTCAAGTACCATTTGTGACAAACAAACTATGGGTTCGAGGCGATTGTTTTTTGGTTCGCCCGTTGTCTATCGATCAACAATGGGCCTACGGACGCGACCAGCAAGGACGGATGTGGTTTCTGGCCGGGAGGCACGCGGCCATTCAGTTCGATATTGACGAGTTGCCTCCCGCGCTGGTGGAGAACTCGGTGTATTCACAAGATGTCATCGGTATTCCGATTCGCAAGTTGCTCGCAGAGTTCCTAAGCGACTTCACGATTCGATTTCCCGAAGATTTGCCTCGTTCGACGGACTCGGGAACGGTGATTGTTCGTGTCGATGCCAAACACGCTGACGTTCATGAACAGTTGAGGGGAGCGACTTTGGAAATCGATACTCGCACGAAGCTGATCCGTCGGTTGACGCTTGATCGACAGCGGTCCGAAAGCCAAGTCTCATCCTATGTACTGACGATACTCGACGGGGGAGCTCTAACCGACGCTGACTATCGACCCGAATCGCACCTGGAAAAGCCTTTTCAAGTCTACACCAAGGACAATCATCCCGAGCGCCGCGCCGAATTGATTGAGCGGGCGCGTATCCCTGCGTTAAAAGGTCGTGCGCCAACGAAATCGGTTTCGCTAGAAGTTCCTAGTACGAGTAAGTAGCAAAAACATGTTTGAATCACCGCACACCAAATTCATTGTCAAGCGTTGCTTCAAAATTTCCATGAAGTCCAAACGCTTGACTTTCACATGAGATTGCGGTAAAACTTACCGACCGGTCGGAAGCTTTGACGAACAGGCTTTAAAAATCATCGTGCACACGTATTTCTAAAACAATCTTAACCCCTCATCCTGCGCGACCGCGTGAGGTGGAGCAATGAATCGCCAAGCAAATCTGCAAGCCATAGAAGCAATGGATATGAGGAAGGTGCTTTGATGTTCCGTTTTGAATTTGTCTCCAAGAGCGGTCGTTGCGCTTGTTCGCTTGGGCTGATGCTGTATTTGTTGTCGCCTATGATGGCAGATGAAACGCTAGCTCGTAGCGAGCCGATCGATTTCGATCGCGATGTTGTTCCGGTTCTGACGAAGAACTGCATCCAATGCCACCGCGCCGAAAAGGTTCGCGGCGGACTTAGGCTAGACGAGCAGGAGGCGGCATTGAAAGGCGGCGAAAGCGGGCCGGTTATCGAGCCTGGTAAGGATACGAGCGAACTGTTGCGTCGCATAACCGCTGAAGACGAATCGGAACGGATGCCACCCGAGGGCCAGCTCAAGCCAGAAGAAATCGCCGCTCTGCGAAAGTGGATTCTGGGCGGCGCGAATTGGACAACGGACGTTCGTTTACGAGTTGATCCACCACCAAAAGCGCCCGAGGGATCAGCGGCCGGAACGCCGAAGAAGCTGCCGCGGTTTCCGCGTCCTGCCGACGCCGAGAACGTCCCCTTGGTGCCACCGGCGTGGGCCACGCTCGACAAGGTTCTTCTATCGGCTGATCAGCTCGACAAACTCTTGGCGGAATGCCAGGAAGCCGACGCTTTAAAGCGAGCCCCTGACATCAGCGACGAGCAATTCGCCCGCCGCGTTTACCTGGACTTGGCTGGCAGGCTGCCACCGCCAGGAGCCACACCGGCCTTCGTTGCTAAAAAAGCCGAAGACAAACGGTCGATCTTGATCGACGAGTTACTCGAGCACGATAGCTTTGCGGAATCTCAAGCGCGGTATTGGCGGGATGTGATCACGGCGAATGCGACTGAGGTCGGCTCATTCATTGCGTTCCCTCGCCATCAAGGTACGGAGCAATGGTTGAACGATCAGTTCCGAGCCCATCGGAGTTGGGCGGATATTACTCGGGATCTCTTGACCGCCGAAGGCGAATTATGCATCGCCGAACCTCGCAAAGGTGGGGCACTCGGCTTTCTATTCTGCCATACCATGGACTCCCCAATCGCGCGGGCTAACGATACTGCCCGGGTCTTCTTGGGATTGAATGTGTCTTGCGCCCAGTGTCATGACGCGCCCGAGCATGTTTGGAAACGCGACCAGTTCCATGAATTGGCGGCGTTCTTTGGTCGCGTGACGTACAAGGTCAATCCGAATGCCGTCGACAACTTTAACTTTATCAGCACGATTTTCGCCGTAACGTCTGGCGAATATATGACACCTGACAAGTATGATGATTCGATCAAGGCGCCGACGCAACCGCGATTCTTGACCGGCGAAACGGCACCGCTGGAATGCAGTGACCAAGAACGTCGCGCGGCGCTGGCCAGCTTCGTGACGAGCAGTTATTACTTCTCGGCCGCCACTGTCAACCGTGTCTGGGACCGGCTCATGGGCGAGGCATTCACTGAGCACATGGACGACATGGACCCATTGAAAAGCGTGCAGTATCAGCCGGTGTTGTTAGCCTTGGCGGCTTCGTTCGAAGCGAGCGGCCACGATATTCGATCACTCTATCGCACGATCATGAATAGCCAAGCCTATCAACGCGAGTTTCGAGTGCCAGCATCGCCGACCGATCAGCTCCGCTTTACTGCGATCTGCCCTGCACCGGTCCGAGCCGATGCGCTTTGGAGTTCGATCGAGAACGTCTTGGGACCGATCAACGGCAGATTGTTCTTAGGTAAACAATCGACACTCCCGCTCAATCCCCACCTATCGCTGCGCGACGTCTTCGACGAAGCGTTTTATAACAATCCTGCTTTGTCGGCGTCTGAAATCGAGGCTACCTACGCACAGTCGCTGCTATTGATGAACAACCCAACGATCAACGCTAGCATCGACGCCTCGGGGGAAACGCTGCTCGCTTTTCTACTCAAGGAACTTCCCGACGATGAGGCGTTGATCCGGGCTTTGTACTCTCGAGCCTTTGGTAGGCCTCCCACCGCACAAGAGCTAGAGATCGGTGCGAAGCACGTCGAGCAAGTCGGCGACCGCAACAAAGCCTTTGAGGATCTGGTGTGGACCCTTATCAACAGCGCCGAGTTCCGTACGCGACATTGAATGTAATGTATTTTTGTTTCACGGTCGAAAGTTCGTGTTTCAGACCCCAACCAGCTCGTCTGGTTGGTGAATAAGCTTAGTAGCTAACATGCAAAGCTCCTTCCCCCATGGCCAATTGGCCATGGGTGTCGGAACTGCCCCGATGAAAATGTTCTCGTCGAGGAGGTTTAGGGAGTTTGAAATACGTGTCCTCACTACGAATAGATTCCTGCTCCCTTCTCCCCGGTACTCCGGGGAGAAGGGCTGGGGATGAGGGGCTGAGAGCGTTGGAATCGCAACGATATCCTAGGTATTGGATCCGTTTTTCCCCTCA
>Ga0163150_10000889_pt1 | contig 53244 bp, 43 predicted proteins | sample OliLakLV19P2IB_FD_148628 | JGI IMG/M metagenome (GOLD analysis project Ga0163150, IMG submission 148628) | Freshwater microbial mat bacterial communities from Lake Vanda, McMurdo Dry Valleys, Antarctica - Oligotrophic Lake LV.19.P2.IB | ecosystem: Environmental > Aquatic > Freshwater > Lake >...
AAGGCAATGTCGTCGTTGCCTTCACCCCTCAGGTGAAGAGAAACCAGTGCGGCCGAAGGGTTCATCACCCCTGATGTTATTGACCAAACCCTGCCTCCACCACTACTTCAATTGCGGAGATTAGGTTGACCGTGCCGGAATTTCTTCGCAAGGCGTCGGAGCAGATCCTCACTGTGCAACCGAAACCGCAGCCGAAGCCAACCCTCGGCTGGCGGTTTCCTGAAGGCCGGCGGCTCGGCGCGTTTCAAGCGCCCGTTGAAGATTGGCGTTTGCTTGCGAACGAAGCCGCAGCGTGACCGGCGATGATTTCGTTCGACACCAATCTGCTGCTCTACTCGCTGAATCAGGATTGTCCCGAATGCCATCGTTCCCGTTCCAGAAGTCCAAGATTGCTTCACCCCGCTGACGCGCCTAGTTTCCCCCGCATGAGTTTCACAGGCACCATTGAGAATGGAGTGGTGAAGTTGCCGTCTGGTCTTGGACTGCCGGATGGAACTCAGGTACGTGTCGAACCGATCACCAAGCCGGCCTCGCGCAATGAACTCACCCGCCGGCTGGCGAAGATTGCCGGCAAGGTCAGCAACCTGCCGGCTGATTTCGCCGCCGAGCACGACCACTACCTTCACGGCACCCCGAAGCGCGCGCAATGAAGGCGGTCTTTGCGGACACCTTTTTCTTCCTTGCCGCCGTCAATCCCGATGATGCCGCGCATGACCGGGCCATGCAGTTCTCGGACAATTACGACGGCCCTCTGCTGACCACGGCCTGGGTGATCATCGAACTGGCCGACGCTCTCGCCAGCCGCGAGCAGCGCCACGCTTTTCGCGAACTCCACGAAAGCCTTGCCACCGACGCGCGCGTGGAGATTCTCCCCGCCGACCAGCCGCTCTTTGAGCGCGGCTTGAAGCTCTACTTCGACCGACCTGATAAAGACTGGTCGCTCACCGATTGCATCTCCTTCGTCGTGATGAAGGAACGCAAAATTGCGGACGCCGCCACGGGCGATCATCACTTTGACCAAGCTGGCTTCCACGCGCTGCTGCGCTGATTTCTGTTCCGCGTTTCGCATTCCGCATTTGAATGGGTTTCCTCACGCCGCCGGTTCCAAAGCCGGGGACGGATTTCGGAGTCCCGAAGGCGGGAACTCGACAGAGGGGAATCGGCTCGCGCAACAACGACATTGTTCCTGTTTTGGAACACGGAGACGCCAAGCGCGTCCATTCTGCGTGTCCTCATCGTTCGACGACAAACGTGATGTCGTATTGAAAGCGTTCTGCCCCCTTGAGCTTCGTGCCTCTGGGCGGTTGCTCTTTCCCGCCGTCGTCTCGTTTGTCTCGCCCGATGCTGTAAACGACATAACCCTGCGGCAGTTTTTTGTAGCGGAGAGGGTTGCCGTCGAACGGGTCGGCAGGAACGCTTTTCATATATGCCGGAGTCAGTTCGCTCAACGAGTCCGGCGTTTGGCCACCATGCGAGATTCGCCAGTCTTCAATCGCCAGCGCGACCAGTGTTGTTCGAACGCGGGCGCTCGCCTCGGCGTCGCGAAGTTCTAATCGTGCAAGTGCAGGGAGAAAGAGAGAGGAGAAAATATAGTAGCCGCTTCTGGCCTTAGCGTTCAGTTCTTCGGCAAACTTTGCAGCTTGGACGGATTCAGGCGGCGGCAATTTTGCAATATGGAGGTTGGTGGCCATTGCACGCAGATAAAACGCCCGGTCCCGCTCGAAAATGCCAATCAAGTTCCATCCCCATCCCGGTTGCGGGGTTGGAGTCGAACCGGCTTCCTCGCCTTCATCGCCAGGCGCGATGCTTTGAAGTTTAGCAAGGTCATACTGCGCCATGCCGATGATTTCCCCATGCATGGCTCGTTCGGAAATCAGCCCTTTCACGAAACGATTCGTTCGGTCAGTCAAAGCTGCGGCGTGACTGAGTTGCGCAAGTTGGTTGTGATCAAGAGCCAAATGATTGAGCAACCGCTCCAAGGAAATGAATCCGTTCGCGTCCATAGCAAGCACGACCAACGCCGACATCAGCAAGGGTTCTTCATCCAATGTCCGGGCGGCGCGATGCGTGGCAAGAATCGCCTCGACGGCTGCGCCTGACCGGCCCTCGGCTATGTCCAGCATCGCCTCAGCGCGCAGTAATTGAGCAAGCGCCTTGAGTCGGGTGAGGTGCGGCAGCCGCGCGTTCACACCCTCGGACAGATCGACGGCATATCGCGCCGACGTGAGCGGGGTTCCACTGCGTGCCTGTCGCAGGGAGTTAGAATGCCTGCCCACAACAGCTCTTAACTGGTTGCTCACAACCTCCGTCAACGGCTCATTTCTTCGCAGGGACGCAAATCTGACGGGCAGCGTGTTGGTGGGCATGAGTTCAAACAGTTCCTCATAGAAAATTGCGGCGTTATTGCCTTCCGCGAGTGGCTTGTGCCAGACCTCAAGCTCTTCCGCAGTCGTGGGCAGTCCCTGCGCCTTGATGCTCGCGAGTTGCTCCTTCACATCGCGATGCCACCTCCAGCGGATCGCGCCCAATGACACAATTACCACCAGCACGGCCAGCACCACGAGTGTGACGCCAAAGAACAAGACCCGGGCGCGGAGGCGATTCCACGATAGCGGAGGTGGCGCGAACTTGCTCATCGCCTTCATGGAAAAACAGATTGACGCTGGTGTCAATGCTCGTATCTTCGTATCCAGATACGTCGATATTTAGCTTCGGCGTCAAACTGTCGGCAGAAAAATTACATGAGCAATCGATTCATCTTTTCATCGGAGTCCGTGGGCGAAGGCCATCCGGACAAGGTCGCGGATACCATTTCGGACGCCGTGCTGGACGCCTGCCTGACGCAGGACAAAAACAGCCGCGTGGCTTGCGAGACGTACGTGAAGTCGAACATCGCCATCGTGGGCGGGGAAATCACCACCAAGGCCAAGCTCGACGTGCCGGCCATCACGCGCGCGGCGATTCGCGAGATCGGTTACGTGAACGACGACGATGTGTTTCATGCGGACAAGGTGTTCGTGAACGTGATTCTTACGCAGCAGTCGCCGGACATCTCGCAGGGCGTGGATGCGAAGGCGGCGAAGGGCAAGAAGAAGGCGGAGCAAGGCGCGGGCGACCAGGGCCTGATGTTCGGCTACGCGAGCGACGAGACGGATGAGTTGATGCCGGCGCCGATCATGTTCGCGCATCGGCTCGGGCGGAGGCTGACGCAGATTCGCAAGAGCGGGAAGGTGCATTGGCTGCGCCCGGACGCGAAGTCGCAGGTGTCGGTGGTCTATGAAAATGACGAGCCGGTGGCGATTTCCAATGTCGTGATTTCGACGCAGCACACGGCGGACGTGGAGCACAAGCAGATCGAAGAATTTTGCATCGAGGAAGTCGTGAAGAAGGTGCTGCCGAAGAATCTGCTCACGGCGGACACGTTGTATCTCATCAATCCCACGGGGCGTTTCGTGGTCGGCGGGCCGCAGGGCGACACGGGGCTGACGGGCCGCAAGATCATCGTGGATACCTACGGTGGCTACGGACGTCACGGCGGCGGCGCGTTCTCGGGCAAGGACCCGAGCAAGGTGGATCGCAGCGCAGCCTACATGGGCCGTTACGTGGCGAAGAACATCGTGGCGGCGGGCCTGGCCCGGCGCGCGGAGATTCAGTTCGCCTACGCGATTGGCTATCCCGAACCGGTGAGCGTGTATGTGAACACGTTCGGCACCGCGCAGGGCGGCATCTCGGACGCGGCCATCACGAAGGCGGTCGAACAGGTGTTCAGCTTCAAGCCGGCGGACATCGTGAAGCAGCTTAATTTGCTGCGCCCGATTTATTTGAAAACGACCAACTACGGTCACTTCGGCAAGGAAGACAAAGATTTGACCTGGGAAAAGACTGACAAGGCGGCTGCGCTCAAGAAGGCCATAAGGTAATTCGTGCCAGCCCGTGTTTACATTGAGACCACCATTCCGAGCGCCTACCACACGAAGCGCACGTCGGTCTTCGCCCTCACGCGAAAGCAGGCGACGCGCGAATGGTGGGACAAACGCGGCGGTGATTACGAACTGTTCACGAGCCGCACGGTGCTCAACGAATTGCGGCGGGGCGTTTCCGAACTGGTCGCCGCGCGGATTGAGATGCTTGAGTCGGTCAAGCTCCTCGACGAACTGCCCGTCGTTTCCGACATCACGGAGATGTATCTCAAGCATCACCTCATGCCGCAGGACGCCTTTGGCGACGCGCGCCATCTCGCGCTGGCCTCGTATTTCGGCTGCGACTTCCTGCTCACCTGGAACTGCGCGCATCTGGCGAACGCGAACAAGTTCAGCCATATTGGGCGCGTCAATAAACTGCTCAAGCTGCCGACGCCGGTGATTGTCACGCCGTTCGAGTTGTTGGGCTACAACATGCCATGAAAACTGAATTGATGAGGAACATTGCGGAAATGGACGAGGTGCGCTCGGTGCGCCGTCAGATTTTTGACGAGTGCGGCGGCGAAGCTAGAAAGCTGCGTGCCTACTACGAGGGTCTCGACGACCAAGGCCGTCCCCATCGGAAGGCGATACGGCACGCAGGTTCTCCGCGCGTCGTTCACAAATAATTTTGCACTGAAACCAAGAACACAGAACTGAACTGACGATCTATGCCTAAATTGAAACTTCCACCCTCGCGGGCCAAGCTCGCGAAGACTCCAACTGCTGCCGTGAATGGCAACGGCGCACCAAAACACGACTTCAAAGTCAAAGACTTGAGCCTCGCGGATTGGGGCCGCAAGACCATCGACGTTTCCGAACAGGAAATGCCGGGCCTGATGTCCATCCGCAAGAAGTACGCGCCGAGCAAGCCGCTCAAGGGCGTGCGCGTCACCGGCTCGCTGCACATGACGACCGAGACGGCGATTCTCATCGAGACGCTTGTGGACCTCGGCGCGAATGTGCGCTGGGCGAGCTGCAACATCTTCTCGACGCAGGATCAGGCTGCCGCCGCCATTGCGAAGGCGGGCATCCCGGTGTTCGCGTGGAAGGGTGAGACGCTCGAAGAGTATTGGGACTGCACGCTGGATGCGGTGACGTTCCCCGGCGGCAAAGGCCCGGAACTCGTCGTCGATGACGGCGGCGACGTGACACTGCTCATCCACAAAGGTTTCCAGCAAGAGAACGGCGACAACTGGGTCAACAGCCCGAGCGGTTCGCACGAGGAACAGGTCATCAAGAACCTGCTCAAGCGCGTGGCGAAGGAACGCCCCGGCTTCTGGCACAACGTGGTGAAGGAATGGCGCGGCGTCTCGGAAGAGACGACCACTGGTGTGCATCGCCTTTACCAGATGCTCGAACAGGGCAAGCTGCTCGTGCCGTGCATCAACGTGAACGACTCCGTGACCAAGTCGAAGTTCGACAATCTTTACGGCTGCCGCGAATCACTCGCCGACGGCATCAAGCGCGCCACGGACGTGATGATCGCCGGCAAGGTCGCGTGCGTGTGCGGTTATGGCGACGTCGGCAAAGGCTCGGCGCATTCGCTGCGCGGCTTCGGCGCCCGCGTCATCGTCACGGAGATTGATCCCATCAACGCGCTGCAAGCCGCGATGGAAGGTTTCCAAGTGAACACACTGGAAAGCACGCTCGGCACGGCGGACATCTACGTCACCACGACCGGCAACTGCGACATCATCACCTTCGAGCACATGACGAAGATGAAGGACCAGGCCATCGTGTGTAACATCGGCCACTTCGACAACGAGATCCAAATGGACAAGTTGAACACCGCGAAGGGCGTGAAGAGGCTGAACATCAAGCCGCAGTACGACAAATACACCTTCGCCAACGGCAAGGTGATGTTCATCCTCGCGGAAGGCCGTTTGGTGAACCTCGGCTGCGCCACCGGCCATCCGAGCTTCGTGATGTCGAACTCGTTCTCGAACCAAGTACTCGCCCAACTCGACCTCTGGCGAAACAAGGGCACTTACAAAGTTGGCGTCTATCGCCTGCCCAAGAAGCTCGACGAGGAAGTCGCGCGCCTGCACTTGGAAAAGATCGGCGTGGTGCTGACGAAGCTTTCGAAGAAGCAGGCTGAGTATCTCGGCGTGTCGGCGGACGGCCCGTACAAGCCGGAGCATTATCGGTACTGAGCGAATTCAATTCTCAAACACGAAAGGCGAACGGGGGACCGTTCGCCTTTTCTGTTTCACAGACGGGTCTTGCAAGCCATCAGCCAGTGGGCACCGCTTAGATTCGATGATCGACTTCGCCGCTCCATCCGATGAAAGTTGGCTCGTGAACGAATTCCAAACATCGCCGACCGTCTGACCGCCATGCTGCCGCGACTCGCCACTCGAATCATCCGCACCGTGGACAAACGCTGTCTCTGGAAGGCCGCGTGGAATTTTGGCGTGAAGGGCATGCTCTCCGTCGAGCGGTTCAAGCGGCGCGTGAAACGCGGCGAATACTTTCCGCCGTTCCTCTACCTCTCAATCATCAACTCCTGCAACCTGCGCTGCCAGGGCTGCTGGGTGGACGTGGAGGCAGATCGCAACGCCATCGATCTCGACACGTTGAACCGCACGATCACCGACGCGAAGGCGCACGGGAACGCGTTCTTCGGCATCCTCGGCGGCGAGCCGTTCATGCACCCGGAGTTGCTCGACCTGCTGGCGGCGCATCCCGACTGCTACTTCCAGGTTTTCACCAACGGTCAGTTCATCACCGAGAAAATCGCGCAGCGCCTCGCCAAGATCGGAAACACCACGCCGCTCGTCAGCATCGAAGGCCGCGAGATCACCAGTAATGTGCGGCGCGGGAATAAGGAGGTTCTCAACCGCACGCTGCGCGGACTTGACCAATGCATCCAAGCCGGCCTGCTCACCGGCGTGGCGACCAGCGTGTGCCAGTCGAACATTGATGAGTTGCTCACGGAAGAATGGTTGAACGAACTGATCGCGCGCGGCGTTCACTACGCGTGGTATCACAGTTATCGCCCGATGGGGCCGAAGCCGAACTTCGATCTCGCGTTGCGGCCCGACCAGCTCGTGCGCATCCGCAAGTTCGTCGTCGAGCAGCGCGCGAAAGCACCCATCGCCATCATCGACGCCTACTATGGTCACGACGGCAAGGCGCTCTGCCCGATGGTCACGGGCGTGAGTCACCACGTCAGTCCGAAGGGTGACATCGAGCCGTGTCCGATCATTCAGTTCGCGACGGAGAACATCCGCGACAAACGCGGCGTGTTCGAGACGATGCGCGATTCGGCGTTCCTCAAAGACTTCCGCGACCTCTCCGGCCAGGCCACGCGCGGCTGCGTGGTGCTGGAGCGTCCCGACCTCGTAAAGCAACTCGTGCTCAAGCACGGCGCGCGCGACACCACCGTGCGCGGCACCGCGATGGCGGAACTCGACGCCATGACGCCGCGCTTCAGCCAGTGGCTGCCGGGCGAGGAAGTGCCGGAGAAACACTGGATGTATCGGCTGGCCAAGAAACATTGGTTCGGCGATTTCGGCGCGTATCGCACCGAGCCGACGGGGACGGAGAAGGCGAGGAAGCTGCAAGGCCATCTTGAAACAGGGACGCGTGGATGAAGCCGACCGTCTATATCGAGACCACCATCCCCAGCCTGCTGACCGCGTGGCCGAACCGGGATTTGGAAATCGCCGCGCAACAAGTTTCCACGCGCGAGTGGTGGGAGAAGCGGCGTGGAGCCTATGAACTCTACGTTTCTCGCGAGGTGCTCAAGGAGGCCGGGCGGGGTGACACCGAAGCAGCGCGACTGCGGCTCGACGCGCTGGCTGCGTGCCAAGTTCTTGCGGTTACAGACGAGGCTGAAACCTTGGCCGCGAGCATTCTGTCCACCGGATTGATCCCAGCCCGGGCAGCCGCCGATGCTGTCCACATCGCCTACGCCGCCGCACACGGAATGGATTTTCTGCTCACCTGGAATTGCCGACACATCTTGAACGCGGTGATTGAGCGTCGGCTCGCCGGGGTGTGTGAGGCGATGGGCCTGTCGCTTCCGGTGCTTTGCACGCCGCATGAATTGATGTCAGACTTTCCCAAGCCATGAAGAACGAAAATCCCATTGAGGAAGTCTGGCGGATTCGGGATGAGATTTCCGCCGAACACGAGCACGACGTCCATCGCCTCTTCGCTGCGCTGCGCGAGGAGGAGAAACAATACGGCACCCGCTTGGTCCGCAACGTGCCGCAGCCAGCGGCGGAGCCGTCTGTTGTCCTCCGCGAGGAGCCGCCCAAGGCCAGATGATCGTGGCGCTCGGACGGGCCATCCTCTGTAGCGGCGTCTCGGTAGAGCGCCGGTAATTTTTCTCCGATCAACGGTGGTCTGCCGAGACGCCGCCACGCGAATGGAAGAAACATTTGCCGCGTGCCCTTTCCTTCCGCAACACTTCGCCCGTCATCAAGCTCCGATGAGCATCACATACCTCGAAGCCATTCGCGAAGCGCAGGCCACCGCCCTGCGCGCGGATCCGCGCGTCTATATCTATGGGCAGGATGTGGGGGCGTTCGGCGGTGCCTTCAAGGCCACGAAAAATCTCGCAGTGGAATTTCCCGGGCGCGTCATTGATTCACCGATCAGCGAAGATGCGATGGTTGGCTCGGCGGTGGGCGCGGCCATTCAGGGAATGCGGCCCATCATCGAGATGCAGTTCGCGGATTTTTCCACGGTGGGCTTCAACCAGATCGTGAACCAGGCGGCGACGCTGTTCTGGCGCACCCAAGTCCCCTGCCCTCTCGTGGTGCGGCTGCCCTTTGGCGGCACGTCGGGCGGCGGGCCGTTCCACAGTCAGACGATGGAGGCGATTTACGCGCACTATCCCGGCCTGGTGGTGATGACGCCCGCGACGGTCGAGGACGCCTACAGCATGTTACTCGAAGCGGTGGCCATCGATGACCCGGTGATTTTCTGCGAGCACAAGTTTCTCTACTACCATCTCAAGGCGGAGGCGCTGCCGACCGAGGCGCTGCCCACGGGCAAGGCCCGGATCGCGCGCGCGGGCCGCGACATGACCATCGTGGCCTACAGCGCGATGGTGCATGAAGCACTGGCGGCGGCGACGGAATTGCAACAGGACGGCTGGGAAATCGAGGTCGTGGATTTGCGCTCGGTGAAACCGCTCGACACCGACACGGTGATTGCGTCGGTCGCGCGTACGGGCCGTTTGCTCTGCGTGGGCGAAGCGTGGCCGTGGGGCGGCGTGACGGCGGAAGTCATCGCGCGCGTCGCGACGGAAGCCTTCGACCTGCTCGATGCACCGCCGCAACGCCTGAACGCCAAGGACACGCCAGTGCCGTATCATCCAAATCTCTGGGCCGCGCATCGCCCGACGGCGCGGTCCATTGTGGATGCGGCGAGGAATCTTTTGAGAACATGAACGGCAAATCCCAAATCCCAAATCTCAAATCCCAAACAAGCTCCAAACACCAAATTCCAAATCGGTGCGCCCGGAAAGTCGCCGCCCATCGTTTGGAGTTTGAAGTTTGTGATTTGGAATTTGTTTGGAGCTTGGGATTTGGACTTTGGAATTTCCCCTGAGCTATGCCCCAAATCCCCATCATCATGCCGCAGCTCGGCGAGTCCATCGCCGAGGCCACCGTCATCGGATTTCTCGCCAAGGCGGGCGACACCGTGGAGGCCGACCAAGACCTCATTGAAGTCGAGACCAACAAGGCGACGATGAATGTCTCCAGTCCGGCGCGCGGCAAAGTGCAGGAATGGATCGCCAAGCAGGACGAGAGTTACGCCGTCGGCGAAGTGCTGGGCTATCTCGAAGTGACCAAGGAAGACGCCGAACGCTCTGGGCTGGACGTGCCCTCGCCGCAACAGCCCGGTCACGTGGAAAACAAACCCGCGAACGGCGCAACCAGCCCACCGCGTCATGGCGTTGAACCCACGGTGCGCGGACTGCCCGTGCCGGCGCACGCGGCGGGCGCGAGCTACATGTCGCCGCGCATGAAGGCGCGCATGAACGAACTCGGCCTGCACGCCGCCGACATGGCGGGCATCGCCGGCAGCGGCGCAGCCGGGCGCGTGACCATCGAGGATCTCGAGAAATACATCGCGAACATCGACAAGCACAAACTCACCGAAGCCTCGACCATGCGCGTGGCCGTGGCTGATGCGATGCGCCGCAGTTGGACGCGTCCGCTCGCGACCGTGGGTCTGCCGGTGCAACTCGACGCCATTCTCGCGCACCGCAAGAAGGCCGATCCCAAGCCCGGCCCCGCGCTCTACGCCTTGCGCGCGTTGGCGCTCGCGCTCGCGGAAAATTCCGCGCCCGCCGGACGTCTCGTCGGCAGCAAGATTGTTCACCCGCCCGCCATTGATATCGGTGTCGCTGTCGAGGCGGAGGATGGCGTGCTCGTGCCCGTGCTGCGCGGCGTGGACAAGAAGCCGCTGAAAGATTTGGTCGTGCGCTACAACGAACTCGTGGCCCTCGCGCGGGAGCGCAAGCTGCCGTTCGACGCCACGGGCGGCTCTATTGCCACGATCACAAACTTCGGCACCTTCGGCCTGACGTGGGCCACGCCGATTCCGCTCCCGGAACAGACGCTCGTGCTCGGCATGGGCGCGGGCAAACGCGTGCCGAACTGGGACGAAGCGAAGCAGCAGTTCGTGCCCGTGATGGAATGCACGCTCACGTTGAGCTTTGATCATCGCGTCCTCGACGGCGGCGCGGCGGGCCGATTGTTGCAGCGCATCGGCGCGCTGATGCAGGAACCGGAGAAACTGTAGCCTGACCCCGGATTTCATCCGGGGCTATTCATGTTTGGCCCCGCCGGGGCCGGGAGTGTTGCAGAACCTTGCTGCGGCGATGTGCGGGATTAAAAAAACTAGCTCTTGCGGGCGAAGTAGTCCGCCGGGGCCACGATCTTGAGCTTGCCAGCCATCCGCACGAAGTCCTTCGTGTTCAACGTGACGAGGGTGTCGCATCCGGCAAGTTTCGCCGCTTCGGCGTGCATCCAGTCATGCACCAGCCGACCGGAGAGGTTGAGCTTCACGGCGGACTCCAGCGACGCCAGCGCCTCGCGTCCGGTCGCGTCGTGGAACTTCACGCGGGCAAACGTCTCCAGCACTGCGGCCCGGGCATCTGCCGGAGGCACGGGCACCTTCACGGTCTTGCCGTTCACGACCGTCAACAGACCCGGCCCGGTGAGCACGCAGAAAAACTCGGCCACGCTGTGCGCCCGTGTGAGGCCTTCGGGAACCACGCTCAACCGCCAGGCGCGGATGAGCGCGCTGGTGTCGAGGTAGGCTTTCATTCGCGCGACTCTGCGAGCGCGTCGAGGATGGCTTGATCGGAGATGGGGAGCTTGCGCAACTCTGCGGCGGAGAGGGTGACACGCTCGTAGTCCGGCGAAATGCGGGCCAGCGGCGCACCTTGCTCGGTGATGGTGACGTGCTTGCCGGCGAGAACCGGGCGCATCACTTTGCTGGTCGCGCGATGCAAGTCGGTCAGTGTCGATTTCACGGGGTTAAAGTGCGCAGTTTGCGTTTTTAGGCAAGGCGCTTTCTGTTCCTCACTTCGCCATCACCACTTCCGGGAGGCGCGCGGCCACGTTCTTCTGCTCGAACTCCTTGCACCAGCCCTTGATTTCCGTGTCGTTGAAAATCTTGCCGATGACGCGGCGCAACAAGCCCTTGAGGCTGGCGTTCTCCAAATCACGCAGCGAGCGGATGCCTTCTTCCTTGTAAGTCTCCAGCAAGGTCCGCGCGCGCTCGTCGGCTTTCAGTTCGGTGTAGAGCGCCTCGATTTGTTCGAGAGTCACGCCTTCGGGCAATTGGCGTCGCCAGACTGAGGCGAGCGTTTCCTTTTGCGCGTCCTTGGCTTTCTCGTGCGCCACGGCGAGCAGGAGGCTCGGGCGCAATCCGGCGAGATCGTTTGTCTCGCCGCTCGCGCCGAGGTCGCTCAGGTCGTCGCGAATCTGATAGGCGATGCCCAACGCCTCGCTGTAACCCTTCAGCACGTCGGAAACTTCCTCGTGCAAATCGTTGCCGGCGTAAATCGCCCCGAGCCGCAGCGCGACCTCGAAGGCGGGCGCAGTTTTCTTGCGGAAAATATCCAGCACTTGCAGCGACGTGAGCGGCTGCGGCGAACGCGCCCAGCACAATTCCGCGCCCTGCCCACGGCAGAGTTCCCGCTGCCCGCGTGACGCCGCGAGCAGCATCTCCGCCTTTTGCTCCGCGCTGATTTTGCATTCGCCGATGAGCCGGTAGCCTTCGCCGATGAGCAAGTCGCCGACGTTCAGCGCCACCGCCACGCCGTATTCCTCGTGCAAGGTCTTCTCGCCGTAGCGTTGCGCGTCGTTGTCCTCGATATCGTCGTGGATGAGCGACGCCTTGTGGAAGCATTCCACGGCGACGGCGATTTTCTTCAAATCGTCCGGCGGTGCGCCCGCAGATTTTTCCTTGAGCGCCTGATACGCCGCCACGACCAGGAACGGCCGCCAGCGCTTGCCCGCGCGCATCAGCCATTCGCGCGCGATTTTCTCCGACTCGCCTTCCGCCGCGCCACCCATGACGAGGTCGAGCGAGGCGGGCGTGAACCAGAAATCCACTTCCTCGCGCAACGCACCGAGGTCGAGCCGCCGCGTCGTGTCGTCGCTGCTCAGGTGGATGTAATCCCACACCCAGTCGAGGTCCACGGTCGTATCTATGCAATCATCCTGGAGCAACGGCACGGCCACGCCGGGAATCGCCGCCGCTTCCATGTAGGGAAACGCGCGTTCCAAAACCGGCAGGCAGCTCACGCCGACGATGGCCTCAATCTTCCCCGTCTGAATCAGCGACATGACGATGGCCGAGCCTTCCGCCACCAGGACCGCGTAACCGAGCTTCTCCGCTTCGGCCTGCAAATCTTGAATCGTGCAGAGTCCGCACTGCTTGCAGAGCAGACCAAATTCATCGAACGGCGCGGGGCACTTTGCCTCCACGCGCAGACATTTCGGCAGCAGCAGCAGCCGCTTCTCGAACGGCACTTGGGCGATGGTCTCGCGCCACATTTCGTTGCTCAGGAGCACCCCGATGTAATCGCGATAAATGGCATCCACACCGCACATCTGCACCAGGCGGTCGGCGTGGATTTTCAGTTCATCAGCGGGCATGGGCGGCACGGGATTGTGCTCGGCCACGTAATTGCGGATGAGGTGCAGGATGCGCGCGCGCTCGCCGGGCGTCTGCGGGATGTTTTTCTTGGGGGCGCGGAAGCGTTGTTGCACCGCGTGCTTCGGAATCGCGAACGAGATTGGTTGCATACTTCGGATAAATTTCCGTCTTTCCAGACGCCGCCCGCAAGAATTGGATTCGTTTTTCTTAAGCAGGAGAAAAACGGACAAGGCCGGAAAGACACTCTTTCAAGGGTGAAGGAACCATCCAGGACCGAACGCTTTCCTTGGGAAACTTTCACCCCGCGCTTCACGACCACGGCGAAGTTTGTTATGGAGCCGGCCTGAAAAGCATGAGTGTTGAGGAATCAAGTCGGCGGGAAAGTGGATTTGTTGCTTCTTGGCGTCTTCGCGCCGTTGCGTCGTGGCGTTCAAAATGACTTCCCTCCTCCAAGTCGCGTCCGTCTCGAAACGCTTTCCCGGCGTGCTGGCGCTGGAAAATGTTTCGCTCACGCTGGCGCGCGGCGAGGTGCTGGCCGTCGTAGGCGAGAACGGCGCGGGCAAGAGCACGCTCATGAAAATCCTCGCGGGCGTGCAGACGCCGGACAGCGGGGAAATTTTGCTTGATGGCCAGACGGTGACCATTGATTCCGTGCGCGCGGCGCAGCGGCTCGGCATCGCGCTCATCCACCAGGAATTGAACCTCGCGGACAACCTCACCGTGGCGGCGAACATTTTTCTCGGACGCGAGCCGCGGCGCGGATGGTTCATCCAGCAGCGTGAGACGGAGACGGGGTCAACCGCCGTGCTGAAACAAGTCGGCCTGGATCCCGCCGTGGCGGGACCGCGCACGCTGGTCAGCACGCTCTCGCTGGGGCGGCAGCAGTTGGTGGAAATCGCCAAGGCCCTGTCGGCGCAGGCGCGCGTGCTCATCATGGACGAGCCGACCTCGTCGCTTTCACAGCCTGAGAGCGACGCGCTCTTCCGGGTCATCAAAGACCTCCGTGCGCGCGGCGTGAGCATCATCTACATCTCGCACCGACTGGGCGAAGTGAAGGAACTCGCCGACCGCGTGGTGGTGCTGCGTGATGGCAGGAACGCCGGCGTGTTGAGTCGCGAGGAAATCACGCAAGACAACCTGGTGCGCCTGATGGTGGGACGAAATTTCAGCGTGAGCCGCTCTGCCCGCCAGCGTGCCGCCAGCGTCCCGCTGGCGAGCGCCTTGGAAGTCCGCGCCCTCCGCACCGCTGCAAATCCTCAGCACGCACTGAACTTCTCCGTGCCGCCCGGCGAGATCGTGGGCGTGGCCGGTCTCGTGGGCGCGGGCCGCACGGAAATGCTGCTCGCGCTCTTTGGCGTCGAGCCGGCGGCGGGCGGGGAAATTCTGCTCAACGGTGTCGCGCAAAAAATCACCCGTCCGCGGGACGCCATCGCCGCCGGACTTGCGCTGGTGCCGGAAGATCGCAAGCAGCAGGGCGTAATTCTGGAAATGGCCGTGTGCGAAAACCTGAGCCTGTCCTCGCTGCGCCGCGAGGCGCGGGCCGGTTTCCGCAACCCCGCCAGCGAGCGCGCCATCGCTGATGAAATGGTCGAGAAGCTCGGCGTGAAGACGCCCAGCCCGCGCCAGTTCGTGCAGTTTCTCTCCGGCGGCAACCAGCAGAAAATCGTCCTCGGCAAATGGCTCGCGCTGAAACCGCGCGTCCTGCTCCTAGATGAGCCGACGCGCGGCATAGACGTCGGCGCGAAGCAGGAAATTTACAAGCTCATCGAGCAACTCGCCGCTGACGGTGTGGCGATTCTTTTCGTGTCGAGCGAGATGGAGGAAATTCTCCGCCTCTCCGACCGCGCGCTCGTCATGCACGAAGGCCGCATCACCGGAGAGTTGCCGCGCGAAGAACTTTCCGAGGAAGCTGTAATGCAATTGGCAACAGGAAGACAAAATGGTTAGCCGCGAAAGAACGCAGAGAACGCAAAGAAGGAATCAGTTTTCCACTCTTTGCGTTCTCTGCGTTCTTTCGCGGCCAGTTCAACTCGCATGAAAAAACTCCTCGGCATCTTCGGCCTGCTCGTCTTCGTCTGCGTGGTCACGGCGCTCAAGGAGCCGAACTTCCTCAACCCCTACAACCTCGAAAACACCGTGCGTTGGACGGCGCTGTTCAGCCTCATCGCCATCGGCGTGTCGTTTGTCATCATCACGGGCGGCATCGATCTTTCCATCGGATCGACCATCGGCCTGGTCGGTTCGCTGCTCGCCTCGTTGCTCACGGTCAAGGGCTGGAGCATCGGCGCGGCGCTGACGACAGTCATGCTTGTCTCGCTGGGCATCGGACTCGCGCACGGGCTGCTCATCACGAAGCTGCGGCTCCAGCCGTTCGTGGTGACGTTGTGCGGGCTGCTCATCTATCGCGGCCTGGCGCGCTTCCTCACGGATGATCAGAGCCAGGGCTTTGGCAATGCGTTTGAAGGATTGCGTTCTCTGGCGACGGGAAAAATCACTTTGCCCTTCGGCGGCTACGCCCTGCCCTTTCCGCTGTTCATCATGGTCGTGGTCGGAATCCTCGCGGCCGTATTTTTGAACCGCACCATTTACGGCCGCTACCTGCTCGCGCTGGGTCGCAACGAAACCGCCGCGCGCTACAGCGGCATCAACACCGACGCCATGAAGATCATCGCCTACGTGATTTGCTCCGGGCTGGCGGGCGTGGCGGGCATTCTTTTTTCGCTGAACTTGAACTCCGTGCAGCCGTCCGGCCTCGGCGAGTTCTACGAGCTTTACGCCATCGCCGGCGCGGTGCTGGGCGGGTGCAGCCTGCGCGGCGGCGAAGGTTCCATCCTCGGCGTCATCATCGGCAGCGCGGTCATGCGCGTGCTCTACAACTCGATCAACATTCTGCGCATCCCCACGCACTGGGAGTTTGCCATCATCGGCGCGGTGATTTTGTCCGGCGTGATTGTGGATGAACTGGTCAAGCGGGTGGCGCGTGGGAAGACGGCCAACACCAAACTTCAAACCGCAGCGAAACAGCAAACACCAAACAGCGGACCATCATGAAGGATGACCGGCGCTGCTGGGCAGGCCGTGATTGATCATCTGCCTGATGGTGCAGCCGGCCAGAGACTGGCGTTTCTGGAAAGTGTCCTGCCGGGCGAGGAAAGCGCCGTAAGCGTGTTGCAACGCCTGGTCCGGCATGGGCGCGTAGGCCCAGATCTCAAACGTGAAATCGATTTGCGAGTTCAAGATTTTGTAAATCAGAACGCGCTGGCGGGCCTCGTCACTGTTGGGCACGGGAGCTTTCATTCGCCGGAGCGTAAGAGTCGCGGAGAAACCATGATATGGGGTGAGCACCCCACCGCCGACCTTGAAGATGGCCCATTGGTTTCAGGCCGGATCAAGAAACTACGCGCCCCCACGCGCCTTCGCATAGCCGGGCTTGATCACGTCGTAGATGAGACGCAGCCGCTCGTCGAAGGGCAGGAAGGCGCTCTTGATGGCATTGAGCGTGACCTTCTCCAGGTTCGCGAGCGTGAAACCGAACTCCTCGACGGCGATGGCGAACTCCTTGGTCATCGTGGTGTCGCTCATCAGGCGGTCGTCGGTGTTCAGCGTGACACGGAAGCCGCGGTCGAAATACATCTTGAACGGATGCTCGGCGAGCGAACGCACGGAGCCGGTGTGGACGTTGCTCGACACGCAAATCTCCAGCGGAATGCGCCGGTCGAGGACGTATTGCGCGAGCGTGCCGAGCTTCACGATCTTGCCGTCGATGACCGTCATGTCGTCGGTGAGCCGCGTGGCGTGGCCAAGGCGGTGCGCGCCGCAGAATTGCAGCGCCTGCCAGATGCTCGCCACGCCGAAGGCTTCGCCGGCGTGGAGCGTGGAATAAAAATTCGCGCGCTGAATGGCGGCGAACGCCTCGGCGTGTTTCTTCGGCGGATGCCCGGCTTCCTCGCCCGCGAGATCGAAACCGACCACGCCGTTGCCGCGGAAATTGATCGCGAGTTCCGCCGCTTCGAGCGAGTCCGTGCGGTCGCGCATGGCGCAAATGATCAGGCCCCACTTCACGCCGTATTTATCCTGACCGCGCTTCAGCCCATCGATCACCGCGCCGACGATGGCTTCATCCGTCAGGCCGCGCTCGCGATGAAAGCACGGGGCGAAGCGCACCTCGGCATAGACCACGCCGTCGTGGAACATGTCCTCGATGAATTCAAAGGCCACGCGCTCCAAGGCGGCGCGGGTCTGCATCACGCCGATGGTGTGCTGGAACCCTTCGAGGTAGAGCGGGAGCGAGCCGCGATTCGCGCCGCGAAAAAACCAGGCGGCCAGTTTCTTCGCGTCGCTGGTGGGGAGGCCGGTGTAGTTTTCAACCTTCGCGAGGTCGATGACGGTCTGCGGACGCAGGCCGCCGTCGAGATGTTCGTGGAGGAGGACCTTGGGCAGCTCTTGGAGATTCATCGCCATGAGCTTTCTTCCTCCGGCGCGCGCGGGGCTGCAAGTTAAATTCTTGGATGGCCCATGAAAGAATTTCCCGGCGAGTTGCGGTGACGGACGAAGGAAGAGGGGATGAGTCCCTTGCCCTCACATCGCCAGCAGCAGCTTCTTGATTTCCTTCAATCGTCCGGCGGCGTCGCGCTTGATCAGCCGCGGCAGGCGTCCGCCAAAGGTCAGCAGGTCGCCACGGCGCGTGATGAGCAGCTTGTCTTCTCTCGTCTCGATGCTGCTCACGTCCTTGTCGGCGGCGAGCAGTTTCAACTCGGCGACTTGCAACAGCATCTCCGCCGGGCGGGGCAACGGACCGAAGCGGTCGCGCAGTTCGCGCGCAAGTTCTTCCAGACCCCGCTTCTCCGTCATCTGCGCCAGTTTGCGATAGGCTTCGATGCGAAGCCGCGAGTCGGTGATGTAATTCAACGGCAAATAAGCCGGCGTGCGCGGAACAGGTGGTGCGACGCGCTCGCTTTCCCACTCGTCCTCATAATCCGAATACGTCGCCGTCTCACGCGGCACGCTGACGACAACCCCCGGCTCCGACCTTGGACCTTGGACCTTGGACCTTGGACTCACCGATTCTTCGACCACCTCCGCCGGATCATTCACGATGAAATCAATCCGCGCCTGCACCTCGACACGCGGCTTCACCTTCTGACCCTTGAGCGAACTCACGCTCTGCTTGAGCAACTGGCAGTAGAGGTCGAAGCCCACCGCCGTGATATGGCCGCTCTGCTGCGAGCCGAGCAGGTTCCCCGCGCCGCGAATCTCCAAATCGCGCATGGCAATTTTGAAACCGCTGCCGAGCGACGAGTATTGCTTGATGGCGCTGATGCGTTTGCGCGCGTCGGCCAGCAGCCCCGCGTGGCGCGGCAGCAACAGGTAGGCATAGGCCTGATGCTTGTAGCGACCCACGCGTCCGCGCAGTTGGTAAAGATCGCTCAGCCCAAAACGATCCGCGCGGTCGATGATGATCGTGTTGGCATTCGGGATGTCGATCCCGCTCTCGATGATCGTCGTGGAAAGCAGCACGTCGGCCTCGCCGTTGACGAACTTCGTCATCACCCTTTCCAAATCATCCCCCGGCATCTGACCGTGGCCGATGGCGAGGCGCGCGTGCGGCACCAGCGCCTTCAAGCGCAGCGCCACCGCCTCGATGTCATGCACGCGATTATGCAGGTAGAAGACCTGGCCCTGCCGGTTCAACTCGCGCTGGATGGCGTCGCGAATCACCCGCTCGTCGTATTGCGTGACGATGGTTTCCACCGGCAAACGATCCTGCGGCGGCGTCTCGATGGTGCTCATGTCGCGCGCGCCGGTGAGCGCGAGGTAAAGCGTGCGCGGAATAGGTGTCGCGGAAAGCGTCAGCACATCGACGAGCTGCCGCAGCATTTTGAACTTCTCCTTGTGCATCACGCCGAAGCGCTGCTCTTCATCAATGACCACGAGGCCGAGGTCTTTGAACACGATGTCGCTCTGCACGAGCCGGTGCGTGCCAATCACGATGTCCACGCCGCCGGTCGCGAGTTGTTCGATCACACGCCGCGAATCACGGGCGCTGCGGAAGCGCGAGAGCAGTTCCACGCGCACCGGATAATCCGCCATGCGCTCGCGGAAGGTGTTGAAGTGCTGCTGCGCGAGCACCGTCGTGGGCACGAGGATGGCGACCTGCTTGCCGCCCATCACGGCCTTGAAGGCGGCGCGGATCGCGACCTCTGTTTTCCCGTAGCCCACGTCGCCGCAGATCAGGCGGTCCATCGGCTTGGGCAATTCCATGTCGCGCTTGGCCTCGATGATGGCGCGCATCTGGTCGGGCGTTTCCTCGTACACGAACGAGCCTTCAAACTCGCGCTGCCAGGTGTTGTCCTCGGGATGCGAGTGGCCGGCCTGTGATTCGCGCGCGGCCTGGATGCGCAACATTTCCGCCGCGAGATCGCGCACGGCCACTTCGGCCTGCGCCTTGGCCTTGGCCCAGCGCGCGCCGCCGAGTGTGTTGAGCGGCGGACGCGCCTTGCCGGTGCCGACGTATTTGCTGACGAGATGTGCCTCGCTCACCGGCACGTAAAGCTTCGGCGCGGGCTGCGCGGGATCGTTCGAGGCGTATTCGATGGCGAGACATTCCTGGCCGGTGGTGCGGCGTGATTTCTCCGTCTTCTTCAACCCCGCGCCTTGATCGAAAATTTGCAGACCAAGAAACCGCCCGATGCCGTGCTGGACATGCACGACGTAATCGCCTTCCTCGAACTCCGTGAAATCAATGTCGAGCAACGAGCGCGAGGTGGCGGCGTGCGGCGACTTGAGCCGGCGCGGGCGTTGCACTTTGTAGCGCCCGAAAATCTCCGCATCCGTGACGACGACGAGCTTCGCCTCCTCGTGGATGAAGCCGCGGGAGAGCGTGCCGAGATGCAGCGTAGGACAGGCATCTTGCCTGTCTTTCAAACTAATTTTTTCTGGTTGGTTGGACAGGCTAGAAGCCTGTCCTACGAGTTCTTGCCACACTTCCTCAAACCGCTGCCGCTCGCCCGCCGTGTTGCAGAAGACATGGACGGCGAAATCCTGCCGCAGCCAGCGATGGAGTTGCGCGAAAAACTCTCGCCGCTGCGCCTCCGCCACCTGCACCTCCGCCGCGCGTTCGGTAATGGGACGGAAGGCATCGAGGCTTTGGAAGGCGGCCGTCTTGGAGTGCGGCGACTTGTCGCCGCCTTCCGGCGGCGCGACTTGTCGCGCCGCGTCTGACGACAAGTCGTCAGACAGAAAAGGCGGTGACAAGTCACCGCACTCCAAATCCGCTTCGCCCTCCGTCAGCACCACCGTCGTCAGTCCGCGTGCCGCGATCTCGTTCCGCAGTTCCTCCCACGACACGTAGAACGGATCACCCGCCGGCACCTGCACCGCGTAATCCGTCGCCGTCTGGTTCACGGCATCCGGTTCACACACCACGATGAGCGCGTCGTCCGGCAGGTACTCAAGCAACGTGGAGAGGCGCGTGTCTTCGACCTTGGACCTTGGACCTTGGACCTTGGACTCCTCCTCCGCCAACCCGCGCTTCAAAATCCCCAACTCGCCCGCCGGTGAAATCACCACTCGCTCAATCGCCTCCTTGGAAAGCTGCGAAACCGGATCGAACTCGCGGAGCGAATCAATCTCGTCGCCGAAAAATTCCACGCGCACCGGCCACAAGCAGGTCGGTGGAAAAATGTCGAGAATGCCCCCGCGCAGCGCGATCTCTCCCTTGCCGTTGACCTGCGCCTCCGGCTCGTAGCCCTGATCCTCCAGCCACTCAACGAGATCGAGCGGGTTGATCTGGTCGCCGCATTTCAACACCCGCGTGCGTTCGGCGATGGCTCCGGCGGGAAACGTCCGCTGCATCAGCGCTACGACGTTGGCGACGATGAACTGGGAGCCGCGCGCCGCCCCAACCTTGGACCTTGGACCGTGGACCTTGGACTCCCCCGCGAGCGCGACCAGCGTTTCGAGCCGTTCGCTGATCACATCCACATGCGGCAGCTTCGACTCGTGCGGAAGAATGTCCCACGATGGGAAGAACAGCGGTTGAGTGTTGAAAGTTGAGAGTTGAGAGGCGGCGGCTGTGGCGGCCTTGGACTTTGGGCCTTGGACCTTGGACCAAGTGGAAAGGTCTTGATGAAAATTCTCCTGCGCCTTCAACCCGGCGGTGACGGCGACGATGGTGCGCCTAGGAAAATTCTCCCGCAGCAACGCGACCAGAAACGGCTGCGCCGCCGCACTGATCCCGTCGAGCGACAACACTCCTCCCAACTCCACGCGCCGGAGGAGGGCCTGCGCGGCGGGAGCTGAGGCGACTTGCGAGAAAATGTCCGTTTCCCTTTTGACCGCCGCGAAACTCGCAGCCGGGAAATGGAGCGTCAAGCAACGTGCCGCCAGCGTCCCGCTGGCGCGGCCTGCCTGGGAGCGCCCGCTTCCCGCCGGCGTGTTTCTGACGGAGGAACGCCTTCGCGCCGGCAAGGATGCCGGCGCTCCCAGGCAGGCCCGCCCTTGAACAAACAGCGGGCTGCTCCCGTCAGACCCGTGCACAAGTTCACCAACACATTTCAAAATCCAAAACTTATGAAACTGACTCGCATTCTCACTCTCACTTTCCTCGCGGCGGCACTCGTCGTCGCGCGCGCGGCGGAGACGCCCAAGGTTGGCGACAAGGCACCCGCCTTCGAGGCGAAAGACCAGGACGGCAAGACGGTGAAGCTCGCGGACTTCGCCGGGAAGCAGGCGGTGCTGCTCTATTTTTATCCCAAGGACAACACGCCGGGCTGCACCAAGGAGGCGTGCGGCCTGCGCGACCGTCTCGATGACTTGAAGAAAAAGGGCGTGGCCGTGCTCGGCGCGAGCCGCGATGACGCCGCGAGCCACAAGAAGTTCATCGCCGATCACAGTCTTACCTTCCCGCTGCTCACGGATGTGGATGGCAAGCTGACCGAAGCCTACGGCGCGGCGATGGCGGGCCGTCCGATGTCGCGGCGCGTGAGCTTCCTCATCACGAAGGACGGAAAAATTGCCCATGTCACCGACTCACCTTCCGCGGACAAACATCTGGAGGAAATGAAGGACGCGGTGGACAAGCTGTAACGGCTGTGGAGCGCCGGCTTCCAGCACGGCGTGCGGGGAGCAGTGAGATGCGACGCGCCGTGCTGGAAGCCGGCGCTCCGATCAAAGCGTGATTACAACAGGGCCGTTTCCGCTGCGTTGGTTTCCACCACTTCGAGCGGAACGCAAATCTTGAACAGCGATCCCTTGTCCGGCGCGCTTTCCACGGTGATGCGCCCGTCCATCCGCTCGACCAGACGCTTGGTCGTGGAGAGGCCGAGCCCGAGGCCTTCGTGCGTACGGGCGAGGGAATTTTCAATCTGCGCGAACGGATCAAACAGGCCCACCTGTTCCTCGGCCGAGATGCCGCGCCCGGTGTCGCGCACGGCGAAGACGATCATGTCCGGGCCGGTGGTCGAAGGCTCGACCGCGACTTGCACGGCGACCTCGCCCTGGCTCGTGAAACGCACGGCGTTTTCCAGCACGTTCCACAGCGCACGGCGCAGGGCCGAACGATCCCCGCGGACGCGCGGGGGCAAGTCCTTGCCCAGCGACAGACGGAGCGCGACCGGGCTGCCTTTCAGCATGGCCTCGCCTTTCTTGACCAGCTCGCGCGCCAGTTCGCGCGCGTCAAACTCCACGCTCACGGGCGCGAACGCGCCCTGTTCCAGGCGGGAGAAATCCAGGATGTGATCGATCTGCGTCATCAGCCGTTCGGCGCTGGAGCGCACGACGTCGGCGCTCTCGCGCTGGTCGGCGTTCAGGTCGGTGGTGAGCAGATAGTCGGTCATGCCGATGACGCCGTTCATCGGCGTCCGCAATTCGTGGCTGACCTTGGCGAGAAACTCCGACTTCGCATCGCTGGCCATTTCGGCGGCGGCCTTGGCGTGCGCGAGTTGCTCGTTCTGGACGAGGAGCAAAGCGCTTTGTTTTTGCAGCACACGATTGGCCTCGCTGATCTGGTCGTAGAGCCGCGACTTGGCGATGGCCACGGTGGCACGGTTGGCCAACTCGTTCAGGAAATCCATTTCGTCCGCCTTGAACGGACGCGGCTCCTCGGTTTCGAGCGCGAAGAGAATGCCGAGCAGCTTGTCGCCGTCGAGCAGCGGCAGGCCCACGTAGGCGCTGATGAATTCCACCGGCTCGTTGACCGTGAACGGATCTTCGCGCGTGACGTCGGAGGCGGCGAACGTCTCGTGGTTCTCGCGAATCCAGTCGCTGACGCGCGCCAGTTGCGTCACGGCCTCGAAACCCGGCGGCAGCACGCGCAGATGCGATGCGGCCACGGCGAACTGATCGTTCTCATGCACGAGCACGCACGCGCCGCCGCGCAACGGCAGGACGCTGGCCGCCGTCTCGGCGATGCAATCGAGCACGCGCGCGACCTCGGTGGATTCGCCGGTGGTCACGGCGAGCTTCGCGAGCGCAAGCTGGCGGCGATATTGTTGCTGGAGGCGCAACTGCTCGACGTTCAGCGCGGCGGCGGCGCGCTGGCGCTCAGTGATGTCGCGGAAGGCCGTGACCGTGACCTCGCGTCCTTGGTAGCTGATGCGCTTGGTGTAAAGCTCAACGTTCAGTTCCGTTTTGTCGGGCCGCTGCACCACGGCTTCAAAGGGGCGGAAGTTGCCGAGCAAAATGCTTTCCTCAATCACGTTGCGCGAGGCGCGGGTGAACCAGTCGAGGAGGTTCTGTTTGGGCAGCGCGTTGATTTCGCAATTCAGCAGCGTGGCCAGCGCCTGGTTGGTTTCCAGAATCACGCCGCGCTCATGAATCGCGATGCCCTCGAACGTCGCCTCATACCAGCGGCGGAAATGTTCGTCCTGCTCCTCGGTTCGCTCGGGCACAGCAGGAGCAACGGGGGACGGCTCGGGCGCGGAACGGAGCATCTGTTTGATGGTCTGCAATTGCAGGCGTTGAAAAATTATCGAGGCCACGCAGGAGGCGGCGAGCACGCCGCCGAAATAAAGCCAGCCCGACGTGAAGCCCGCCTGACGCGCCACCCAGTACCAGCCGCCGCCCGCGATCAGAATCACCACGCACAGCCCGCGCGGGGTGAACAGCAAAAAGCCCGCGGCCAGAACGATAAAGGCGAGCGGCGCGGTCTTCTCGGGTGTGATGCCGAGCGTGAACCAGCCCAGCGCGTTCAGCGCCAGCAGCACGCAGGTGAACTCCCCAAGCGGAAACGCCCAGCGCAGCGGCAGGCGCGGCAACAGCAGACGCATCACGAGCAGGAAGAACGCGGACGCGCAGGCCAGCACCCACGCCGGAATGCGGCTCCACGGAATGTCGTGGAGCATCGAGAGCGGACTTTTGAAATCCCAGCCGGCGGGATTCATCAGATGTCCGAACGCCACGACCATGAGCAAAAAGGCCAGCCCCACGGCGAGGCTTTGCAAGCGGTCGCGCGCCACCACTTCGAGCGAGGGCGCGGGCGCGAACTCCGCCGCGTTGGCGCGGAGCGGATTCGTGTCGGGCTGGCGGACGGCCTTCATGCGGAGAACGGGACGGACGCGAAAGGCACAGGCGGGCGCGCGCGGAAAACTTCTTTCCCGCGCTTCTCAAAGCCTGTCGTGTCGTGATCGATCTTTCTTTCCATCCAAAATATTTCGCCCGTGCAGGGTCTCCGCACGGGGCGGTTCAGACAATTACTTCAGCGCTTTCCACCGGACTCGTGCGCGCGCCGGGCGGCGTGGTCGCCGAGGACGTGGCGGCCACGTTGGCGACGTAGGCTTTCTGCGTCACGATGCGGTGGCGCAGCGCGAAGGTCAGCGCCTTGACCGTGAGTTCGATGAACATGAAGGGCTTGGCGATGACGTCGCTCGCGCCGCGCAGGGTTGATTGCGCGCGCGCCTGGAAGTCGGCCGAACCGGTCACGAAGACCACCGGGGTGGACTTGTTCGGGGTTTCGCTGCGCAGCTTGTCGCAAAGTTCGAAGCCGTTCATGCCCGGCATGTTGACGTCCAGAAAGATCAGATCGAACTTCGTCGATTTGGCCTTGGCCAGCGCGGCCTCCCCGTCCTCCACTGCGGTCGCCTTCAAGAAGGCCTTCTCCAGCGCATACACGATGGCGCGGCGCGAGAGCAGGTCGTCATCGACGATGAGGATGTCGATGGGCGGATTGTCGGCGAGATCGCCGGGCAGGCCGGGTTTGGAAAGCTCGGCAAAAAAATCAATCGCGTGCGCCGTGGTCCGCAGGGTGGAGGCGGTGATGGTTTTCGGCTTGTCGATCATTTCCTTGACGAGGGCCTCGATGGCCGCACCCATTTTGGCGAGGGTCGGCAGACCGGCCATGCTCGCGCTGCTGGCGAACGAGCGGACCTTGCGGAAGAGCGTCTCGACCTGGGGCGCACGCGCGGCTTCCTGCGTCTTGCTCGTCTCCTGCAACAGCCTGCGCATCTCGCTCACGAGGCCCGAAGTGGAGTTGTGGAAACTTTTCGTCAGCTCACTCTGAAAGACGTGATCCTCCTGCGAGCTGGCCAGGGCGGAGGGCGCTTCCGGCGCGGCGACCGGGACGCCCAGCGGATTTCCGACCGGCGGCGAGAGCAGCGTATTGATCACGTCGATGATCTGGCGGGGCGTGACGCTCGACTTGTTATAGACGGCGGACGCACCGGCGGAGAATGACTCGTGAATCATGTTCGCCACGTAGGCGTTCGTGAACACGACGACGGGCAGCTTCTCAAACTCGCGCATCGCGCGGATTTTTTTTAACAAGGCGATGCCGTGGATCTTCGGCAGCATGAGGTCGAGCAGCAGCGCGTCCGGCTTCATTTCGTAGAGCCGGTAGTAGCCCGCCTGGCCGTCGGCGCACACCTCCACCGTGAAGCCTTCTTTTTCCAAGCGGTTGCGGTACACATGCGCCACAATCGGATCGTCTTCGATAATTAGAACTTTTTTCATATTACTGGTGCTTACGACAGCGGCAGATTTTGCCCGGAGATAAACAGAGACACTTTGGTGCGCTCGAAAAGAGCCTTGAGTTGGGTGAGAACCGGCGCGGCGGTGGTGGTTCGTCCGCACATGCCCAACTGTTCAAGACTGCGGAATTGCGCCTCCATGGCGGTGATGCCGCAGACGCCCGCCGCGCCGGCGGCACTGTGCGCGACGCGCGCCACGGTGGCCGCGTCTTGCTGCACGACGGCGGCTTCCAAACTTTTCAACTGTTCCGTGGTCTGGTTGAGGAACAAGTCGGTGATTTCCATCCAACTCGTGCGCGAGCCGCCCGAAAATTCCAAGAGCCGATCGAAGTCGATCAGATCCTCATCACTGACCGTCGGTGCTGCTGGCAAAGGGGCGGCTGACGCGGTCGCCGCCACAATACTTGGCGTCCCGCCTGCCATCTCACCTACGGCTGCGGTTACGGCGGGCGGGGTGGCGTCATGAGCCTCAGCCCGTTGGCCCCATTTCTCCAAGGCCGCGCGCAACGCTTCGGGCCGGACCGGCTTCGTGAGATAATCATCCATGCCCGCGCCCAGGCACTTCTCGCGGTCTCCCATCATCGCGTTCGCGGTCATGGCGATGATGCGCAACGCCGGACGCGCGGACTGCCGTTCCATGGCGCGGATGCGCCGCGTGGCTTCCAGTCCGTCCATGCCCGGCATCTGCACATCCATGAACACCACGTCGTAAGAATTTTTCCCCACCGTCGCGAGCGCCTCCGCCCCATTCGAGGCCACGACCGGCTGGTAGCCAAACTGTTGCAGCAGTTTCGTGGCAACCTTCTGGTTGATGACGTTGTCGTCCGTGATCAGGATTTTCAGCGGCAGCCGCTGAGCCAGCGGGCCGTGCTTTTCCACCGGCACGGAACTTTGTCTCGGTGCCGAGCTGGCGTCCTGCGGCGCCCGGCGCTCGAAGAGTTCTTGCAAGGCCGTGCGCAACAGCGCGGGCTTGACCGGGGAATTCACCATGCGCCGGAGCAGCGGAGCGCGCGTCTCCATTTCCGGCGCGCCGAGCGGGCTGATGACCACATGCGGAATTTTTCCGAGGGCCAGGGCTTCCGCGACGGCGGGATTGGCCACCACGTCCGCATCAAGAATCGCGGCGGCGAAGGCGGAGCCGTGCAACTCCTTCACCACCGCCGCGGTGTCGCGGGGCCGCACACAAGCCGCGCCCCACCGCACCCCGATACGTTCGACAATGCCGCCGATGGCTTCATTGAGCGTGGCGATGAGCAGCCGCCGGCCGGAGAAGGGCAGCGCGGTTGGAACCGGCGTTTCCGCGTCCGGCGCACCCGGCAAGGGCAGTGTGAAAAAGAAGGTCGAGCCCTGCCCCGCAGTGCTCTCCGCCCACATGCGCCCGCCCATCAAATCGACCAGCCCTTTGCTGATGGCCAGGCCAAGTCCCGTGCCGCCGTATTCGCGTTCGGTGGAACTTCCCGCCTGCACAAACGGTTGAAAAAGTTTGGCCAGGTTCTCCGGGGCCAGGCCGATGCCCGAATCACGCACGGCAAATTCGATGCCCTGTTCTTCCGCGCGCGGCCCGGGGCTGTGGCGGAGGAGTTCGGTGTCGCCAGCAGGCCCTGGCTGGTGGGCGGCGGCCGGCTTCATGGTGACAATAACCTCGCCCGCGCCCGTGAACTTCACGGCGTTGCTCAGCAAATTGATGATCACCTGACGCACCCGCGATTCATCGCCCGTCACCATGTCCCGCAGGTCCGGAGCGGCTTCATAGGCGAGTTCAATACGCTTCTCCGCGGCCTTCGGCGCGAGCACGTCCATGGCCCCTTCGACGCACGCGGCGAGGGAGAAGGGGCGCTGCTCCAGTTCCATTTTGCCGGACTGGATTTTGGAAATGTTCAGGATGTCGTTGATGATGGTGAGCAAGGCTTCGCCGCTGGTGCGGATGGTTTCCACATAATCACGCTGGTCCGGGGTCAAGCCGGTGCCGAGCAGCAGGTCGGTCATGGCGATGACGCCGTTCATGGGCGTGCGAATTTCGTGGCTCATGTTGGCCACGAACTCCGACTTGTGCGCCGCCGAGCGTTCCGCCGCCGCGCGGGCGAGGCCAAGCTCGCGCGCCTGTTCCGTGAGAGAATCGTGCGCGCGCTTCTGCCGCGTCGCCGCGAGGAGGCGCGCCTTGAGTTCCGAGAGGGCGAACGGCTTGGTGATGAAATCGTGCGCGCCCAAATTGAAGGCCCGGATTTTTTCCTCAATGGTACCGTGCGCCGTGAGCACCACGACGGGAATGTGCGCCACTTCCGGCGACGCCTTGAGCGCGCGCAGCACGTCCAGACCATCCATGCGTGGGAGGCGCAGATCGAGCAGCACCACGTCGAAAATCCGGTCGTGAATTTTTTCCAGCGCTTCGAAGCCGTCCGCCACGGTCATGAACTCGTAATCCGGCAGGCCGCTGCTGATGGCGCTGGCGATTTGCGGCTCGTCCTCGACGAGCAACACGGCGGGCGCGGGGCCGTTCTCCAGAAATTCTTCCGCGCTCCGGGGGAGATCATGCGGCTGGGCGTCGGCCAGGCTTAACGATTCGAGTGCGATGTCTATCACCACCAATTCTTCGGCAGAAAAGAGGAAATGATTAAGCAGTCATCACTGTTCCGGGTCGTTTCTGGCGATCCGTTGCCGCTGCCTCCGCTAAACCTTCCGGCAAAATTGGCCGAGTAACGGACATGCCATTGGCGGGACGGAAAACTTTCACAGGAGGATCGCGAGCAGCGTCGCGCGCCGCGCACAGGAATTCTCATGGCCTGTTCGTCGGAGGATTTTGCCTCCTGCTGGCCCCGGTCGGGCACGCGGCGGAGGCTCCGACCTGGCTGCCGCCCTTCGCGCGGAAGTTTGCGGATTCCGGAAGTTTGACCCTGTTGGGGGTGGGACTGCTGGTGGTGGTGACACTCGTGTGCCTCGTCGTGAAGGCGAACAGGAGAAAGTCCCCGGCTCCCGGCCAGCCCAGTAAACCTGGCCCGCGCGTGGAAGTGAATCTGGCCAACCGCTACCGGGCGCTCTTCGAGAACGCCAACGATCTGATCCTCGGGACGGGGCTGGACGGACAGATTCTCTACGCCAACCAAGCGTGGCAGGAGACGCTCGACTTGAGCGAGCAGGACCTGACCTCACTCTCGATTTTTCAAGTGCTGCATTCGGAGTCCCTGGATAATTTCAAAACCAGCTTCGCCCGGGCCGTTGTGGGGGTGAAGATCAAGAATTTAGAAGCCACGTTCATCTCGAAATACGGCAAACGCGTGGTGATCGAAGGCAGCCTGCACGGGGAACTCGTCGATGACAAACCCGTCTCCATTCAGGGAATTTTCCGTGATGTCACGGATCGCAAGCGAGCCATGTCCGCCCTGAAACAATCGGAGGACCGTTTTTCCCGCGTCTTCGCGGCCAGCCCGATCGCGATCGGCATCTTCACCCTCGCGCAGGGCCGGTTCCAGGACGTGAACGAGAGTTTCCTCAAGATGCTTGGTTACGAGCGCTCCGAGGTCCTTGGCAAAACGGATCTCGATCTCGGCATCTGGCTTCAGCCCGGGGACCGCGATCTCATCATTGAACAGGCCCAGGGTCAATCCGTCCGAGACGTGCAGTGCAAGCTGCGCTCGAAGTCGGGTCAGGTTCGCGAAGCGCTGATCGCGGCGGAGTTGATCGAACTCAACGTCGAGAAAACATTACTGACTGCGGTCGAGCTCGTCCCGGAGCGCTGCCTCTTGCTGATGATCCATGACAATACGGAGCGGCTGAATCTCGAGGCGCAACTGCGGCAGGCCCAGAAGATGGAGGGCTTCGGCCAGCTCGCGGCCGGCATCGCCCATGACTTCAATAATGTGCTGACCGTCATCCAAGGGCACGCCGCCCGCCTCCGCAAGGCGGATGCCAATTCGACCGCCATCGGAGAATCGATTGAACACGTCTCGGTGGCGGCGGAGCGGGCCGCCAATCTCACGCGGCAGTTGCTCACCTTTTGCCGCAAGCAGGCCATCGTGGCCAAAGTGTTCCAGGTCAACGACACCGTGACCCACATCAGCCAGATGCTGGAGCGCGTGCTCGGCACCGACATTTCGCTGGAAGTGAAGCTGGGCCAGAACCTGCCGCCCATCTACGCGGACTCGGGGATGGTCGAGCAGATCATCATGAACCTGGCCTGCAACTCGCGCGACGCGATGCCCAAGGGCGGCAAGCTGACGATTGCTACCTCCACGGTCCGCATCACGCCGGGTGACGTGCAAAGACGCCCGAAGGCCCGCCTCGGCTCGCACGTTTGCATCACGGTGAAGGACGACGGCTCCGGCATGAGTGCGGAAACCTTGCGCCGGCTGTTTGAACCGTTTTTCACGACCAAGGACGTGGGCAAAGGCACGGGGCTGGGTCTGGCCACCGTGTATGGCATCGTGGACCAGCATCTCGGCTGGATCGAAGTGGACAGCGTCCTCGGCCAAGGCACCACCTTCAGCATCTTTCTTCCCGAGACGGACAAGGCCCTGATGAACAGCAGCAAGCCCGCGTCGCAAGCCCCGGTCCGGACCGGCACGGAGACCATTCTGCTCGTGGAAGACGAGGAACCGTTGCGGGAACTCGCCCGCCTCGTCCTGGAGGATCACGGCTACAAAGTTTTCGAGGCGGCTTCCGGGGTGCAGGCGTTGAAAGTGTGGGCCGCGCACAAGCACGAAACGGACATGCTGCTCACGGACATGGTGATGCCGGAAGGCATGACCGGGCGCGATCTCGCCGAGCACATCCAGGGCGAGCGGCCGGGCTTCAAGGTGCTCTACTCGAGCGGCTACAGTCCGGACGTGGTGGGCGGTCATTTCAAGCTGCCTCAGAATTCCATTTTTCTCGCCAAGCCGTACCAGCCGCTCGAACTGGCACGGGCCGTCCGCGAGTGCCTGGAGAATGCCAGCCCCTCGAGTGTTGACCCGCAGAAGTCGCTCGTGGCGACGTAGGCGGGGCTGGCCACCGTGCTCAACTTCGATGGAGCACGAAACCGACTGCGAGCGGCAGCGCTGGAGGCCCGTGGTTGCATTTTCAACGCCCAGCACCTGCACATCGACAGGGTCCACCGCGCGGCCAGGCCAGCCGAGGTCCTTCGGCGTTTGCATCCTCCAATTCCCCGTCCGGGCCGTGGCCACGCGGGGGCACCGCGTGGCAATTTTCCCGACGGAAAAGCCAATTCCCCTCCTCCAGGCATTTAGCTTCAGGCCTTTGTTGCCGATGGCTCTAGGTGTGAGAACAGATTTTCATCACCGGCAGCAGGTGCCCGGCCTGGGGCATGGGGCGTTCACTTTGGTGGAGGCGCTCGTTTCCATGCTTATTCTGGGCATCATGGTGACCGGAATGGCAAGCGGCTTTATGCAGTGCCACCGGACCGCCGAGTGGTCAGCCTATTCCTTGGCCGCCCAGTCTCTCGCCATGCAGCCGATTGAGCAGGCCCGGGCGGCGAAATGGGATCCGACCCGGTCGATACCGATGGATCAACTAGTTCAAGCCAACTTCACCCAACGGATATTTTCGCTGGATGTGCCGATTTCCGGAACGAACATCGTCTTTGCCACGAACCGAACTGTGATCCGCACCGTTTCCGTAAGTCCGCCCTTGCGAGAGATTGCCGTGGAATGCACCTGGAGTTTTCCCAAACGGGGCACGTTCACGAACCGAGTGCTGACTTTTCGAGCCCCCGATCAATGAACATTCTTTACTCAACCAGCCTGAAATCTTCCAGGCCCAAGGGTGCTTTTACCCTAGTCGAGATCCTGATCACCATGGTCACCGTGACCATCGTCCTGAGCGGGGCGATGGCCGCTTACATGTACGGGCTGAAGATGGTGCAGTTCATTCAACCGAAACTCACCGCCAGCGATGATGCGCGGAAATCAGTTTCTTTGCTGACGGAGGAAATTCGCTCGGCATTTGATGTCAAAGTCGGAAACCGGGTTGGCAGCACCTTCACCCCGGTGGCTCCCTTCACGTTACAACAGGGCAACGCCATCCGCATTTTCGCTTCCGCCAACACGAATCAGTTCGTGTTCTATTTCTGGGATGTGAACGACAAGACCGTGAAGCGCACGACCAACAACGCCACTTTCACGGCCGTCATCGCGGCGGCGGTCACCAACGAAATGGTTTTTGCCGCCGAAGACCTTTTCGGCAACGTCCTCACCCAAGACGTGAACAACCGCGTGATCGCGACCACTCTGCGGTTTTATCAGCTCCAGTATCCGAAGGTGGCCGTCGGACCCGGCAATTACTATGACTGGTATCAAGTGCAATGCCGGGTCACCAAGCGAACTTTGGATTGAATTATGAAACTACCCTTAACCCGTGGCAACCGTCGCGGCGCCAGTCTCGCCGTGGTGCTGGTCCTGTGCGCGGTCACGCTGCTCATCCTCGGCTCGGCGTTGTCCTGGGTGACCACAAACACCACCTTGTCCCAGCGCAACAATGAATACTTCCGGACCACGGCGGTGGCCGAGGCCGCGACGGAGAAAGTCATCTCCCGCATCATGGAGGATTACAAACGGGGGGGCGACAGTCTCGTCATCGCCAGCGTCAGCACCTATCGCGACGAGGTGCCGAAGTCAGCGGACAATGGGAAGATGGCAGCCACATACAAATTCACCGACGGCCAGGGAGGGAACAACAAGGTCTTCGTCCAGAACACGGCTCCCACGGAGTACAAGCTGCTGAACTCGCAGTATAGCGGCTTGCGCGGTTACACGACGCCCTTCCGCATCATTGCCAATGCGCAACAGCACGACACGTTGTTCAAGATTATTTCGGCCGTGCGTCAGGACATCGATGTGACCACGATTCCGTTGTTCCAGTTCGCCATTTTCTACAACCTCGATCTGGAGATTCATCCGGGGCCGGACATGGAGATCACCGGACGCGTGCATGGCAACGAGGATATTTATCTCCAGCCCGGGGCGAACCTGACGTTTCGTGAAGATGTCACGGCGGCGGGCACGATCCTCGACGGGAAGAAACCGGGCGATCCGCTGCTCCGCTCCGGGGGCACCATCACCTTTGACGGCGAGCGAGACAGTGGTGCCAGTTCGCTGAACCTGCCCATCGGCACGGACAATTCCCCCGCAGCGGTGCGTCAGGTCGTGGAAGCACCGCCGAGCGGTGAATCGCCCACGTCCCCGCTCGGCTCGCAGCGCCTCTACAACAAGGCGGACATGATCGTCACCATCCCCCCGAACGCCACCTCCCCCAACCACATCATCGTGACCAGCGGCATCATCAACAGCAAGGGCACCACCGTTCCGCAGCAACAGTGGGACGGGGCAGCGAACCTCTTAGGGTTCCTCAAACTGTCCTCCTTCTACAATCCACGCGAGTCCAGAACCGTCACGGCCCTCGACATTGATGTGGGGCGGTTGCGGCTGTGGAGCGGCAAGACCACGAACATTCTCCGGCCCAATCTTCCGGCGGGCGACGTGCGGATCATCTATGTGGATGACCAGCGGCCGAAGACCGCTTTGAAGGAGCCGGGCGTGCGCATGGTGAACGGCGCCATCCTGCCCACCAAGGGGTTGACCCTGGCGACGGCGGCCCCGATTTACGTGAAGGGGGACTACAACACCTCGGACACCAGCGGCCACGTCAGCAAGGACAACGACACCACGTATGCCCGTCCGGCGGCTTTGATTGGCGACGCCATCACCATCCTGTCCGACGCGTGGACGGACGCGCTCACCCTGCCCGCGCTGAGGTCAAGGAAGGCCAAAAAAACGACGGTGAACGCGGCGTTCCTGGCTGGCATCGTCGAGACCACACCCAGCGGCTACAGCGGCGGCGTGGAAAATTTCCCGCGCTTCCTGGAGGACTGGTCGGGAAAAGACTTCACCTACAACGGCTCGATGGTGGTCATGTTTCCCAGTCGGATCGCGACCGGCGCCTGGGGTGGCACCGGAGATGAATTCGGAATTTATAATGCTCCCACCCGCCGATGGGCTTTCGACACCAATTTCCGGGATGTGACCAAACTCCCGCCCGGCACCCCAGTGGCCCGCAAGATCTTGCGCAGTGTCTGGAAGACGATGAAGCCGAACACGATTGCCATCACCGGCCCTTGAGCCATGCGTTTTCCTTCCCCGATCCGGACGCTCTGCTGCCTGGGTGTTCTCCTAGCCACGGTGGCTTCCGCGTTCAACGTGAACGTGCGCACGGGGCGCGGGCGCGAGGGCCAAGTTTTCACGTCGGCGTACGTGGACGCGAACGGGGAACGTTTCGCCCTGGTAGTGCCGAACGGGTGGCAGGTCAGGGGCGGCACGAAGGAGAACACTTTTTCCTTGAACTCGCCGTCCGGGGAATCGCCCATCAACGTTGAATTTTCAGCCCAAGACGCGCAGCCGGTGCTCGCCAGCACCGCGACCATGCGACAGGCCGTGGTGCCCTTTCTCCAAGAGGCGACGTTGCTGGAGGAGTTCGCGGCCCACAGCGGATACGGCCCGGGCCGGGGGATGGACTTGTCGTTCACGTTGCAAGGGCACCGCCTGCGATCCCGAGTGGTCGTAATTCCGCTGGCGCGCGGGTTCGTGAATTTTTACGTGGCCTGCTCGGCGGAAAACCAAGAGTCGATTCTTCAGGTCCTGGGGGCCACGCTCACTTCGTTTCGCTCCGCACCCGCGAATGCCCGCGAGCAAATCACCACGCCCCAAGAGTTCCTCCCATCCGAAGCAGTCGAGCGTCCCAAGGCACGCCTCGCCGTCGCCGCACAGGAATTTACCGTGCTACACACGGAACCTCCCCCTCCGGCATCGAGTGCTGAGCCGGAGCGGAAAGCGATTTTCGCGGACTACGAAGATCACGTCCGGCTCGGCGTGGTCGGCATTCTCATGGCCATCCTGCTTTCGTACACGGTGGCCCGCGACCGGTGCGCGGCGGAAGTCCGAGCGCTCTGCGGCGGCTACCTGAGCGACGGGACCGCCGTGGCCAGTTTCAAAATGCCGGAGTGGTTCGCTCCGCCCAAGTTCCAACCTCAGCCGAATGGCGCGGACACGGCCCACGACTGGATGGCAGAGAAATCGCCCATCCCCGCCGAGATCAGTCTGGTGGAGAAATTTCTGGAAGAAGCTCCCGAATACCTCGGGAACATTCGCCAGGCGCTGCGCGCCCTCACGCGGTCCGGCAACGAAGCGGACTGGCAGGCCGCACTCACGCAACTGCCGAAGCATTTCGCCTCGCTCAAGGACCGGGCCAATTTCTGGGAGATGCGCCCGGTGTGGCAGATGAGTTCCGCCCTCGAACTGCTGGCCCAACGCATCGCGGAGAAGCCCAAGCACGCGACTCCTTCCACCCTGCGGACCCTCAGCGCCGCGGCCGATTTGTTGCAAAAACTCTGCGCTCCCGGCATCCGGCCCAACTTGATCATCGATCCGCCGATCAAAATCCTGGCGGTGGACGACGACACCTTGTGCATGCGTGCGCTCACCTTCGCCCTGCAAAAAGCCAACTTGGTTTCCGACTCGGCCGACAACGGGGTGAAGGCTCTCGCGCTGGCGACCGAGCAGGCCTACGACGTGATCTTCATGGACATCCAAATGCCGGAGATGGACGGGTTGACAGCCTGCAAGCGGATTCACGAGACGGAAGCCAACGCCGATACGCCGGTGGTCTTCGTCACCATCCAGTCGGATTTCCACACGCGTGCGCAATCGACCGTGATCGGCGGCAGCGATTTGATGGCCAAACCGTTCCTGGTCTTTGAGCTGGCGGTCAAGGCGCTCACGTTCGCCATGCGTAAACGTCTTCAATTGCAGAACTCCCACCTGCCCGGCAAACAAGACGCCACCGCGCCCGAAATCGCGCGCATGGGCATTGTCACCGCGATGGTCGAGGCGGGGCGCATTGAGCCTGTCGAGGTAAGCAAAGGAACAGCGACGGCGGAGGCGCGGCCCGAAGCCGACGGGACTGGGTACGATTTCCTCGACGCCGCGCCGGGCCACCTCGTCGCGATGCGTCAGGTGCTGGAGGAAGTGGGACTCGCGACGGACGAAACGAAACGCCAGGAGCATTTGGGCGATCTCTATCTCCGGTCCCATAGGTTCGCGACTGAAGCCGGGATGGCCGGCCTGCCGCTGGCGGCGCGGGTGGGATCCGCGCTTGAGGCATTGCTCAAGAAAATCTACGAAAAGCCCGAACGAGCCACCGCCTCCACGCGCAACACCATTGCCACCGCGCTGGATGTGCTGGACGACCTGCGCATACCGGGGCGGCGGCAGAAACTGGCCGATGATTCGCCCGTCCACCTGCTCGTGGTGGATGACGAACCGCTGGCCCGGCGCGCGATCACCGGTGCCTTGCAACTGGCTTTTGACAAGCCGGACAGTGCGGCCGATGGCACCGCAGCCCTCGCACTCGCGACGCAGAAATCTTATGACGTGATTTTCACCGATGTGCAGATGCCCGGACTGGACGGCTTCGAGCTTTGCGCAGAACTGCGGGCGAATGGCCCCAACCGCACCACGCCGGTCGTGTTCATCACCAGTCAAGACGACGGCGACGCGCGCGCGAAGGCGCAGCAGAGCGGCGGGAGTGATTTCATCGCCAAGCCGTGCCTGCCCAGTGAAATCACCCTCAAGGCCCTGACCTTCGTCATGCGTAAGCGGCTTCAGTTGCCGAAACGGGGCTCGGACGACGCCAGCTTCCCGGAGAGCCAGCCGGTCCTCGACGGCGTTCCCGCGCTGGCCAGCGAAGCGGCGGCGGCTTGAGGAAGGGACTGCGATTCGCGTGCCCACCCAGACCGGGTTCTGCGAATGCACCGGCCCGGCAGGACGTAGATTTACGGAAGACTTTTCCTGACGTGCGGCTTGTTCCGCCGGCTGGAACCTGCTTCACTGCGCCGTCATGAAAAAAGCGCTGCTTCTTAGTCTGGCCGTCGGGATGCTCTTGTTCACCGGCTGCGGTTCCCTGACCGCGCGCTGGCGCGGCCAGCGCGGGACGGCATATCCTGGAGTGAGAATGGATGCCGAGCACGCCACGCACTTCACCAGCGAGGGAGAATGGATTGCGCTCTTCGATATCCCGCTCTCCGCCGTCGTGGACACGTTGTTCCTCCCCTACGACTTGACCAAACCTTCGCCCGCCAAAGATCAACCGCAACAATCGGTGGATGCGGCGGAGCATTGAGCCGCGTTCCGGCTACTGCATCGGCATCATCAACTCCACGCGCTGACCGCCGCGCAGCACCGTCGCTTTAACTTTCTCCCCCGCCGTATGCTTCTGCAGCATCTGCCCCATGAACTCGCCTTCGGTCACGCGCTGCGACTGCCCGGCAAATTCCACGATCAAATCCCAAGGTCATTCATCAAAGCAAACTTTCCATACCGAAGCCGCGTGGCTGGAGGCGGAGGGGCATCCCGCCATGAACTGTGAAGAATGACGAGGGTGGTAGGGCGCGCTGTCCTCAGCGCGCCGCGCCGGAATCGGACGGGCGCTTGGAACTTCTCACGCCTCGCCCCGGCGCGATGAGGACACCGCCCTGCCCGTCACAGGTTCTAATCCGGAACCATGCAGTTGAAAGACCGGGGAGCACAGCCGCCCCGGCTGTAGTTCAGCGCGCCCCCGCGCTGAACCCGACGCGCGGGACCGCACTAAACCGTGAGTGTTTTCCGGCGCCCTCCGTGGGCCGCGAGGCGCGGCCCACGGCGCCCGGGGCGGGCGCGGTCCCGCGATCAACTGCATGGTTCCGGCTAATACGAAAAGCGGACCTCACTAAAGAATTTCCCTGACCCGTCCGCTGCTTTCGCGTAGGGTCAAAAACATGGCGCGGCCAACAAATATCACACTGTGCAGCTTCTGCGGAAAATCTCACGCGGAGGTGCGCAAGCTCATTCAGGGACCGGGCGTTTACATCTGCGACAACTGCGTCGTCCTCTGCAAGAGCGTGCTCGACAAGGAACTCGCCACCGTCGAGTCGAAGAAGCCCGCGATGATTCATGCGGTGCCGAAGCCGGTGGAGATCAAAAACTATCTCGACAAGTATTGCATCGGCCAGGACCAGGCGAAGAAGACCCTCGCGGTCGCAGTGCACAATCACTACAAGCGCATCCTCCACGAGCCGGCGGCAGCCAAGGGCGCGGATGAATTGAAGTCGCAGCGCGAAGGCGAAGTGGAGCTGGAGAAGAGCAACATTCTGCTCATCGGCAACACCGGCTCCGGCAAGACGCTTATGGCTCGCACGCTCGCCCGCATCCTCGACGTGCCGTTTGCCATCGCCGATGCCACCACGCTCACCGAGGCGGGTTACGTGGGCGAGGACGTGGAGAACATCATTCTCCGTCTGCTCCAAAGTTCTGACTACGACGTGAAGCGCGCCCAGCGCGGCATCGTGTATGTCGATGAGATCGACAAGATCGCGCGCAAGACCGAGAACGTCTCCATCACGCGCGACGTGAGCGGCGAGGGCGTGCAACAGGCGTTGCTCAAGATGCTCGAAGGCACGATCTGCAACGTCCCTCCGCAGGGCGGGCGCAAGCATCCGCAGCAGGAATACATTCGCGTCAACACCAGCGGCATCCTCTTCATCTGCGGCGGTGCGTTCACGGGCTTGGAAAAAATCATTCAACGTCGCCTCGGCAATCGCGTGATGGGTTTCAGCGCCGTCGAGAAAGGCCGCAGCGTGGCGGATTTTGATCGCGATGAAATTCTCCAGCACGTCGAGCCGGAGGACTTGATCAACTACGGCTACATCCCCGAATTCATCGGACGCCTCCCGATGGTCACGGTGCTGGAGCAACTCACGGAGGATCAGCTCGTGCAGATTCTCACCGAACCGCGCAACTCGCTCATCAAGCAGTACACCAAGCTGATGTCCCTGGAGGACGTGGAATTGGAATTCTCCGAGGACGCATTGCGTGAACTCGCGCGGCAGGCCATGAAGAAAGGCACCGGCGCACGCGCCCTGCGCAGCCTGATCGAGAAGCTGATGCTCGACATGATGTATGAAATCCCGAGCCGCGACGACGTGGCCGCGATCAAGATCACCGCCGCCGTCGTGCGCGGCGAAGACAAGCCCCTGCTCCGCCACAAGAACGAGAAGGCGGCGGCGTAGCGCAGTCTTCCTTTCGAAAAGTTTCTTTCGTGCTCAGCCCGGCGCGATGAGCAGACGGGCGCGTGATTTGCCAAAGCACTGCCTCCAGTTTTCCACCATCAGACAGCGGCTCTGAAGCGACCGCACTCCAGACGCTAACGCGCAACAACCGCCGCCTTGTCACTCGCGAAGCGTTTGGAGTGCGGTCGCTTCAGCGCCGCTTTCGGCCCGACCACGGCGAGCGGCGATGGACTCCTTGAAGCATCAAGCGCGGCGCCGCCCAAAAATTATCGCGCTGCTTTTCTCCGCCAGTTCAGGTTCACTCGCCGCGTGCCCGGAAAAATTCATCGCGCGTGAAAGCCTGGTTCAAACGCCTGCGGTTGAATGCTTGGGTGCTCGCCCTCGTCGTCGCCGCGCTGGGTTGGTTCCTGCATGAATTCGCGTTCGGCTCCGGGCTGGTCAATCTCAGCTATGACCTGCTGCACATTCTCCGGCAGAACAAGATTCCCGCGAACGAGGCGGTCATTGTCTATCTCGACGAGAAATCCTACCTCGATCTCAAGCAGCCGCAGAACAAGCCGTGGGACCGCGCGCTCTACGCCGCGATGATCGACCGCCTCACCGCCGCCGGTGCGCGCGCCATCGTGACCGACGTGGTCTTCAGCGACGCCAACCCCGAGGCCGCGGCCTCGGATCAAAAGCTCGCCGACGCCATGAAGCGCAGCGGACGGGTCATCATCGGGATCGAACATGTGCCGATCAGCCAGCAGGAGAAGCAGTTCATCCCGCCGGCCGAGGAGCTGCGCACCAACCTCGCAGACTACGGCTCGGTGGAAATGTGGTTGAGCCGTGATTTGATTTTACGCGCCCACTCACCGAACGAACAGGTTTCGAGCCTGAGCTGGACGGCGGCGAAATTTCAGTCCGCGCCCGTGACCACCAACATGGAGGCGGAAGCTTTTCAGCCCTCGCTCGATGTGCTCCAGCCCAACGCCTGGATTCACTACTACGGTCCGCCGAACTGGCTGCCCAGCGAACGCTTCTCGGACGCGCTCGATCCGGCGAAAGTTCCCGACGAAAATTTTCGCGGCAAAACGGTTTTCATCGGCGCGAAGGTCATCACCAAGCTGGCTCACGAACGCAACGACGCGTACCGCAATCCGTTCTCCTTTTGGGGCACCGATAAAAACGACACGCCGCTGATCTTCGGGGTGGAAGTGCAGGCGACGATGTTTCTCAACATCCTGCGCGGCGACTGGCTGCGACGGCTGCCGCTGCGCACGGAGTCGTGGATCATCATCGTGCTGGGCGCGCTGGCCGGATTCGGGCTGATGCGGCTGCGCCCGGTCTTCGCAATTGGCGTGGCGGTGCTGGCGCTCGCCGCCGTCGTGCTGATCAGCCGCGAGGTGTTTATCCGGCAGTTACTCTGGTTTCCGTGGCTGATTCTCTGCGTGCAAATCGGCTTCGCACTGCTCTGCTCCGTCGCCGTCAATTCCGTCCGCCTCTACGTCGAGAACCGCATGTTCGTGCAGTCGCTCGAAATGTATTTGTCCCCCAAGCTGGTGAAAAAATTCGCGGCGGACAAGGATCGCAAGCTGCTCAAACCCGGCGCGACCAAGCAGAACCTCACCATCCTGTTCAGCGACATCGCGGGCTTCACCACCGTCTCCGAAGGCATGGACTCCGACGAACTGGCCTTGATGATGAACGAGTATTTCCAAGGCGCGGTCGGCGGCTGCATTCACCCGACGGACGGCACGGTGGTGAAATACATCGGCGACGCCATCTTCGCCTTTTGGAACGCCCCCGACCCGCAGGACGATCATGCGGTGCGCGCGTGCGAGGCGGCGCTGCGCTTTCGTGAGCAGGGCAAGATTCCCGTGCGCGGTCGCAAACTCATCACCCGCATCGGCCTGCACACCGGCATCGCCAACGTCGGCAATTTCGGCAGCGACACCCGGGTGGATTACACGGCCCTCGGCGAGAACATCAATCTGGCCGCGCGCATGGAAGGGTTGAACAAGTATCTCGGCACCGACGTGCTCATCACCGGCGACGTGAAGAAGGAGATCGGCGACCGCTTCATCACGCGCTACCTCGGGCGGTTCATTCTCAAGGGCTTCGAGAAAAGCGTGGATGTGTATGAACTGGTGGCCTTGCGCGACAGGGGTGCCGCCCCGCAGTGGCACGGCGAATTCGAGACCGGGCTACGTCTTTTCCAGCAGCGGGATTTCGGCGCCGCCGCGATGTCCTTCGAGCGCGTGCTGGAATCCGCCAGCGACGAAAACACCACGAAGTTTTATCTCAAGCACCTCAAGGAAGTCGTGGACACACCGCCGCCGGAGAACTGGTCGGGCGAGGTCGAGTTGAAGGAGAAGTAGATTTGACCACGGAAACCACGGAACAGAATTCCCTCGCTGATTCCGTGTCTTCTGTGTCTTCCGTGGTTAACCCCTTCCCGTTTGCCAACCGGCCCGAAGTTCCTCCGCTGATTTTCCCGACGCGCGCAACTGACGCAGGCTCAACGACTCATGCCGCTTCGCCAGCCGTTCGCCTCGCTCATCCAGCATCAGCGGACAGTGGAAAAACTCCGGTGCCGTCAGCCCGAGGGCGCGGTAGAGCAACAGTTGCCGCGCGGTGGAAACCAGCAGGTCCGCGCCGCGCACCACTTCCGTGATCCGCATCGCCGCGTCATCCACCACACAAGCCAGTTGGTACGCCGGAGTGTCGTCCTGCCGCCAGACCACGAAATCGCCAAAATCTTTCCCGGCGATAAACTTTTGTTCCCCACAGTTTCCGTCCGTGAATGAAATCGGCTCGCCATCCGGGACCCGGAAGCGCCAGCAGAATTTGCGGTTTGAAACTTCAGCTTCCAGATGGCCGCGGCAGGTGCCGGGATAAATCGGTTCATCGCCTTCGACATGAGGCGCGGTGGCGGCCTGATGGATGTCTTTCCGGGAACAGACACATGGATAGATGAACTTACCCGCGCGGAGTTTTTCCAAAGTACCGCGATAAAAACTCATCCGCTCACTTTGATGGTACGGCGCGAACGGGCCGCCCACGTCCGGCCCTTCGCTCCATTGAAATCCAAACCAGCGCAAGTCTTCGATCATTTCGGTGACGAATTCCATTTTGAAGCGCGTGGCATCCAAATCCTCGTTGCGCAAAATCAAAACCCCGCCGCGCGCCTGTGCGCGCTGCTGGGCCATCCAGAACGTGCGCGCGTGCCCGAGATGCAGATGCCCGGTGGGCGACGGCGCGAGGCGACCGCGATAGGAAGACGCGGCATTCATTGGAAAAACCACGATTCAGCGCAGAGACGCGGAGAAGCAGAGGCACGGAGAGCAAATAAGGATTCAGCAGCAGCTCTGGCATGGACTGGTCTCAGGCCTGAAAGGCCGGCATTCATCAGCCCAGGGCGAAGCCCTGGGTTGCAGATTTCGCAAATCTCAAGCCCTGAAAGGGCGAAACGAACACTGGTTGGAAACGCGTGTTGCCGGTGTCGCCCTTTCAGGGCTTGCCCGATCTGGCGCGGTGTCCCAGGGCTTCGCCCTGGGCTGACGAATACCGCCCCGTTGGGGCTGAGAAACGTCCGAATGCTCATCAGCAGTCTATGGTTGAATTCACCGCCAGCCACTCGCTGAACTTGGGCAGCGGCGTCCGGAGGACGCATTGAATCTTGCGGATGTCCACCGAGCAATCGGGCGAGCGGCGCGGGCCGGTGAAGTTGTTCACCGAATCGCGTTCAAGACGCGGTTGAAGCTGCGGCCAGCGCGCGGCGAGCAATTCACCAATCTCGTAGCGCGACACCCGCTCCGCTCCAGCGAGATGATAGAGGCCGGGCTGTTCCGCCGCCGCCAGTTCCCACACCGCACGCGCGGTGACTTTCGCCGCGATGGGGCAACGAAATTCATCGGTGAACAGCGACAACACTTCGCCGCGTTGCCACGCCGCGCGCCAAAGTTCGTTGAACGCATCGCCGCGCGTGGTGACGCCAGCGTTCAGTGAAGTGCGGACGACAGTGTGACGCGGATTCGCCAGCACGATTGTCTCCGCGTCCAGTTTCGTGCGCGCATAAACGTTCAGCGGATTCGGTGCGTCGAGTTCAGAGTAATTCCCGCGCGTGCCGTCGAACACGAGGTCAGTGGAGAAGAAAATCAGCGGGATGTCCGCCGCCAATTCGCAAATCACGCGCGTGACTTCCACGTTGTTCAACCGCGCCAGTTCCGGGTTCGCCTCGCACGCACCTGTCTTGCTCATGGCCGCGCAGTGGATGACGAGTTGCGGACGCTCGCGCTCGAAGGCCGCGCGCACGGCGGCGAAATCAGTAAGATCAAAATCCGCCCGTGTCAGCCCGCGTGCGTTCCAGTCACACGGTGCCGCGCGCACAATCTGCGAGCCGATGAGTCCGCCGGCGCCGGTGATCCAAGCGAGGCTCATATTCGTGGCCGGCCAAAAGCGGCGCTAAAGCGACCGCACTCCAAACGCTGGCGCGCAGCATCCAACGCGTCCCCACTCGCGGAGCGTTTGGAGTGCGGTCGCTTTAGCGCCGCTTTTTTTTCACGCGAGGCAAGTTCGATGCTGGTGTTGCTGACCACCACGACACCTCAATCAATCAACCGCTTCGTCAGATCCCCGTACGCATCAATGCGCCGGTCGCGCAGGAACGGCCAGTGCGTGCGGGTGACATCCACTTTGGTGAGGTCGAGCGGCACGAGAAGGTTCTCCTCCTTATCCACGCTGGCTTTGGCGATGATTTGGCCGGAGGTGCCGGCGATGAAACTCTGGCCCCAGAACTCGAGGCCATCCCCACCCACGGGGCGTTCCAGTCCGATGCGATTGGCCGAGGCGACGTAGCAGCCGTTCGCGACGGCATGGCTGCGTTGGATGATTTCCCACGCGCCGTACTGGTTCGCGCCGTATTCTTTTTTCTCCTTGGGATGCCAGCCGATGGCGGTCGGATAGAACAGAATCTCCGCGCCCTGCATCGCGGTCAGGCGCGCGCCTTCGGGATACCACTGGTCCCAGCAGATGAGCACGCCGATCTTCGCGTAACGCGTCTGCCACGCTTTGAAACCGAGATCACCGGGCGTGAAATAAAATTTCTCGTAGAACAACGGATCGTCCGGGATGTGCATCTTGCGGTAGCGGCCGAGCAACGCGCCGTCTGCATCAATGATGACCGCCGTGTTGTGATACACGCCCGCCGCGCGCTTCTCGAACAGCGAGGCCACGATCACCGACTTGTATTTCTTCGCGATCTTTTGGAACGCCTCGGTGCTGGGGCCGGGAATGGTCTCGGCGAGATCGAAGTAGTCGTGGTTCTCGCTCTGGCAGAAATACTGCGAGCGAAAGAGTTCCTGCGTGCAGATGATCTGCGCGCCGTCTTTCGCGAGGCGCTCGGTCTGCGCGAGCGTCTTCTTCAAGTTCTCGGCAGGCTTCTCCGAGCACGCGGTCTGGATCAGGCCGACCTGGACAATGTTTGGTTTCTTCATGGATGAAAAAGCTGCGGGGAAAGTAGGACAGGCATCCTGCCTGTCTCACTAATTTTTTTCGGAGCCGATCTGAAAATTCGCGATGGGTAGCACAGGCCACTGGCCTGTGCCGCCGGGCTACCAGCCCGGCGGAAGGGTGAAGGCGGCGATCCAGACCGGCATGATCTCAACCGAGGAGGCTCCCTCTCCTTCCGCTGGGCAGGTTGCCCAGCGGGACGGGCTGGTAGCCCGTCCCACCCATTCTCACACCACGCGGATGGATTTCTTGGTGTTGCGCGTGTGGCTCGTGTTCCGCGCGGTGCGGCTGGATTTGGTCGTAGTCGTCGTCCGCGTGATGCGCGCGGTGCGTTCGAGGAGGCGGGTGCTGCCCTTGGCGTCGCGCGTGGCCATCGCGGGATCGAGTCCGAAGAGACTGCGCACGAACTTGCCGAGCGTCTCGTTCGTCGGGCCGTAGCCGCCGCTGTAAATGTAGAACTCCAGATCGTAGAGCAGTTCATCCGCGCTGCTGTAGCGGTTCTTCAGTTCGCGCGAGAGCGCGCGCTGGAGAATCGTGTTCAGCTTGTCGTCCACGCGCTTGTCGAGTTTGCGGAAGTCGGGGATGGGCATCTTCATCACGCGGTCGCGCGACTCCTCGGCGTTCACGCCTTTGAAAATGTTTTTCCCGAGCAACAAGTGCGCGAGCACGATGCCGAGCGAGAACAGATCCGAGCGCTTATCGGTGATTTGAAAGTCCGCCTGCTCGGGACTCATGTAGTCGGCCTTGCCGGCGACGACTTCGCCTTCCTTGTCCGTGAGAAAGCCCGCCGCCTTCGCCACCCCAAAGTCCGTCAGCTTAACGTCGCCCTCGAAGGCGATCATGATGTTCTTGTAGCTCACGTCGCGATGGACGAGGCCGAGGAGTTTGCCGTTTTTGTCCGTCTTGTTGTGTGCGTAAGCGAGGCCGCGGCAGATGCGGCTGGCGATGAAAACGGCGAGTTCCGACGGCAGCTTTTTGTTCTTGTCGCCCATCTGTTGCGCGAACTGCTCGAGGTTCACGCCGTTGATGTATTCCATCACGATGTAGTAGATGCCGTTCAGTTCGCCGAACTGGTAGGTCTGGACGATGTTGGTGTGGATCAAGTCGGCGACGAGCTTGGCCTCGCCGATGAAATTTTCGATGAACTCCTTCTGCGTGGCGAAATTCTGGCGGATGACCTTGATGGCCACGCGTTTGACGAAATTGCGCGCGCCGTGCTGTTCCCCCTCGTACACAATGCCCATGCCGCCTTCGAAGATTTTGCGGACAACTTCGTAGCGTTGTTCGCCACGGATGGAAAACAGGCTGGCCATGTGCGCGCGATGTTCTGGAATGGCGGGGTCAAGTCAAGCCCCGCGTCCGCGCGGTTCGCCCTGGAGCGAAGGAGAACAATTTTTCCGGCTTCGCGTCCCTGACGATCTTTGCGTGAGGTCATTTTGAAAAATCACCACGCGCGGGCGCAGACGAAAGCCGTATTTATGCTGGGAAAAAATTCAGAAAATCTCTTGCGCCACTACTTTGGAGAGATTTAATAGGGGTCGAGTCGGGCGACTCAGCGCACAAACATAAACAAAACAACCAATAAAAACAGTATGGCAAAAGCTCTCTCCAAATCCCAAATCGCGGCGGCCGTGGCCGAAAAGAACGGCCTCACCAAGAAACAGGCCGTGACCATCCTCGAGTCGATCACCGACCTCGCCTACAAGAACGCGAAGAACAGCTTCACGCTGCCCGGCCTCGGCAAGCTGGTGCTGGTGAACCGCAAGGCGCGCATCGGCCGCAACCCCGCGACCGGCGAGTCCATCCAGATCCCGGCCAAGAAGGTCGTGAAGTTCCGCGTGGCCAAGGCCGCGAAGGACGCCATCCTCGGCGCGAAGTAAGCGCACACGGTTTCTCAAAAAAGGCACTCTGCCCCGCAGGGTGCCTTTTGTTTTTTGAGACCGGGCAGGCCGGGAAGGGAGTGACGTAGTGGTGGAGTCGTGGAGGACGGACTCAAAGTTTCCCGCCGCCCCATCACTCCAATACGACAAAACTCCATCACTCCGCCCCCTGCCCCACACCAATGAAATTCGCCATCGTCGGTTGCGGCGCGCTCGGCAGTTACTATGGCGCGAAGCTCGCACGCGCCGGGCAGGAAGTTCACTTCCTGCTCCGCAGCGATTACGACGCGGTACGCCGGCGCGGCCTAGCGGTGCGCAGTCCCGAGGGAAATTTCCACATCAATCCCAAGTGTGCGCGCACCCCGGAAAAAATCGGCGTGTGCGATGTCGTGCTCATCGGATTAAAGGCCACGGCGAACGATCAGTTTCCGAAACTGTTGCCGCCGCTCGTCGGCCCGCACACCGCCATCGTCACGTTGCAGAACGGACTCGGCAACGAGGAGCAGCTCGCCGCGCTCTTTCCGCCCACGCAAATTCTCGGCGGCCTTTGCTTCGTCTGCCTCAATCGCGTCGCGCCCGGCGTCATCGAGCACCTCGCGCACGGGCGCATCGTGCTCGGAGAATTTTCCGGCTGGCCCGAGCCGCGCACGCACGACATCGCCTCGGCCATCCGGCACAGCGGCGTGCCGTGCAAAGTCACCGACAACCTGCGCCGCACGCACTGGGAGAAACTCGTCTGGAACATCCCATTCAACGGCCTCGGCGTCGCGAGCGCGGCGGGCTACGACGCGCTGATTTCTGGTGAAGTGAATCCCGCGACGCCGCTCACACCCTGCCTCACCACCGACAAGCTGCTCGACGGCGCGCGCTGGGAAACACTCGTGCGTGAGTTGATGCTCGAAGTGATCGCTGCGGCGCGTGCGCTGGGACTGCACATCGAAACAGGCTACGCCGATTTTCAAATCAACCGCACGCGCAGCATGGGTGCCTACCGCGCCTCGACGCTGATCGATTTTGAGCACGGGCAGCCGCTGGAACTGGACGCGCTGTTTCTGGAGCCGCTGCGGCAGGCGCGGCGCGCTGGTGTGACGACGCCAAGGCTCGCGGCGCTGTGTGCCGTGCTGTCCAACTGCCGCAAGCCCGGAGGGCTTGAACGTGAATAGCCCCCGGCGAAACCGGGGGATCACGCCACGAAATGCAACCGACCTCGGAGGGGTCGAACCATGCCAATTGAACAAGTGACACGATTCAACCGCATCCGTGGTTGAGCAACGCCGAACGCTCAATCCCCGGGTTCGCTCGTCCCTCGCGACGCGGCGCTATTCATGTTCAAGCCCTCCGGGCTTGCCGCGTGATTAAACCATCACGCTTGTCTCGACCACTCGCGCGCTTGCCAGTCACGCTTTCACAAACGTAATTTCCCGCTGCTCCGGTCACGGGGCGGCGGCTGGCCGTTCGTCATTCGTCATTGGTCATTCGGTATTTTTATCATGAGTGTTCGTGTTCGATTCGCGCCCAGCCCCACCGGCTATTTGCACATCGGTGGGGCGCGCACCGCTTTGTTCAACTGGCTTTACGCCCGCCACACCGGCGGCACCTTCATCCTCCGCATCGAGGACACGGACGAGGCGCGCAATTCGCAGGAGGCCATTGACGTCATTCTCAAAGGATTGAAATGGCTCGGCCTCGACTGGGACGAAGGCCCGACCACGCCCGACCCGCGCGGGCCGAGCAAGGGTCCGCACGGCCCTTACTTTCAATCGCAGCGCAAAGAGATTTACGCGAAGCGCGTGCAAGAGTTGAAAGATCGCGGCGCGGCCTACGAACGCGACGGCGCGATTCGTTTTCGCATGACGCGCGAGCCAATTCTCATTCCCGATCTCGTCGTCGGCGACGTGACGCGACCGCTCACCGACCGCGAGGAAGCTGATCCTGATTTCGTGATCGTGCGCTCGGACGGGCAGCCGGTGTTTCATTTCGTGAACGTGGTGGATGATTTGGAGATGGGCATCACGCACGTCATTCGCGGCGAAGATCATTTGTCGAACACGGCGAAGCACATCGCGCTCTTCCGCGCATTTGGCGTGGAGCCGCCGAAGTATGCGCACATCCCGCTCATCCTGAACCAGGACGGCTCGAAGATGAGCAAGCGCGACACGGGCGCGTCGCTGACGACGTACATGGACGACGGTTTCATACCGGCGGCGGTGGTGAATTACCTCTGCCTGCTCGGCTGGTCGCCCAAAGACAATCGCGAGAAGCTGCCGCTGGCCGAGGTGATTCAGCGCTTCGATCTGCCGCAGATTCTCCGGCACAACGCGAAGTTCGACATGACCAAGCTGGAATGGCTCGCGGGCGAATACTGGCGCGAAGTGGACGATGCCACGCTGCACACGCAAGGCGCGGAAGCCTTGCGCCGGGGCGGCTGCGCGCTGGAAAATTATTCCGCCGATTACGTGCGCGCCGCGCTCGACACCTGCAAGGGCAAGGTGAAGAAGTTCGGCGAACTGCCCGCCTACGCCGGCTTCTACTTCCACGACGACGTGAAGCTCGATCCCGCGCTCGTCGCGAAAGATTTGACGCCCGAGAACAAGCCGCGCGTGCAAAAGCTGCGTGAGGCCTTCGCCGCCGCGCCGGAATTCAAAGCCGCTGCGCTGGAACAAATCTTGAAGGCGACCGCCGCCGAGTTTGGCATCAAGGCTGGCCCGCTCGTGCATCCCGTGCGCTACGCCACGACCGGCGCGGCCGCAGGACCGAGCCTGTATCACCTGCTGGAGATTCTCGGCCGCGAGCGCGTGCTGTCGCGGCTGGATCGCGCGCTGGCGCAGACATGAAATCAAAACCACGGAAGACACAGAAACCACGGAATGGAAAAACGCGTTTCCAAGTTTTCTCCTTCCGTGTTTTCCGTGTTTTCCGTGGTTAATTCTAATGCGCGATCAAATTGAGCCTACGAACGCAACCGGACTTCATCCCGGCTTTGGTTCTATGTTCTGATTAGTCTCATCTTGAACGCGACTTAGAATAATCCATGAGCCACGAATCTCTTTCGCTCGTCGCCGCTCTCTGCCCGCAGTGCGCGCTGTGCTGCAACGGCGTGCTTTTCGCCGACGTGCGCCTTCAGAAAGGAGATGACGCGAAGCGACTCACGGCGCTCGGCGTGCCGTTGAAGAAGCGCGGCGCGATCACGCGCTTCATCCAGCCGTGTTCCTGCCTCGAAGGAAAACTTTGTCGCATCTACAAAGAACGTCCCACGCGTTGCCGCACCTTCGAGTGCCGATTGCTCCAGCGCACGCAGGCGGGCGAAGTCACCGAACGCGCGGCGCTCAAGACGATTCAAGCCACGCGCCGCCGCGCGGAAAACGTCCGCCGCATCCTGCGCGAACTCGGCGACACGGACGAAACGGTGCCGCTCTCCCGCCGTTATCAAAAGATGATGCGTGAACCGATTGACCTCTCGGCCGGTGAGCGCATCGGAGACTTGCGCGGTGAACTGATGATGGCCGTGGCCGAACTGGTCGGCACGCTGGAGCGGGATTTTCTTTAATAAGTCGCGGCCTCACCATCAGCGCGGGCGTCCTGCAAATCGGCGCGCGCGGCACGGCGGGCAGCGTCGGCCTCTAGGCCCCGATCACGAACCACGCCAGCGCGCGCAATCGTCAATCGGCTTGTCCCCGCTGCGCGCAGTGCTACGCTCCGGTCCCGTGAGCGCCGCCGACACTTCAGAACGCAAACCACTCAAGATGGTGGAGTGCGGCGCGTGCCGGGTGAAAGTTTTCATCCCGTCGGACCTCAAGCCGTTCGAGAGCATTCCCTGCACGAAGTGCGGTCATCCGGTGCTGATGCCCATGACCTTCCGACAGTTCGAGTTGCGGTCCATCATCGCCTCCGGCGGCATGGGCACGGTGTATCGCGCGTGGGATTTGAATCTGCATCGCGAGGTCGCGGTGAAGATGCTCAAGCGCGAGATGGCCGAGGACCAGGAGGTGATGGCGAGCCTCTACCGCGAGGCCCGCGCGACGGCCGCGTTGAACCACACGAACATCATCCACATCTACACGCTGGAGGAGGAGGACGGGCAGCCGTTTCTGGTCATGGAACTGGCGGACCACGACAGCCTGGACAAGCAGATTGATCGCGAGGGACGGGTGACGGAATTGCGCGTGCTCGACGTGGCGGTAAAAATCGCCTCCGCGCTCGACACGGCCTTGAAACGCAACCTGCTCCACTGCGACATCAAGCCGGCTAACATTTTGTTCAACTCGGACGGCGAACCGAAGCTCGTGGACTTCGGCCTGGCGCGGCACACGGATGGCGATGCCGCAGACTCCGACGAGATATTCGGGACGGTCTATTACGTGGCCCCGGAGAAAGTGCGTCGCGAACGCGAGACGTTTCACTCGGACATGTATTCGCTGGCGGCCACGTTGTATCACGCGATCACCGGGCATGTGCCATTCGACGGAGAGACCGGCGACGACGTGGTCATGGCCCAGGTCAATACGCCGCTCACTCCGCCGATGGAAGTCCATCTGGAGATCAGCCAGGCGACCAACGATGCCCTGGTCATCGCGCTCGCCAAGGATCCGCGCGACCGCTTCCGCAGCTACGACGAATTCATCATGGCCTGCACCGCCGCGCGCAGCCAGTTGCTCATCCAGCAATTCCGCCCCGGCGAGGAGGCGGAGGCCGGCGCACCACCACCCGTCGGCAAGGGCTGGTGGAAGAGATAGGCAGAAATCCCAAATCCCAAGATCCAAATCCCAAACAAGATCCAAATTTCAAATACTAAAAAGAGGTGGAGGAGCGGATGATTCAGGGCTCAGTCCGCCGCCTCGGCTTCAACACCCGCCGTCTCGTGCGTCCTTGGGAAGTTGGAACTTGGAGCTTGGAATTTATTTGGGATTTGGAGTTTGGGATTTGGAGCTTATTGCCAAAAAGAATCTTTGATGTGTCTGCTCCGGCTTCCGCCCTCTTTCGCGTTTGGCTTTTCTAAATTTGTCCCTACCCTCCGCGCCTATGTTCGACAGCCTGACCAACAAGTTGCAGAAGGTTTTCAAAGACCTGCGCGGCCTGGGCAAAATCACCGACAGCAACGTGGGCGACTCGCTGCGCGAGGTGCGCATGGCGTTGCTCGAAGCCGACGTGAACTTCAAGGTCGCGCGCGACTTCATCGAGCGCGTGAAGGAGAAGTCGCTCGGCGCGGAAGTAATCCAGAGCGTTCATCCCGGACAGCAGATCGTCAAAGTCATCTACGACGAACTCGTGGCGCTGCTTGGCTCGGAGAACGCCGCGCTGAATCTCACCGGCTCGCCCGCATGCATCCTCATGTGCGGCCTGCACGGCTCGGGCAAAACGACCACCAGCGGCAAGCTCGCGCGCCTGCTCGCGAAGCAAGGCCGCACGCCGCTGCTCGTGGCGGCGGACGTGTACCGCCCGGCGGCGATGGAACAGCTCGCCACGCTCGGCAAACAGGTGGACGTGCCGGTCTTCGTGATGCAGGGCGAGACGGACGTTTTGAAAATCGCGCGCGAGGCACTGGCCTTCGCGAAGGAGCACAACCGCACCACGATCATTTTCGACACGGCGGGCCGGTTACAAATCGACGAAGTGCTGGTGCAGGAGTTGGTGAAGTTGCGCGACTTCATCAAGCCGCAGGAAATTCTCCTCGTGCTCGACGCCGCCACCGGTCAGGAAGCGGTGAACGTCGCGACGCATTTTGATCAGGCGTTGCAGATCACCGGCAGCATCCTCACCAAGCTCGATGGCGACGCGCGCGGCGGCGCGGCCTTGAGCATGAAGACGGTCACGGGAAAGCCCATCAAGTTCATGGGCGTGGGCGAGAAGCCCGAGGACTTCGAGCCGTTTCATCCCGAGCGGATGGCCTCGCGAATTCTGGGCATGGGCGACGTGGTCAGTCTCGTCGAGCGCGCGGCGGAGGCCGTGGACATGGACGAAGCGGCGCGCATGGAGGAGAAGATGCGCAAGGGCCAGTTCTCGCTCGAAGATTTCCTCGACCAGATGCGCGCGATGAAAAAGCTCGGCTCACTCCAGAGCATCGTGGGCATGTTACCCGGCGGCGACAAGATCACGTCCGAGCAGCTCGATCAGCAGGGGAAGGAATTCAAGCGCATGGAGGGCATCATCTGCGCCATGACGATCAAGGAACGTCAAAGCCCCAATCTGCTGAACGCTAAGCGTCGTCTGCGCATCGCCGCCGGCAGCGGCGTGAAAGTTGCCGAAGTCAACACGTTGATGAACAAGTTTGCCCAGATGCAGCAGATGATGAAGAAGTTCGGCAAGATGCAGAAGATGATGGGCAAGATGGGCGGGAAGATGCCGGGGATGATGCGGTAGCAGGCGGGTTGCGGAAACTCACCAACTCAGAGCCGCGCGGTGAATGTAGCGTCAGGCATCTTGACTGACGGTGAGCCGTGGCTTCCAGCCCGGCGGAACGAAGCGTCGAAGTGAGCGGCACGCTGTTATTTCAGGCCGCCTCCCCAAGTCTGGCATTTTCCGGGCGGCTGGTAGCCGGCCCTCCCTGGCCGGCAGGATGCCGGCCGCCACATTTTCAAACCGGCTCGTGGGACCGCGCCCGCCTCGGGCGCCGTGGGCCGCGCCTCGCGGCCCACGGAGGGCGCCGGAAAACACTCACCGTTTGGTGCGGTCCCGCGCGTCGGGTTCAGCGCGGGGGCGCGCTGAACTACAGCCGGGGCGGCTGTGCTCCC
>Ga0163150_10000892_pt1 | contig 53122 bp, 42 predicted proteins | sample OliLakLV19P2IB_FD_148628 | JGI IMG/M metagenome (GOLD analysis project Ga0163150, IMG submission 148628) | Freshwater microbial mat bacterial communities from Lake Vanda, McMurdo Dry Valleys, Antarctica - Oligotrophic Lake LV.19.P2.IB | ecosystem: Environmental > Aquatic > Freshwater > Lake >...
GCCCAGGGCAATCCCGGTTTTGTCCATTCGCCAAATTTCTTTTTCCATAGCCCGGCAATAGCAAATGCAAAAGGAACAATGGTAGAAGCAAAACCCATAAACAAAACAGGAGGATGAATAACCATCCAGTAATTCTGCAACAATGGGTTCAGGTCGTTGCCATCTTTAATAGATAACATAAAATCCTGCCGCAAGCCTTGTGTAATATCACCATTAATATGCAATGCCGGGGCATTGTCTAAAACACCAGAATCTCTTAGTAAAATAAAAGGGTTGGAACCCATCTTCCAGCCAAAAATGTAAATACCTGCAATCATGGTGGCAAGGCAAAACTGTGCAAAGCTTATCACCGTCATAACTGGGGCTTCCCATTTTTTACTTGTTCTTATCAGTATGACACCGAGTACACAATGCCAGACACTCCATAGTAAAAAACTTCCTTCCTGGCCTTCCCAGAAACAGGCCAGCATATATTTGAATTCTAATGAACGGCTGCTATGTTGCCAGGCATATTTATATTCAAACAGATGCCCATGAATGATATAGAATAAAATACCAAAGATGGCAACAACAGAAACTATTTCGGTGAGAAAAGCATAACGGGCCAATTTTTTCCAATGGGCTGCATCTGAATCATTTTTGGATTGCGCCGATTTGAAATAGGAGAAGGTGGCAATCAACGATGCAACTAATGAGAGTACAATAAAAAAGTGTCCTAACTGACCGGGTAAAAGATGCTCGCCGATGTAGTCCATTCCGGTTTATTATTTGTTAGCTGCTGAATTGGATGATGCCGGGCCTGCCTGCCGGTCAGGCAGGTTGGTAGCAGAAGTAGTTTCAACTTTTTTTTCTGTTTGCTGCCCCGCTGAACTATTCTCCCTGGGCTTCATTTCCTCTTTGTATTTAGAAGGACATTTTGTTTGCACATCTTTACACTCAAAGTGGTCGTTTTCATATTTACCTTTTAGCACAAGCCTTTCACTGATCATCAGGTTGGGTATTTCACCATTACGATACACCACTTTCATGGTTTGGTTGGTACTATCCATTGCCACCGCATGAAAACTCAGGTAATTGGCATCCTTTGTTGCATCGTATTCTACCGGCTTAGTTTTGTCCAGCTTAACAGCCACATGCACAAATTTTCCCGGTTTGGCTTTCGCTTCTGCAATTGTTTCGTAAGTGGAGCCGGTATTCAGTAAGCTAATCAGCAGTGCAATAGTGCCTGCAATGAATACAAGCAGTATGATATGTATCTTTTTCATGTGTTTATCAATATTTATTTTGGTCACATGGAATTCGCCATTAAACCCGGTTCTTATTAGCAGCCTTTGCCTTAGCTCATTTCATGTTCCTCTGTTTGCGGAGGCAAAGTTAGGCCAAAATGCCTAACAGAATCAGGTCTTGTTGAACAGGGTTTCAAATTAGTTGCAAATCGTTGACGTTCTTTTGAGAGGTGGCTTTGCCCTTATCTTTGTTATTAATCCGCCTAAGCTTTAGCGTAGGAGGAGTCATCTAAAAGACACTTTTTATATGTTATTCCAATTGAATGAAGAACAATTGATGATTCAGAAAGCGGCCAGAGATTTTGCCCGCAACGAATGCCTGCCAGGTGTTATTGAAAGAGACGAAAAACAGGAATTTCCCCGTGAACAAATAATGAAGTTGGCCGAATTGGGCTTTATGGGTATGATGGTGGATCCAAAATATGGTGGTGCCGGAATGGATACAATTAGTTATGTGCTGGCAATGGAGGAAATAAGTAAGATAGATGCCAGTGTGAGTGTAGTAATGAGTGTAAATAACAGTTTGGTGTGCTATGGTTTGCAGCAATATGGCAATGAGGAGCAAAAACAAAAATATCTTACCCCATTAGCCCATGGACAAAAAGACGGTGAATTATATATTGGTGCATTTATGCTAAGTGAACCCGAAGCAGGGAGCGATGCAACATCTCAAAGAACCACAGCAGAAGACAAAGGAGATTATTATTTATTGAATGGAACAAAAAACTGGATTACTAATGGGGGTACTGCCTCTGTATATCTTGTAATTGCACAAACGGACCCGGTAAAAGGTTCTAAGGGAATTAACTGTTTAATTGTAGAAAAAAACTGGCCGGGTGTAGTAGTCGCTGCAAAAGAAAATAAATTAGGTATCCGTGGAAGCGATACACATACCGTAATGTTTAATGATGTGAAAGTGCCTAAAGAAAACCGTATTGGTGAAGATGGATTTGGGTTTAAGTTCGCCATGAAAACATTGGCAGGTGGAAGAATCGGTATTGCTTCGCAGGCATTAGGTATCGCCAGTGGTGCTTATGAACTGGCGAGAGAATATTCCAAAACAAGAAAAGCCTTCGGTACAGAGATAATGAATCACCAGATCATTGCTTTCAAACTGGCAGATATGGCAACAAAAATTGAAGCAGCAAGACTGCTTTGCCTGAAGGCAGCCTGGGAAAAAGATAATAAGATTGATTATACATTAAGCTCTTCTATGGCCAAGGTATTTTCTTCTGAAACAGCCATGTGGACCACCGTGGAGGCCGTGCAGATACATGGCGGTTATGGTTTTGTAAAAGAATATCATGTAGAAAGATTGATGAGAGATGCCAAGATTACCCAGATATATGAAGGCACCAGCGAAGTGCAGCGGATTGTAATCAGCCGTTCAATATTGAAATAAAAATAGTTCAATAAAAGCTGAAGCCATCGTTGTAAGCAGCGATGGCTTTTTCTTTATGTACTTTGTGAAATACCTTTGTGAACTTAGTGGTAGAAAATTATGAGTGTCAATAAAGAAACATATCAGCAAATAAAGGCAGAACTTGATTCTAAACATGTAACCCTTGTTGCTGTTTCCAAAACCAAACCGGTTGAGGATATTCTTGAATTATACAACCTGGGTCAACGGGATTTCGGCGAAAATTATGTTCAGGAACTCGTAGATAAGGCTGCCCAACTCCCAAAAGATATCTACTGGCACTTTATCGGTCACCTGCAAACCAATAAAGTAAAGTTAATAGCTCCTTTTGTGCAACTGATTCATGGAGTGGACAGTCTAAAACTCCTGAAAGAGATTAATAAGGAAGGAGAGAAGAATAACCGGGTGATTGATTGTTTACTACAGGTTCATATTGCACAGGAAGAAACGAAGTTTGGCCTGGATGAGGAAGAGCTTAATTTGATTATTACTCAATTGGATAATTTGAAAATGGCAAACATCAGGGTTTGTGGTTTGATGGGAATGGCAAGTTTTACTGAAAATATGAATCAGGTCAGGGAAGAGTTTAAAAAACTTAAGGCAATTTTCAATCACCACGCCGAACTCATAACTCGTAACTCAAAACCCGAAACTCTCTCTATAGGTATGAGCAGCGATTACACAATAGCCGTAGAAGAGGGGAGTACTATCGTAAGAATTGGAAGTTTGCTGTTTGGTAAAAGACATGGAAAACAGTAAGAATATTTTAACTGGGAATAGTTAGTAAATTATTCGTATTTTTTGCTTTAATATACCTCAATGCGAAGCTTTATCTTATCCTTATTTATGGTGTTCACCGTGTCTGCCTATGCGCAGGAGGAAAGGGATACTGTATTAAAGCGTTGCCCTATTTTTATTTTAGATACAGCTACCAACAACAATTTTTTTATTGAAGCAAGACCCGCCACCCTTAAAGTGTATCGTGTAAAAGGTGATTTGACGGTGGTAGTGGAGCAAAGAGAACAGATGTTTACACTATTCTTCGGGATAAAAAAACTAAAAAGCACAAAATATAAGATTTCAACAACTCCTAATGGAAAAAGTGAGATAGGAGCCAAATACTCTTTCCATGCCGGTGACCAGGTTTCTTATGTCAATGTTTCGAGTGGCTTTGTAGAAGTGTTATTTGATAAGGAAAAAGAAGTATGGCTGATTAAAGTAAATGGTTTAATCGCCAATTATGTAGAAAGAACAATAAGTTACTACAAAGTAAAGGGTGACCTTGCTATCAAATAGCTGTAATTTCATTTCCCTGTAGGGTAATCTGCCACATTTAGCCCTAATATTATATCCCGGTTCGTTTTTAGCATTCCATCTTTCGTTACTGTTTTTAATACTCCACTACCACCAACAGGTTTTGTTCTTGTCCTTTCTTCTTCCGGTAATAATGGATCATCATCAAAAACAAACTCATCTATCCAGTAAGCACTTTTACCGGGTTCCTTAATTGTGGGATGAATATGTTTGGTATTATTACTGTTAGGATAGGAAGCCGGTACCAACGTATAAAATTTGTAAAAACCGTTGATATCTGTTTTCACCCAGCCACGGATATAGCCGTGTTGCTTTGCCCAACCTTCCCGATAGCTATCGGAATCATTCCCCTTTTTGGAATACAAACCTTTTTGATCGGTGTGATAAATGTAAAGCACCACATCTTTTGCCGCTGTTTTTCCATCTTGGTGGTAAATAGTACCGCTGATTTCAATTTTAGGCCCCGGCTCATTAAAATCAGGCAGGGTGTCCACTTCGTTTAACAGGTCAAAGGAAACCGGGCTTTCATATACAGCCTCACAGCCTTCGCATCTTCCACCCACTTTTATTTCATTGGCTGAGGGCTTGTTATTTACCTGTGATGGCGAATTGTTCTGGGAACAACTGCAAAAAGAAATAACAAGGGCTATTGAGAAAAAATATGGAGATTTCATGGCAGAATCTTTTACCAAAGATGCGGTTGCATTCAGGTGGTGCTGAAATAGTTTACACATGGGGTGAATGTAGCTTGACGAAAGGCAAACCAGCAAGTCATCAGGGAAAGACAGCCAATGGTGTAATGTCTTTTGCCAATGGTTATTTGTACTTTTATTTTGAATTATGCAAAACAGCGGACTGCTAAAATATAAGTTACATCATGTATTCTTCTGGATGCTGGTGTTCGGAGTATGGTACTTTCTGCGGATGGATGATTATTCAACGCAACGGAAAGCTTTTATAGTAACTTTTATAAAAGTGACAGAGCTGGCGTTGATGATTTATATTACCAACTATGTATTAATTCCCCGGTTGCTTTACAAAAAATACTACGTATGGTTTGCTATTATTTTTATTGCCATGATATTTTGCAGCAGTATAATCAAAATGAATATACTCGGCAGGGTGATTAATAGTCCGGCACTTATCAATTGGTCGGCAAATCTGAAAAAAAGTTTGTATGATAATATTATCCCGCATTTTTTTCTTGTTATTGCCGGTGCTGCAGTAAAGCTAATGCTTGATTATGGTAAACTACAGCAAAGGATGATAGAGACGGCCAAAGAAAAAGCAGAAGCCGAACTAAATTTTTTAAAATCGCAGATCAATCCTCACTTTGTTTTCAATTCATTGAATTCGGTTTATTTTCTGATACATAAAGACAACCAGGAAGCAAGAGGGGCTTTGCATAAATTCTCTGAAATGCTCCGTTACCAGTTGTATGAGGTAAAGGATGATAAGATACCCATTGAAAAGGAAATACATTACCTGAAGGATTATATGGACTTGCAGCAGTTGAGAAAGGATAAAAAATATACTGTTCAGTTTAACTGTACACCTGATGTTAAAGGTTTTTCTATTGAGCCGTTATTGCTGGTGCCATTTGTAGAAAATGCTTTCAAACATATTTCTCATTTTAATGATAAACCAAATTTTGTAAAAGTGGATATGTTCCTGGTGAAAAACAGTTTCATTTTTTCTGTTACTAATTCAAGGGAAGAGCAGCGAGCAACAGAACAGCATGGCGGCATCGGCCTGAATAATGTAAAAAGACGGTTGGAACTTTTATATCCTGGAAAACAGGAACTAAAAATTGATAAGGCAGAAGAAACATTTTTAATACAATTAAACCTCCAGTTATCATGAATATTAACTGCATTATTATTGATGATGAGCCGCTGGCAAGAAAAGGCCTGAAGGAGTATATTGCCGATGTGGATTTTTTGAATCTTGTTGGTGAATTTGATAATCCGTTGAAAGCTGCCGGAATGATAAGCAGGGGCGAAGTACAATTATTTTTTCTCGATATTCAGATGCCGAAAATAACCGGGCTTGAATTTTTTAAAACATTGCAGAACCCGCCACCTGTAATCTTTACGACTGCTTATCCGCAATATGCACTGGAAGGGTTTGAAGTAAATGCTCTTGACTATCTCGTAAAACCTGTTTCTTTTGACCGTTTTTTTAAAGCCGTACTAAAAGCAAAAGAGTATTATGAAGTAAGGGACACAAATAGTAAAGAAGCAGACGCTACAGAATATTTTTTTATTAAAGCCGATAATAAACTGGTCAAAATATTATTTGATGAAGTGTTGTATGTAGAAGCGCTACAGAATTATGTAACCATTCATACAACGGCAAAGAAGTATATGACCTACCTTACTTTTAAATCAGTAGAAGATTATTTGCCGGCTGATAAGTTTCTCAAAGTACACAAGTCATATATCGTGGCTGCTTCAAAGATTGATACGATTGAAGGAAATGATATTCGTATCGGCCAACAGCATATCCCTATCAGCCGCAATCAAAAAGATGAGGTGATGGACAAATTGCTAAAAGGTAAATTTTTGAAACGTTGATTTGGTGTTGTAGAATGTTAATTTCATCGCTTTTTTTATTCCTGTCATTTAAACGACAAGAGGAATATAATTTGGCCAATAATTTTACTTTTTAGAAAACCCCGTAAACAGATATTTCGTTTATACAACTATAAAACTTTTTTTATGCGAACCCAGTATTTTATCTTATTAACAGCTATAACATTGTTAACAGCAAGTTGTGGTACGGCACAAACAACAAAAAAGGATAAATATCCAAACCCGCCAGTGGCCTATAGTAAAACTGTGTACCCGATAAAGCTGACCGAAGCAGAATGGAAAGCCCGGCTCACCGAATTTCAATATTATGTATTAAGGGAAGAAGGAACCGAAAGAGCTGGTACTGGGAAATACGATCATTTCTACGAAAAAGGAACCTATTATTCTGCGGCTTCACTACAGCCATTATTTAGTTCGGAAACAAAATTTAATTCAGGAACAGGTTGGCCAAGTTTTTATGCCCCGATTACATCCGATGCCGTAAAACTATTAAAAGATCAAAGTTTTGGGTCTGTTCGCTGGGCCGTAGTGGATAGCAAAAGCGGTTCACACCTGGGCCATGTGTTTGATGATGGTCCAGACCCAACCGGGAAAAGATATTGTATGAATTCTGTAGCATTGCTATTTGTGCCTGAAGGTGGTAAAGCTCCAACAAGTTCAAAGCCGCAGTAAACCCAGTTCGCTTTTAGCTTCCCCGTTGCGAACCTGTATTGGCTTGTTTGCTTACAAATCCTCCCGATGCTTTACCGGATTTCTGTATAAACTTAGATCCGCCCGTAGCATTACCTACACTGTTTTTTTTAGCGTCTTTCTTTTTGCCTTTCTTATTGTTTTGATTGAGCAATGACATAGGAACTATTTATTTTTTATAAAGATAATGCTTATTCGCCAGTAGAGAAATACGCAAGCCGATACAAACTATTAATATTAGCATGGCAATAAGAGCTTTTGAAATTACGAAAGCCCCGGTTGGTGCCAGACTCAATGAGACGATAACTAAATTTGTTACCAGCCAGGCAAAAATTCCGTATAACAAACCCGCAAAAACCTTGTTTTCCTCTAACCAGCTAATTTTAGGGTAGAGCCAGAAATAGAAAATGGTAAGGCCAAAAGCAATCATAAAATGAAAAAGCAAACCCCACGCAGCCATTGTTGCCCTACCAGTAAATGCTTTCTTCCCAAAAACACCGCTGGCAACATAGCGGAGAATATTGCCCGTTCCTTTCCCGGTATTAATATAGTATTGAGTGCAGGCTGCTCCAATATCAAGTAAGCCTGCTACAAGCCCCGTTAGTTAAAATCTTAGATGGTATTATACCGATTGCATTGGACTAAATAACGGTATAATCGGTATAAAATAGCTGTAACAGGTTTTTTAAATGGGTTTGATGTTGATTACATATTGGTTGGTTGCCGGCAAAAGATAGATAATATGGCTGTTGTAGGTAACCTTAAAGTAACATCCTGCACATATTTCAGCACCCATAACTTTACCCAGCCGCCCCTACCCAATTTTTAGCACATGGCGAGGCACACAACACCCTGACACAAGCCCAACCTTGCCAAGAGCTAAAAATGCCAACGCACAACCCACCCAACCCGACTGACATAATTCTCATCAGCAACAGCAAAGTATTTCACTAGCAGTTCAATTATCAACTAAATGACATCAGGTATTTTTAAAAGGACTGTAGTTTTGTAACAAGAAATCCTATATTTGCAACTATATTGCAATTAAATTGAGGTTAAACAAAAAATATAAAACCATTATAGCTGCATTGATGCTGGTATTGTATGCCTTTATTGCAATACCTGTTTCTTATTGGCATCATCATAATTCTGCAAATTCTTCTTCTTCAATAAAACAACATCAGCAGACAATTGAAAAAACATCTGTAAATAGTGCAGATGCGAATTGTAAAATATGTTCACACCATTATTCAGTTGCTAATAACGATGCAATTACTGTTTATGTTTCTCCTGAAAGTTTCTTTACTTCCTACAACACTTTTTTCTACATAAACAATATAACCAACCCAGGTTATAGTCAGTCCAACAAAGGCCCCCCTGCTTTAGCATAAATATTTGCTGTTCGTTTTATACCTAAGAGGTATATCATTTCATTTTCCATTCTTCACTACAAAACATACTGTATGCCTGTATTGCAAGCATTGCAGCTTGGTAAGCAGTACAATAGTACTGCTGCTTTAAGCAATCTCAATTTATCAATTGATAAAGGCGAAATATTCTGCCTGCTCGGCCAAAACGGTGCTGGTAAAACCACTACCATTAATTTATTCCTCGGTTTTACCAATGCCACATCTGGCGAAGCCAAAATAAATAATGTAACCGTGCAACCAAATGATGTGGCCACCAAAAGGTTTGTGGCCTACATACCAGAAGTGGTACAACTCTATGGCAATTTAGATGGCTTAGAAAATTTAGATTTCTTCAGCCGGTTAGCTGGTTTTAAATACAGCAAAGAAAAGCTTACGGGCTTCTTGTCCAAAGCTGGTTTGCAAATTGAAGCGCATCAAAAAAGATTATCAACCTACAGTAAAGGTATGCGGCAGAAAGTAGGTATTGCAATCGCCTTAGCAAAAAATGCCGATGTGATTTTAATGGATGAACCCACCAGCGGCCTCGACCCAAAAGCCACCGCCGAGTTTACTAAAATATGCAAAGAATTGGCCGCCGATGGTAAAACCATCTTTATGGCTACGCATGATATTTTTAATGCTGTAAATGTGGGGACAAGGATTGGCATTATGCGGCAGGGGGAATTGGTACACACCGTTAACACAACTGATATTACGGCTAATGAATTACAGAAACTGTATTTAGAAACGATTTAAGATTATGCAAACAATCATCAAACTCACCCTTACCAATGCATGGCGTAGCCGCCACTTGCAAATATTTGCCGGCATATTGCTGCTTGCATTTATAATAAGTGCCATAAACAGTGTTTTGGTATTAAAAGCCAAAGAACAACAGTTTGAAACAGCAAGGCAGGAAGTGCGGCAGGCCTGGCTAAACCAGGGACCGCAAAACCCACACAATGCTGGTCATTATGGACACTATGTTTTTAAACCCGTTTATGCTGTGCAGGCCTTGGACAATGGCATAGACCAATTTGCTGGTTCGGTGTTACGCTTAGAAGCCCATGCACAAAATGACCCAAAATTTAGCCCCGCAGAAAGCCGTACAGAAAGCAGCCGCTTTGGCGAAATTAGTTTTAGTTGGTTGCTACAAGTGTTAATGCCATTATTTATTATACTGCTTTGTTTTAATGCGGTAAGTGCAGATAGTGAACAGGAAAACTTAAAACTAATGGCAGCACAGGGCATCAGCAATAAACAATATTTGGCTGGAAAAATTGCATCGAATTTTTTGGTAATTGCTTTATTGGCTTTAGCTGGGCTCATTATTCAATGTGTGGTCATAAAATCAATAGCCAATGCCAGTAGCACAACGCAGGATGTATGGCATAGCATGGCATGGTTTGGTGTTTATTTGTTTTACTTTTTTATTATAACCACTTTATCAGTAGTAGGTAGTGCATGGGCTGCCAGCAGTAAAAATGCATTGCTGTTACAAGTAGCCGCATGGGTGTTATTGTTGATAATTATGCCGAAACTTACTGCAAACCTGGGCTCCCAAATATACCCTATGGAGCAGCGTACTGCTTTTGGTAAAGCGTTGCGAAGCGATCGTGAAAAGGGAATAGACGGCCATAATCCGAGGGATGAAAGAGGCAAGCAATTTGAAGATTCGTTGCTGAAAAAATACGGAGTGGATTCATTAAATAAATTACCTGTAAACGCAGACGGCTTGCTAATGCAGGCTGATGAAGAGTATGCCAATTTGGTATATGACAAACATTTTGCCCGGATACGTAATTTGATACAACAACAAAACAGCATCAGTAAATATGCTTCAGTAGTTAATCCATTTCTGGCAGTAAGAAATTTATCCATGGGTTTATCGCAAAGCGATTACCAGCACCAGTTACAATTTGTGGCTGATGCAGAGAAATACCGGCGCTATTTAATTAATAACCTCAATACAAAAATGGCCTATGGTGGCAGTAAAACCGGCGATTGGAATTGGTCAGTAGATGCTACCTATTGGGAAACCGTAAAAGATTTTGATTACAGCCGGCCATCATTTAGCTGGAGCGTACAAAATTATGCCTTTGAGGCAATGATGCTGCTATTGTGGGCAATTGTTGCCGCTTTTCTATTTGTATTTACTGCCCATAAAATGAAAATAATATAATATGCTGCAAGCGATTTTTTTATACGAATGGAAATTATTGTTACGCAATAAAATGCTGTTGCTGGCATTGTTGCTATTTACCACCATTGCCTGTATTAGTGTAAACAAAGGTGTTCGATATTATAACATTACAAAAACAGAAGCAGATACTGTAAGGGTAAAATCGCAACAGGCTTATACAAAATTAAAAACAGCATTTGATACAACCGATTTCAGAATGCCCGAAGAGGCAAGCATAGAAGGTGTTTGGATGGTGGACTGGAGCTTGTGGGAGTATGCCATAAAAAAGGAAAACCCTTTATCCGCAGTAAGTATCGGCCAAAATGATATTTTTCCAAAAATTAAGCGAACCCGGTTTGCTACAGAGATATTTAGTGGCGAACAGGATGAATTTAAAAATCCCGAACAACTGCTTACCGGTAATTTAGATTTAAGTTATTTTATTTTATTCCTCTTTCCTTTATTGTTTATAGCCATCAGTTACAATACAGCCTCGGCAGATAAAGAAAGTGGCGTACAAAAATTACTGGCTACACAGGGTTCTGGCATAAAAAGCATAATCACAACACGGGTTGTATTCAAATGGCTGATAAGCCTGTCTCCTGTTTTAGTTGCAGGCATAGTGTCTTATTTTTTCCTGCATAGTGACAAAAACTTTATAACATCTTCCTTTTTAGAATGGATGCTTGTTGCCGCAGTGTATGCTGGATTCTGGTTAAGCCTTGTATTATTTATTATCAGCCGTGCATTCAACTCGATGATCAATGCGCTAACCATGGTTGGTTTATGGTTATTACTGCTTGTTGGCATTCCCGGCATGCTAAATAGTTGGTTTCAGTACAAATATCCATCTAATGCACAGCAACAAATTACCAAACTAAGGGATGAAAAATCAAAATTATATAACTTGCCTTTACAACAACATAAGGCATTTTTTAAATCACATTTTTCAGACATAGTGGTGGATACTGCCAAAGTAGATACCGGCCAAATTAAATGGTACAGTGGTGCTATTATGGAGCTGCAAAAAGAAAAGCATGTATATAACACTATTGCAGAAAATGTAAAAGCCCAAACCACCAAAGAAGAACAATTGTTTTGGATAAACCCCGTGGGTGGTGTAATGAGGGCATTTACCAGCATAAGCAGTTCATCCTTACAACAACAACAGGATTTTGAAAGGCACTTAATGGAATTTAAACAGCAGAGAGCAGATTATCTCATAGCCAACCATGCCAGTAAAAAGCATTTTGGTAAAGAAGAATTTACAGGGCTGCCATTGTATAAACCTGCTTTCCATAACAAACCAACTATTTGGAAATACCTGTTGCCCATAAGTCTTTTGATATTGCTATTAGGTGCTGGAATACTATTTACAGATAAAAAAAGCACCTTATTCTAAAAAGAAAAATAGTATTGAAATGATAGCAAAAATAAATTTAGATAAGGTTGGTATTGGTGCATCATTGCTGTGTGCCTTTCACTGTGCATTATTACCGGTATTGTTTACAACGCTGCCATTACTTGGCGTAGAGCTCTTAGAAAATGAACGTATTGAACTTGGGTTTATTTTATTCTCCCTGGTGGTGGGCTATTTTGCTTTATACAACGGCTATAAAAGGCATCACCACAAAACATTGCCATTGTTTGTTTTTGTTGCAGGCATAGCATTATTATTATTTGCCAATTTTTTATTGGAAGACAGTAGGGAAACAATTGTAAAAATAACTGGTGCCGCTACTATAATTACAGCACATATACTTAACTGGCATTTTTGCAAACAATGGAAAATTTGTAAATAAAAAGTTATGAAGAAAATAAAAATTAATATAGCTGTAGTACTTATACACGTAATGCTGTTTGCAGAGGCCCAAAATTCCATTGTAATTTAAAACAGTTTTAAATGAAATTAATTATAGCGATACTATTTGCATTGTTCATTTCTGGTACAGCAATTTCCCAGAAATGCAGCATTTCTCTCACCGGCCATGTAGAAGATGCTGATACAAAAGATAAGTTAGCCGGTGCTGTAATTATACTTAAAGAAACAGGAATGCAGCTTGTTACCGATGAAAAAGGCGACTTCATTTTTAAAAATCTGTGTAGTGGTGAATACAATTTACTGATTAGTCATATCAGTTGTGATTCAGTAATACAAAAAATAAGCATCTCCAAGAATTATCATATTGACATCTTTATGCCACATGCTAGGAGAACATTGGGTGATGTGATAGTAGAAGCTAAAGCAGGAATTGCCAATACTGGTTTTAAAAAAGAACTTTCAGGGAAAGACCTGGAAGAAACAAAAGGGCTTTCACTGGCAGAAGCCTTGAGCAAAATAAACGGGGTAACCATGCTGCAAACCGGTTCTACCATTTCAAAACCGGTTATACACGGGTTACATAGCAGCCGCATTCTAACCATCAACAATGGCGTTCGGCAGGAAGGCCAGCAATGGGGCAATGAACATGCACCTGAAATTGACCCGTTTATTGCCGATAAATTAATTGTAATAAAGGGGGTAGATGAATTGAAATATGGCTCCGATGCTATTGCCGGTGTAATATTGGTAGAGCCAAAACCTTTGCGAAACATTCCCGGATATTCTGCTGAGTTTAATACTGCATACTTTACAAATAACAGGCAGTACGTGGTGTCTGCTGTGTGGGAACAGCAATTAAAAAAGCTGCCCGCCTTTCGTTACCGCATTCAAGGCACATTTAAAAAAGGAGCTAATGCCGCCACCCCGGGGTACAGGTTAAATAATACCGGAAGTGAGGAAAAGAATTTTTCAATTACTGCAGGATGGAAAAAAGAAAAATTCAATACTGAATTATTTTATAGCCAGTTTGCAACCAAAGTAGCCATATTCAATGGTTCGCATATCGGCAACCTGACAGATTTACAAAATGCGATTGCTTCGTCAAAGCCAGATGATGTTTTCCTGGGAGAGATGACCTATAAAATACGGAGGCCTTTCCAGGAAGTTACGCATCATCTTGTCAAATCAAAATCTACGCTTTATAAAGGCGAACACAAATTCAATGTGTTGGTTGCCGGCCAGTTTAATCACAGAAAGGAATTTGATGTGGTAAGAAGCAGCAGCAATACCAGGCCGCAATTAGATTTATCTATTTACACCTTATCTGAAGATATTAGCTGGGAACATCCCAAAAGAAATAATTTCAACGGGGTGGCCGGCATATCCATGATGCAGCAAGATAACAGATATGGTGGCCGGTATTTTATACCTAATTATTTTGCGTGGTCTTTCGGGGGATATTTTATAGAAAAATGGAGTAAACATAAATGGGAACTGCAGGCAGGCATCCGGTATGATAATAAAGCCATTCATACAACAAGGCTTAAATTCAATAGCGATACTATTAATTATGATTTCAATTTTTCTACGCTGGCTTCATCATTTAATACTATTTACAAAGCATCGGATAAATGGCGGTTAAATTTTAATATAAGCCTGGCAAGCCGTGCCCCTTATGTTAATGAATTGTTGAGTGATGGCATCCATCACGGTACAGCCACTTATGAAAAAGGCGATATTACTTTAAAGCCTGAAAAATCAGTAAATATTTCGGCGGGCATTAATTTTCAAAATGCGCCAAAGACTTTTCACTTTGACTTACTGCTGTACAGTAATTCTATCCGTGATTTTATTTATCAGCAACCAAAGCCTGACAATCCTGTATTAACAATTGCAGGGGCCTTTCCATTGATTGAATTCCAGCAAACTGATGCTTTATTAAGTGGTTTTGATGCATCAGCTTCTGTTAAGCCAACCTCAAAACTTGAATGGGAATCCAAATTATCTGTTTTGTATGCCAGGAATACTTCCATTAAAGACTGGTTAATTCTTATGCCATCTAACAGGCTGTCTAATGAAATCACTTACTCATTTAAAGATGCCAGAAAGTTTTCTGATAATTATGTCTCTGTTGAATTTTTAAATGTAATGCGGCAAAATAATATACCTGATGAACGCAATGGAAAGCAGGATTATAAGGCTCCGCCGGCTGCATATCACCTGCTCAATTTCAATGCTGCGTCAGCTATATCATTTGGAAAAACAAAAATTAGTATTGGCATTGGAATACGGAATGTACTGAATACGGCATACAGGGATTATTTAAATACGATGCGGTATTTCACAGATGAAATGGGGCGTAATATCAGCATTAGGGTTAAAGTCCCCTTCAACTATGTGTATCATTAATTTATAAATATTTTTTTACTAAAAACAAAAAAAATGAAAATGAAAAAAATAGCACTGAGTGTGCTAATGGCATGTCTGCTGATAACATCATGCAAAAAAGACAAACCGGAAGAGCCGAACGAAGAAGAAGTGATTACTACCATGAAACTGACTTTTGTCCCTGTAGGTGGTGGCGCTACACTTACTTACCAGTTTGATGACCCTGATGGGCCGGGTGGAGCGGCACCAACACAGAATGAAATTGTATTGGCTCCATCTAAAACTTACAATGTAACTCTACAGTTGCTGGACAAAACAAAAACTCCCGTTGCTGATGTAACGGTGGAAGTTCAAAGCGAAGCAACAGCTCACCGTTTTTATTACGAACCCACTGCAGGCAGTAATATAACCGTTTCTGGCTTAGATAATGACGGTAATGCTGTGCCTTTGGGAATAACAAGTACATGGGCAACCGGAGCTGTTGCCACCGGTAAAATAAAAGTAACACTCCGCCACTATCCAGGTACACCGCCTAACAAAGCAATTAGTGACCTGGTTAACAGTTCTAAATCAAGTACAGATATTGAAGTAGAGTTTAATACAAAAATTCAGTAACCGTAATACAGAGGGAAGACATGTAAAACCCGTCTTCCCTCTTTTTATATGTACACATCGGAAGAACATAAAATAATAGCAACATTAAAGAGCCTTGGCATACACATTACCAGGTGCAGGATAGCTGTTTTTAAAATGTTTTACCATCATAATGAAGCTTTGCCCACGTCATATATTAATAAGTATTTTTCGGGCTCAATTGACAGAATATCTGTTTACCGGGCATTAAAAATTTTTATACAGAAAGGGATATTATTAAGAATCCCAAATACGGAAGGAGAAATGAGATATATGCTATCCAATGACAAGAAGGATAATTCAGCTATTGGTAAAAAACAGGTTGCTTATTTTGTATGTACCAGTTGCGAACAAATGAAACTGTTGGATGAACCAGTTTTTGATCAATTTAAATTACCAGAAAATATCAATGCAAATCATTGCTATTTCCTTATCGAAGGGCTATGTAAAAGCTGCGATAGATTATTAGTTAATGATAATAACTACAAGTCTGAATAAAATCCTAAATAAAGAATTAATGGCAAAAAAATTAACTGCTACTGTCCTTAGTGGTTTTCTGGGGCAGGAAATACTACTTTATTGAACCATATTTTGCACAATAAAGAAGGATTAAAAGTAGCAGTGATTGTAAACGACATGAGCGAAGTGAATGTGGATGCCAGATTGGTAAATGAACAAAATTTTCTCTCCCGAATTGAGGAAAAATTAGTGGACATGAGCAATGACTTTATCTGTTGCACACTCTGTGAAGATTTAATGAGAGAAGTAGAAAAATTGGCTAATGAAGGACGTTTGGATTATTTGCTAATTGAATGTACAGGTATTAGTGAGCCGGTGCCGGTAGCCTAAACATTTAGTTTTATAGATGAAGAAAAAGGTATCGGCCTTTCTAAATTCAGTTACATGGACACCATGGTAACACCAACGGTACTTTTTTAATATAAGTCAACTTTTTGAGAGTCCGGATAGAGGTTAATACTTTCCCGGTTGTGATATTAAAAAAATATTTTTACATTCATTGTAAACTTACCAACAGGTGAAATCATACTTTGGGATTATAGAAATTGTAAAAATCAACAACAAGCAAACGGTTTTCGCAAAAAATAAAACGGATGTTGAGTTCATCGAATTGAAGGAAAGCAATATCCGGTTTGTTCACTACCCGGATTGCCAGCAATTGATAATCTGGCTTACTTATCCGGGCCGGGAGTATGGAAATATGCGATTGATAAATAATAGTAAGAAAATAGTGGGTGAGTGGCCTGTTGCTGATAAGTTGAGCGGCAGTATTCAAATCCTGTGGGATACACTCGACATAGCACCCGGACAATACAGTAATGAGATTGACGGAAACAATGGCGCACAGCATTTTATTGATATGGAGAAATTTGAAGAAGGTGTTGTGTTAAAGAAGAACCAGCCTGATACAATAGTTAAAGAAGATAAAGAAAAATCATCGGTGCCAATTCAATACCGGGATGGATTTGAAAATATCATCGAGAACGAAGATTTGACTTTACGGGAGAAAGTTAATAAGAATCTCACCCGTAGGTTTTTTCGACATATAGAATATGTAGGCAACTTCAGGGCCGGTACCATCATTTATATTGATGATGAAATCCGTAAAGAATTCTACCATGAAATGGGTGGGGGCAATTGTATGTTTTATATTGATATTCCAAAAGAAGAATAATGGGAAGCACAAACCAGAACTCCCTTATCATCAAGAAAAGAAATTCTGGAGTTTGTAGCAACAACTGTTCAGGCGCAGCAGGCTTCTAACTGCAACTATGAAATAAAAAGTAATGAGATGGGCTTTTATTACAAAGAAGGAAACCGCCGTTAGAATATTTTATACTGCAAACGCAGGTCAATAAAATCAGCGGTAAACTTGTGTACTTTCATATTAAACCCGGCATACAGATGTTTGCCTATCCTGTACCTCAATCCCCAGCGATGATAGGTGGCGGTCTTAAAGAAAGCAGGGTAATCAGTAATGTACCGGCCATATTGCTGACTGAAAATTATTTTATTGAACAAAAATTCATGTCCGAAATAAAGAGACGCTAATGTTGCAGGTTTGCTGTTGCCAGCAGCAACACCGGGGGCATCTGTAAAATTATTATAATACAATTCTCCTCCTGCTGAAAATGCACTGATGCGGCTTATTTTCTTAGTTCCAACTACAAACATTCCTGCCATATAATTCCTGGTAGTTTTCCATTTTCTATGATAACCTTGCTTCGGAACATACATCAGGCCCACATCCAATCCGGCTTTTTGTTCCCTCCATTTATAGCGGGGTGGTTTGTTGTATTTTGGTAAACGGTTATTATCCGGGTAATAGAGCAGGGCTGCAGAGAAAGTACTCCAGTTTAATCCTGCATTTGGTTCTTTATAATTGCCATTTGATATGTGATTGAAATTGGCATTTCCTTCCAGTATCAATTTTTTTGTAATGCGAAAACCAAACCCTGCCGATAGATGCAGGTAAGGAGTAATGTGCAGACTATAATTATTGTTCAGCGGATTAGTAACACTGTCGAACGGTTGGCTAAAATAACCTGCGCCCATATCTCCCCGAAATTGAAACTGAAATTTATTTCCAATACGATAAACAGGTTCTATAAAATAAGAGCCGATAAATCCATTGCCAAGAATGGATGTACCCAAATCGTAAAAAGAAAAAGTAAATCCTTTTCGTATATAAGTTCTGCAATATGCATACGAAGCAGAATCAATAAATTGTTTAGACAGGTCAAACGAAAAGCCTTTTGGTTTGGCATTTTCAATACTCTTCACATCATGGTTGTGAACCAGTACTGCACCAGAATGAAGATTAAGGCCATAGACTTTAAGCGGAAATTTTTCTTTGTTACCTGCATCCTGTGCAGTGGCAGAAAATGAAAGCCCCATCAATATAAGGAGAAATCGGTATTGCATATCGGGCTGAAAAATAACCAAAAAAATGAAACGAATCTGATTTGTGGAAAGTAAGTAAGGATGGTTATTTAAAAACGATGCTTGTCATTATTTTCCGGGCTGTTTCGTTATGTGAACTGTTATTTGCATCAGCAACAAAAGTTGTCATATACAATCTTGATTTATAAAAACAGTACCATTGGGTGGTCCTTACTTTAATTGACTCATCAAGTTTATTGTACCCGGAGTAAATTACTTCTACAGCATCCACATTATTCCATTTGAAATAGCGGAGTGGTTCTTGCTTGTATTCTTTAAACTGTCCTTTAACAGCATTTGTAACAGCGGGAAATAAGTCTTTTACTTTTATTTCAGTGCCATAACCGCCCTTCTGTGTTACATTGACATTGATATTTTCAAAAAAATCATCTGTTGCAGTGTCAGCAGGTGAAGTGAAGAAAACCCGGTTGCCTTCTTTTACTTTATTGATCCATTTTTGTGGGTATTTAGCGGTAAACTTTCCGGCAGTATCCGTAAAAGTTTTCCATTCCTGGCCGAAAGACAAAAGAGGGAATAGGAGAATAATTAGTAATTGAAAGAGACGAGCCATAAGTAATTTTAGTGCAATATAGAGTGAAATTGTAAATAAGAGGTTGCGTTGTTTTTAAATAGACGACCAACTTTCAGAAGATTTTCAACATGCCGGGATATTCATTCAACCCTCTCATTTCCTTACCTTTGCAAACTATGTCAGAAGAAATCAAGAAAGAAGAACGCAGTCTTAATTTCCTCGAGGAAATCATCGAAAACGACTTGGAAACTGGTAAGTATAAAACTATTGTTACCCGTTTTCCACCGGAGCCGAATGGTTACCTGCATATTGGCCATGCCAGTAGTATTTGTTTGAATTTCGGTCTTACAAAAAAATATTCCGGTTATACCAACCTCCGGTTTGATGATACTAATCCTGTAACAGAAGAAACGGAATATGTGGACAGCATTAAGGATGATGTGAAATGGTTGGGCTTTGAATGGAAGAATGAACGTTTTGCCAGCGATTATTTTGATGATTTGTATGCGTATGCACTAAAACTGATTGATAATGGTCTTGCCTATGTGGATGATAGCAGTGCAGAAGAAATGGCTGCTATGAAAGGCACACCAACAGAACCGGGAAAAGACAGTCAATACCGCAGCCGCAGCATTGAGGAGAACAGGGATTTATTTGTGAGAATGAAAAGTGGCGAATTTCCCGATGGCAGCAAAACACTTCGGGCAAAGATTGATATGGCTCATATCAATATGCTGATGCGGGATCCTATCATTTATCGGATTAAACATGCCCATCACCACCGCACCGGCGACAAATGGTGTATCTACCCGATGTATGATTTTGCACATGGGCAAAGCGATTCAATAGAAAAAATAACACATTCTATTTGTACAATGGAGTTTGTACCGCATCGTGAATTGTACGATTGGTTAATTGAGAAATTGGAAATTTATCCTTCGCATCAATACGAATTTGCCCGACGAAATATTAATTATACTGTAACGAGTAAAAGAAAGTTGCTACAGTTAGTTACCGAAAAACATGTAACGGGTTGGGATGATCCGAGGATGCCAACGATCAGCGGATTGCGTCGTCGTGGATATACATCAGACAGCATCCGTGAATTTTGCGACAGGATAGGAGTGGCGAAAAGGGAGAATATGGTGGATGTGGGATTGCTGGAATTTTGTTTGCGGGAACACCTGAATAAGATTGCCCTGCGAAGAATGGTGGTTTTTGATCCATTCAAAGTTATTATCACAAATTACAATGGCGATGACGAAGTGTTGCACAGTGAAAACAACCCGGAAGACCCCAATGGCGGAACAAGAGAAATTCCTTTCAGTAACGAGATTTATGTTGAAAGGGATGATTTTATGGAAGTGCCGTCAAAAAAATATTTTCGGTTAGCCCCGGGCCAGATGGTGCGGTTAAAATCTGCTTATATTATTAAATGCGAGGAGGTAATTAAGGATGCTGCGGGAAATATTACTGAGCTGCATTGTACTTACATTCCTGAAAGTAAAAGTGGCAATGATACCAGTGGTATAAATGTAAAAGGAACCTTGCATTGGGTAAGTGTAAAGACAGCCATTTCTGTAGAGATAAGAGAATATGACAGATTGTTTAAAGTAGAAGACCCAACTGACGAAGAAGGTGACTTTAAAGAATACCTGAATCCTGATTCGCTGAAAATTGTTTCAACTGCTTTTGCCGAGCCGGCATTGGCGAAAGCAAAATTTGATGACCGATACCAGTTTATCCGCAAGGGATATTTTTGTTTGGATAAAGACACAAGTGCCAGCCGGGTTATTTTCAACCGAACTGTTTCATTGAAAGATGGTTGGGCTAAAGAAGCAAAGAAAGGCTAACGGATAATTATTCCCGAAGGGTCTTTTACAAATAAATAGTTGTCACTTTCTACAAAATCGTTGACCTGTATTTCCACTGCTATTGGTTTTCCTGCTTTTAAAGAAAACTTGGCAGGATAAATGCCGTAACCAATATTGGAATAGGTAACCCGGAATTCATTGTTATCCATATATTCCAATGTACCAACAAGGTCAGGATGGTGTTGAAACCTGCAGATAAGTAAGTTGTCGCCTTTGCTGATAGTTATTTTTCCATACACCGTATTAAAATAATCGCCGGTAAAGTCTTCCCATTTTATTTCAGGTACATTCTTTTTGTCAACTCTCTTTTTTAATGCAGCTACCTGGTTATCGGTTTCTTTTTTCCCTTGCACATAAAAGCTCCATTGAAATTTACTGCGGTCTGTATAAGCAACATTCAGGTAAGCATCCAATATCTGGTAACGCAATGCTTCAAAAAAGTTCTGGTTATCATTATTAGTAAGAATGGTAATACCGAGATTTTCTTCCGGTACAAAACAAAAATTGGTAACATGGCCAAAAGCACCACCTGTATGCCAGTACACTTGTCGCCCATTATAATCAGTAGCATAAACTCCCAGACCATATCCACGGAAATGGGTTGGGTACACCGTTGATTTGCGGCTGCCGGTAAGAATATTAATATCTCTTGTTTTTTGCAACACTTCCCACGGCAATATTCTTTTGCCTTCATAACGGCCACTGTCTAATTGAAATAGCAACCACTTAGATAAATCTTTTACATTACTAACCATGCTTGTTGCAGGGCCAAGATTATCAACATTGTCAAATGGAATTTTAGTGAGTGGAGTGTACAGGTTGTTATGAGGCGATGCAACATTATTTCGACTTGCAAGCCCTGCCGTATTCATATAAGTGTTGCTCATGCCAAGTGGTGTCAGTATATTATCCAGTACATAGTTTTCCCAGGTATTCCCGGTTACTTTTTCTAATACTTGTCCGGCCACTAAAAATGCAGAGTTGCAATATCCATAGTCCTGCCTGAATTGTCCATTAGGTTTCAGGTATCTCATTTTCCATACAATAGAATCCTTTGGGAGGTTGGAATTCCAGAAAGTAAAATCTCCCTTGAAGGTTTTTGTGCCGAGCCGGTGGCAGAGCATATCTTTCACCGTTGCCAGTCTTGTTGAGTTGCTATCATACAGTTTGAACCATGGAATGTATTGCGTTACTTTATCATTCAGCGAAAGCTTTTTTTCAACATCTAATTTGGCAACTGCCGTACCGGTAAACAATTTTGAATTTGACGCAATAATGAACAGGGTATTCTCATCTACCTTATCTTCTTTACCAACTTCTTTTACACCATAACCTTTACTCAAAATTATTTTTCCATCTTTTACTATTGCAATAGATAAACCGGGTATTTGCCAGTGTTTCATTCCTCTTTCGATATAACTGTCGAGGCTGTCGGAAACGAATGTTGGAGTTTGAGATGAAGAGCTATAGAAGGAAAACAAACAAGTAACAATAAATAATGAATAAAGAGGTGTTCTTTTCAGGGTGACAAATGGCATAAAAATAAATTAGATACTGAAAGTAAGAAAATAAGCTGTCTTATGCAGGGGAAAAATGTTAAAGAGATTATTTGTATTCCCCATAGACTTCTCTCAGTGTATCTGCAATTTCTCCCAGGGTGCATTTGTTTTCCACCGCTTCTACTACCGTAGGCATCATGTTTTCGCCGCTGCTTGCTTTGTCATTTAAGAGCTGTAGTAATTGGTCCACTTTCGCATGGTCACGGTTGTTTCGCAAGGTTTTCAGTTTTTCGGCTTGCACCTGCCTGATTGAATCATCTATTTTAAATGCAGGAATTGGTTCTTCCTTTTCAATTTCAAATTTATTGACCCCGACAATTATCTTCTCACCAGTTTCAATATTTCGTTGGTATTCATAAGCACTTTTTGCAATTTCGTTCTGGATAAATCCTTGTTCGATGGCAGAAACACTACCACCCATCGCTTCAACTTTCTCTATTAGTTTCCAGGCGGCTGCTTCTACTTCATGTGTAAGCGATTCAACAAAATATGAACCGGCTAAGGGGTCAGCAGTATCCGGTACACCACTTTCAAAAGCAATGATCTGTTGTGTACGTAAAGCAATTCTCGCCGCTTCTTCTGTTGGCAGGCTTAATGCTTCATCATAACCGTTGGTATGTAATGATTGTGTGCCACCAAAAACGGCAGCTAATGATTGTACTGTAACTCTCGCAATATTATTCAAGGGTTGCTGCGCTGTTAAAGTGCTGCCACCGGTTTGTGTATGAAAGCGAAGCATCATCGCCTTAGGGTCCGTAGCACCAAGGTCTTTCATTATTTTAGCCCACATTTTTCTTGCTGCCCGAAACTTGGCCACTTCTTCAAACAAATTATTATGTGCATTAAAGAAAAAGGAGAGACGTTTGCCAAAAACATTAATGTCTAAACCTTTTTTAAGTGCTGCTTCTACATAAGCTTTACCATTGCTAAGGGTAAAAGCTATTTCCTGTACAGCGGTGCTGCCTGCTTCACGAATATGATAGCCAGAAATGGAAATTGTATTCCACTTGGGTACTTCCTGGCTGCACCATTCAAAAATATCGGTGATGATGCGCATAGAAGGCTTAGGGGGATAGATATAAGTGCCCCTGGCAGCATATTCTTTTAAAATATCGTTCTGTATTGTTCCGGTAATTTTTTTTAAATCAGCACCTTGTTGTTTGGCAAGAGCCACATAAAACGAAAGTAGTATGAAACCTGTTGCATTGATTGTCATTGAAGTACTTACTTCTTCCAGCTTAATGCCGTTGAACAATGTTTGTATGTCTTCCAATGAATCAATGGCTACGCCTACTTTTCCTACTTCACCTTCTGCCAAGGCATGATCACTGTCATAACCAATTTGAGTAGGTAAATCAAAAGCTACACTTAACCCACTTACTCCCTGTGATAATAAATAATGGTATCGTTTATTACTTTCTTCCGCAGTGGAAAAACCGGCGTATTGCCGCATCGTCCACAACTTACCCCTGTACATATCTGGTTGTACACCTCTGGTGAAGGGGAATGTTCCTGGTTGTTCGTTATCACCTGCAGGTAAATTGGAAACAGAATAAACTGGTTTTATTTCTATTCCTGAGTCAGTTGTTTTTTTATTATCTCCGGCCATAAAATGACTTTATGAACTTTAAGTAACCAGCACTATTTCATTATTTTTTTCGCTTCATAATTTAATGCCTGTGCCACCAGTTCATGCAAAGCACCATTGGGTTGCGACATCAATATTTCCAATATTTTTTTATTTAAATCGGCAGCCGATGCCGTTGGGAGCAATGTACCAGATACCTGGTTGATCACCATAATGTTTTGCTCTTTCAGGTTGCGAACGGCATCCCAGCTTACCTGGCTTACATACAATTGTTGCGTACTGTTGTAGTCAAATTCCTGTTTAATGTTTTCTATCAGAATGATTTTCATTTCATAAGCAGAAATACCCGGCTGGCTAAGACGGCTGATGAGGTTAGGAAGAGCAATTCTTTCTGTTAATAACACTAATCTTTCGTAAGCCTGTAGCTGCATGGGCATACTGTCAAATTTTGCGGCTGGCGACTTAACTGGTGGTTTGAATTTGTGGGCAAAAACGGCAAACAGGGCAAGAATAATAGCTGTAACGGAAAGGATAATGCTTATGTCGGTTAAATTCATAGATGAATTGTATATGTTTCGGCAAAAATAGGAAAGGGTATTGGGATTAAGGCGTAGTAATTGGGAATCAATACAAAGAGGAAAATAGGGGGTTTAGTTAAATTTCCTTTATCGGAAATACCACATTGCTATGGCTGCAAAAGAATATTTATTTTTGTAAAATGGAAACAACAATGACAACACCGGTTACTTTAACTGACGGAGCTATTATTGAAATAAGAAAACTGATGGCGGCTGACGGTTTTGATACTGCCCAAAGATTAAGAGTGGGGGTGAAGGGCGGCGGTTGCTCTGGTATGACTTATGTGCTTGGGTTTGATCAGCCTAAAGAAAATGACAGTCATTTTGAAATAAATGGTATTACCTGCATTATGGACAAAGCACATGAGATGTACTTATATGGTATGCTGGTGGACTGGCAGGATGGCCTGAACAACAGAGGATTTACTTTTAAAAACCCTAATGCAAGCACTACTTGTGGCTGCGGAACATCTTTTGCGGTATAAAATCAATTCCACTTGCATTGGAGTTAAGTAGCGAATATTTAATGACGGAAAGAACTGAATAATAAATTTTCAACAAACTATATTCAACAGAAAAGCCTCCGATTTGGAGGCTTTTCTTATTAGTAAGGTATTCTGTTTTTTAACTCTTGGTTGCTGTTGTGGCAGGCTTTGTTTTCTCAATCACTGCTTTTTTACCCAATGGTCTTTTACCGCCCAGATCAACAAGAATTGGTGCAGCCACAAAGATTGATGAGTAAGTACCTGTTAGCACACCGATCAACATGGCGAATGCAAAACCTTTTGTAACCTCACCACCTACCAGGAACAGGATAAGGATGGTCAGGAACACCGTTAAGGATGTCATTATTGTACGGCTTAATGTTTCATTGATCGCCCGGTTGATTATTTCTCCTCTTGGGGCATTTGGCATCAGGCCGCTGTCTTCACGGATACGGTCAAATACAATTACCGTATCATTCATCGAGAAGCCGATTACCGTTAATATCGCTGCAATAAAGTGCTGGTCGATTTCTAACGGGAATGGAACAATGGCTCTTGCAAACGAGAAGACAATCAGTGCAACTAATACGTCGTGCAATAGTGCAACAATAGTACCCAGCGAATACCTCCAGTCACGAAAACGTATGAAGATATACAGGAAGATAATGAATAGGGCAAATAAAGTAGCTTTTATCGCTCCTCTTTTCAGGTCATCAGAAATGGTGGGTAGCACTTTGTCCGATTTCTGTTTATACTCAGTATCAAATTTTTCATAAGAGATACCTGCAGGAAGGTAGTTTTTCAAACCTTCTATCAATTTGATTTCTACCAATGAATCTGCCGCTCTGCTGGGGTTATTAATTTCATACGAAGTGGTGATGTCAAGGGTTGCATTATCACCAATTGTTTTAATAACCGGGTTTTCACCATTGAAGGCAGCCCGCAAGTCAGCCCTTACCTTTTCAATATCATCTACAGGCTTTTCAAAACCAACTCTGAAGCTGCGGCCCCCTTTGAATTCAACACCATAATCAAATCCATTAAAGTAAGAAGCAATACCAAGAGCCAATACGATGAATGAAACTACATAAGCTATCTTACGATATTCGATGAATTTGTATTTAGCATGTTTGAATACACGACGGGAAACGCCGGTAAAATATTCAAGGTGTTTTTTCTTGTTGGTAAACCATTCAGTAATCCAGCGGCTCACCAGGATACCACAGAACAATGATAAAAGGATACCAATGATCTGTGTAGTAGCAAAACCTTTTACAGGACCTAATCCAAATGTGAACAAGATGATTGAAGTAAGCAAAACTGTAATGTGGGCATCCAGTACCGGCGGCAAGGATCGTTTATAACCCTCATTAATAGCGGGAATATACCCCTTGCCCTTCGATAGCTCTTCTTTAATACGTTCATAAATGATTACGTTCGTATCCACCGCCATACCAATCGTCAATACCAGACCGGCAATACCCGGAGCTGTTAACGAGGCACCAAAACCTGCCAGTACACCAACGGTGAAAAGCAGGTTCAGGATTAAGGCGATATTGGCTACCCATCCGCTGGTATTATAATACACCAGCATCAGCAGGAAGATAACAACGAAAGAAATAATAAATGCTTTGGCACCACCTTCAATCGCTTTTTTACCGAGTGAAGGGCCGACCTGTTGTTCCTGAACAATCTTAGCAGGAGCAGGCAGTTTACCAATTTTTAATATACGGGCAAGGTCAGCAGCATCCTGCTGTGTATAGCTTCCGGAAATGGAAGAAGTGCCATCAGGAATAGAACTGATTACGTTAGGTGCTGAGTGAACAACATTATCAAGTACAATGGCAATTGGTTTGCCAATGTTTTCTTCTGTCATTTTTTTCCAGATATTGGCACCAGCTTTATTCATCTCCATTCTTATCTCCACTTTGCCATATTGGTCAAAATCCTGGCGGGCATCAGTTACAGCATCGCCTTCCAACTTAGCAGTTGCCCGGCCAAATGTTTTGAGGGCATATAAAGGAACCCTTGAACCTGATTTTCCGTTTTTATCTTTTGGTGCAATACCGTAAGCAAATATGACATCTCCGGGGAAATTGCCTCTGAATTCTTCAAGAAATCTTCTTACTTCAGCCGAATCTTTAATAGCGATAGAACCAACGGCAGAAGGATAGTTTACTTTTCCGTCTTTATCCTGGTATGGCTGAAAACCGGAGGCGTCTAAATATTTATCAAAAGTGTTTCCGGTTGTAGCTGTTGTAGTAGTACCAGCAGTGTCGGTATCAGTTTTCCCAATTTCTTCAGACAGTGTTTTAGGCTTAGTCGAATCAATCTTCTTCGGTTGTGTTCCTGCTGAATCAACTGTAGTACTTGTATCCTTTTTAGCAGTTGTATCTTTTACACCACCGTACTTAATATTAAAGGTTTCAATTGTTTTTTGCCAGCCTGCTGAATAATTAGGATCTGCCAATGTGTATAATTCCCAGAATTGCAGGTTTGCAGTACTCTGCAAATAATTTCTTACTCTTTCTTTATCCTTTACACCCGGTAGTTCTACATTGATGATTCCTTTAGCAGGATTTTTGGTAATGTTTGGCTGTGCTACACCAAACTGGTCAATACGGTTGGTTAACCTGTCGAATGTAGTTTCAAAGGCGGTTGAAGACTCATTACGGATATAGGTTTCTACCTCACTATCCGTTGATTTAACATTAATCTTGTCAGCACTTGCACTGGTAAACAATGAAGCAAGCGGCCTGGTTGGTTCCAGTTTCCTGTATTCTTCAATGAACAAGGTGATGAAATTGGCATCACTATTAGCCTTACGTTTATCAGCATTTTGTATCGCTGCTAAAAAATTAGGGTCTTTTGAGTTATTAGCCAATGATTTCAGTAAACCAGACATCTCCACTTCCAGCGTTACGTTCATACCACCTTGCAGATCAAGACCAAGATTCAACTCTTCGCCTTTTGCTTTCTGGTAACTAACAGCACCGTTAATACCGTAAGTAACGGTTACATCTTTGGTGCTGTCCAGTAAACGCTTCAGCCTTTCCTGGTAAGTTTTGTCTAATGATTCCTGGTAGATGGCCTGCGAATCTTTATTGTTCGGATATTTTTCGGCAGCACTTTTGTAATTATTTTTTACATAAGTCCTGGCTTTAACCTCCATCTTCTTTTCATGATTTCTTACGAAAAAAGTAAAAGACAGTTGATAGAGAGAATAAACAATGAGGAGAATAGTAAAAAAGCGAACCAAACCTTTCAGTTGCATACAATGATCGTTTTACATGTTTTCTTTCACACTATACTTGTTCACCGTGGTTACAAGCACAGGGAAAGGCTGTTAAGGGAATTTTTAAAGAGGTGCAAAGATAGGGGTTTCGACCATAATTTTATCGGACGGTTTCGGCCAATTTTGAGACGGCAGAATGGGCCTTTTTCCATTGTATTTCACAGGGTTATGTTTAAAAACAGGTTGGCCGGAGGAAAAGATAATTGCAGTAAAACCACAAGGTCATTTATGAACTATTCCTTTTATCCCTCTGCGATATTTATTTCAAAAGATTGTAACGAGGTTGAACTTTGAGGAACTTTCTTCATCTTCATTCATCAATTTTTCTTGCTAATTTAATCGGATGAAAATAGCCAGTCATTTTAAGAACGGATTTATAACTCTAATTGCCCTGATTGCCACAGCTGGCTGTATAAATTCAAAGAAAACGAATCAAACATCTGCTAATTCATCTCTTGTGAATAAACAAACCTTCAACCACCAACAGAATAACTTACCGGACACTTTCCTGAACAATCTGTTGGCAAAATATCCACAGCTTTTTAATGATATTCTTTCAAGAAAAGAGCAACTGGGAGTGCAAATAATTTATACGCAGATTGACCGGGCTAAAAAAGAAAAGGATAAACCAAAATTTACCAATCACACATTTAATCTCAACAACAGTAATTATTTCTACCCGGCTTCTACTGTTAAATTACCCATTGCCATCCTGGCTTTACAAAAATTGAATGAATTAAAAATTCCGGGATTGAACAAGGGCACAACTATGATGACTGAATCAGCAGGAGGAAGTCAAACTATTGTGAATAATGATCCCTCTGCACCTGATGGAAGACCTACTATTGCTCATTATATAAAGAAAATATTATTAGTTAGTGATAATGATGCCTTTAACAGGCTGTACGAATTTTTGGGGCAGGAGTATATCAATAACTCATTACACAAAATGGGGTATACAGATGTGCAGATTATCCATCGCCTCAGTATTTCATTAACAGAAGAACAAAACAGGAATACTAACCCTGTAACATTTTTTGATTCAACTGGTAAAGTGCTGTATGTAAAACCTGCCCAAAAAAGTAAACTGCTTTATATTCATAGAAACATCAAACTGGGCAAAGGATATATGCAGGGTGATAAAATAGTGAATGAGCCATTTGATTTTTCTAAAAAGAATTTATTGCCGTTGAATAATCTGCATAGCATCGTAAGAAGCATTATTTTTCCCGAAGCAGTTCCAAAGGAACAACAATTCAATCTTACAAAAGAGGATTATGATTTCTTACGATTGTATATGTCTATGCGTCCAGGCGAATCAAAGTCGCCTGTATATGCCGCACCGCAGTATTGGGATACATATGTCAAATTCCTTTTTTATGGTTCAGAACCCGGTAAAACTGTACCCCATATCCGCATCTTTAATAAAGTAGGGGATGCATATGGTTTTCTCATTGATGCCGCTTATATAGCCGACTTCAAAAATAACATTGAATTTATGCTCAGTGCTGTTGTGTATTGCAACAGTGATGGTATTTTCAATGATGACAAATATGAATATGATTCAATAGGTTTTCCTTTCATGAAGAACCTGGGTCGGGTTATTTATGAATATGAACGAACAAGGGTTCGGAAAAACAAACCGGAACTTTCTTCCATTTTCTATAACTATACTGATTGAATAGGTTAATGTTTTATCTTCGGGCACTTTGTAAAACGACTGCCTGCTTGTTATCTTTTACTAACCTGTTTTAAAACCAACTTAGATGCAGTTATCTTCTTTCTTGCAGCGATTCAATGAACCAGAAACGTTGAAAATGGCCAAACTTGGCCGTGAACTCAGAGCCAAAGGTGTTGATGTGATTGATCTTAGTCTTGGTGAGCCTGATTTTGATACACCAGATCATATTAAGGAAGCAGCTATCAAAGCTATTCATGATAACTGGAGCCATTACACACCTGTTCCCGGTTTTTTAGATTTAAGGGAAGCTGTTTGTACAAAATTGAAAAGAGATAATAACCTTGATTATAAACCGGAGAACATTGTTACATCAACCGGTGCCAAGCAAAGTTTGGCCAATGTTATGCTCGCATTGATAGACGATGATGATGAAGTAATTATTCCAACTCCATTCTGGGTTACGTATAGTGAACTGGTAAAAATTGCCAGAGGAAAAGTGGTACAGGTGCAAAGCACTACGGAGCAAGGATTTAAGATAACAGCTCAACAATTAGAAGCTGCTATTACTCCCAAAACAAAAATGCTTTTGTTTTCATCACCGTGTAATCCAAGTGGTGCGGTGTATAGTAAAGAAGAATTAGCCGCATTTGCGGAAGTGCTGAAAAAGTATCCGGCCATTTATATCATGTCTGACGAAATTTATGAGTATATCAATTTCGTTGGCAAACATGAGAGCATTGCACAGTTTGATGAAATAAAAGACCGGGTAATAATTGTAAATGGGTTAAGTAAAGGCTTTGCCATGACAGGCTGGAGGCTTGGTTACATAGCTGCAAATGAAGAAGTAGCAAAAGCCTGTGAAAAAGTACAGGGGCAATTTACCAGCGGCCCTAATTCTATTGCACAGAAAGCGGCTGTTACTGCGTTGACTACAGACCTTCGTCCGTCAATAGCAATGACAAAAGAATTTGAAAGGAGAAGGGCAAGAGTGATGGAAATAGTAAAAGATATTCCGGGTGTAATCTGTACTGAGCCAGATGGTGCTTTTTATATTTTCCCTGATGTTAGTGCTTATTATGGAAAGACAGATGGACAATCTGTTATTGCAAATGCAAATGACCTGTGTATGTATCTTTTAAACACTGCTTATGTTTCATCGGTAATGGGCGATGCATTTGGCGAGCCAAAATGTGTTCGTTTTTCTTTTGCCAACAGCATGGAAAAAATTGAGGAAGGGTGGAAGAGGATTAAAGCAGCATTGGCAAAATTGAAATAGTAAATGCTATTCAGTAGCCCGTTTAAAAATCATTGCGCCTTTTTGTTTTTCTTGTGTTACAGTTAATTTGTTACCGGCAACTTCGGCAGTTACCTTTTCATCCGATGACTTCCCGTTGGTAATTGTTATGAGTATCTTTGTTTTTTCATTGTAGGTATAAGTGCCTGTCTCGCCATTCTCTTTAGCATGAAAAATATATTTGCCATCAGCTGTAAATTCTATTCTTGCCGGCCCGATAAGCTCTTTTTTATCATCCTCACCCATTCCAGTATTGTCTGCATCAGATAGAATCCATTTGCCCACTTTTGATGTGTTCTTTTCAGTCTCAACAGAAGGTTGCTCTTTTTCTACAGCAATAGTTTTATCGGAATCAGTATCAGTTTTTTCTATTTACAGGATGCCAGTACTAAAACGGCAACGGGGATTAATAAAAATTTAATTTCAATAAATTTAGATATCTAAATATAATAATTTTCAGGTAAAAAGGGGGAGACTGGCTATGTGCTTTCTTCTGAAAACCTTTTGTGCAATTCTAATACTTGTGGTATCACCAGTTGATGGTCGTTATTGGTAATAATAAAATCGCAGAGCTTCATTTTCATTTCTTCATCAATCTGCCGGCTAATGCGTTTCATTACATCTTCCACGGGAAGGTTATCCCGTTGCACCACCCGTTTCACCCGGATATGCTGCGGTGCATATACTCCAATTATATAATCCAATTGTTGGGCTGCGCCACTTTCAAATAGCAAAGCTGCTTCTTTAATGGTGTAGGGAGTGGTTTGTTGTTTCATCCATTTATCCGCATCCCGGATGGTGATGGGGTGGGTGAGGGAATTGAGTAACTCTAATTTTTCTTTATTATTAAAAACGATAGCCGCAAGATATTTTCTGTCAAGTTCACCGTTTTTATAAGTATCATTTCCGAAGTGCTGGATAATAGATGCCTTTAATGTTTCATCAGTATTCATCAGGTATTTGGTTCTATCATCAGCGTAATAAACAGGAATTCCCAATGTTTCAAAAACTTTGGCTACTGTTGTTTTGCCACTGCCAATACCACCGGTGAGGCCGACTTTTATCATATACAATACACTGCTTAAAATTCAAAAAAAAAATCCCAAATCCCAATTATAAACTTACAAATGGAATTTGGGAATAAGTATTTGTGATTTACTTTTTGCCAGTTAGTGCTGGTACCGGTCTGTTTAGTGCAGCTGTCCAATCCATGCTGATAGCACTTTTTTCAATTTTCAGGTAGCTGCCGGGGCTTACTTCAATATTCAGCGTTCCGTCTTCATTTACTTTGTTGATAGTTCCATGAATACCTGCGATAGTTACAATCTTGTCGCCCTTACCCATGTTCTCAATAAATAGCTTCTGGGTTTTGGCTTTTTTAGCCTGCGGACGAATGAAGAACATCCAGAACACCAGTATCATCATTCCAAGAAAAATAAACTGGATGGTGCCACCCATACCGCCTGAAGCGGCTTTTCCATCCGCACCGGCTGGTGGTGTGCAGGCAGAAAAAAATACGAGTACTAAACTGGCAGTGATATAAGAGATTGTTGATTTCATGTTATTTTGTTTTTACTTGCTTGTTTGTTTTTTTATTATTTTATTAATTCGGCCCTGAAGGTAAGGGTGTCATTCCCGTCGGGCTTTACATTAGCTTTTACATATACCTGTTTCCTGGTTTCTCCATGCCCGCTGCCATTATATTTTGCTTTTATTACTCCTTCTTCACCCGGTGTAAAAGGTTTTTCAGGTTTTTCAGGAACAGTACAGCCGCATTGGGCATTTACTGTTTCAATCACCAGGTTCTTGCTACCGGTATTTTTAAAACGGAAACTTATTTCAATTTCTTTCCCTTCTTTCTGTTTTCCAAGATCTAGGTAGGTGGAGTCAAGCCATTGGATAGTGGTAAAATTTGCAGTGTCCGGAGGAATGATGGAAGCAATGTTTTCTGCATCATTATTGTCTTTTGTTATTTCATTACCAGCCCCTTTTTTATCGCTGCTTTTGCAGGCCATAAAGCTGATGGCAGCGAAGAGAAATACAACTATATGTTTCATTTTCCAGATTTTTGAAATGAATACCCGTTTATAGCGGGAAGCAAATGTAGAGAAAACCTGCCAGTCCTGAACATTCATAATCTCCAATATGCAATAAGGGAAAGGGGATTTTTAAGCCTTCTTATAATCCACTTTCTGCATTTTACCCTGCTGTACCAGTTCTTTATGAATATTATCAAGGATGCCGTTTACAAACTGTCCACTTTGTTGGGTGCTGTATTCTTTGGCAAGGTCTATATACTCGTTAATAGTTACTTTGGGTGGTATAGTTTCAAAATAGAGAAACTCAGCCACTCCCATTTTCATCAATATCATATCCAGCAAGGCAATTCTTTCAGGGTCCCAGTTTTTCAGTTTTGGGGTGATGAGGCTTTGCAGGTGTTCACTTTTATCCAGTACTGTTTGCAACAAGCCCCTGGCAAACTCTTCTTTATCAGCACTCATCAATTGTTTGAATGTAATACTGCCGGGCTTTTGGATATATCCTACCAGTATTTGCACAATCATTTCGCCATCATCATCCCAGTTGGAATAAGTTTCTTCAATATGGGATACAAAAACTTCGTTGGCAAGCAGCAGGTCGTTCAGGATAAATTCAATGATTTTTTTTTCTTCTGCTCTGTCACGGCCGGGTTGTGCAGCATATGTTTTGTACTCGGGGGTTTCTGCCAGTTGCAGGTAAATTTTGCGGAGGAGGTCTTTATCTGTGTTTAATGCTGGTTTTACAATGGTAAACTGTTCCTTCAATGCGGGGTCGTCCAGCATTTTCCATAATATCTCATTACCGGCAATCTTTGTATTAACGTTCAGATCTTTTTCGGTAGGTAAATGTTTGGAAGCTTTCTGATGTGCATCGGCCTCTGCATAGCGGCTTACTTCTGTCAGAAACCAGGTGAGATAAACAAATAAGGAACGGGTCTGGTCAAAATGTTGTTGTAGAATTTTTTGCGGCTCGCCGGGTTTCACCTCTGTTTCCAGTGTAGTTACTGTGTAAATGGTCTGCATTACTTTTACCCGGATATTTCTTCTGCTTATCATGGTTCTAAGAACTGTATTTGTGGGGCGAAGGTAAGAGAATTTCAACCGGGGCTGTAATAAATAGACACACTTATCCAACACATTTTTTAACCCCGGCTTTTCATTAGGTCAAAACAATTTTCTAATCACTTCTCTGCCAGTTATCGTATTTCGATCTTATTATAAAATGAAAAATTGGCATATTGTCCGGAAAAAATTGCAAAACCTCCACCGGTTCTGCACATTTGGATTAAGGGACTGCTAATTTTGCATATTATCAGCCAATGGCATGGTATTTCCAGTACCTTTGCCGTCCCAAATCCTTTTGGGATACTCATTTTCAAAAAAACTAAAATCGATACAACTATGGCTAAAAAAGTCAATGTTACCCCACTACACGACAGGGTAATTGTAAAAGCAGCAGCCGCTGAAGAAAAAACAGCCGGCGGCATCATCATCCCGGATACGGCTAAAGAAAAACCACAACGTGGCGTTGTAATCGCCGCAGGCCCTGGTAAAAAGGATGAACCAGTAACTGTAAAAGCCGGTAATACCGTATTATATGGTAAGTATGCCGGAACAGAAATCCAGATAGAAGGGGAGGAATATCTGATAATGAGAGAGTCGGATATCCTGGCGATAGTATAAGAAGCTACGAGTTTTTAGCTACCAGTTTCGAGTTAAAGTCTCGTAACTCAAAACTCATGACTCGGGACTAATTAATTTAAACATTTCAAAAACTAAATACAATGGCAAAACAACTCTTCTTCGACATTGAAGCAAGAAATAGAATGAAAAAAGGTGTTGACATTCTGTCCAACGCTGTAAAAGTAACCCTCGGCCCTAAAGGACGCAATGTGGTTATTGAAAGAAAATTCGGTGCACCTACTGTTACTAAGGATGGTGTAACCGTAGCAAAAGAAATCGAACTGGATGATCCTATTGAGAATATGGGTGCCCAAATGGTAAAAGAAGTAGCTTCTAAAACTGCAGATATTGCTGGTGATGGAACTACTACTGCTACTGTACTGGCTCAGTCTATCATCAGCGAAGGGTTGAAAATGGTGGCTGCCGGTGCTAACCCGATGGATCTGAAAAGAGGAATTGAAAAAGCAGTAAGCCTGGTGGTTGAAAACCTGAAAGCTCAGAGCCAGACAGTTGGTAGTGACAGCAAAAAAATTCAGCAGGTAGCAACGATCTCCGCCAACAATGATGAAACAATTGGTAAGCTGATAGCAGAAGCATTTGCAAAAGTTGGTAAAGAAGGTGTTATCACGGTAGAAGAAGCAAAAGGTACCGATACAACAGTTGATGTAGTAGAAGGTATGCAGTTTGACCGTGGATATATCTCTCCTTATTTCGTTACCAACAGCGAAAAGATGGAAGTGGAATTGCAAAATCCATACATATTAATATATGATAAGAAGATTTCTGCGATGAAAGACATTCTTCATATCCTGGAGAAAGTGGCACAAAGCGGACGTCCATTAGTAATTATTGCGGAAGACCTCGAAGGTGAAGCACTGGCAACATTAGTGGTTAACAAACTGCGTGGCACTATTAAAGTAGCAGCCGTTAAAGCTCCCGGCTTTGGTGACAGAAGAAAAGAAATGCTGACTGATATTGCTATCCTGACAGCAGGAACTGTTATCAGCGAAGAACTTGGTCATAAATTAGAAGGTGCAGACCTTACATCTTTAGGACAAGCTTCTTCTATTACAATTGATAAAGACAATACAACTATCGTTGGTGGTAAAGGTAAAAAAGTTGACATCACTGCCCGTGTAAACCAGATTAAAGCACAGGTAGAGAATACGACTTCTGATTACGATAAAGAAAAATTACAGGAACGCCTTGCTAAATTGGCTGGTGGTGTAGCTGTATTATATATTGGTGCAGCAACAGAAATGGAAATGAAGGAAAAGAAAGACCGTGTTGACGATGCATTGCATGCAACAAGAGCTGCGGTAGAAGAAGGTATTGTACCTGGTGGCGGTATCGCTTACATCCGTGCTATCGAAAGCTTAGATGCAAAAGTGAGAGGACAACTGGAAGATGAGCAAACAGGAATGCTTATCGTTCGCCGTGCATTAGAAGAGCCGCTTCGCCAGATTGTGGCCAATGCTGGTATTGAAGGTTCTATCGTTGTACAGAAAGTAAAAGAAGGAAAAGCTGATTATGGTTTCAATGCAAGAACCGAAGTGTACGAAAACCTGCTGAAAGCCGGTGTAATTGATCCTACAAAAGTTACCCGTATTGCGTTGGAAAATGCAGCTTCTATCGCTGGTATGTTGTTGACTACAGAATGTGTGGTAGCTGACAAACCAAAGAAAGAAGAACCACATTCTCATGGCGCACCTGACATGGGCGGCATGGGTGGATATTAATACGACAGCCTTTTTTAAGAGGCAACGAATAAAAGGAAAATCCCGTTTCTGCAAAGAGGCGGGATTTTTCTTTGTGCTGGTGAAAAACTACGGTTGGTGGCAAAAGAAATATCCTTAATTTAGTTTCCATTTTAAGGACTCTGATTACTTTAAAAGCGATATAATTTCCGCTTTTAATGATTATGTTTTACCTAAATCAATAGTATGAGAATATTTTACAAACTTAGTTTTACGTTTTTTTGTATCCTTCTTACTTCTCCAATCTTATTTGGTCAAAGTAGTTTTTTTACAAACGTTGCTGAAACCGCAATGAAGCAGTCTAACGGTAACAGAGTGATATTCCCAGAAAAATATGCCGGATTTGTTACAGACATTTCAAATCTCAAAGATTTTTTATGGACGTTGCCTTCTGAGAAAAGCATTAATGATAACAGAAACCTGGCCCCTGTAATGAGTATTCCTATGCCTGACGGTAGTGTAGCAAGATTCAGAGTATGGGAAAGTAATGTAATGGAGCCGGGCCTTGCAGAAAAACTTCCTGACATGAGGCAGTTTCTTGGCCAGGGTATTGATGACCCTTATGCTTCCATCCGGTTTGATTACAATCCCTACACTGGTTTTCATGCACAGATTCTATCCTCTCACTTTGGCAGAATTTACATAGACCCTTATGCTAACGGCGATTTGAATTATTATATGAGTTATAATACAAAAGACTATCATAGAGATGTACAGTTTATTTGCGGAGTGGTAGATGCAGATGGGTCAGGCCTTGCTTCCAGAACGGAGCAAACTCAGGCAGCTTGCCTTGGTACCAGTTTAAGAACCTACCGGCTGGCGGTGGCCTGCACCGGTGAGTACTCTGTGGCTGTAGCCGGCAGTACACCTACAATACCTGCTGTGGCAGCTGCTATCCTTACATCAGTAAACAGGGTAACAGGTGTGTATGAAAAAGAAGTTTCTCTCAGGATGATATTGATTGCCAATAATATTGACATCATTTATCTTGATGGTAATTCTGACCCTTATACCAATAACAATGGTAGTACAATGCTTGGCCAAAACCAGGCAAATATTGATGGGGTTATTGGAACTGCTAACTATGATATCGGACATGTTTTTAGCACTGGCGGTGGCGGAGTAGCCAATCTTAACAGCCCTTGTAATGGCGGCTCAAAAGCAAGAGGTGTTACAGGACTTTCAAGTCCTGTTGGCGACTCTTATGATATTGATTATGTAGCCCATGAAATGGGACATCAGTGGGGTGGTAATCACTCTATGGCTGGTTGCGGTTCATCTCCCAACAGTACAAAGTATGAAGTAGGAAGTGGTACCACCATACAAGCTTATGCAGGAATATGTGGAAGCGAAAATATCCAGGGCAATAGTGACCCTTATTTTCATGCTATCAGTTTTGATGAAATAAGTAATTTTATAACTACTGGCGGAGGTAACAGTTGTGGTGTTTCCACCCCAACAGGAAATACATTACCGGTAATAAACCCTCTGCCAAATAATGGACTTACTATTCCAATAAGCACACCTTTTACCTTGTCAGGTACTGCAACAGATGCTAACGGCGATCCGCTTACTTATAATTGGGAACAATGGGATTTCCAGGGTGCGCAAACCTGGAATGCGGGGGTATCTGCACCTGCGGGTAACACAGTGCCTTTGTTTAAGTCAAGAATACCAAAAACCACAGGAAGCAGAACATTTCCCGATATAGCTGTAATTCTTGCCGGTTATCCTGCCAACCCACCAGCAACAATGAACGGGTTAAAAGGCGAAACTTTATCACCTGTAGCCAGGCCAATGAATTTCAGGCTTACAGTAAGAGATAACCGTGCCGGTGGTGGTGGAATAGTTTCAAGCGGTGGTGCCGGATGTCAGACTAATACCACTTTCTTAGTTAACGTAGCAGGTACTACACCATTTGCAGTCACATCTCCCAATGGAGGTGAAGTTTATGATTTAGGTTCAACCCAAACAATTACATGGAACAACGCAGGTACTACTACAGCTCCATTTAATGTAGCTAATGTTAGCATTTCAATTTCTACAGATGGCGGAATATCCTATCCTGTTGTTATTTTGGCAAGTACTCCTAATGACGGCTCAGAAGCTGTAACGATTCCCGGACCTGCCACTTTAACAGCAAGGATAAAAATCGAAGCCATTGGCAATATTTTCTTTGATATTTCTAATGCGAACTTTACGGTGGCACTCCCACCAAATAGTTTTGATTTTAATACTCCTGCTCCCGTAGTTTCTCCTTGTCCGGCAGCTGCAAGCTTGTCTGCTACATTAGCCACTATTCAGAATGGAACATTCTCTATACCGATTGTACTTACATCAAGTACTCCACCAGCAGGAACAACGGTGAGTTTTTCTCCAAACCCAGTGAATCCCGGAAGTTCAACTGTTGTTACACTCAGTAATACTAATACTTTAAATCCTGGTTCTTATACAATCACTGTTACAGGCACTGCCGGTGCAATAGTGAAAACAAGAGTTATAACTTACACTATCAATGGTGGAAGTGGCCCTGCTATTACAGCACAACCAGCCAACCAGGCCGTTTGTACCGGTGGAAGTACTTCTTTCAGCATCACTGCTGCCACTGCTACTTCATATCAATGGCAATTAAGCATTGACGGGGGTAATACATTTACCAATATTTCCAATGGTGGTATTTATTCAAATGTTACAACAAACACACTGACGATTACAGGTGTTACTGCAGCAATCAATAATTACCGATATCGCAGCAATGCTTTTGTGCCATGTGGTTCTTCAGCCTCCAATGCAGCTATATTAACTATAACACCGCCGCCTGCTATAACAGCACAACCAGCAGATGCTACAATATGTGCGGCCAGCAATAATACCTTTACCGTTGCAGGCACAGGAGGCAGCCTTACATATCAGTGGCAGGTAAGTAGCGATGGGGGAGGCACTTTCAATAATGTATCCAACGGAGGTGTTTATTCGGGTGCCACATCGGCTTCATTAACTATTACAGGTGCTACAGCAGCGATGAACAGTTACCGCTACCGTGCAATTTTAACAGGTACTTGTTCACCAACGGCTACGTCCAATGCTGCAATTCTTACTGTTATAAGCCCTGCTATTGTAACAACACAGCCAGTAGCTTCTGCATTATGTTCTGGTGGTAATACAAGCTTTACGGTAGCAGGTACAAGTTCACAGGCTATCATCTATCAATGGCAGGTAAGTACAGATGGAGGTACTACATTTACTAATATATCAAATGTAAGTGGCTATTCAGGTACAACAACACCAACACTCACTATAACCGGGGCAACGGCAACATTTAATAACTACCGGTACAGGGCTTTGTTATCAAACGCTACCTGTGCAACAGCAACACCATCTAATGTTGCTTTATTAACTGTTCGACAGTTACCAACTGTTTCATTAGCTGCATCACCGTTGACGAATTTGCTACCGGGACAAGTAACCACATTAACAGCAACTCCAAGCCCTTCTACAGGGGGAACTGTAAATATTACCTGGTTGTATAACGGCACATCACCTACACCGGCCATCACAGGTAATACATATGTAGCTAATGTGGAACGACTGGGTACTTACCAGGTATTGATATCAGAAACATTTACCAGTCCAACGTTGGTATGTTCTAATCAATCGTCTGTTGTAACAATTGATGCATCTGCCAGTAGTAAACTGTTTATTTTCCCAAGTCCTAATGATGGAAGATTTACCGTTTCTTATTTTAACAGTGCCGGCACCAGCACCAAAAGAAAGATTGCCATTTTCGATTCAAAAGGCGCATTGGTTTATAACCGGGAGTTTGCTATTGCGGGTCCTTACACTCTGCTTAACATCAATATGGAAAGAGCCAGCAGAGGTATCTACTATGTAGTAGTGGGTGATGCCAATGGCAGCAAATTGGCCGATGGCCGAGTGCATGTACGTTAATGATTAAATGAATTAATAATAATTGCAGTCCCGTTTCATACTGAGCTTGTCGAAGTAGAAGCGGGACTTTTTTATTTGCTTATTATTTTTATTTCTACCCGGCGGTTTGCCTTCATCTCTGCTTCCGATTTTTCGGGATAAGGGTAAAGGGGTGCTGAGTGGCCAAAACCCTTATATGAAACTCTTTCTTTCGAAATATCATAGGCCAGCAGGTAATCTCTTACCGCTTTTGCTCTGGCTTCAGATAGATTATTGATACCGGTTTCCAGATCCGGTCCATCATCTGCAGTTGGAAAGCAACAAATATGACCCTGTACTTCTATCACAAGTTTGGGATACTTTTTCATTACTTCCAGCAATTCCAGTATTGCAGGATACGATTCTGGAAGAAGCTTGTGCATACCGCCAATGAAATTGATATTGCGTAAAGTAATGTTTGTTCCGGCAGTAAGTGTTGGGTCGGCCATTTTTTCAGTAAGTGATTCGCCTTTATTACCCGGCGCATGAATGATCTTTATCTCTACCCGCCGGTTCAGGCTTCGTTCTTCCGGCGAAAAATTTTTATTTAACGGTATATTTTCGCCGTGTGCCTGCACCACTTTAATGTCTTGCTGCTCCCAGCCGATGCTCTGGAGGTATTTGTTTACGGCTTGTACCCTTTTTGCCGAGAGCTTGTCATTATAAGCATTGGCACCAATATCATCACAATGGCCGTGCAGTTCAATGCGGTCCGCCACATCGAGTGAATCGGTAAGACTATCCAGCGTTGCTTTGGAAGGGGCGGTTAATTCCCATTTATCGAACGCAAAATGGACATGTACAGAAGATGCAGATTGGCACCATCCATGAAGAGATACTAGCATCAAGAGCAAACAAAAGTAAAGTTTTATACGCATACAAGAATGAAGAAGGTGCTTGTCAATGATTTAGCTACTGATACTTTGTATATAACGCTGCCATTGCAAATTTCTTGCATCTGGTTTCAGCCGCTCCCTGTTTTAGCCTACCTTTGCCGCCTTAAAATTAATATTAAATGATCAGTGTAAAAGACCTGAAACTCGCCTACGGCAAACGGGTATTGTTTGAAGAAGTGAATCTCAATTTCATCAAAGGCAATTGCTATGGGGTGATTGGTGCCAACGGTTCCGGTAAAAGTACATTCCTGAAAATACTAAGCGGAGAGATTGAACCTAATAAAGGAACGATAACTATTACCCCCGGCGAAAGGATGGCTATCTTAAAACAAAACCAGTTTGAGTTTGACGAAATAACGGTGTTGAATACGGTGATGATGGGGCATACCAAACTTTGGGCTATTGCCAAAGAAAGAGAAAGCATTTATGCCTTAGCTGATTTTACTGAAGAAGATGGAATGAGGGCCGGCGAACTGGAAGGTGAGTTTGGCGAAATGGGTGGTTACACTGCCGACAGTGATGCGGCTACTTTATTGAGTGAACTTGGGGTGACAGAAGAATATCATCAATCTTTGATGAAAGATATTCCTTCTAATTTAAAAGTTCGGGTGCTGCTGGCACAGGCCATATTTGGCAACCCTGATATTTTATTATTGGATGAGCCTACCAACGGTTTGGATATTGAAACAATCAGTTGGCTGGAAAATTTCTTAGCCGATTATGAAAACATTGTATTGGTAGTAAGCCATGACCGTCACTTCCTCGATGCCGTGTGTACCCATGTGGCGGATGTGGACAGGCAGAAAGTAAAAATCTTTACCGGTAACTATACTTTCTGGTACGAATCATCGCAACTGATGGCCCGCCAGGTAAACGATAAGAATAAAAAGACTGAAGAGAAACGCCAGGCATTGATTGACTTCATTGCCCGTTTCAGTGCCAATGCATCAAAAAGTAAGCAGGCAACATCGAGAAAGAAAGCATTGGAAAAATTATCCATTGAAGAAATAGAACCGAGTTACAGAAAATATCCTGGCATTATTTTTCAACCATTGCGGGAAGTAGGCAACCAGATTTTGAATATAGAGAAACTGACCAAGTCGGTTGATGGCCGTGTATTATTTAAAGATGTAACCTTCACTGTTAATAAGGGAGATAAAATTGCCTTGCTCAGCCGTGACCCGTTAGCGGTGACCAGTTTTTTCAATATCGTTACTGCTGAAACAATGGCGGATAGTGGCTCTTACGAATGGGGTACCACTGTTACTCATGCCTATCTGCCACAGGAAAATAACCAGTTTTTTAATAGTAAGGATAACCTGATGGACTGGCTACGTCAATATGTGCCGGATCATGTAAAGGATGTGGATGAACCTTTCTTAAGAGGGTTCCTTGGTAAAATGTTATTTAGCGGAGATGATGTACTAAAGTTTACCAATGTATTGAGCGGTGGAGAGAAAGTTCGTTGTATGTTAAGTAAGATGATGCTGCAAAGTCCAAATGTGATTTTGCTGGATCAACCTACTAACCACCTTGATCTGGAAAGTATCCAGAGCTTCAACGAGCAGTGTACTGAATATAAAGGCATCGTTTTATTAACGAGCCATGACCATACGTTTATGCAGACTGTTGCAAACCGCATTATCGAATTAACTCCGAAAGGTATCATTGACCGGTTGATGACCTTTGATGAATATCTGGAAGATGAAAGAGTTAAGGCGTTGAAGGAAGAAATGTATAAGTAAATATACAAGGCACAAGAAATACAAGGAACAAGATAAATACAGTTCCCGTTTCTGAAAGAGGCGGGAATTTTTATTTTATATAAAGAGTGGATTGCTCTATCTTCCTTTTCAATTATGTCAACCACTTCGTCTCTTTCAAAAAAAATTGGTTATTGGTCTGCTACAGCGATTATCGTGGGCAGTATCATTGGTTCTGGTGTGTTTATGAAGCCGGCCAGTATGGCGGGGCAGTTAGGTTCTCCCATCTGGTTAACGGTGGTATGGATTATTGCAGGCTTGTTTTCATTAATGGGTGCATTAGTGTATGCTGAACTTGGGGCGATGATGCCGGAAACCGGGGGCATCTATGTTTACTTTAGAAAAATGTTTGGCGATTTTGTTGCCTACCTCTATGGATGGGCAGCTTTTTCAGTGATGAATACAACGGGTGTGGCAGCTATTGCATTTGTTTGTGCCCAGTATGCTGATTATTTTTTGCACCTGCCAAGATTTGATGTATCTGTAGAACAATCTGTTGTATGGCATCTGCCTTTCATCGGTGACCTGCATCCATTGGAGAATTTTGGAGTAAAATCGTTGGCGATAACAATTGTTGCAGGTCTTACCTGGCTAAATGTACGCAGTGTAAAAGCAGGAAGCTCATTTCAGCTTATTTCTACCATTGTTAAAATGGGAGTCATTGCCGCATTGGTAATTGGCATTTTCTTTTTTGGCAATGGGTCAGTTGAAAACTTTTTCCATGCAGAAAATCCAAAACAGGGCGGTGTATTATTAGCCGGAATTATTGCAGCGTTAACAGGAGCTTTCTTTGCCTATGATGGCTGGATTAATATAACTTTTATAGCCGGTGAAATAAAACAACCGCAACGAAATATCCCTAAGAGTTTATTTACGGGAGTTATAGCCTGCATTATCGTTTACGTATTGGTTAACCAGGCATACTTGTATGTATTGCCGGTGGAGAAAATTGCAGCCTCATCTTTAGTGGCTTCAGATGCTATTGCGGTTGCTCTTGGCAACACAGGCGGTGCATTGGTGGCTGCCATGATTGTAATTTGTACACTCGGGGCTATTAACGGTAATTTAATGGCAACCACCAGGGTTACTTATGCTATGGGAAAAGATAAAGTGTTTCTTCCCTGGGCTGGTAAAGAACATAAGCGGTTTCAAACACCGGGTAATGCACTTTGGCTGCATGGTGCCTGGATTTCTGTCTTAATCATTTCGGGTTCATTTGATATGCTGGCTGATATGATGGTTTTCATTAGCTGGATAGCTTACGGCATGGGTGCGGTTGGTATTTTTATGCTCCGCAAAAAAATGCCCGATGCAGAGCGGCCGTATAAAATATGGATGCATCCTTTTGTAACATTATTGTTTATCATTTTTACAGCAGCCTTTCTTGTTATCACCGTGTATAATGATGTTACCAACTATCTGAACGACCGGCAGCCGGTTGTTAATTCCCTGCTCGGTATATTAATAGTGGTGTTAGGAATTCCTTTTTATTTTTATTACAGGAAAAAGAAAAAATTATAAGTCCTTATTCTTTCAGTCCCGTAGGGACGTAATGTAAGTAGTAAAGTTTAATAATGTAAACAATAAGCTCCGCAGGAGCGACATGTTAAAACATATCGCCCCGATGGGACTCCGTCAGGTCACTTGTATTTTTTCTACTGACATTTAGCTTCTACGGAGCAATCGGAGTATTGAAGTCTTTATTGCATCATCTTTTTAATAATCTTTCCCAGCATCATCAATCCATAATCGGCCTCATCATCCCAGGGCTTGCCAAAGCTGATACGGATACAATTGTTGTAATAGAACTGGCAGAAAATATTTTTCCCGGCACAAAGGAGATATGATGTTTCATCGCTTCAATGCGGAATTTGAAAGTATTTACTTTTTTATTTACTAAGTTCTACCCACAGAATAACCTGATTTGTTTATGTAAATTCGTTGAATAATACAAGTACATGAAAACAGCAATTGTAACCGGCGCTTCTGGCAACCTGGGCCAGGCAGTGATAAAAAAATTACTGGCAGCGGATTATTATGTTACCGGCACCATTATCCCCAATGATTCGGTAGTCATTGATGTACGGGGAAGAAATTTTGAAACAGCCATTGTTGACCTGATGCAGGAAGAACTGGCCCAGCAGTTTGTAAACCTGATGGTGGCAAAACATACCACAATAGATGTGACAATTCTTACCGTTGGTGGGTTTGCAATGGGGAATATTATTAGTACCAGCACAGCCGATATTGCCAATCAATACAAACTGAATTTTGAAACAGCCTATAATGTGGCAAGGCCTGTTTATACACAAATGATGAAGCAGGGCAATGGCCGCATTTTTTTAATTGGTTCCCGCCCGGGGTCTGATATGAAGAACAGTAAAGGAATGGTAGCCTATGGATTAGGTAAGTCATTAATATTCCGGTTGGCCGAACTGATGAATGAAGAAGCCAAAGGAACTAATGTAGTAACCAGTGTCGTTGTTCCTTCTACCATTGATACACCACAAAACAGAAAGAGTATGCCAACTGCTGATTTCAGTAAATGGGTAACACCCGAAGCCATTGCCGACGTTATTTATTTTTATTGCAGTAATGAAGGAGCGGTGCTGCGGGAACCGGTGATAAAAGTGTATGGTGGCTCGTAGATTTTTGCCCTCACCCCAGCCCTCTCCATGGAATGGAGAGGGAGAGCCTCACCCCGACCCTCTCCATTCCATGGAGAGGGAGGAATACAAAAACCCGAAAGAAAAAAAATGTTGAAAGCAATAATGATTCTTTACGGAGAAAGTCTCCCTCTCCGCATAGCGGAGAGGGTCGGGGTGAGGTAGATTGTTGCATCGCTTTCATTGCCTCACCCAGCCCTCTCCATAAAATGGAGAGGGAGGAATACAAAAACCCGAAAGAAAAAAAATGTTGAAAGCAATAATGATTCTTTACGGAGAAAGTCTCCCTCTCCGCATAGCGGAGAGGGTCGGGGTGAGGTAGATTATTGCGGAGAAACTTCTCCCTCTCCGCTATGCGGAGCAACCGATACCGCCAGAAGGGCGGGAGAAGGTTGGGAACGAAGTTCGAAGGGGTGAGGTCATAAAGCTCCTTCAATTTTCTTCATCACCATTTCCACGTCATGGTGCAACTCTTCGTTTTTTATACGGATGATGGTGAAGCCAAGATGATTGATTATTGAATCCCTTGCTTTATCATATTCTAATTGTTCGCCAAACTCATGATGCTTTCCATCCAGTTCTATTACTATCTTACTGGAGGCGCAATAGAAATCTGCTATATAAAAATATTTTGTCCATCCTCTTGTTTTATAAATGATAGGATGTTGCCGTCTTACCTTTTTTCCTTATATGCCCCTGTTGCGTAGCAGTTGCCAGAGGAAATCTTCTTCTGGTGTCATTTTTTGACGCAGCTCTCTCGCAATACGTATAGGTGAAGACATGATTTTTTATTGAATGTAATATAATTCTGAGAAATTGTCTTGGACAAAACCTCACCCCGACCCTCTCCATAAAAATGGAGAGGGAGGCCCTCACCCCGACCCTCTCCATAAAAATGGAGAGGGAGGCCCTCACCCCGACCCTCTCCATAAAAATGGAGAGGGAGGAATACAAAAACCCGAAAGAAAAAAAATTGTTGATAGCAGTAAAGATTCATTGCGGAGAAACTCTCCCTCTCCGCATAGCGGAGAGGGTCGGGGTGAGGTGGCTTAAATCGGAGTGAGGCGAATTCATTTATCTTGCACCCCAATTTCTCCTTATGCGATACATGAAATGGATTGGTTTGGCGGCCGCAGCAGCATTGGTGGTGTCTTGTTTTATTCCCTGGGTGTTTATACAATCAAGAGGCATTGCAGTAAGTGGGGTAGATGCTACCGGCACCAATTTCGGGAAACCCGGTTATTTTCATTTTTTGCTGACGGCTGTATTTCTCCTTTGTACTGTTACGCCAAGGGTATGGGCCAAACGGATGAACTTGGTAGTCACCGGACTGAATCTGGGCTGGGCATTAAAAAATTTTTTTGTGGTAGCTGCCTGCTCCGGTGGCGAATGCCCGGTACGAAAAATGGGTATCTGGCTCATGTTGCTGGCTTCGGTGTTGATGCTGATTTCCGCCTTATTTCCTGATATGAAAGTACCGCAGGACAAGGCTAAATAACTGACCTCTCAGTCCTTACAAAATTGTACTTTATTAAGTTATTGTTTACTCCTCTTTATTTGTTAGATATTTAGCTCACAAAGCTTTGAATAATCTGATAATTGATTTATTTTTAATGGCTTATCCTTATTTAGCATTTCTGTCCAATCCTGCTTAAATCCTCACGGCGGTTCAGATCAATAATCCGATAACTTTTGGAACCAGTTTAGTTTTCCATGTCCGTATTATTTTTAACCCATGAATCTTTTATGAACTGGTATGGTTTATAAACAACAATGAACTGCAGCATAAAAAATAATAATCATTATAAACCTGTATGCCAAACGCAGGCAGGTATCCTGGTACGCCGGATAACAAAATTTTGCCTGTCGCTTAATATTTCTATTTTGTTTTTGGTAAATACGGTATTGGGACAGACAATTTCGTATGCTACTGCCGGAAGTAATTATGTGCAGAACTTTGATGGGTTAGTTAATTCAGTTGGGATGTATGATAATACATTAAGTGGCCCTTTAGAATTAATCGGGAATGGTTTTAATTCTACTGTACCTGGCTGGTATGTGGAAAGGTATGCAGGTACAGACCCGCCGGGTTTATTCTTTCGGGTTAATCACGGCTCTTCAAACACAGGATCTTGTTACTCTTATGGCGAAATTGGAAATTCGGAAAGAGCTTTAGGTACACTTTCATCTGGCCCAAAAATCAACAGGATTGGTTCATTAATAAGAAATAATACTGGGGTTACATTAAATAGTATAACAATTACTTATAATAATGAGCAATGGAGATATGGGGGCCGACCAACTCCAACTGTAAATACTTGTGCTTTTGAATATAAAATCGGAGCAACCTCCATAAATGATGCATCAGGATTTATTGCAGCGGCTGGGCTTGATTTGAGTTCTCTAGTTACTTCGGGTTCTACTTTTACATTAGATGGTAATGTTAACCGAGTGCAACGTTCACTTACTATTTCAGGTTTAAACTGGACAAATGGTACTGATTTAGCAATTCGCTGGACTGATGTAGATGACTCAGGTAGTGATGATGGTTTAGCCATAGATGATTTTACTTTTTCTGCCAGTGGACCTTTAATTGCATCTGTACCCGCCTCGAACGTAACAAATGTTTCTTGTCTTGGGCCCAATACCGGCTCGATTATTTTGAATGTAAGTGGTGGAACTACTCCTTATTTTTATGCCTGGACCAGTAGCCTGGGATATATTGCTAGCACACAGAATATCTCAGGAATTCCTGCTGCAATTTATGCTGTTACTGTTACAGATGCAGTTGGTGATGTTATTGTTATTACTCAGATCACCGTCTCACCACCACCAACAATTACTATTAACACCTTCAGTTACAATCCACCTGTATGTGTGGGTGGTACATTAAATCTCATTGTTACTACTAATGGAGGTACAAATCCAAAAACTTACAGTTGGAATGGGCCAAGTGGACCTATACCTGGGAGCTCTTCATCAGTATCAATTCCGAATGTTACAATGGCCGCAGCCGGACAATATAGTGTAACAGTTACAGATACTAATAGCTGCACCGCAAGTAGTATGGTTACGGTTGTTGTTAACCCAAACGTTGCACCAACTTTTACACCAATGGGCCCGTACTGTCAGGGTTCAACCCCTGTTACATTACCAACAACATCAACAAACTTTGTACCCGGAAGTTGGGCTCCTTCAGCAGCAATCAATACTTCTTCACCTGGAACAACTGTATATACATTTACACCTTCTCCTGGTCAATGTGGAACACCAACTACGATGAGTGTCATCATCAACCCGAGTGCAATACCAACATTTGCACAGTTGGGTCCATACTGTCAAAACTCAACACCAGGAACACTATTGCCAACATCCATAAATAATATAACTGGAACATGGAACCCATTTCCTATCAATACTGCATTAGTAGGAACAACTCCCTATGTATTTACTGCCACCGGTCCCGGTTGTTATACAACCGTTACGATGTTTGTTGTAATTAATCCACAAGACCCGCCTTTCTTTAATCCCGTAGGTCCGTTCTGCCAGGGTTCAACTCCTTTACCATTATCTAACATTTCAAACAACAGTATAACAGGAACCTGGAGCCCTTCATCAACAATCAATACAGCAACAGCCGGAACAACCACATATACTTTTACTCCCTCCGTCGGCGGTTGTACATCAACAGCGACAATGGATATTGTGATTACAGCACCAACAATTGCAACTTTTGCCCCGATAGGTCCATTGTGTCAGATTTCAACTGCACCTTTGCTACCAACAACTTCAACTAATAGCATCACCGGAACCTGGAACCCTGCAACAATCAGTACGACAACAGTGGGAACGGCATTTTATACTTTTACTCCCTCCCCTGGCCCTGTTTGCACAGCAACAACTACGATTTTTATTACTGTCACAGGACAGATAACACCAACGTTTACCCAGATGGGTCCGTTCTGTCAAAACTCAACACCACCATTATTACCTGCAACTTCTGACAATAGTATTTCAGGAACCTGGAGCCCTGCAACGATCAATACATCAATACTTGGTTCTACTACTTATACTTTTAATCCTTCGGGTGGTGGTTGTGCAATAACAACTACTATGAATATTGTAATTACTACTGCAATAACACCAACATTTACTCCGATAGGTCCGCTTTGTCAGAACTCAACTCCGCAGGGGCTGCCATCAGGCTCAACAAATAATCCGGCTATCAATGGAACATGGAGTCCTGCAACAATCAACACTACGGCAACAGGCCCGTCAACATATACATTTACTCCAGCTATTGGTCAATGTGCAATGCAATCGACATTAACCATCACAATAAATCCCAATGTAACACCGACATTCAATCCTGTGGCACCAATCTGTGCCGGAGGAGCATTAAGTCCGTTACCAGTTACATCTACAAACGGGATAGCAGGAGCCTGGAGCCCGGCGCTGAATAATTCAACAACGACAACATATGCATTTACACCATTTGCAGGACAGTGTGCAACGCAAACTACCCTAACAATTACCGTTACTCCGAGTGTAACACCTACATTCAATCCTGTGGCACCAATTTGTCCAGGAGATGCATTGAGTCCTTTACCTACATCATCCACCAATTCACCAGCCATAACAGGAACCTGGAGCCCGGCACTCAACAATACGGGAACGACTACTTATACATTTACACCATCGGGCGGCGGTTGTGCAACAACGGCAACGATGACTATTGTAGTTACAGCACCAGTAACACCAATATTTACACAGCTTGGTCCGCTCTGTCAAAATTCACCACCACCACCCCTACCAGCAAGTTCAACAAATAGCCCCGCTATTAACGGAACATGGAGTCCTGCAACAATTAATACATCAGCACTGGGTACTACAATGTATACGTTTACACCAACTGCTGGTCAGTGTGCAATTGCAACAACGATGAATATTGCCATCACAGCACCTGTTATTCCAATATTTACTCCGATAGGGCCACTTTGCCAAAATTCCACTGCTCCCGCATTACCTGCTAGTTCTAATAATGCAGTTAGTGGAACCTGGAACCCTGCTACAATCAGTACCGCAACAGCAGGAACAACAACCTATACATTTACACCTTCGGGTGGTTGTGCAGGTATAGTGACAATGGATATTGTAATCACATCACAGATTACTCCAATATTTACACAGTTCGGTTCATTCTGTCAAAACTCAACAGCTCCTGCATTACCGTCAATTTCTAACAATGGAGTAAGCGGAATATGGAATCCTTCTACCATTAGCACAACAATAGTGGGAACGACAACTTATACGTTCACACCAACAGTTGCAGGTTGTGCAACAACAGCAACGATGGATATTCTAATAACAACACAAGTAACACCAACATTTACCCAGATAGGACCTATCTGTCAAAACCTACCACCACCATTATTGCCAACCAGCTCCACAAATAGTCCCACTATCACCGGAACCTGGAGTCCGGCAACAATTAATACATCAGCATCAGGAACTACGATTTTTACATTCACTCCTTCTGGCGGTGGTTGTGTAGCACCAGCAACGATGAATATTGTAATCACGGCACTGGTAATACCGGCGTTTAATCAGATAGGCCCATTCTGCCAGAACTCAGCAGCTCCTGCATTGCCTGCCAATTCTAATAATGGTGTTAGTGGAATCTGGAACCCTGCAACAATCAATACATCAACACCTGGATCGACAACGTATACTTTTATTCCAATTTCAGGTTTGTGTGTAACGGCAGTAACAATCGATATAGTAATCACTACACAAATAACACCAACATTTGATCCAATAGTTCCACTTTGTCAGAATTCAACTGCACCGTTGTTACCAACAACTTCTACTAATGGTATTTTTGGCACCTGGAGTTCTGCAACAATCAATACCACAACAGCAGGAACGACAACGTATACGTTTACACCAAATGGAGGTCAGTGTGCAACAATTACAACGATGGATATAGTAATCACTGCACAGGTAGCACCAACATTTACACAGATAGGTCCATTGTGTCAGAATTCAATCGCTCCGGCATTACCAGTAACCTCAACTAATGGAGTAAGTGGAACATGGAGTCCTGCGACAATCAGTACAGCAACAGTAGGGATAACAATTTATACATTCTCTCCGTCGGGCGGTGGCTGTACCGCTGCAACCACAATGGATATTGCAATCACAACACAAATAACACCGGCATTTAATCCTGTTGCACCAATCTGTTCCGGTGCAACACTGACTGTATTACCACCATTATCACTTAACGGCATTACAGGAACATGGAGTCCTGCATTGAATAATACTGCCACCACCACTTATACATTTACTCCGGGTGCGGGGCAGTGTGCAATACCAGCAACACTAACAATTTCTGTTAATCCGAACGTAACGCCGACATTTAATCCAGTTCCATCAATCTGTTCTGGTGCAATAATGACTGCATTGCCGACAACATCCGTCAATGGCATTATTGGAACATGGAGTCCTGCATTAAATAATACCGCAACCACCACTTATACATTTACACCGGGTGCGGGGCAGTGTGCAATACCAGCAACACTAACAATTACTGTCAATTCAAATGTGACTCCGGCATTTAATGCTGTTGCGGCGATTTGTTCTGGTGCAACACTGACTGCATTGCCAACAATATCCCTTAATGGTATCAGCGGAAGCTGGAGCCCGGCATTGAATAATACTGCCACGACAACATATACATTTGCCCCAACTACTGGTCAGTGTGC
>Ga0163150_10000893_pt1 | contig 53062 bp, 47 predicted proteins | sample OliLakLV19P2IB_FD_148628 | JGI IMG/M metagenome (GOLD analysis project Ga0163150, IMG submission 148628) | Freshwater microbial mat bacterial communities from Lake Vanda, McMurdo Dry Valleys, Antarctica - Oligotrophic Lake LV.19.P2.IB | ecosystem: Environmental > Aquatic > Freshwater > Lake >...
ATGTTTCACCCCTCCCCATGTTTCCCCCATGTTTCCCACAATCCGGGAGAATTGGCCGATGGGCGCATGTAAGCGTTTGCGAGGGCGTTTGACTTTCGAAAAGCGTCAAAGGAGATCTCCAGTTTCTTCTGTTAAACTGAGTGCGGTATCAAAATTGACTGTCTCACCAAGAGCTCGCATGGACGCGAAAGAAGCACAAGTAAGAGAAAAGCTGGAAGACTGCTTGAAACAGGCAACGGAACTAACGGGTAGGGCGGGGAATACGGTAATACGGTATCGTCGCTTGTGCAATCGGCCGCGGTGCTAATCAATGCGATCCGGCTGACCAGCAACCACGCCAAACAGTCGCCCAAAGTTAGCGCTGGTGTATAGCCTTGAGGCGATTCTTTTTCGAGTCATGAAGAAGGCGGCGAAAGCCTGGACACCAGCACTGCTCCGCGACTCCCTCCGTCTGACCGCGTCAGCTTAGCACCTGCTCGGCATGCCGAACCTTGGGGCTATTGAGCAGTTACCAAAATCGCTTGTCGATAGAGACTAGAGCATAGCTGAATCAATCGTACTCAACAAACGCTTGATCGCGTTTTTGCTAACGGGTTTGACGATATGAAAATCGAATCCGGCGGCCTGCGTTCGGATTCGATCTTGCTCTTGGCCCCAACCGGTCAATGCAAACAGTTGAACCCGGTCACCGCCAGGCAACAACCGAATTTGCCTTGCAACTTCACAGCCGTCTAGCTCCGGCATACCAATATCGAGGAAAACGCAGAAGGGTTCAAAGGATTTGAACAGTTCTATTCCTTCGCCACCCGTTTCGGCTGTTGCCACCTCATGGCCCATCGCGGTCAACAACCCCTTGAGGGTCATCATTGCGTCGATATTGTCATCAATCGCAAGAATGCGAAAGTTTCCGGATTGTTGTTTCGCTGAAATCGTATCGTCCGATTCCTTGGTTGCAACGTTGTGGATCAAGGGAAGCGTGATCACAAATGCCGCGCCTCTGTTTTCCCCTTCGCTCGTTACCGATACATAGCCTTCATGTAGTTCGACGATTCTTTTTACGAGTGCCAATCCGACACCCAAGCCACCAACGCTTTGGCCCTGGTGTCGCTTCAATTGTGTAAACAACTCGAAGACTTCTTCTAACATCTCCGCCGGAATACCGAGACCGTTGTCTTTTACCGTAATTGACGCGTGGGTTTCGGTTGCGGAAACCGATACGTCGATTTGGCCACCCGTCGGTGTATAGCGTGACGCATTATTGATCAAGTTACTGACAACTTGTGTCAAACGAGTAATGTCTCCATTGACCTGATAATCAGAATGGTCCGTTTGTACATTTAACTGATGATTTCCCGTATCAATATTGGGTCGGCTAGTTTCGACAGCCTGGCTGACAACATCCTGTAGTGAAACGGGCTTGCACTCCAGATTTATTTTACCATTGGTGATACGACTGACCTCTAAAAGATCGTCGACCAATCGAACCATGTGATGAACTTGCCGTTCGATCATTTCTCGGGTTTGGCGACTCTCGTCGGGTTCGTCGTGGCGCGCTATCATGCCCAGCAGTTGTATACCGCTGAGGATTGGCGAAAGCGGATTCCGCAATTCATGAGCAAGGGTTGCGAGAAATTCATCCTTGCGTTTATCCGCCTCCTGCAACGCAGTCGCGATTTGACGGCTTTCTTGAAGCAAGCGAGCGTTCTCGCGGCTGATCTGTTCCATCTCATCACGTTGGCGACTGACCTCCTGGCGCTGTGTATAGAGTTCGAAAAAGACGCTTGCTTTACTTTTAAGAATGTCGCCTTCAATTGGCTTGTGAAGGAAATCGACAGCCCCTTTCTCGTAACCTTCAAATCGCCGCTGCGGGTCTGAACCGCCTGCTGTTACAAAAACTATGGGAATGCGCCGCGTCCGATCGGACCCTCGCATCAATTCAGCCAATTCAAATCCGTCCATGTCAGGCATCTGTACATCGACCAGTGCCAACGCGACATCATGCTGAAGCAAGAACTCGAGTGCCTCAGCGCCCGAGCGTGCTTTTAACAATGTCAATCCATCGCGCTGCAGCAACCGTTCCATCGCGACCAGATTCGTCTCGCGATCATCAACGAGCAGAAACTTGACAGCGGTCGGCGCATTCTCTTTCATCTGGTCACGTCCGTTCATTGAGGAACTCAATTATCTGCGAACGGCTCATCACAAGAGCCGAAGCTGAATTGCCGATCGCCGCTTCTGGCATAACGCGGCAATGTGCCTCCTCGGGGTCTTGAACAATCCCAATCCCCCTGGCGGATATGATCTTGGATAAACCGCTTGCACCATCGCGGTTTGCACCTGTCAAAACCACACCGATCAGTCGTTCGCCAAAAACATCCGCCGCAGATTCAAATAATACATCAATCGAGGGGCGTGAGTAGTTGACCGGCAAGTCGCTGGACAACGCAAGTGAATCTTCATCTTCCACCAGGATATGGTAATCCGGAGGTGCCAGGTATACATGGCTGCTAAATATTTGCTCTTTATCGTCGACTTCGATTACCGGAAGTCGCGATTTTGACCTCAAAAGCTGCAACAGCCTCGTGTTTCGAGTAGACGGAATATGAATCACTAGCAGAATCGCAACTTGGCATGTCGGCTTTAAACCTTCCAAAATCTCGCTGACAACTTCTACCCCGCCAGCCGAAGCGCCGATCGCGACAATGCGAAAACCTTGCATTACAGTCCCCCCGCACGGCGATAAATCCGGTGAATCTGGTCAAAATCGCAGAAGTCCGAATCATGCTGTGAAAACCGCAAGCTCTCTTTCGCGCCTAATCCCAGAAATCCGTTTCGCGGCAGCGATTCCTTAAAGAGTCCGATCGCGCGATCTTGAAGCTCGCGACGAAAGTAGATCAACGTATTGCGACACGAGATCAACTGGACCTCCGCAAACGAGGCGTCCGAGGCGAGCGAGTGATCGGAAAATACAACACGCTGCCTGAGGGTTCGGTCGAAGATCACGCGTCCATACGCAGCCGTGTAATAATCCGAAAGCGATCCCGTACCACCTGAGAGTCGATGGTTCTTGGTAAACAGCGGGATCCTGTCCAGATCATAATGGCCCGCCTCCGCCCTTTGCAACGCATCGGAACTGATGTCAGTAGCATAAAAAATCGTGCGCTTTTCAAGTCCCATTTCGCGAAAAAGAATAATCAACGAATAAACCTCCTCACCGTCCGCGCACCCTGGAATCCAAACTTTCAGTGAAGGATACGTCTCTAGGTGCGGTACCACCTTTTCTCGCAGCGCCTTGAAGTATTCCGGGTCGCGGAACAACTCGCTGACCTGAACCGTCATATAGTTCAGCAGTTCTGTGAACGAGATTTTGTCGTGTAAAACTCGGTTCTGTAGCTCGGAGATTGTCTCGCATTTAAAGCGTGTCAGCGCTTGGGCTATACGCCTCTTCAGCGAAGCCAACGAATATCCGCGAAAATCGTAGTCGTACTTATGATATATGGCTTCCAGCAATAATCGAATTTCCAAATCGTCTATCTTAGCACTCAAAACGGCTTCCTTTGTAATCTGCCTTGACGCATCAATTAACGCCGCTCTGTTCGAACGGCGTCATTATTTGCGAATCCAAACGCGGACGAGTGAGAGTAGTTTGTCAACGTCAAGCGGTTTCGCCATATAGTCATTGGCGCCCGCATCGATGCATTCGGCTTGGTCGTCTTTCATCGCCTTTGCCGTTAACATTACAATCGGAAGCGTTGCAAATTCGGGCCGTTTACGTATCTGGCGAGTAGCGGTCAATCCGTCCATTTCTGGCATCATTACATCCATCAATACCAGGTGAATCGCTTTTTCGCTAGATTCCAGCGAAGCCGATAAAACGCTAATCGCTTCTTTTCCATTACGTGCGATTTCGATCACCGCACCACGCGGCTCTAAAATACTGGTCAGTGCAAAGATATTGCGAACGTCGTCTTCCACCACCAAAATCCGTCGACCTTCTAACGCTGCTTCACGGCTGCGCGCCTTACGAATCATCTTCTGTTGCTCTTCCGGCAAATTGCCAACCATCTGGTGCAAAAAGAGGGTCACTTCATCGAGCAGCCGTTCGGGTGATTTGGCCCCCTTGATGATGATGGATGTACTGTACCGGCGCAGCAATTGCTCTTGATCGGCAGATAGTTCATGTCCGGTATAGATGATAACAGGCGGAAATGAGTACTCGTCGTTATCACTGAGCGTCTTCAACAATTCATAACCCGAGGAATCAGGCAATGTTAAATCGAGTACCATGCAATCAAATGTGTTAGATTTTAATTGCTCTAAACATTCGCTTACATTTGTCACCCCTACCGTTTTGACGTCACGGGATGCAAGAAGTTTATGCAGGCTTCGTAACTGAACAGGGTTGTCCTCTACAATCAAAACACATCGCGTATGGTGCTTTATCTGCATCTGCAGACTTTGCAGTGTTTCGGTCAACATTTCGTGAGTAACTGGTTTCACGACATATCCGTATGCTCCCATTGCAAGCGCTGTCTGTGTAAAATCATTGGCGGAGATGACGTGAACAGGTATATGGCGAGTTCTGGCATCCTGCTTCAATCGATCCAAAACCACCAACCCGGTTTCATCGGGCAACCCGATGTCTAGAATGATCGCATCGGGCAAAGACTGGACCGCAGTCGCCAAGGCTCGGTGGGCAGTACTGGCAATTAAACAATCGAAATCCATTTCGCGAGCGACTTTGGCAATGATCGTTGCGAACACTTCGTCATCTTCAACAATCAAAATGACACATCGATTACCGCGTACCATTTCAGAATCGCTAGCAGGCATACTGACTTGGCTTGTCGCCGTTTGAGCGTCAATCGATTGTTTCTGTATCTCGTGTGCAGCTTCTAACGCGGAATCAAAGGTGGATTGCGAAACATGCGAGTGAGTTGAAGACGATGAACCACGAGCCGTACTTACAGTAAAAAGTTTTCGGTCGTCCTTGGAATGGTTTTCGTTTCCAATGCCAGCATCTGTTCCGGGAGTACTGGTAGGTAGTATTGCTATCGAATCAAACTCGACCGGCAGGATAACCCTGAATCTACTACCCTGTCCGATTTCACTGGTCAACGATATCTCGCCTCCTAAGATTCGTACCAGTTCAGTCGTAATCGTCAACCCAAGACCGGTGCCACTGAACCTGCGGTTGGCTGCACTGTCAACTTGCTCAAACGCCTTGAAGACGTCGGCCTGTTTCTCACTCGCAATTCCAATTCCGGTATCGCTCACTTCGATCGCAATCTTACGATCGGATATTCTGGACACCGAGATTTCAACGTACCCTTTATCGGTAAACTTGATGGCATTTGACATAAGGTTTTTCAGAATCTGTTGCAGGCGCTGTTGATCTGTCAAGATTTTCTCGGGAACACCTGCATGGATAAGGCAGCGAAAGTCAAGTCCTTTGTCCGTCGCGATCGGCCGCATGACTTTGGTAAACTCCACAGTTAAACGCTGCAATGAAATCCATTCGGGTCGGATAGTCATTTTGCCGGCTTCGATTTTCGACAGGTCCAAAATATCATTGATCAGGTTCAATAAGTCATTGCCAGCAGAATGAATCGTTCGTGCCGATTCGATTTGATCGACGGTAAGATTTCCCTCGGAGTTCTCCGCAAGCAGTTTTGATAGGATTAAGGCCGAATTGAGTGGCGTTCGCAATTCGTGAGACATGTTTGCCAAGAAATCAGACTTATATCGGCTTGCGATCTCGAGTTCTGTCGCTTTCGCCTGCGTTGCCAGAGTCGCTTTCGCCAATTCATCTCGCTGCGCAAGCAGCAATTGTGTTTGCTCTTCTAATTGCACATTGGTCTGTTCAAGTTCCGCCTGTTGCTGTTCGAGCTGTGCATGGGATTCCTGCAGCACACGACTTTGGGCTTCGAGTTCTTCATTGGAAACCCGCAACTCCTCGCCCTGTTGGTGCAACTCTTCGGCTTGCTGACGTGTTTCGGCAAGCAGGCGTTGAAGATTCGATCGATAGCGTGACGATGCGATCGCAACGCCAACCGTTTCAGCGATGCTGTCTAGAAACTCGGTTTCGTCTTCGGTAATCGTATCCAAAAATCCGACTTCGATGATTCCGTTGACTTCGCCATCGACTTTCAACGGTGCAATCAGCAAGCGAGCGGGCTTTGCTTGCCCCAGTGCAGACCCCATAAGAAGATAGCCGTCGGGAACGTTTTCAATCTTCACAATCGAACCGCCGGTGATTGCAGATCCCAGTAGACCGTCGGATGCGTTTGCCGATTGGATCACGTTGGCTGTCGATGGGACGCCATAGGTTGCGGTACGCTGAAAGTCTTTACCATCACCGACGAAAAATACGCCGACATTTGCCCCCATAAACTCAACGATAAAACTGAGAACGTTGTTTCCAAAGTCTTCCGGGCGGAGATCGCCTCCTATCAATTCACTCAGCCCAGATTTGCCAGCTTGAATCCACATTTGGCGACGAACAATATTATTGTTCGAAACATAGAAGTATCCTACAGCCCCCAAGATCCAAAACGTGACAATACCAAAACCACGATTGGTCTGCGCGATGACGAGACTGATTCCAGAGGCGTCCGAGACCAATGTGGCCAACACAAAAGCCGTGCAGGTTGCCGCAAGAGCGAGAGGCAGCAAGGGGTTTCGTAAGAACAAAGAAAGCGTGATTGGGAACAGATAGAACAACCAGACTGCGATTCCCAGCGGCGTCATAATGTCGGCTGCCAACACCGCCAGCAACAATACAACGATTGCAAGGTAGACGAGCATTCGCTGCATTCGAGCCTTTTCCGCGTTCCTGAACTGCTCGGATACTATCTGACGTCCCTGCGAATTGGGCATGCTTCGTCCGTAATGATTCTGTCGAGTGCGGGTGGGCGGCGTTCTTGTGCTAATAACCTTAGCGTACTCGCAATGCCTTCGTTTGGAAACAAACCCAATTAGGGCGAATCAAAGGGGATGGCGGTTATTTTTTGGCGGGTCGGCTTCAGTTGGGGGGTTCAAACGGACTTGGGGACGACTAATCGGACGGAGTGTCGACCATGTGCCAGTCCGCTCAGCAGTCTCTTCAATCCACTCGGTCGATCCAAAAGGACTCCCACGAAGGGAACAACGCCGCATCGCCGCCAGTTCCTTTTCCGAAAGCGGATCATTGACGCGAGCGATCCAGTTCGGAAGACGGGGCATCGGCCAAGCCGAGAGGACTTGTGGTGTTGGCTCACATAACTGATTTCAACGGAATAGCGAGCCATATTGCCAGTCTTCTGAATGATCGACCAATCCCGCCCGCAGCGGATTGCGCTCAACGTAACGGCAAACGGTGTAAAAATGGCTGTCGTCTTGAACCGGAAAACTTTTGAATCGTGATTGGTACAAGTGACCCTGACCCCGAGTGTGATAGTGGGCATAGATGAGACTTTTAGGGACACCACTTATTTTTGGTGGGTGGTTGCGAACAGGATTGGAAATTTTTATGCCGGGGTAATTCTGTACTTTCTTCTATCGGTTATGCGAAGGAGTGAATCATGGCGAGATTGGCTCGTGCTGAAAACGGTCGGTTCTTGCTACCTCATGGGGGTCGATGAGCGTTCCGGCAAGAATTTCGATCACCGAAAACGCCAGTCTTGGAACGACTTGGCATCGAGCCGACGCTTTGGTCAGCCATCGTGAGGGATTTTGGAACAGCGTTTATGAACGTAGCCGGAACGGCAAAGAGTATTTAGGAGGCTCGCAGTCGTAAAACGCATCGGTTCTACCGAGCGCGAGTCTAAGCAACGCTCCCGTTGCCGAATTCTAAAATGTGTCTCCTTGTGGGAACGCCGGCAAAGGTGGTTGTCTGCGCCAATTTCGAATGATTTGAATCGAAATAAACAAGCAGGACCAATTTTGCCAGCAGTCCGTGCCGATGTTATCTCAAATCGAGGGGCAGGAAATCGAGACCGCACATAAAAGTGTCGTGTCCCCATGTTTCCTGCCACCATGTTTCCCCCCAATTCAGAAAGTGCATCCAGAACTTGGACATCATCTGGACACGTCTATCAATCTTGGGCTCGAGGTCAGCTACAGCCCTGACGTTGTTATAGATTGGTTGTTCTGAGTGTCGCGCCGAGAATTGGCGTTCGCCAACCAGACCAGACGGGGGTTTAGGCGACCGATTGGGCGTCAACCTGACGGGCGGGCCATCTTGGGAGATTGGTCGGTTTGCAAGTAATCCGTCGTTTTCAAGTGAGGGAAAACTTGACTTTTTACGAAAACATCCTATATTTTCGTATAATTGACACTTTTCCCGAGCGTGAAAATGGACGTGAAAACGAAAATAGATCCGCAATTCATGCTTGATCGGCTACGCGTAGGTGAGCTATTGCTGCCGCCGCTCGTCATCCGAGACGCGGTTTTTGAGCACGATCGAGCGATCGACGCATTGGTTGACGTTGCTTTCATCAAGGATGTTTCTACCGAGCGATTCGCAGTGGAATGCAGGACTCGGTCTACGACAGAAGATTTCCGAAAAGCCATTCACCAAGCGACGGACAATGCGAGACGTTTGGATTGTCATCCGCTGATCTTTCTTCCGTACTTGTCACCGGATCGATTGGCAGAACTTGAGGGTTTGGCTGTCAGCGGTATCGATTTGTGCGGCAATGGAATTGTCTATATTCCGAGCCGTATCTGTGTAGTGCGGACAGGGCAGCCTAATCTCTATCCGGACTCACGACCGGTCGCGAATCCTTATCGTGGTCGATCGGGAATTGTCGCCCGGATGTTGATCGACAAATCACAATGGGATACGCTGAGCGAATTGACCAGCGCAATCGAGAAGCAATCGCAATTGAAAGGCCCGTCGCTTTCTCAAGTCTCCAAAGCGATCTCTGCATTCGTTGAGGAAATGCTCGTGATCAAAGAAGGGAACACGATCAAGCTCTCAGACCCGATTCGGATATTGGATCAACTGGGCAAGAATTGGCGTCGGAATCCACCCCGTCGACAGCGCACCTATCGAAGCTTGGAAGGCAAGCCGAAACTGAGCGAACTATCGAGTTCGACAAAACTTGCTTGGTCACTTACCGGCGAGTCCTCAGCGACTCGTTATTGCACGATCGCTCAAGGTGGACCATTGAAAGTGGCCGTTAGTGATTTGAAGCTAGCAGAATCGCTGCTTTCGTTGACACCAGAAAACGTTCCCAGCTTCGCGGATATCGTGCTGATGGAAACAAACGACGACGAAGCCTTTTTTGCCAACGAGCAAGACCAAGAAGGCATTCGCTTCGCCAGCCGAATTCAGACTTGGCTTGAACTTCATGCCGGCGACGCTCGCCAACGCGAAACTGCCAAGGACCTGTATCAAGCAATCATCAGAGAATCGAAGGCGTAGCAACAACCATGGACGATCTTTTGTGGCCACACTTTTTGCCGCTTTGGCGAGACCTGGGTGCCGCTTCTTCAACCAACATTCTCATCGCCGGTGGATACGGACTATTTCTCAAACAGCAATGGCTTTCTAGCGCAGCGAGTTTACGCACGGTAGTGCCGATTCAGAACTGGCTGGATGCGACACCGCGAGTGACGAAAGACGTCGACTTGGTCCTCGCACTTGATCTCATCAAAGATGCCGGCCATCAGAAGTCGGTCATCACTGCCCTGAATCAGAATGGCTTCGAAGCAAGTGACCGTGCACATGAACAACGCTGGAAGTTCATCAAGCGTCTTCAAGGCAATCAATTGATCGTCGTAGAAATGCATGCTCCACGACCAGATCCAGGCGTGACTGGAATCACCGCCACGGACAAACGCGTCAAGCACAAACCATCGCTGGGGGAACAGGGCGTTCACGGCCGAACTAATCCACAAGCAGTCGGATCAGAACTGCATCCGTTCCAATTCGCCATTGATGGTATCGACCTGAATGTCCCCAACCCGGTCACTTGGAGCATAATGAAGCTGACCGCAACCGGTGATCGTTGGGCGTCATCGCAAGATCCGCAGCTTGAGGAAGAGCCGCGAGAATTCAGTCGCGTGCAGGCGGCAAAACACGCTCAGGACGTGTACCGAATCATTGGCATGATGACGATGGAAGAACGTGATCGTGCAAGCGTAGTAGTCGCCTCGATAGTCGGAACTGACGCGTTTCTTATCGAGAAGCAATGCTGGCAGAATTTTTTTGCAGACAATCCGATACCCGCTGTTCAGCAACTTGGGGCGAAATGGCTATCGGACGATGCGATAACTATTCGACAAGTGCTATCAGGGTGGTTCGGTAGATAACCATCGGCAGAACATTGGTTGCGTGCCGCATGGATATCCGACATTGCCTCCGGCTCAATAGGCGTCGAGAACTGCGACTACGCGCTTGCCATCCGTTTCGAATACCGCAGCGAGGCCAGCCTAATAGAGTGTATTTTCCGACGACCGATCGATACGACGGGTAACACTTGGGGACACCACTTATTTTTTGGGGGGGTGGTTGCGAACAGGATTGGAAATTTTTATGCTGGGGTAATTCCGTACTTTCTTGGATCGGTCATGCGTAGGAGTGAATCATGGCGAGATTGGCTCGTGCTGAAAACGGTCCGCTCTTGCTACCTCATAGGTTTCGATGAGCGTTCCGGCAAGAATTTCGATCACCGAAAACGCTGGCTCGAAGAAAAACTCAAGCACCTTGCAGCCAATTTCGGAATAGACCTTCTGGCCTTCTCGTGTATGTCGAATCACTTTCATCTACTGCTCAGGTCACGGCCTGACGTCGTTGCGACTTGGGACGATACCCAAGTTGCGCTGCGTTGGTGGCAGTTGTGCCCGACCAGAAAGGTTAAACTGGAAATCAATAGGTTGGCCTTGGATGCCTGGCACCTGTCGGTCCAACGAGCTTTGCGATCTCCTCACTCGGTATTTATTGTCCGACATGAGGTGAGGGGCAAGGGATCATGCAGCCACCTCCATGACCGCTCCGCCGACGCTGCCGGAACCCTCTGGTGGTTCGGGATTTTCGCAATCTGAATCGAGTAGTTCCCAACCGCACGACCAAATCCAGGTGCTGGTGCAACCGCTACTGGAGCTTCCTGGCAGCGGTTGGCTTGGTGGCTCTGATCCGGAGTCGCTCGGTCGGCTTCCGTCGCATTAGTTGCCGAACCGAATATTGCCGGGTTTGGCATCGAAATAGAAAATGCCAATACTATGGAGTTCGTCGAGCAGATTTTGGACGCTGTCCCATTCAGTATCGAACAAATCGGCGGTTTCCTCGCGCCAGTCTCGAAGAACTTCGGCAGAGAAATCGGGTGGCCGATCGACGTATGCCTTGGCAAAGTCGAGAATGCAAGCTGGGAAGACAACTGTCATTTCAACGATTTGTTTGGTATCATCGAAATCGACAAGGATTGGAACGGCGAAGCCTTGAAGATCGACGATCGAGCGTTCCTGGAGTCGCAAATACGCGTCTCGTTCACGGACGTAAGAGTCTCGGCGCTCAAGAGCTTTGATTGCGGTTTGTTGATCGGACTCCCAAACCGCCCCATCATTTCCGTCCCCAAGAAACCGCATCAGAAACCGGCCACGTTGTTGAGCGTAGTCAGCCGCAGTAGCCATCAATCGATTTCGGAGATCAGACATGCTCAAAAACGCTTTATCAAATGGCTATTCATCTCAAGTTCGCGGCTGGCTGTTCATCGACGGCGTCCAACTTGGTCTAGCCCAAGTTGGTCCCGACTTCTGCATACTTCGTGAGCCGCTGTCGAGTCAATTATCAATCGCCGACCCTCAGCAAGCCAAATTGATCATCGAAGTCGACGGCAACCAACGGACCGTCGTTGTCAATTTATCTTTAAATCACTCGTCATCTCCCCAAAAATTGCATTTTTCGCCAGTTAGTGGCAGCGATGCCGAGATCAGGCAATGAGGCCGCGTGCGGTTGAACGCGGAAATGGCTAAGCGACTCAAACCTTGCATTTCAAGCTAAGACTCCAATAAGGCCACACGCATCTTTGGAATGCGTTAACCATCGTATCTTTCTTTGCATCGCATTCAATGCCATTCGTGCCAAGCACCTATCTTTCCTCGGAATTCCTGAAGTTGCCCGAGCCTGGAACATGCCTGGAACCAGTCGCAACCAAGCGAGCAAATGGCTGAAGCGAGGTGAGACCGCGTGCATCGAAATAGTGCGAGACCTCGTGATGCCTGAGCTGAATCAACAAGTCGGTCGAGCACTGAGCACTGCTAAAAAATCGTGATACAATCAAAATTGATCTGCTTTCCTTTTGGCATTCCATAGAAACTAATGACAGACGATTCAGATAGGAATGGTAGGAGAATGGAGTCGCTGAGCACAATCGGATCGAGTTTGCTTCAGCGAATAAAGGCATTTGATAACGCTGCTTGGAATGAAATGGTTACGAAGTTCTATCCGCTAGTCTATGCATGGTGCCGCAAAGCTGGTCTTGGCGAGCATGACGCCGCAGATGTCTGCCAAGATACCTTTCGAAGCGTGGCCACGAGCATCGCCAATTTTCGACGTTCGGATTCAGGTGATACTTTCGGTGGTTGGCTGCGACGAATTACTCAGCGTAGAATCATTGATCATCGCAAGAAGGCGAACGAAGCGATTCCGGCAACTGGAGGAACGGATGCAAGAGTCGCTTTGGATATGATCGCGGACCTGTCGACTAGTTCCCAAGGTACGGCGACTAGCAGGCATTCGGAACTACAGAAAGTGTTGGAATCGGTTAAGCAAGAGTTCGAAGATTTGTCCTGGAAGGCGTTCATTATGACAACGGTTGAAGAGCTTTCGCCAAGCGAAGTTGCTTCCCTCCTCGGCGTATCTAGAAACGCTGTCTACCTGGCAAAATCCCGAATCTTGAAGCGGGTCCGGGAGATGCTTTCCGATTATGAGAAGGGCATGTCGTCTGAACATGGATAGACCGAGTCGCGAAAAATTGCAGGACTTTATCGCGGGCAGAGTTTCAGAGGACGAACAAACTGCTATCGAAAACTACCTTGAGATACATCCCGAGGTTTATGACGAACTTGACGATGGCTCAGAAGACCAACTCGTCCAGCGAATCCGTGCTGCATCGCTGGACTACTCCAGTGAGCATGCGTTCAATTTGGGATTGGACCGCTCTAAGACGATTCACATGGCACCCAACTGCTTTACAGTACCTTGTGTTTATGGTGACTACACTCTGACCGAAAAACTCAGATCTGGTAGCACAAGTTCTGTGTTTCGAGCGATTGATAACAGGAGCAATCAAGAGGTTGCGATCAAGATTCTGACACTGGACCCGTTGATTGGCTCAAATGCATGGGACCGCTTTCAACGAGAGTCGTCGATGGTATCAAAACTTTCGCATCCCAATATTGTTCGCTTGATTGATTCGGGCATCGTAAACCGAAGTCCGTTTTTTACTATGGAGTTTCTCTCGGGTTTCGATCTTTCCGAACTTGTTTCACGCGTTGGCCCTCTTGAAGTCGGCTCAGCATGTGAGATCATTCGCCAAGCATCGCTTGCATTGGAAGAGATATCTTTAAAAGGCCTCGTGCATCGTGATGTGAAGCCATCGAATATTTTCCTGACTGACGAGGGGATCGTGAAACTCCTCGATTTAGGAGTTGCTCGCTATCATAAAAAAACCCCGGACAGTTCGCTCACGGATAGTGACCAAGTCGTTGGTACGATGGATTATATGGCGCCGGAACAGGTATTCGATAGTCGCGAAGCGGATGCAAGGAGTGACATATATGGACTTGGATGCACCTTCTATAAACTGTTGATAGGCGCAGCTCCGTTTTCTGGCAGAGAATTCCAGAACATGTTTCGAAAAGCGGTTGCACATCCGACGAAAGAGATACTTCCTCTCCGCAAGATTCGTTCCGAGGTACCAGAACGCATCGATGCGATGGTGCGAAAGATGTGTGCCAAGGCTCCTATCGCGCGACAACAATCGTTCCGCGTTATCGCAGAGTCCCTGTCGGCAGAAAACAAAGGTGTCAGGAACCGTTTATTGGCAGAAAACAAAGGTGTCAGGAACCGTTTATTGACATTTGGGGATAGCTTTGGTATTTTTCATGGATCATGGGACGACCAAAGAGAGCGGCAGATGGTGGGTTGATTTATCACGTGCTCAATCGAGCTAACGCGAGACTTCCCATTTTTGAAAAGGATGCTGATTACGAAGCATTCGAGCGAATTCTGGAGTTGGCAGTCCAGCGGACCGGTACGCGATTGCTGTCTTACTGCTTGATGCCCAATCATTGGCATCTGGTTGTCAACCCTGTCCACGATGGAGAACTGTCGAAGTTTACCGGCTGGTTGACACTGACGCATACCCAGCGGTGGCACGCTCATCGGCATTCAACGGGTCAAGGGCATGTTTACCAGGGGAGATTCAAATCATTTCCAATCCAAGATGATCAGCACTTCATCAACGTATGCCGCTATGTCAAGCGAAACGCACTTCGTGCTAATCTAGTTGCCAATGCTCAAGATTGGCGATGGAGTAGTCTCTGGAGGTGGCATCAGGGAACGAGCAAGGAAAAACAGATTCTTTCTCCGTGGCCAGTTCGTCGAAGTCCAAGTTGGGTAGACTATGTCAACGAGCCGCAAAGTGAATCAGAACTCAATGCGATTCGAAAAAGTGTGACGCGAGGTTGTCCACTTGGAGAAGAGAAATGGTCATCGAATATTGTCGCCCGTCTTGGCCTGGAAAGCACTCTCCGACCCCATGGAAGGCCCAAAAAACACAAAAACGGTTCCTGAAACTTTTTTTCCCAAAATTCCCGCAGAGAAGGGGATATTTGCTCTAACTGAAGGGGAGACCTTTCTTTACTTGAGCCATACAGACAAGCTAGATAGGTCTTTTGAAATGCAGCGGAACGAATCTACGTTATCAATTTTTCGAAGCATTTATTGGCAACCGAAGGATCCATTTCAGTTTCGATACGTTGCCTTGCCAAAAACTAAAGGCTTGAAAAGTATTGAGGTTGCAATGGTTCTTAAATTGCATCCGCTGTTTAATGTTCCACGGTCTCATGCAGCGTGAATTCGAGGCGTCGATCACAGCACAGAAGCAACCAACAAAGTGTCCGGAATATTTCGATCTAGCTTTACCAACCCATATTTAACGGCAAGTCGATTGAATCATCCTTGAGAAATTGATTCGGAATGAATCCAGCTTACCTGACATTTCCTGGCTTTTTCACAAATAGCAATATCCCCCGATACTCGACGAAAACATTGCCAACGTGGACTATTCGGCGGCGTTGTCACCGATCATGCACGGGAGGAATCACCGGCGATGGAGCGGCATTGATCTCGTCGATCACCAAGCGTTTTCCCAAGCCACGGGGGAGGTATTCTATGCTCGTGTGGCTTCCTGCCTATCTACACTTTTTGAACAGAGCCCGCTCGCCGAGGAAGGTGCCTTTAGCGCTAAACAATAGAGAGGTACATTACGAAGTCCGTAGTCATAAACCGAAAGTACCGCTGGTCAAGCCGGTCAAACCGCAAATATGGCTCAATTCCTGATCAGAATTGACATTGTTGGTGGCTTGCTAGGCTCAACTATGGTTTGGGAAGCGAATATTGGACGCCGTCATTCCGTTAGTGCAAGGACGCTGACGGTCTGGCAAGAGATAAGTCAGGACACGTACCATTGCCTATAGTTTCTCTGATCTAGCTTTGCTTAACTCTCCGTTCACTCGCTCTTGAGCCAAGCAGTTCTGCTGCAAATAGTCTTCAAACTGTCCTTTCATTTCAGTTGGAACGAGAAGAACACCCCGTTTGAGGAACGACCATCTTCCACTCTTTTGAATTAAGAGGGTTGTGCTGGCAGTTCCTGTCCAACCCCAGGATTCAATCTCGTGCCACGGAAGAAACCCGATGTAGTGCCAAATTCCATTGACTCTTACTTGCAGGTGTCCTCGAGAAATCGCGAAGAAGTAGAGAGATATCGGAAGGAATATCGCGATTGCGGCGATGACGTAAATCAGCTTAATGTCCCTGGTGCCGTTGCTCAGGAAGATGATACCTGCGAACATCAAAACCGAAATGAAAAACGTCAGGAACGCACCAGTTTTAAGCTTGCCGCAATCCATCAATACGGGACCCGCGTTTCGAAGATCTCGAATCGCACGATAGAGAACGCAAGCAAAACCAATCGTTGAGAAGAGGTATGCGATAACCATAGATGAGATCAAAAAGTGAACTTGTGAAAAGGCGAGAAGGGCAAACGTTCCAATGGCAATCAACACACTAATGGCCATAGCGGATAGCATTAGATTGTTATTAGAACGACGCCATTTGGCGGTCGTCTTTTCAACATCCTCTGTGGCTTGCAAAAATCGCTGCATCGATTCTCCTGGAATGGAACGCGTGCGAACATGATTCATTATGGACTTGAAACTCTCAGGCATTTCGTTTTCCCAATCTCGTTGATTTTGGTTCATTGATCGTTCTCCGACATTGTGATGGTCATGGATTCGCGTAACTTGGCTCGGGCCTTATGAAGTGCCAAAGCGACAGCGTTCATGGTGATATCTAGAGCGGTTGCAATTTCTTCATGAGTAAGTTCTTCAAAATGTGAAAGACAAAAAACAGCTGCCTGTCGCGAGGGAAGTTGGGCAACGAAAGTTCTCAATCGGATTAGTTCTTCCCTTTCGATAAGTTGCTCCAATGGTCCAAGCGAATCATCCAACAAGATCGAAGAATCGACGTCACCGTGCGGTTTCCGTCTGCGCAGTGCATCCAATGCTCGGTAAGTTACTAGTCGAAAAAGAAAAGCCTTAGGGTGCTTGATCTTTCCGGCGGAGAAAAACTTATAGAACTCCATAAATGCATCTTGAAGAACGTCCTCACAATCTTGCGCCTGACCAAGGATTCGCCAGGCAGCCGTATAAGCGGTTAAACCATGCTCTTTTACAATCTTTTGCCAACTAGACACTTCAACTCCTGGATTCGTGAGGAACACCTAATCTATAAGTAAGTCGTAAAATGACGGTCTGAGATTTCCTTCACGAGCGGAAAAAGACCAAAATTTCCTTGGACTGGCAATTCTGGCCTGATTTGCTTCAAATGGACAGTGCCATTCGTGCCTGGCACCTGTCGCTCCTTCGTGCTAATCTGGTTGCCAATGCTCAAGATTGGCGATGGAGTAGTCTCTGGAGGTGGCATCAGGGAAAGAGCAAGGAAAAACAGATTCTTTCTCCGTGGCCAGTTCGTCGAAGTCCAAGTTGGGTAGACTATGTCAACGAGCCGCAAAGTGAATCAGAACTCAATGCGATTCGAAAAAGTGTAAAGCGAGGTTGTCCACTCGGAGATGAGAAATGGTCATCGAATATTGTCGCCCGTCTTGGCCTGGAAAGCACTCTCCGACCCCATGGAAGGCCCAAAAAACACAAAAACGGTTCCTGACACCTTTGTTTTCCCACTTCGAAATTCGATAAACATGACTATCGTACTTCCAAAATTTTATTCGTTGATCATACGCGTGTTCGGTGTGGTTTTTATCGCGAGTTCATTTGCGTACGCCGATCAGAGTTCGGACTTACAAAAGTATCTCGACCAAAAATTCTCGAGCGAGATCACTTCCGTTTATGTAGGTTCTACAACGATCAAGATTTCGGGCCATTTGGAAAAAGCGAATGGTCGTCTATCTATAGGAAGCCTTCCTATGGATGCACCAACGGCTTCGATTCCTGACAAAGATTCGGTTGTTCTCGTTAGTCTCGATCAAGACGACAAATTTGCGATTGAATTTCCACGATTCGTCAAGCGTGGTGATCGCGACTACGATCAACTCACTTCGCGGTGGCAACTCTACCGCCGTGAGGGTGAAGTTCTTCGACCAGCTTCCTGTGCACGTTATTCTGATGAAGTTGTTTGTCGAGCACCCGATCGTCCGCTCGTTAAACCTAGATCTAAAAAAGGGTTAGGCGGTTGGTCGACGAGGAATCAATTAAGCGATGAACTTGACGAGCTTGGTATCGCATCGGTAACCGTAAACGTGATGGTCAGCAATCTCGTTTCGACGACTCCAAAGTTGAACCATACGCCGTTTCAATGGCAAGGAAAAACGTATTACGCCAACGAGCTTGCGTTGGCTCAATACGACAAGACATTCCAAGAAGCTAGCAAAAGAGGCGTCGTCGTTTCCGCAATTTTGTTGGTTGCGAATCCCATCAAATCGTCGAACGTAGATTACCAGCTTCTCGCGCACCCCGATTGTGAAGAGAAAGCCCACTACGCGATGCCGAACGTCCTATCCGCTGGTGGAATTGATTTGTACGGCGCGATTCTAAATCTGATAGCCGAGAGATGGTCGCGGGCGGACGGTGTGCATGGCCGCGTTCATCACTGGATCATGCACAACGAAGTCGACGTTGGGAGGGTTTGGACAAACGCTGGAGAAAAGACCGATATCGAATATGTCGATCTGTATGCAAGGTCGATGCGTTTAATGGATCTGATTGTAAAGCAGTACGATCCCCATGCTCGCGTCTTCATTTCGTTGACACATTACTGGGCTGAGAAAGGTAAAGAAGAATATTACGGCTCAAAGCGTGTACTGCAACTGCTTAGCGAGTTCTGCCGCACGGAAGGCGATTTCTCCTGGGGCCTCGCTTACCATCCGTATCCGCAGAGTCTGTTAAATCCTAGAACGTGGGAAGACAAACAAGCAACCTTTGACTTCAACACCAAAAAAATCACACCGAAGAATCTTGAAGTCCTCGATGCTTATATGAAACTTCCGGAACTTCGATATCGAGGAGAAGTGAGAAAAGTTCATTTATCCGAGAATGGTTTCAATTCCAAAGATTACTCGCCAAAAATTCTCGAAGACCAAGCCGCTGGTATGGCACTCGCTTGGAAGAAGCTTTCGTCGCTCTCATCTATTGAGACTTGGCATTACCACAACTGGATCGACAATCGCAAAGAAGATGGGCTACGCATCGGTCTACGGAAGTTTCCTGATGACGAAGACGATCCAGTCGGAAAGAAACCGATCTGGTATCTTTATCAGTCACTCGCAACGCCGAATGAACCCTCGGTCATCGATCCATATTTGAAGACAATTGGAGCGAAAGACTGGCCGTCGTTGATGCACCAAGGGCAGGTTGCGGCAAAACCTAACCTGCTAATCATTCTCACTGAAGATCAGGGAGCTCACATGGGAGCTCTCGGCACACCCGGTATCAAAACACCGAACATGGATATGATCGCGAAGTCCGGTACGCTCTTTCGAAACGCCTTTGTGGCCTACCCCGTTTGCTCAGCATCGAAGGCCGCTCTTTACACCAGCCTCCACAATCATACAAACGGCATATTGAATAACACGCTCAATTTACACAAACCTGCCAGTGCGGTTACTCCGGGCGAACTGAAGAATCCACTCTATCTCTCCAATCGTATCCACGGTGAGATTCCTACACTTGTCGAACGACTGAAAGATGCCGGATACTATCAGGGAGTAACTCATAAACTCCACGTCTTACCTAACACAAAATTCCCTTACGATGAATTCATTGTTCACAACAGCCGTAAATCCATCGATAACTTCATCGCGAAGGCAAATCAAGAAAACAAACCTTGGCATCTTTTTTACAATGTTCCCAACTCACATCGCCCGTTTCCAAACAGCGACAACGTAAAAATTCGAGTCAATCCTCAAGAAGTAAAATTACCGAGTTTCCTCCCCGATACGCCAGTGATTCGTCAAGATTGGGCTGAGTATTTGGCAGCCATTGAAGAAGCCGATCGTTTTGTTGGCGAGGCTCTCACGGCTCTCCAGGAAGCAGGCCAACTTGCGAATACTTATGTCGTCTTCCTAGGCGATCATGGCCCCTGCTTCGTTCATGGCAAGATGACGCTCTATGATCTCGGATTGCGAGTTCCTTTCGCAATAAGTGGACCGAACATCGCTGCCAATAAAATTCATGATGGACTAGTAAACGAGCTCGATATTTTCCCGACCATATTAGATGTCTTGAAGTTGCCACCGCTCGAAAAATCGCACGGTTTTTCGATGAGACCAATGCTTGACGGCAACAACAAGCCAAGCGCCCGTGAGTACTCGTTTGGGGAAATCTCGAATCTCGGTCCGCTACCAAACGATGGCATGCAAGAGCGAAGCGTTTTTGACGGAAGGTGGCATCTAATTTATCGAGAGAAAGTGGAAACAAGATGGCGTCAAGTCCAGGCTGATAGCAAAGACTGGAAACCGTGGGGAAACCGCAGCTACACTGAAACGATCCGTGTGAAAGACCAATTTCCAGAAGCCTATCGAATGCTTACCGAACTCGATCCGCAGTCGCTCGATGGAAATGTCCCCAACATCGAGCTCTATGATCTGACGAACGATCCCGACGAAGTTCGCGATCTTGCCAACGAACAAGCTCATCGCGAAACAACCGACCGACTTCTCGTCGCTTTGAGAAATTGGGTCCAGGAAACCTCTGATCCCGCCGTTCATCCCTAACATAATCAGTTGAGATTTACTAAATGACAACTTCTTCAAATTGGACGTTTCTCCATCCACGGCAACGTGAAAGCTATCATCTGATTATGAGATTCTCCCTCTTATGCCTCTGGAGCTTTATTGCCTTCACTTCGACCGGTCTCCATGCGGCGGAGGCTCCACGTCAAAACGTGATAGTCATCCTGGCCGATGATCTCGGTTGGAGCGACACAACTCTTTACGGTACGACAAAGTACTATCAAACGCCCAATGTAGAGCGGCTCGCGAAACGCGGGATGACATTCACACGAGCCTACTCGGCGAGTCCGCTCTGTTCACCGACACGCTCGGCAATTCTGACGGGCCTGAGTCCTGCTCGAACAGGCATTACCACTCCCAACTGTCACTTACCACAAGTCGTATTACAAGCAACCACTGGCAAGTCAGCTCCACCCGACCAAAAGGCAACTCAACCGCAAACGGTGACTCGTCTGAAAACGGAGTATCGAACACTTTCGGAGTCGTTCAAGGACGCAGGCTATGCGACCGGCCATTTCGGGAAATGGCATCTTGGCCCCGAACCGTATTCTGCTTTACAACACGGCTTTGATGTCGATGTTCCACACTACTCGGGGCCCGGTCCAGCCGGTAGTTTCGTTGCACCCTGGAAGTTCAAGGACTTCGATCACGATCCAGCCATACCGGATCAGCACCTCGAAGATCGTATGGCCAAGGAAGCAACTGCTTTCCTCGAACAGCATCAGAATGAGCCGTTCTACATGAACTACTGGATGTTCAGCGTACATGCTCCTTTCGACGCCAAGCAGGCTTTGATCGAGAAGCATCGAGCTCGTGTTGATCCCTCGGACCCACAACGCAGCCCGACTTACGCTGCCATGGTCGAGAGCATGGACGATGCGATTGGTACGCTCCTTGATACGCTGGACCGACTGAAAATCGCGGATCGAACGATCATCATTTTCACCTCCGACAATGGAGGAAACATGTACAACGAAATCGACGACACGACCCCAACAGAGGGGGGACTTTTAGGGACACCACTTATTTTTGAGGGGAGTGGTCGCGAACAGGATTGGGAATTTTTATGATGGGGTGATTCTGTACTTTCTTGTATCGGTCATGCGAAGGAGTGAATCATGGCGAGATTGGCTCGTGCTGAAATTTTTGACCCGGCGGAGATCGTTGCCGAACACCTCATCGGAAAAACGGTCCGCTCTTGCTACCTCACGGGTTTCGATGAGCGTTCCGGCAAGAATTTCGATCACCGAAAACGCGAGTCTTGGAACGACTTGGTATCGAGCCGACGCTTTGGTCGTCAATCGTGAGGGATTTTGGAAGAGCGTTTATGAACGTAGCCGGAACGGCAAAGAGTGTTTCGGAGGCTTGCAGTCGTAAAACGCATCGCAAGTTCTACCGAGCGCGAGTCTAAGCAACGCTCCCGTCGCCCAAATCTAAAATGTGTCTCCTTGTGGGAACGCCGGTAAGGGTAGTTGTCTGCGCTAATTAGCCACGCATTCTGACAAGTCATTTTATACGTTCCCGTAGCCTTCTCACGGTCTAATGGAGAGATTTGCCGCGCGAGGTTGTGTAGCGGAAAACGGCTAAAACGTCGGGAATAAACGAAAAACGCCGGGCGGCGACCTATCGTTGTCCGGCGTTAACTTTTGGGTGTTTTTTCCGATGAAAAAACTAAGGCTCAAATTCTAGCTGGCTCACGCTGACCGAGTGGTTAACAGAAGCCGCTCAAAAACCCATCCACATAGGTGGTTTTCTGGATGTTTTTGCGATGCCAGTGAGAAGCTGTCTTATAAATGAACGGTCGCAATCGGTACGAACTGGACTTGCGGGTAGTAAAATGCTACCATTGAATCCAAGGAGAAAATCATGGGTCAACCTGTCAAACTTTCAGATGAACTTGTCGACGATGCTCGGGCTGTCGTGCCGTTTTCGCAGCGCAGTATCGCGGGTCAGATCGAGTTCTGGGCGAGTCTTGGGAAATCGATCGAACCGCTGCTGCGAGGCGATCGCGCACTTTCGTTGCAAATGGCCGGAGCGGATCGATCGCTCTCGCAACTCTTGTCGGAAGTGGATACAGCCAAAGGTCGAAAGCGGGTCGAAGCTACTTTGAACAGTCGCCCCTATCCACATTACAAGCCAGTTCCCGAACATCCTGAACTCGTCCGCCGCATTGAGGAGGATGGAAGCGAGACCGTTGGCCGTTTCGTTGGACGTGAGTTCGAGGCCTTCGAGGTCGACCGTTGAGCTTACCGTTTGAGTTTCTAGACAAGCGTCCCATCGTGATTGCTTTGGCAGGTTCAAATGGCGCTGGCAAGTCAACTTTCTATGAGAGCTTTCTGGCTGACGCTGGCCTACGGTTTATCAATGCGGATGTTCTGTCGGTATCGATGGAAATGTCCGCGTACGAGGCAGCCGAACTGGCCGCTTCAATCCGTGCGGCCCTTGTGACACAGCGGGAGAGTTTTGTATTCGAAACCGTTTTGTCTGATCCAGTCGGCGAGAAAGTCGACACCCTCGCCTCGTACTCTACGCTCGGTTATTCATTTGTCCAGATCGCAAGCGACCTCTTATGACATACAACTCTGCTTCGCTCATCGTTCCCTTCAGTCCAAGTCGTTGTCGATGATCTCAATGCGTGATTTGGGCCATCCATACGCTTCGACACGATCGGACAGTCGATACTGCAGGTCGGTCGATTCGACGTTGTTTTCGACTTGCCTTTGGCTCGACTGACGAACGTAGACTAGAGCCAACTTTTCCAAGTGCTGCGACTGCACTTTTGTGCTAAGAAACAATGCGACTGCGACAGAACCAGGCCGTTGTGTAGTGACAAGCTCATTCATCATTCAGCTCCTCGCACAGAGGCGGTGCTTGCTGAATCATGCGAGTTAGCGACCGGAGTATCTTTAGCTGCTGATCGTTGGGAAGCTTCTCCCAAAGAAGCGTCAGCTTCAGCGTCGCAGAGGTGTTGTTCTGTAATTGAGTGCGCGGGGGGGCACGCTACTGTTGTGCTCGGACATCCTTTTCCTCCGTTACTTTGTTTTGCTAGCTGACACCAATCAGATAGCTTGAGTAAACACGTGATTTCCAGGGTAATCGCATCCTGCGATCCGGCACAATCCGAATTAGTTGTATCATTCTGATTGTGTTGTGATGTCGAATCACTTTCATCTACTGCTCAGGTCACGGCCTGACGTCGTTGCGACTTGGGACGATACCAAGTTGCGCCGCGTTGGTGGCAGTTGTGCCCGACAAGAAAAGTTAAACTGGAAATCGATAGGTTGGCCTTGGATGCCTGGCATCTGTCGGTCCAACGAGCTTTGCGATCTCCTCACTCGGCATTTATTGTCCGACATGAGATGAGGGCAAAAGATCATGCAGCCACCTCCATGACCGCTCCGCCGAAGCTGCCGGAACCCTCTGGTGGTTCGGGATTTTCCCAATCCGAATCGAGTAGTTCCTAACCGCACGACCAAATCCAGGTGCTGGTGCAACCGCTACTGGAGCTTCCTGGCGGCGGTTCGCTTGGTGGCTCTGATCCGGAGTCGCTCGGTCGGCTTCCGTCGGATTAGTTGCTCAAGTTGGTCCCGACTTCTGCATACTTCGTGAGCCGCTGTCGAGTCAATTATTAATCGCCGACCCTCAGCAAGCCGAATTGATCATCGAAGTCGACGGGGACCAACGGACCATCGTTGTCAATTTATCTTTAAATCACTCGTCATCTCGCCAAAAATTGCATTTTTCGCCGGTTAGTGGCAGCCTCGCCGAGATCAAGCAATGAGGTCGCGCTCGGTTGAACGCGGAAACGGCTAATCGACTCAAACCTTGCATTTCAAGCTTTGGCTCAACCATAGTATCTCTCTTTGCACTGCATTCAATGCCCTTCTTACCAAGCGCCCATCTTGCTCCTGGTTCATTAACTGGCGAAGTTCGGCGATAGGTTTGCCAAGTCGCTTGCGATGGACGATCGCCATGCCGAGCGTCACAACATTGACCGCTTGCGGATTGGGGCATTCCGAATATTCGCGACAATCACTCGATGGCGCTTGTACCGTGCAATCCACCAAATAAGTGGCGCGCTGGCATCGGATGTCTCTCTATATGGAAGATGGCTAATTTTTGGCTATTTTGACTTGACTGCCAACCAATTTTGGCCGATAATTAGCCAAAGAAAGGCCAAAGGATATGGAAATGACAGAAGCCAAGAAAACTATGACGCTTAACTTGTCCGTAGAAGAAATGACGGCTTTGGAAGAGCTTGCGCGCGAGAAAGAGCTTTCGAAAACAGGTGTTATCCGTCAGGCGCTCCGGCTGTACCAACTTATCCACGAAAGGACGGCGGCGGGTGAGAAGCTCGTATTTGAGGACGAGAAAGAAGGGAAAAAAGCGGAGGTAATGCTCCTTTGACTACGAGGAAAATTGAGATCGTACGGGTGGCTGATCGAGCAATTCTGGACGCCGAGTTAGTAACCGGCTTGCGCCCAGACGATTTAATTCAGATCGATCGTGAGTGGCTTCCTCTGCGACAGCGTGTTGTTCGCGCGTTGAATGACGCGGGAGTTTCATCTGAACGTTGGCCCGAGAGTAGTGGATGGAATTGGGTGAAGAAGTCAGCGGCGTTGAGGCTGATGGCGATTCGAGGTTTTGGAATCCGAATTGACGAACGATGGATTGGCGTTTCGATGATCAATGTTGCGCAGTACACAGCCAAACTGGCACCAGATCAACGCAAGCCTTTGGTCTATCTCGAGTTCATCGAGACGGCACCAGACTGTTGGCCGGTAAAGATAACAGGCGTTGAGCCTAAGTTTGGAGGGTGTGGAGTTCAAATGCTACGTCAAGTGGTTTTTGAAAGTCTCGATGAAGGGTTTCACGGAAGAGTCGGTCTCCATTCGCTTAATCAGAGCCGCAGCTTTTACGAGCGACATGGAATGACGTTTATCGAAGTTGACGCAAAGAAAGAGAATCTTGCGTATTACGAGTTTACGAAGGAGACAGCAGCAGCTTTTTTACGTGGTGGAAACAAGATATGAATAATCAGACGAATAGATATCGAGTTGATCAAGATTGGTTGCTCTCAAACGCTGAGTTCGAGGCAGCCGAGGGATGCATCAGTGTTCACGGCAGCACTGCGGATGGTGTAGAGGATTGCGGAAGTGCGGACAGTTTACTGAAGCGTCGTGGACACGATGACCACTCTGTCGGTGCTTTCGCTCAGCTGGTTGAATTCGGTCGTCGAAGAATGGGCTTGTCGTTAGAGCAACTTGCCGCAGAGTCAGATATCGACTTAGAGGAACTAGTTGAGATCGAACGTGCGTATGCTCAGCCAAGTCCTCGTGCGCTTCATCGGCTGGCAATGACGTTAAAGCTCCCTGTGGAACCGTTAGCGACTGTCGCGGGCTTGGTGAAAGCTCGCGATGAGAACTTAGAGCAGGCAGTTTATCGATTTGCCGCTCAGAGCGAACCAAATTGTGCGCTCACGCCGCAAGAAGAGGATGCCTACAACTCGTTTGTCAACGCGTTGCTCTCTCTTAGCAAGTCCGAAGAACAATAAATTACTGACAGAGAAAGGAGTTCGGCCCTATGTACGGAAACGGTCTAAATCGTTCGACAGCGAAGGCGATTAATCAGCAGATTGATAAGCTTATTTGCGACTTAGGCGATCCAGAGCCGCATGTTGATCACGTAGTTCATTCCGAAGTATTCAGCAAACAGTTCACGTCTTCCAGCTCAGACTCGCTTTTCATCGCAATTAAACCGATAGCGGATTTTCGGAAAAGAGGGCCCGTAGGTGAAGGAGAGATTCACCTACTCGACGACAATGGACGCGCACGGACTTTCGTTGTGCAGCTTTTCAATAACAGCTACCAGACGCTTGTCTTGGGTCGCGGTTTGAAGGTCAATTCCCAGAAGCCTATTTACATTGGCAATGTCTAGCCATTATTTGTCAATATGTCCGACGCCAACTTATCCAATGATCCAATTGAGCAACACCTGACGGTCAGTGGGCTGATCCAAAACATCGTCCGTGACCTTGGTTGTCGCACAATTGGCGACCTATGCGAGCTCGACATCAAAACGGTAGAAAGCGTGAAGGGAGTTGGCGTAAAGAAAGTCGACGAGTTTAGGCGTTTAATAAATAATGCTAGGCAATTAGCGGGGCAAACGATTGTAATAAATACTGTTCCGAAGGTCGATTTGTCAGGAATCGTCTTCGATCAATCGTCGTTACTCGTCTTTGTTCCCAGTATTTTGAAAGTCGCGTTTGAGCAGCTCGGAGTAAATACTGTCGAAAAGTTGCTCTCACTAGATATTTCGGCGATTGGAAACCAACCCGGCTGGGGTGAAAAAAAGAAGACAGCTGCAGTTGCCATCAAGGAACTCTATTCGCGGCTTGCAACTATCCAGCCTGATGCCGAAATTGAATTGGTTGGTGATTTGGTTCCCAAAGACGTTCTGCCCGCAGACAGCATAGGTTGCATGTTGCTGGATAAATTCATTTTGGGGCAGTTTCGTGATACCTTACAAGGGAAAGCACTGTTGGAAGCAAGCGACCTCAGAATGCTGCTCAGTCGCGTTTTTCGGATGAAATCAACGGTGGTTGGTCTGAACGAAATGGAGTGGCGCGATGTTCCGCTGCAAGTTGGCGTGAAGGTCGAATCAGTTGCGGAGAAATACAGTCTGACGACCTTGGGTCAGCTCGCAGATTTTGCGATGCACGGACGAGTGATGGACCAGCAAACACAAGAATTGCTCGATGTCACGCGAGAAGGCAATTTTGGCGAATCATCGTTAACATCGCTCCGCGAGGAGCTTCAGCGATTGGAGTCGATGGGAGTGACAGCTTATAGAAAGTCAATCGGCTGTTCTCTCGACGATCTAGAATGCGCTGACTTTGCTTGGCATGATGTACCACTTCGCGTGAATAAGCGAACGCGAGACTTCTTGCGCTCCCAAGGAGTCGAAAAGATTTCCGAAGTACACAAAGTCGCATTGCGCAAGCAGGTCTTTAGCAAAGATCATAACAAGTGGTTGTCCGTGTCGGAATTCCCTAATTTTTCCGAACGATCGATCTATGAACTGCGCGATGAATTGTCAAAGCTAAATTCCCAAGGTCTTGAAAGATACCGTTTCGGACAAGCGGGGTCTCCTAAGACATTCAAAGAATGCATCGATCGGGCGCTTTCTGAATTGGACTCACGCCAAATTGAGATCGTGAAGTCGCGTTGCAGTGGAGCAACACAAGGTGCAGCAGGACAACAGTATTCAATAACAAGAGAGCGAGCACGACAGATAGCTAATTCGGCGTTTAAGAAACTCAAGGTCTACCGCTTGGCGGCCGCTAGTTTAGTGAGTGAATACCATGAAACACTACCGAAATGTTTGTTATGGGTATCGGAGCGAATCCGCAATCAGCTTCACTTGGATGAAACTTGGCACCTGGACTTTCTACTGGAACTGGCTGAACTTGGTCACGAACGCCTAAATGCGACGACCATCTCACGCGTACCTGTAAAGTGCGTAGATTTGCTCAGGACTTGTTTACGCAAGCTCACGAAGGACGATACCACATTTTCGCTTCAGAACATAACAGCCATAGGCGAAGTGTCACATGCATTTAAGAAAGTGTTCGCAACTCAAGAGTCATCCGTCTTGCCACTCGAGGATTTTGCAGATTGCGAACTAATCACGAGCGATATCCGGTACAAGAAATCCATAGCAGATGCAGCCGTCGATGGTGCGGTACCCGAAGGCAACCTCCGTAGCCCTGCTCAAGCACAAAGCGATATTCTCGCTTGGCTCCAACGACTTGAATCTGGAGAGGAGCTTATCATTCAGCGACGTCCTATCGTTGTGCCATTGAACGATAGTGGTTTAGCCGCCGAGAAGCGTTTCGCCCGTTACGGTGATTTTTCGACTATGAATGCTCGCTGGAATAATGCCAACAGCGCGAAGACGTCAGAGAGATTGCGTGCAACGCCAGAGGAATGGGAACAATATCATACTTTGTATCGTAAGGCGCGTGAAAACTGGGCGGTAGTGCCGTACAAGGAGTTCATCCGTTGGTGTACTAGTCGAGAGGGATATGTAATCGCAGATTTTGGCTGTGGTGAAGGGTTGGTCGCGAAGGCGGTATCGGATCGCCACACTGTTCACAGTTTTGATCACTTGGCTATCGACGATAGCGTGATCGAAGGCGATATGACCAAGACGAGTCTTGATTCAGAATCTGTTGATGTCGCGTTGTTCTCGTTATCTTTGATGGGTGGTAATTTTACAGATTATTTGTGTGAAGCCCATCGTGTCTTGAAGATTGATGGGCAACTGCATATTTGGGAAGCTACTAGTCGTTTTGACGACGTTAAGCGTTTCGCCCGATCCTTAGAACAACTGGGGTTCCAAGTATTCGAGCCAAAGATTAAAGACGCATTTGTGCTAATTGAGGGCCGTAAAACGGAACGTAAGCCTAACCCTGATGCTGAGCTACAGTTTCGCGAGCGTTAGACCTGAGCACGGTGAATTTCTACCTTTTCCAGGCTGACCGTAAGATCCTTGACGTTGGTGATCTCGGCACTATTTATGGGACCCGCCCCAGCGGACTTTTAGGGGACTTTTAGGGGACTTTTAGGGACACCACTTATTTTTGGCGTGGTGGTAGCGAACAGGATTGGAAATTTTTATGCTGGGGTGATTCTGTACTTTCTTGTATCGGTCATGCGTAGGAGTGAATCATGGCGAGATTGGCTCGTGCTGAGATTTTTGACCCGTCGGAGATCGTTGCCGTACACCTCATCGGAAAAACGGTCCGCTCTTGCTACCTCATGGGGGTCGATGAGCGTTCCGGCAAGAATTTCGATCACCGAAAACGCCAGTCTTGGAACGACTTGGCATCGAGCCGACGCTTTGGTCGTCAATCGTGTGGGATTTTGGAAGAGCGTTTATGAATGTAGCCGGAACGGCAAAGAGTGTTTCGGAGGCTCGCAGTCGTAAAACGCATCGCAAGTTCTACCGAGCGCGAGTCTAAGCAACGCTCCCGTCGCCCAATTCTAAAATGTGTCTCCTTGTAGAAATGCAGGCAACGGTGGTTGTCTGCGCTAATTTCGAATGATTGGAATCGAAATAGAGAAAGGTGACCAATTTCGCGAGCAGTTCATGCCGATGTTAACTCAAATCGAGGTTCAGGAAATCGAGACCGCACATAAAAGTGTCGTGTCCCCATCTTTCACCCATTCCTCGATCTTGACCAGATCGCTGTGTAGGGTATCCAGGTCGATCATCCGTTGGGACGCATTACGCTAACGCCTCCGTCGACAGTTCCGCCTGCTTGAGCACAAGCTGCGTCGCATCTTCCGACAGGTCCGGCGGATACCCGTACATCGCTAGGAGCCGTCGTACCTTCCGCCGCAAGTCTGCGCGGACTGATTCCCGCTGTGTCCAATCGAGCTTGGGCATCTTCTTAACCATCTCCGCCAGCTCGCGGGCCATCAGGCGGAGCTGATCCGATTGCATCACCTCTTTGGCCGATCCGTTCTCGGCCAATGCGTCGTAGAACGCGACCTCTTCTTGATCGAGCCCCAGCTCTTGCCCGTGCTTCTTCGCCTCGCGCACCCACTTCGCCAGCTCCAGCAGTTGCGTTATCATCTCGGCGGTGGTGATCTGTTTGTTCGTGTAGCGCAGCATCGCTTTCTCCAGCGCCTCGCGGAACTTCTGCGCCTGCACCAGGTTCGTCCGCTCGCTGATCTTGATCTGATCGGTCAGCAGCTTCCGCAGCGTTTCCAGCGCGATGTTCTTCTGCTCCAGCGCACTGACACGGTTCAGAAAGTCGTCACTGAGGATGTCCAGCCGCGCCGCGTCCAGCCCCGCCGCAGCGAACAAATCGATCACCTCGCCCGCGTCCACCGCGCCGCCGATCACCTGACGCACGGCCGCGTCGATGTCGGACACGCCGCCCGAGCCGGCCTGCGGTCCTGCGTCATCTGCCAGTCGCTTTCGAATCATCGCCGCGATCCGCTGGAAGAACGCCAGATGCGGAGCGATCTCCGTCGTCTCCTCGCGCGGCACCGCCAGCGCGAACGCCGTCGATAACCGCTTCACCATTCCGCGGAACCGCTTCCAGCCCGTCTCTTCACCCACCGCTTGATTGACATCCAGCACATGGTCGACCGCGCGGAGATAGATCCGTAGCACGTTCGCTGGCAGTGCGTCCATCGCGGCGGTGTAATCGACGCCATGAAAGAAACCTTGAAGTTGCTCGAACGCCGATCGCATCGCCGGGATCGCTTCGTCCTGCAACTCTTGGATCGGCTTCTCGTCTTCGCCCGTCGCGTTCGCGTACGTCTTGAGCGCATCGGCCAGCGGATCGGCCAGTCCGATCAAATCCACAATCAGCCCGCCGGGCTTCTCGCCGTACACGCGGTTCACCCGGGCGATCGCCTGCATCAGGTTGTGGCCGGCCAGCGGCTTGTCCACGTACATCGTGTGCGCGCACGGCACGTCAAAGCCGGTCAGCCACATGTCCACGACGATCGCCAGGCGGAAGTCATCCGCCGGGTCTTTGAATCGATCCGCCAACGCCTTCCGCTGCGCCTTGCTCCGCACGTGCCGGGCCATGTGCTCGGGATCGCCGGGTGAGCCGGTCATGATCACCTTCATCGCGCCCTGGTCGTCGTCATCGTTTGTCCACTCGGGTCGGAGTTTGGCAATCTCGTCATGCAACCGCGCTGCGATGTCGCGGCTCATCGTTACTACCATCGCCTTACCTTCCATCGCGCCGCGCCTCTGCTCCCAGTGCTCCACAATGAACTTCGCGACGCGCTCCAACCGCTCGGGCGCGCCGTACAACTGTTCCATCGGGATACGGATGTTCTCCTCGACGTCCTCGCCGTTTTCGTCCGCCTTCGCCACCTCGGCGATCTTCCGTTCGGCCTCCTTCGCGCCGGCCTCGTCGATCGTCAGCTTCACGATCCGCGGCTCGTAGTAGAGCGGCACCGTCGCACCGTCTGCCACCGCCTGGCGAATGTCATACACGTCGGCGTAGTCGCCGAAGACCGCCTTCGTCGTCGTGTCGGTGTGGATGAGCGGCGTGCCGGTGAAGCCGACGAACGTTGCGCTGGGCAGTGCATCCCGCATCCACTTCGCGCCGCCGTCGACGAATCCGTACTGGCTGCGATGTGCCTCGTCCGCCATCACCACGATGTTCGCCCGCTCGCTGATTTTCCCGTGCGCCTCGGTGAACTTGTGGATCGTCGTGAAGACCACGCCGCCCGATGCTCTGTCGAGCAGGTTCTTCAGATGTTCTCGACTGTCGGCCTGCACGGGGTCCTGCCGCAGCAATCCCCGGCCCATCGCAAAGGTATCGAAGAGCTGATCGTCCAGGTCGTTGCGGTCGGTCACGATCACCAGCGTCGGGTTAGCCATCTCCGCCGCCCGCACCAGCGTGCCCGCCAGCATCAGCATCGTCAGGCTCTTGCCCGACCCCTGCGTGTGCCACACCACGCCGCCTTGCCCCTTTACTCCCTCTGCCTCTGGGAGAGGGCCGGGGTGACGGCCTGTCATCTTCGCTTCCGACTGCTTCATCGCTGCCAGCACTTTCGCCCGCGTCTTGCGCACCGCGCGGAACTGGTGGTACCCCGCGACCTTCTTGACGATGTTCCCGCGCTCGTCCTCCTCGAACGCCACGCACGACCGAAGGTAGTCCAACAATGGCTCCGGTGCGAGCAGTTCGCGGATCAACGCTTCCAGTGTCGGCTCGCCGCCGCCATGCCTCGCGGATTCCGCCGGTCGCCACGGCGTGAAGCGTTGCCGCCCGCTGGTGATGCTCCCCACCCGCGTCAGCAGCCCGTCGCTGGCCACCAGCAGCAGGTTCGGCACAAACAGGTCCGGCGCGATTTCTTTATAACGCCCCAACTGGCCGATCGCCGTATTCAGGTCGGCTGCAGCGTTCGCCGGGTCCTTCAGTTCGATCACCACCAGCGGCAGCCCGTTGACGAACAGAATCAAATCAGGCCGAATCACTTTGCCGTTCGGACCGACGACACTCAATTGCCGCACGACGAGAAAATCATTGTTCGCCGGGTTATCGAAATCAATCAGTCTCGCCAGCCCACCGCGCAACTCACCCGCATCAGAATTGTCCACTTGATAGTCAGGCGTATTACGCGAGCTTTGCGAACGTCGATAACTACTTCCCTCCAGCCTCTCCGCAACCACTTGAGCACGCGACGTAACATTGGACGCCTTGTACTCAACCTGTACTCCGCCATTGAGCAAGTTGTAAAACCAGCGATTATTCTCAATCAACGTCAGGTGCGGCGGTCGAGCCAGCGAAGCCACGACGGCATGGATCGTCGTTTCGGGCAAGTGCGGATTGATCCTGCGAAGTGCGGCCTTGGTTCGGCTGGATAGTACCGTTGACGAAGAATTGAGACGGTCGGCGGCGTCGTCAACGTCCGTCCCAGTCCGCAGCAAGTAACCGAGCGGTCGCAGTAGTACAAATGCGGCATTTTCAATTTGTTCTTCGTTCATACGGTGATCTTCAAGCGGTCACCGTTCTGTCGGTGTTCGGATCATAGTTTCAGATCAAACTAAGCGGCGGCGTCTGGAGGGCGGTATTGCCATTTACGAATAATGGCGAGCTTTGTCAATTCACCAGCGAGCCTTCGGATCTCGCCGCCGGTTTTGCAATGCGTAAAGTTGATCGTAGCATGCGATGGGAATGGAACGCCGTCCGTGACGGCCGGCAGCCCATGGATCGAACACTCGCTCTGGGTCACCGCCAGCACTCCGACGCTCGTCAGCTTCAATTCCTCAGTCCAATGGACGTAGGAAGCCTCGGCAGATCCAATGATGTCCCCGTCGTAGACGCTGGGCTTGCCGTCGTCCTTTTGAGTCGGTCGAAAAGTCTGGCTGCTCGGCACCCCTTGCTGCAGCCAACCCGTATTCACATGTCGATAGAGCAACGTCTCGGGTTTCAAGCAATTTCCTCATTATGAATCGTTGCATTCAAACTGGCGACGCGATCGGCGAGGCCCGCCCAGCCTTCGGCGGAAGTAAGCTCAAATATCGCTTCGTCGTCGCCAGACAACCATTCGCCACGAAACGAAGGCAGGTCTATCTGTATCTCTGGCGTAGCATCATTGATCCGCCATTCGAACTGCACACCGCCGTTCTCTGTCGGAAACGTGTACGGCAGCGGCAGCTCGTTGGGATAATAGTCGGTGAAAAGCTGGCCCAACTTCTCGAGCGATATGGCGTTAGGCGCCTTGCCGCCGCCGTCCAGCCATCCCGCCTTCAGCAGTTGGAGTTCGTCCAGCCGGGCGGGGACGTCCAGCGGTTCAAGCGGCGTAATATCTTCGACGCCATCAAAACCGACAAGCTTTTCCGAACGGTTGAATCGCCCGACGCCATGCACCGCGATTCGGATTCCGCTAGGAGCTTCCCTCTGGGCGTCAAGAATGGCGTCGCGGTGCTCGGGCGGCAGCGGCGCTTTGACCTCCTGGCCGGTGGCAAGTCGGATTGTGAACGTGCGGTCGGCGTCGTTGGTGTCCACCACCGTACCGCGACGCACGGCATCGTCGGTGATGAACCTAACCCCTGGTGCGGAGAGCACCAGCCTTCGGCGCGTCTGCGGCGTCAATCGAGCCGGCGATATTCCGTCGCCCCGATTGAAGGTGATCGATTCGCCATCGCGAAGACCGCGTCCGAAGCGGTCGAAGTAAGCGAGCGTCTTGGCGGGCAAAGAGTCTGTCGGACTTCCGCCCGTTTCGGCCGCCGATACGGCCTCAATGATGGCTTCGCTCGCTCGCTGGAGATAGACCTGCTGCGGAGAAATCGCGTTCGGAAGCAGCGGAGTCGTCGAAGCAATGAATGCCGTCAGCACTAAGATCGCGCTACCTTCTTCGACGCCTTTCAACTTGACCGCGACGTCCGACATGAAGCCGCGCGGCGTCCGTCGGCGATTGGGATGATCCTTGAGCCATTCCGTTTTCGCGACCGAGATTAAAAACTCCTCGAATACCGCTAGGTCTTTGAGCACGTCAAGCGGGATCGCATGATCGCGAAATCGCGGCCCGTCAAGTCTAGGTTTCAGAAATTCAAATTCGCTCATTCGATGCTCCGCAGGTCACTGCGTATTGTAACCTCTTGCCGTCCATCCGCAGGGCTGCGCCGGGGTCAGACTTGGTTTTCGGTTTTCAGTGCGATATCATCTGAGCTTCCTCTATTTAATTTGGAGTCGAGCAATGCCCAGACCGCCACGCGTTGAATTCCCAGGCGCAATTTACCATCTCATTTCACGAGGCGATGGACGGCGGCAGTTGTTTCACGACGAGGGTCACTACCAGCGGCTGACGCGAGGGCTGAAAGAGGAAGGTCAGCGCTCGGGTTGGCAAGTTATCGCATATTGCTGGATGCCAAATCATATTCATCTACTTATCAAGACTCCTGAACCCAATCTTGGCAGGGGAATGCAACATTGGCTTTCCGGCTATGCCAATTGGTACGCAAAACGCAATCAACGAACGGGGCACTTATTTCAAGGACGCTACAAGGCTTTCTTGGTCGAGGATACGAGCTACTACTGGAATCTAAGTCGTTACATTCACCTGAATCCATGTAACTGCGTAAAGCCACTCGCTGACAGCCCAGACCATTGGCCACACAGCAGCTATGCGGGTTACGTTAGAAAGGGGAGCCGAGTGGATTGGATCGACTACGAGCAACTTTTCCATGCATGGACCGGCGAATATGGTGGAAACGATACCGCCAGGGCTTACCGCCAGTACGTAAACGCTGGAATGCATACCGTCGACAATCCGCTTTCTAACGCCTTACGCGATTGGGTTCTCGGTTCGGAAGACTTTATGAAGCGAATGATTGCACTGGCAGAAAGTCAGAACGACGTCAAGCACCGGCGAACGAGTCGTCGCTTGAAAGCAATAGGATGTGATCAGATTCTTTGGGCCGTTGCCAAATATCACGGGGTCGATCCGCAAGAATATGTCGGCTACCGAAGCGGTGCGGCGGGTCGCGAGATGGCAGCATACCTTTGTCGACAATGGACCGGTGTGTCACTTGCAAAACTGTCAACCGTATTTGGGCTCGAGCATCCTGACAGCTCGTCGAATCTTGTACGTCGTGCAAAGCGGCGCGTTGAAGAATCCTTAGAATATCAGAAAACCATCACGTTGCTCGAAACCAAACTTGGCCTGAAAACCGAAAACCAAGTCTGACCCCGGCGCAGCTTCTTTCCCGAATGCCACCGCTCGCTTCGGGCTTGTCCCGTTGCGAGCATGTTTTGGTGTCCTAGGGCGGATCGTAACGTTGCGAGCCTAGTACGCCAAAACGCATCCGTCGGAGGCAAACTTCGAACGGATGAATACGTTGTGTTAGCTCGACTCGGACTTGTCAAAGTTACGATTTGCTGCTGTATTCGGCGCCGAAAAATTCTTTGCTGCCTTGGACGTCGGCTTTCATAGATCGCTTCCCTTCTTGCCAGTTAGCAGGGCAGACTTCGCCGTGTTTTTCGACGTATTGCAGCGCCTTGACCATGCGAAGGGCTTCATCGACACTTCGGCCAAGTGGAAGGTCGTTGACGACCTGATGGCGAACGACGCCTCCTTTGTCGATCAAGAAAAGTCCGCGAAGGGCGACTGCTTCACCGACGAGGACGTCGTAGTCACGAGCGATTTGCTTGTTGAGGTCGGCGACCAATGCGTACTCGACTTGTCCGATGCCACCTTGATTTCGAGGGGTATTTCGCCACGCAAGATGAGAGTATTCGCTATCGACCGAGACTCCGATGACTTCGACACCCAGGTCGGAAAACTCTTTGCAGCGATCGGAAAAAGCGATAATCTCGGTCGGGCAAACGAAGGTAAAATCGAGCGGGTAGAAAAACAAAAGAACATACTTCTTCCCCTTGAACTGACTCAACGTCAGTTCGGAAAAACTGCCATCCTTTTGGACTGCTTGTGCTTTGAAATCGGGAGCGGGTTTGGTAACCAAAACGGACATAATTGCGACTCGTCTTTCTTTGTTTTTACTGGATTTCACGTAGGATTTCACGTAGGCGAGTCTCTCCGAGACTCGTACAGCGTCTCGGAGAGACGCTTCTACGTGGTAGTTTCTCATTTGCCGCTCGCCTTGCGAACCCAAGGTTCCTTCGGAGGGCGGTTTTTCGGCAGTTTCTGACCTGCCGACAATTCGGCTATTATCTGCGACAGGCCGAACCTTGTAAATTCGGGGTAGCGTAAGTCGCCGCTGGACGCCATAATCGGAACCCCAGCCGGGTCGCGAGTTCTGCCTTTTGCAGTGCAGTTCGTCCGTTTTCAGTCACCGATATTAGATCTCAAGCAGAGCTTTTGTAAAAAAATGGCCAAGTCGAAAAAAAAGAAAGAAACCACGTTTCTCGTTTGTCAGGAAACCGGCGAATATAACTACACGCTTCTGCGGAAGACCGGTGGCGAAAAGCTTCAGTTGAACAAGTACTGTCCAAAGCTGCGCAAAGTTACGCTGCACATCGAAAAGAAGAAATAGTCGAACAGCTCTTAGTTTGAGGAGTCCACATGCAGCGAAGATGGCGTTGGATTCCAAGCGACACCCGGGCGCTGGATGACTTGATGCAATCGGCTGATGTTTCAGCCATCGTCGCCCAAATGCTGCTTGCGCGCGGCGTATCCGAAGCGAGCGCTATCAGCGCTTTTCTCGATCCCAAACTTACCGATCTTCGCGATCCGGAACTCTTGCCGGGACTTTCTGTAGCTGCCGACAAACTCTATGCGTCGATATCGCAGAAACGTTCGATCGTTATCTATGGCGACTACGATGCCGATGGGATGACTGCGGCTTCGATTTTGGTCTGCTGCTTGAGGATGCTCAATGCGGATGTCAGCTACTATGTCCCCAATCGATTGGAGGACGGCTACGGCTTGAGCAGCGATGCGTTGCGCAAATTGGCGGAACGAGGAAAACAAACCATTGTATCGGTCGACTGTGGAATTGGCTCGATTGCCGAAGCCGCACTTTGTCGTGAATTAGGGCTTGAATTGATAATCACCGATCATCATCAAATCGGCGCTCAACTGCCAGACGCAGCAGCTATCGTCCATCCGGCTCTTCCTGGCTCGAACTATCCATTTCATGGACTCTGCGGAGCTGGAGTCGCATTCAAGTTGGCGTGGGGATTGTGCCAGCGACACAGTAACTCTATCCGTGTCAGACCGGAGCTGCGTGAGTTTTTGATGCAAGCGATCGGGCTGGCCGCGATTGGTACCATTGCGGACGTCGTCCCCTTGTTGGATGAGAATCGGGCCTTGGTGAAACATGGACTGCTGAGTCTTCATAAGCGACCTTGTATTGGTCTTCAAGCATTGATGAAGGTCGCGAAAATGACGGGTAAGTCGGAGCTATCGAGTGAAAATGTAGCGTTCGGAATTGCACCGCGATTGAATGCCGCCGGTCGACTTGGCCAAGCTCAGTTGGCCGTCGAACTGATGACAACACGCGATTCAGTCCGAGCCGAAGCGTTGGCTGTATACATCGATAAACTCAATGCTGACCGAGAGACGCTCGATCGAAGCGTCCAGTTGGCGGCGACCAAACAAGCCAAAGAACAATACGATATCGAAAATGATCCAGCCCTCGTTTTGGCGGCGCCTGGTTGGCATGTCGGCGTAATTGGAATTGTCGCAGGTCGACTAGCCGAACGATTCCATCGTCCGACGATCGTTATATCGATGGACCCGATCGGAAAAAATCCAGCAACGGGTTCTGCGCGTTCGGCGGGTTGTGTCGACTTGCATGCAACGCTCGAAAGATGTCGCGATCATCTGGTAACGTTCGGTGGTCATGCGGCTGCCGCTGGGCTCAAGGTCGAAGAAGCCAACTTAGCGATGTTTCGACAAGCGTTCTGTGAAGCGGTGGCGGAACAAACGGGCAGTACTCCGAAAGCACCCGAGGTCGTTATCGATGCACAAACCGTTTTGAACCAACTCGACCGCGCCACCATCGAGCAGATCGAAAAGATGGCTCCCTTTGGTGCTCAGAATCATCGTCCAATATTGGCAGCGACGAATGTAACGTTGGCTGAGCCACCCAAGACGATGGGGAATGGTGATCGGCATTTTACAGGTCGATTTGTCCAGCATGGAACCACGCTTCGAGGCGTTGCCTTTGGACAAGCCGATTGGGTAGCACCGTTGACCGAGCATCGCGGACCGATCGATATCGCCTTTCGGCCTGTCATCAACGAATTCAACGGTATGCGTCGAGTTGAAATCCAATTGGTCGACTGGCGAGTCTCGTCGCCGACGGCTCACAAATGCACCGCGATCAGTATCGCATCGCTTTGACGATTGGGATTCTTGCCGCTCGTTCGGCTGGAAGCAGCGACGCGACGATGACGACTGCGAGTTCAATAAGAAACGTTCCGATCGTTAGCCACGGTCGAAAATAAAATGTGACTGCGTGCCCGGTTGTCGGCAGCAGCGACAAGCTCAACACATACGCGATGAACAGACCAGCAAAGACGCCTGGTATCAAACCGATCAATCCCATAAGCAATGCTTGCGACAAGATAAGTCTGCGAACTTGCATTCGAGTCATCGCAACGACGCGGAGCATACCGATCTCGGGTGTTTGTTCAAGAATATTCATCGTCAGCGTATTCACCAAACCAAATGCCGCGATCAGAGAACAGAGCGCAAGGACTACCCATAGCCCACTGACGACTCCATCGACTTTTTCGCGAACGAGTTTTAAGAGGTCGGATTGCGACTGTAGAATCAGACCGTCCTCATCGCAAAACGCATGAAGTGAGTGCCTGACATCAGCCGTTTTGTTGTCCTCAGTATCGACGATAATGACGCTATCGCCTTCGACGTTAAAGAGCGTTTCGGCCTGCTTGCGATTCATATAGACCGTTACGCCAGCCGCTAAGTAGTCGTTGACGATCCCGACGATTTTTAGTGATACCGGACCGGTGAGCGTTTCGAGCGTCAGGTCGTCACCAAGCTTAAGTTTGGCTCGTTCGGCGAGAACCGAACCGATCGCCACGTCACCTTTGAGCAGACCGTCAAAAATCCCTTCCGCATCACCGTGGACAATGTCAAACAGCTTTCGGTCGCGGCTTGATACTTCGCGCGCGACCACGATCACCGAGTTCTCGCCAGCTCGAGCGCTGACGAATCGCAACGTCTCGACCAATCGGACGCCATCCAATGCTTTGATCTTGTCGGCGAGTCCCTTCGGCATGTCGGCGGCTTGGCCAGTCGCCATATTCGGCATCGTGGCGCGCACAAAGAAATCGCCAACTAACGATTCTTCGGACCATCGTTTCACGTCGCGAATGTTATCGAGAATCGTACAGGCCATCCCCAAGCCGGTGCTAATGGCGATAAAGAGAATTCCGATTGTCAACGACGTACGTCCTCGATTGCGCAGCAACTGACGTTGCGCTAATCGTCCCTCGACTCCCAGCAATCCACCGAAGCACTTAAGCACGAGCTTGGTTGCTTGTTCCAGAAAAGTCGGCAGCGCGACAATGCCACCCAGCAAAAAAAGGATGCAACCGGTAATGGCGTGATTGATATGAATGATCCCGAGAATGCATAGCAACAATACGGTAATGCCGATGGTCGAGAGGAACGCACCCAGGTATGCGAGCAATTGGTTACTCGGTTCAAGTTCGCCGGAAGCGACCACGCGCATCGCTTCTGCCGGCGACAATCGAGAAGCTCGCATGGCAGGAAAGTAAGCGCCAGCGAAGGAGACGACAATCCCGAGCGTACCGGCGAGAAAGAAAGGAAACCAAGCTAAATGATCGCTGGAGATTTCGATCTCAATCAAGTTGCTGGTCGTCATCGAAAGCCAACGCGTCGCAAAAAAGCCGATGGTCCAACCCAGCAGCGTTCCTGCGATGCCAAGCAATAGTCCTTCGCCGACGATCATCTGAACGATTTGATTTCGTGTCGTCCCGAGCGCTCGAAGGATTCCGAGTTGCCGTCGCCGCTCGCCAACGTTCATCTGAAAAGTGTTGTAGATGATAAAAATGGCGATCACCAACGAAAACGCCGTTGCCAATCGCAAGCCTTGCTCCATCGTGACAGTCGATTCGTTGCCAAGTTCACTTCGGAGCGAAGGAACTTTGGCTCGAATTCCTTCCGGTAGTTTTTCTCGGATTTTTTCGGCGAGCAAAGCCGTATCGGCTTTCTCGTCCGCGAGAACTTGAATGAGATCGAGTCGACGTTGTGCCCGCGACCATTTCTGGGCCGTTTGGATCGGAAGGATAACGAGTCCTCCTTGAAGGACCGACGAGCCCGACTGCGGCTCGATGAATCCGACCACGGTTGCTTGTCGAAGCCCAGATTGCGTACTGAATTTTACGATGCTTTGCAACTCGATGCCGAGCGAGTTGGCAAAGCCCTTGTCCATCAAGACCTGATCGAAATCGGTGAGCGGTTCGCCGGCCACGACACGATACTCGCGGAATTCGCGATCGAGCGTCGGATCGACGCCCAGATACTGCACTTTGACCTTCTTGGTTTCGGAAAAGAACATCACGCTGTAGCGACGGATTAAACCGGTAGCCAGTTGAACGCCTGGGAGTTCCTTTACGTCTTTTAAGACATCCGAATCGAATGGAGATCCACCTTCGGCTTGAATTTCAAGGGTTGTGCGGCCCGACACGGCTTTTAGCATCGAGCGTTGCGATGCTCGCGAATTTTCGATGGCGAGGGAAACCGCGACCACCGCACCGACGCCGATCACGATACTCGAAAGCGTCAGCAAAGTTCTCAAGGGACGGCTACGAAAATCTTTCCACGAGAGTCGTAGGAGAACCATTAGCTTGCTACTCCGCCCTGATTCCAACCCGGTTGCGATTGGTCGCTTTCGATCTCGCCATCGCGAATCAGCAAAAGTCGTGACGCGGATTTCGCAACGTTGGGGTCGTGCGTTACCATCACGATCGTTTGTCCGTGCTGCTGGACTAGATCGCGAAGCAACTGTGTGACTCTTGCTCCTTGTCGAGAATCAAGATTCCCCGTCGGTTCATCCGCCATGATGATGTCAGGCTTAATTGCGATGGCTCGTGCGATCGCGATGCGTTGCTGTTCGCCCCCGGAAAGTTTTGACGGAATATGATGAGCCCTGGCTTGCATTTCGACACGGCTTAATGCTTCGTCGGCTCGTTTATGAGCTTCGTTTCGATGGACCCCATCAAGCTCCATTGGTAAGCTAACGTTTTCGATCGCCGTGAGTGTCGAAATCAAATTGAAGGCTTGGAAAATAAAGCCAACTTTTCGACGACGCAGGAGGGTGCATTGATCGTCGGTCAGCGTCGCGAGATTCGTTCCTTTCAGAATGACTTCACCTGAACTTGGCGGTTCAATACCGCCGAGGATCGAAAGCAGCGTGCTCTTTCCCGAGCCGCTAGGGCCCATAATCGCGACAAACTCGCCGGAGAATATTTTGAGGCTAATCCCGCGAAGGACTTCGACTTGGACTTCTTTGGTCCCGAAGGACTTCGTAACGCTGCGCGTTTCAATGATGGGCATCGAGTATCTTATTTCCAATCACGGCGTTGTCGCGAGCTAGGAATACTCAACTTCTTACGATATTTGGTGATTGTCCGACGGGCAACCGTCAGACCGTGAGCTTTGAGCGCATCGACAAGATCATCATCGCTCAACGGACGTTGCTTGTCTTCTTTGTCGATGATTTCCTGAAGTTTAATTCGAATTACATCCCATGCGACATCATCACCATCTTCGCTATGCGTTCCACCGACAAAGAAGCGTCGTAATGGCAATATACCACGCGGCGTTTGAACCCATTTATCGTCGACGGCTCGACTGACCGTTGTGACGTGTACGCCGACTTGATCGGCAATCTGCTGCATCTTGAGCGGTTCGATGGCTTCTGGCCCTTCGTCCAAGAAACGCCTTTGATAGTCGACAATGTGCTGAGAAACTTTGAGCAACGTACTCCGTCGTTGCTGGATTGCATCGATCAGCCATTGCGCGCTGTTAACTTTCTTTCGAATGTATTCTTTCTCTTCGAGACTTGCCGTCGGATCCATCAACCGCTGACGGTAGTAGTTCGAGATACGAAGCGGCGGCAACGAATCATCTTCGAGCCGAACGATGTAGCGACCGGTTTCGTCGGGCTCGACAATCACATCGGGAGTCACCGACGGCACAAAGACTTCCATGAAAGCCGCCCCAGGCTTCGGATTCAAATGATGCATTTCAGCCCGAATCTCGCGAATGAGGTCGTGAGTAAAACCGGTTTTCTTCTGAATGTTAGGGAGTCGGTTTTCGGCCAAGTCATCTAGGTGATCTTCGATGATCGTTCGCATCGCTTCACAGAGGTGGGCGTCTGGTTTGATCTGTTTCAACAAGCACTCGCGGAGATTCCTAGCCGCAATTCCCGCCGGTTCCAGCGATTGAACGATTTGCAAGGCTTCTTCGGCTTTTGTTAAATCCGCCGGCGTATGGTCCGGCGGTAAAATATCGGGGAGCGGCGTCGTGAAGTAGCCGCCGTTGCGTGCATCTAAGCACGACACAATCCGCTCGGCGATCAATTCCACATCGCTATCGATGTCCATCTCCGCCAGTTGGTGCAACAGAAAATCGTTGAGCGATTCGGGGCGTTCGGCGGCATTGGCCATTAAATCGCTGTGCCGATCGACGCTATCCTGGACCCGCGATGCAGAGGGCCGGAAATCGTCGAACGTATCTGGCATTTCGCTATCCATATTCGCCAGCCGCTCGAAATCATCGGCATTCGACGAATCGTCCTTGACCACCAGCTCGCGCTCGTCCTCGTTTTTCGTGCTGACGGCCTCGGGTTCTTGGTCGTCTTCGTCAGTCGAGGTAGGTTCGGCGTCATCCTGTTCGAGCATCGGATTCTCGTTCATTTCCTGCTCGATGCGTTCCTGGAGCGCCAAAATTGGCAACTGAAGAATCTCCATCGATTGGATCATCTTCGGCGCCAGCTTTTGCGTCTGGGTTTGTCGGGCTTCCATTCCGAAAGAAAGTCGCATACACGTACCGTCAGGGAGAAAAGGAGAACAACACTCAGTCAAACTCTGCTCTAAATTTTACCCGCAAAGCAGCTATTTTGGCAGACCGAATCAAGATTTTTCGGTTATTTGGAACGAAAATTGCGGCGAGCTTGATTGTTGGCGACGAATGCGATCGGGCGGACGGTGGAAGGGTTGGTGACCTGTTCCGTTTTAGGGAATCGAGCGGTACAACGTACAGTCGGCAGATATGCTGATAAGATTTGAGGTAGAAACGCAGACTCTGGCTGTGTGAATCCCAAGAACGATAGTTGTTTTTCTCCGATGACCGAACCTGCACCAAGTTTAGAAACACCAGCGTTGGTGATACCCACTGAAGTGGCCGACGGCCAATATACTGTCGTGGCCCGCCGCTATCGCCCGAAGGATTTTACGGAGCTGGTCGGACAGCAAACGATCGTCCAGGCTCTTACGACGGCGATTCAAACCAATCGCGTCGGGCACGCTTATCTTTTTACGGGTGCCCGCGGAGTTGGAAAAACTAGTTCGGCTCGCATTTTTGCCAAAGCCCTCAACGCCTCGACCGATGGAAGCGGTCATTTCGACGTCGAGTCCGATGTCGCGCAGGCTATCGATTCGGGCGAGGATTTAGACGTCCTTGAAATCGATGGCGCCAGCAATCGTGGCATCGACGAGATACGTCAGTTGCGAGCGAACGTTGCGGTTCGACCCAGTCGTTCACCCTACAAAATTTATATCATTGACGAAGTCCACATGCTTACTGGGCAAGCCTTCAATGCTCTGTTGAAGACGCTTGAAGAGCCGCCGCCGCATGTCAAATTTATCTTCTGCACGACCGATCCCGAAAAGATCCCGATCACCGTGCTTTCCCGTTGCCAACGCTTCGATTTTGCACCGGTCAAATCGGATCAGATTATCGAGCGACTAAAGTTTATTTGCCAAAACGAAGGCGCCGAAGCCGACGCGGAGGCACTTCAATTGATCGCTCGTCGAGCGGCTGGTTCGATGCGCGATAGCCAATCGCTGCTCGAACAGATCCTGAGTTTTTCAGCCGGAAAAATCACTACCGAAACGGTTCACGCGATGTTAGGGACGGCTGACGAAAGTCGGCTTGCATCGATTGCCGATTCGATGATAGCGAGAGATCCCGCTGCCTTGTTGTCGTTAGTGGACGTTGCCATCACAGAAGGTGTGGATGCGGGCCAGCTTGGGGAGCAGTTGCTTGGCTACTTGCGAGACATGATGGCGATCGGAGTCGGTGGTTCCCCCGATCTTTTGAGGACAGCCAATGTCGCTCGAACAGAAGAGCTTGCAAAATCAGCCAAGGCTTGGGGGACGATGACGTTGCTCTCGGCCATCCAACTTCTCGATGAGTCGTTGGTTCGCATGAAGCACAGCACGCAAAGCCGAATCCTTTTGGAAGTCGCCGTCGTTCAGATTTGCCAACTTCAAGATCTACAAGCGTTGACCGACTTATTGCGGGCACTTCAGGCAGGCAAATCACCGCCGACCGTCATGCCTTCAACGATGTCGAATGATCCGGTCGCGACGCCCGTCCGTCCGTCAGCGCCAACGGCTGACGAAATGATCGAGCCTGCCCAATCGTCAGGAGTATCAGCCGGTAGTGCTTCGCAAAAAAAAAAACGTGACGTAGACCCAGGACCTGACGCGGTCGATACACCTGCCAATCTTTCGAAGGCGCCTATCGATGTATGGCTTCGAAGCATTCGAAGTCTCGATGGTTACGTCGCAGACTGCGCGTCGATGGTCGTTCGCATCGACCCGTTGGCGAACGGTTCTTGGAACATTTTATTCCCGCAAGGTTGCAATTTTGCGTTAGATGTTTGCAGCGCAGCCGAGCATCGAATCGCGATTGAAGACGCAATGCGTGCAGCAGTCGGCGCGCCATTGCAACTCAATTTTCAACCTTCCAACCTTCCGCCGCGTCCGACAACGACGTTGGTTCATCAAGCAAAGAAAGCGGTTATTTCACAACCGCATTTGATTCGACAATTCGCCGAGCATCCGCAGGTCATGTCGTTGCTCAAGACCATCGAAGGCGAGATCGTTCGGATCGATCCGGCCGCCGATGAATCTAAATCGTCAGCGAATGCGAATACGGCTGAGGCTATAGCTTCGACTACCGCCGAGACGGTGAGTCCGTAGTCGATTGAAGGAAGGGCATCGAAATGAGCCCACCTTCTTTATCGCGGCACTCGAATTCACAGTGTTCCGGGAAGAGCGATTCGCTGCCAAGAATCTGAATGTTCACGCCGGTTGTTTCTTCGAGTTGGATCAGGTCGCGGCGTTTCTTGTTGTTGAGATACGAGGCCACGTTCTCATGGACACGTACGGTAACTCTGGCAACGTTGGCTGCGTCACAGGCAATGACGATCATGCGATTGACTTCTAGTGACAAGCTTTCAGCCGTCTTGACGACCGCCCGTCCTTTGCAACAAGGACAATCTTCGTAGACGCTCTTTTTAAAGCTCGGTCGCATCCGTTGTCGTGTCATTTCGATCAAGCCAAACGGGCTGGTTCGCAAAATCTTGGTCCGCGCTCGATCGCGCTGCATCGCATCGCGGAGCGTCTTTTCGACCTTGCGACGATGGCTATCTTTGTGCATATCGATAAAGTCATTGACGATCACTCCGCCAAGATCTCTTAAACGAAGTTGTCTCGCAATTTCCTTGGCCGCCAATACATTCAACTGAAAAGCGTTCTCTTCAGCCGAATTGTCGTTGCGAAAACTACCGCTGTTGACGTCGATAGCAACGAGGGCTTCTGTTTGATCGATCACAATCGAGCCACCGTTTTTGAGCGGTACAACGCGCTGATGGATGCGAGCGATCTCTTGCTCGAGTTTATACTTATGGAACAGCGGTTCACGTCCATCGTAATGTTGGAGTCGATCGACAAAGCGAGGCATGACCATCTCGAGAAAGTCTTTGACGCGAAGATGGGCATCCGCCTGGTCGACGACGATCGAATCGATGTCCTCGGTAAACGTATCGCGGATCGTCCGGATGAGAATGTCGCTCTCTTCGTAGATTCCACACGGAGCACTTTCTTTTTGAATGCGGCGAACAATTACTTTCCAAAGTCGCAACAGATAAGAAACATCGCGTGCCAATTCGATCCGCGTCCGGTCTTGGCCCGCCGTACGAACGATAAATCCGACGCCTTTGGGCGGATTGATTTCGAGCATTGCTCGCCGTAATTTGCGTCGCACGCCATCGTCTTCGATCTTGCGAGACACACCGACGCGTCCAAGGGCCGGCATCAAGACCAGATAGCGACCGGGAATACTAATATAGGTTGAGAGGGTCGGGCCTTTGGTGCCGATCCCTTCTTTGATCACTTGAACAAGGACTTCGTCACCTCGGCGAAAGATCTCTTGAATCGGTGGTTTGAAGCGAGGGCGGCTGCTCTGGAAATTGCGGCGTGGCCGACGCTCAGGTCGACGTCCCGGAGCGGCATCTTTATTATCACTGTCGGAATCGTCATCATCTCCTTCGTCAGCATCATCGAGCTCGTCTTTGGGGTTAGAGCGTACGTCGCCGCGATCGTCATCATCGACGCCTGGGTGCGAGTCATCGGCAAGTTCGTCTGGATCGTAGCCACCTTGTCGGAAATATTGCGGTTCAACATCGCTGATATGCAAGAAGCCATTGCGTCCAACACCAAAATCGACGAAGGCCGCTTGGATACTCGGTTCGATATTGACGATCTTGCCTTTATAAATATTCCCGACCCAATTATTTTGACTGGACCGCTCGGTATAGAGTTCTTCGAGTTGTCCGTCTTCAAGCAGCGCGATGCGGCATTCTTCCGCTTGCGAGACATTGATCAGCATTTCTTTTTTCATTGTGCATTCATACTTTCTTAACTTAAATTGTGACTTAGGCCTGAAGCACCATTTCGGGAACTAGGCCTGCTAGTTGATTTTGAAGGAACGCATCGACTTCGCGAGCAGTTCCGAGTTGCATGGCCCGCCACGCCATGGCTTGACATTGACCGATCGTAACCGAACGAATGGCCTTTTTGAGTACGGGTATCGCTGACGGAGCGACACTCAAGATACGGATTCCCATGCCGACTAAGAGCAGGGCTAGGGCCGGTTGGTTACTCATTTCACCACAGACACTCGTCGGCACGTTTGCCCGCGAGGCGACTTCCCAAGTTCGCTGAATCAGTCGTAACACGGCCGGGTCACAGGCTTGATACAGATCGGCAACGGCTTCGTTGCCACGATCGACGGCCAACGTATACTGGGTTAAATCGTTGGTGCCGATGCTGACAAAATCGACTTCTTGAACAAAGCGATCCAACATCATGACGGCAGCCGGGACTTCAACCATCATTCCAATCGGTATATCGCTGCGAATTTGAAAGCCTTCTTCTTTGAGATCCTCAGCGACACTGCGAAGCAAGAATCTTGCATTTCGAAGTTCGTCCAAGGTGGTGATCATCGGGAACATGATCCGAACGTCCCCTTCCATCGCGGCCCGCAGCATGGCTCGAACTTGGGTTCGAAACAAAGCGGGATTTCGCAGCGATAGCCGAATGCTGCGCAACCCTAAGAACGGATTGTTCTCTTGTTGGTCCTGGGGTTTCATCCCCATCTTATCAGCTCCTAAATCCAACGTCCGCATCACGACCGGCTTGCCTGTCATTTCGCGAGCTACTTGGACATAAGCTTGAAAATGTTCCTCTTCGCTCGGCTCGGTCTCCGAACTCAGATAGAGAAACTCGGTGCGATACAAACCGACCCCGTCTGCACCGCGTTCCAAGCACGCATTGGTCTCATGAGGGAATTCGATATTCGCCATCAACTGAATATGCACATTATCGCTGGTGCAAGCAGGCAGATGGCGAATCTCGGTCAGTTCACGAGCAATCGATTGCCGATATTGTCGACGGGCAAGGTATTTTTCTCGAGTCCCTTCATCGGGGTTGATGATCACTCGCCCAAGATGCCCATCGACGATGATCGATTCGCTCGATCCGACGAGGTGGAGGAACGATCCAATTCCGACGACGGCCGGTATTTCCATCCCTCTCGCGACAATCGACGTATGGCCGCCAGGGCCGCCTGTTTCCGTGCATAGTCCGAGAACTTTTGCGGTATCGAGCCCGGCTGTTTCGCCGGGTGTAAGATCATGGCTAGCGATTATCGCCGGTTCCGCGAGATCGCGAAGGGTTACGGTCGGCGCTCCACTCAAAGCTTCGAGCACCAAACGCTCGATGTCACGAATATCAGAAGCACGTTCGGCCAAGAAGCTCGACTTTGCACGTCGAAATGCGGCGGCGTAACTGTTGAGAACCTCGCTGATGGCGAACTCGGCTGAATAATTTCGTTCGAGGGTACACTGACGCAGTTCATCGTGCAAACGACCATCGAGCAGCATTTGCTTCTGGGCGGAAAAGATCCCGCCTAAGCGAGAACCAAGCTGTGCCGACGTTTGTTCTGCCGAGACCTGTAAACGTGCCGAAGCCGTCTCGATTGCGGTCTGCAATCGTTGCCATTCCGTCGCCGCTTCGGATTTTGCGACGCGACTACGGGATATTTGATATCCCTCGCGATCGAAGACCAAAGCCATTCCGATCGCAACGCCGGGTGAAACGGCGATCCCCTGCAATTCCAGCATGCGGGTTGTTCGGTACTTATGCTAAATGGTGATAGTGACTACGTTTCATCGAAACTGCGGTCGAACAAGCCCACTATTTCGGAAATAGCCTGCTGTGCGTCGGGCCCTTCTGCCAAGATGCAGAGTTCGGAGCCTTGTGTTGCGCCAAGTGTTAGGATTCCGAGAATGCTTTTGCAATCGACCCGTTGTCCCGCTCGTTCGATAACGATATTGCTGGCGAATCGGCCGGCCGTTCTCACCAACAAGTCAGCCGGACGCATATGCAATCCTTGCGGATTACGCACCGTCACCGTCGCTTGATTGGTAAGTTCGTTCATGAGCCGAAACATGCCATACTACGGATTAAAGTGGTTGTTATCAGCCTCTTCAAGCAATTGAAGAATGTCTTCGGTGTTCTTGGATTGCTTCAAAAAACGGCAGAAAGTATCGTCGCGAAGCTGTCGAGAGATATTCTCGAGCGCTCGCAAGTGATCGCCGGGACGATCCGGGGGCGATACCAGAAGGAAAAACAACTGAGCGTTTTGGCCATCGAGACTGTCGAACTCGATACCGTCTTGGCTGACTCCGACGGTGCCAACCAGCCGATCGACGCCTGCATGCTTAGTATGCGGGACCGCAATACCTCGACCAATGCCGGTGCTCCCCAACTCTTCTCGCTTCATAATCGCTCGAATAATATCTTCGCGATCCGAGGCTTTGATATTTCCAGAGGCTACCAAAGCATCTACCAACTCTCCGATGACGGTTTCCTTGTCTGTCGAGGTAAGCGACGACTGGATGGCCTTCGGAGCAATAAAATCAGAAAACTTCATTTCCTAACAATTCCTTTTACTGTTCGCCGTTCAATGCAGGTTGACGCCTACGGAGGCGAAACTCGCTGCAAAGCGACCTTTTCATATACAAAAGATGGGCTTGACTATTCGTTTCGTGGTAATTCTTCCGCAACATGCTTATGACCGACACCTTTATGGTCGGTGACTTTTTCCTTGTGCTTGCGGACCTGCTGCTCGACCTTTTGAATGGCTAAATCCAATGCAGCTAAGACGCTTTGAGCCGTCGCGGTCGCGATAAAATCAGGTGCTGCTTCAGCAGAGACGTTGATTTCGACATGCGGTTTATCGATGTGCTCCAGGTCGACGGTGACCTCGATCGAACTGATTCGATCATAGAATTTCCGTATCTTTTCGACTTTTTCGGTGATTATCTGCTGGTCGTCTTGTTTCAAATGCCCATGTCGGGCGGATACGTTTATTTGCACGAACTACTCCACAAACGTCGATTGACGTCAAAGGGATCAAAAAAACAACTTATGGGATTGTAGTACCTAACTGAATTCACCACAAATCCCGGTCACAAATCATACCGCAAGATAGAGTCGGGTCGTAGCCATGAAAGAAAGAAGTCGGCAGAATACTCGACTTCAAGCCGAAAAAAGCGGGTATGGCGCAGCGATTATCCAGACAAATTGGTGTTTCACGCTCGTTTCGAGAACGCTCGAAAATAGGTTCCATAAATTCGGCTGATGAACAAACCTTGCTAGCGTAAACTTGCGATTTTTGGCAGTTCGGTGATCGCGGCTTGGATCGCTCGCTGAAGATCGACGTCGTCATTGGACGTCGACACAAGGTGCCCCGACGGAGCAACCACGTTGGATGAAGCAGTCGCAGGTTGGTTCGCCAAGCCGGTTTCTCGTAACCCTCCAGTGCTCACTGGGATCTTACCGACAAATCGATCAATCGATGAAGGGATAGGATCGTCAAACGAGATGTGCGGAATAATTCCGCGAGCGCTGATCGCATAACCGGCTGGTGAGAAGAATTTAGAAACCGTCAATCGCATTCCACCCTCTGACAGCTCGTTATGGAAAACTCCTTGGACGCTCCCCTTACCATACGAAGTTCGTCCGACGATGAGTCCGCGCTTTTGATCGCGGATCGCCCCGGCAAAGATCTCACTGGCACTAGCGCTATCTTCATCGATCATCACTAACAGCGGTAATTCCCATGTGCCTGGCGTCTGGGCCATGTATTCATGGTCTTCCTGGCGATTGCGACCTCGAGTCGTGACGATTCTACCGTTGAAGAGAAATCGATCTGCAATTTCAACGGCGGAATCGAGGAGTCCACCAGGATTGCGACGCAAGTCGATAATCAAACTCTTCAAGCCTTGGCCATATAGCGTTTTAAGAGCCTCGTCGACTTCGCGAGCGGTCGTCTTTTGGAAATTCGATATTCGAAGGTAGCCGATTCCATTGGAAGAATCGACGATGTTCGCTGCGCTCACGCTTGGAACTTCAACGCGCCGGCGACGAACCACACTTTGAAATTGACCAACGGTGGGGCGATCAAAAATAAGCTTTACCATAGAACCTTCCGGCCCACGCAAAAGATCAGCCGCTCGTTTGGCACCGACGCTGCTTACCGATACGCCGCCGATTTCAAGGAGACGATCGCCTTTGGTAAGCCCAGCTTCAGCGGCAGGACCGGCTGGAAATACTTCGACGATATGAAGCTCATTCCCTTCCGCCCAGAGTTCAACACCCAAACCGATCAAGTTTCCCTCGATTTGCGACATGATTTCCTGATACTCACCAGCCGTTAAATAAGCCGAGTAAGGGTCAAGAAGTCCTACAAACCCTGAAATATATTCAAAGATCACAGCGCTGGGAGGAATCCCAATTTGATCGCGAGCGCGAGTTGCGGTCTCGCTGACAATCGTCCGTACGTCGTTCAAGCTCGTAGCAGGTCGGCCCAAAACAAATTTGTGAATGGAAACGCGGAAATTGTCGACAACATCCGGGCGAACATTCTGCCCGACGTTCTGACGAAGAAAATCGTCTTCCGTCAGAGCGACTTCGAGAAAAGCCGTGCCATTTCGCAACAATTTGGACAGATCAATCGCTTCAACGTAATAGACTTGCAGCTTGGTTAGGACTTCACCCAGTAAATCCAAGGCAGCCGTCGGCGAAGTGCGATCGACCGTTTCGAGAAACGATTTGTCGGAATATCGCCGAGTCACATCGAAGCGAATGCGAGAAACTTGAAGCCTTTGTTCGACTTCGGGCATTTGCGGGAACTTGCGATTCAGCTTTTCATACTGCTGGATCGCTTCCTGCCAACGTCGGTCTCTCTCGAATTGCTTTGCTTGATCGAGCAACTCGCTGTAGCGATTCGTCACGCTGGTGGACGCTACGTCGGCCGCGAGGGTCGAGCTATTGGATGAACCGATCGCCAGTACAAGCGATGTTCCAAGAGCGACCAAGCACCCCAAATACTTTCTGACCATAAATACCACGTTCCACTTTGGCAGGGGGAAAAGGGTGGGTTGCGACTTGGAGCGACGCAGTACCCAGCTATCCGCTGTCGACCTGGACTAACGAACGCGGCGAATGCCGGCTGGAGTCAGGGTCGAAGGGAATATACGTCACGCAAATTGCTCGGTCAATGAAATGCATGCTGACTATGCGCCGTTACATCCGGCTTCCTCGACAAGAAGTGAAGCGACCTTAACAGTCTTGCCGATGACGGAGTTTAACGCAGTCGAACAGGCTCCCATTTCGACCCAAAACACCGAGCAGATAGTCGGCGTTCGCTTGCATCCTGCAAAGAAAAACCGCTTGTGCTGAAACGCAAGGCATGGCGGTTTTTGAGCTTCCGGTGAGATAGTACGCGCGACTAAACCGCAAGGCAAGGGACGGAAAAGCTTGATTCAGTGAGCTGTCGGCGCTCGCGGTTTATTGATTTCGCTCTTCCGCAGAAACTGTGGGTGGTTTTCGTGATCCGCAATCGATTTTAGCCGTGAAATACAAGGAAAACACTGGACTGAGTGATTGCAAAAACCAAGGTTCGCTT